>Ga0209347_1000061_pt1 | contig 314301 bp, 279 predicted proteins | sample AutmiccommuBRH23_FD_187382 | JGI IMG/M metagenome (GOLD analysis project Ga0209347, IMG submission 187382) | Deep subsurface microbial communities from Mt. Terri, Switzerland - Autotrophic microbial communities BRH/23 (SPAdes) (version 2) | ecosystem: Environmental > Aquatic > Deep subsurface... | reverse complement strand
CATGCCTACGACAGCGTGTCGGAGGCGCGGGGCGGGATCGGACGCTATCTCGATCTCTATAATCGCCGCCGCCCGCATTCGAGCCTTGACGACAAGACACCCGACCAGGCCTACTTCGGTCACCCCAGTATGCTGCTAGTCCGCTTGGCAGCCTAACCCCGGCAGACGATCCACTTACGAATGCGGAAAATCTGTCCGAACAACCGGGACCACTTCACTTTGTTGGGCCGTCAAATCTCGATCACCGAGTTTCTATCAACTTTGTGGACTTCGTCTCGGATGCCTTGAGCGATGGCCGCCGCTTCCGCATTCTGGCCGTTGTCGACGATTTCTCGCGCGAGTGCCTGGGGCTCATCGCCGACACATCGTTGTCAGGCGCTCGTGTTGCCCGCGAACTCGACGAGATCATCGCGCGCCGCGGCAAGCCGAGAATGGTCGGCTTATCCACCGAGACCGTTTTTGTTCTCATATACGCGTCGGGCCATGTGGACATGGACAGGTGGGTATGGGAGTGGGCCGGGGTCGTCGCCCTTAATTTCCTTGTTGTCGTCTTCCTAAAATTCCGATCGCTGCCAACACTCCAGATGCGATTACGATCGCTGCCAGCGTCACATTCGGAACGTAGTACGTCGTGTAGACTTCCCAGCCGAGCAACCGCAGGGCTTCGGACACCTCCGAGTAGATGCCGACAAGATGGCCGCCAAGCGTGCCGGTAATCGCCAACAAGATGCTGCCGAGGATGGCGAGCCCGGCCATGATCCATCGGCCTACGCTGTCCCAAACGACTTCTCCGTGCGTCCACCTTGTGGCGAGCATCAACGCCCAGTACGCCAGTGTCCACGTCGCCAACAACATGTGGTTACGCCCGAGCGGAGTCGACGAGATCGCCTCCCACGGCCAGACCAGGAGGCCAACGCCATAGGCCGTCACACCCGAGACAAGGCCAACGGCCATCAGTGGAACGAGTGCCCGGTCCACCGCCATGGCGAGTGGACCATCAGAGACGGCTCGCAACAGGATGGCCAAGGTCGCCGTCATGAACAGGGCGATTGGAAAGTGAACCAGAACGGTATGATACGCGGCCATGGTCAGGCTCCCTTGCGAGCAAGCAAACTGCTGAGGGCGATTCCGAAACCTATGATCAGAAGGACGCCCGCGATCAACGTCAACAGCCACTGTCGCTTGATGGCGTCGGCGAACTCCGCCTCGACGCCGTAATGGGCGAGTTGGATTTCACTGTGGCGGTACTTGACCGGGACGCCCGCCTTGATCCGGTCGGCGCCGGCATGACTGGCACTGTTGAGGTGAGGCCAGCTGACTTGGCCAGGATAGAACAATACGATCTTGGACCATGCCTGATCCCATTTCGGCGCGTCACCGTCGAACCGGGCCGCGACGAATTCGGCCTCACGCTCGAGCCCCAGCGTCACCGGCAGCGAGACGTAATGCCAACGGCTGCCGAATGCATCGCGGTGAACGGCGAAGCCGACGTTATAGACCCTCTTGTCGACGAAGATCTTGTCGTCGGCCGGGCTTCCCGTGTCCATGGCACGGGATAGCGTCACGTCCCAGTAGCCGTCTGTCCAACGCGCCTTGCCGGACACTTTGATGTCGGCACGCGAGCCGTCTCCCGATCGTAGCAGGCGGCGCGGGATGGTATCGCCCTCCTGCCATGTATGGGTGGCATCGAAGGGAACCGCGGTGGACTCGCTGATGAAGTAAACGTCGTCGAAGCCCAACTTGCGCTGCAACAGGTCATCCCAATTGAGCGCCCGCTTTCCTGACTTTTCGGGGTTCAGCATGAACTGGGGTTGCCGCTTCTCGGCGTCCCAGTTGTTGGTAAAGGGCCCATGCCCCGCGTCGCCGCCGCGCAACTCGAAGACGTACTGATCATCCGAAGCGTCAATCGGGTTCGACCGGTGCGCTCGCCAATGCCATAGGTCAAGAAAGTAACCCGCCTTGCGCAGCGCTTCCAATTCATCCTCGGGCACCACAGACGCCCAGTCGTTGATATTGCTGCGCGTTCCCGGCAGGTGTTTGCCAATCTCGGTCTGCTTTCGCTTCTGTCCTAGGTAAGGGTGCGCCTTGACTTCATCGACCTTTGCCTCGTTGGTGAAAAAGCGCATCCGGTCACCAACGGCGATGTAACCGCCATACCGGGCGAACTCCGGCACGCTGCCGTCGTCCACGAACATGGTAACGCGGTCCTCATAAATGCCTTGCGGCTGCGGACCAGCCACGCTGGCGCCATAGCGCACCCATTTGCCGCCCTCGAATTTCAGCATGTCGTGATAGATCGAGGGCTGCTTGGCCGGCCAGCGGTAACGGAAGAACATTTCTCGTCCATTGTAGGCGGCCTTCACCTGCAACGGTATCGTCAACTCTTTCGGGATGTAGATGTTGCGCGCAATGTCGTTGCTGACGACGCCCGTACCATGAGTCAGCCACGACAGCCCAAGGACACCTAAGAAGATCGCGACGGAAGCATAAAGCAATCTTGTTTTCATGACTACGTCTCCGACTTCCGTCCGGTCTCTCTCCGGGTCTGCCCATCTTTAATGCACAGATGGTTAGCATACGATCGCCCGCCGCTCCTTGATCAAAAACAAAGCCGAGCGCGCTATCCGTGCACGGGCGAAGCGGCGAGCCGCGCCCGGCGACGGGCGGGGATGGCGCCGCCTCCGGAGGGGGTCACGGGCGGGCTTCAGGGCCTCTGGCCGCACGCCCACACCAGCCGCCGCCCCTTGCGCGCAGCGCTCTCCCGCGTGAGCGGGTTCGTTCTGTGGCCCACTCCTGACGAAGTCATTATCGCGGCAACACCCGCCGCCGGGAGGAGCCGTCCACAGCATCAAAAGCGGGTAGCAACACGCACTAGCGAGCTAACAGGCCACATAACCCAATATGCTACACTACTCTCGATCAACATCATCGACTGCTTTGGTGCTCGTGAAATATGGCAACAGTGTCAGAATGAACAAAACTATGACCGTGCTCAGAACGGCCGTCATTTCCATCCCCAACCCTGCGGCCACACCAATCCCGGCGGCGGCCCAAACACCTGCTGCCGTAGTCAAGCCTCTTGTCCGTTGTTGTGCGGTGCCGATGATGATTGCGCCGGCCCCCAGGAAACCGACGCCTTGAACAACACCCTGTATGACGCGCGACATGTCCCCGACTCCTATGCCTGCCTGCATTGGCCCGATCATGAATAACGCGCTGCCCACTGCGACAAGCATATGGGTTCGCACTCCTGCGTTTTTGGATTTCCACTCACGCTCCAAACCAATGATTGCACCAAGCAGCGCAGCAACCAGCAATCGCAGCGAAATGCGCACCGCATCGGCCAGATCTGAAATATCCGAAAATTCAGCAACAATTGTCGCCCAAATCTCTGACCACATCGTCCAAAACCTCCTCGGGCGCATTCGGCCCTATGGCGACTCTAATCACCCGTCGCCCGCCCGATCGCTGGTGCTCGACAGTTCTCGGTGTGTCTATGTTCATCTGGAGCTCAAAAAAAAGAGCTTGATCGGTGATGGGGAGGACATCGAATCATATACGCCGCATCCGAAAAGCTGGAAATCATTCGCCTGGTCGAGCAGTCAGCGTTGCCGGTCGGTGCACGCTTGATCGGCTCGGCATTCCGAAGACGGTGCCGCTGCAGCCTGGACGGTTCGACATCCTGTCTTCGGATGCCTGCACTTCTTCGAACTCATATTATACTATGGCAAGCCATTTAGATCGCCCCTCGCGTCCGTGAACGTATCGTACAGGGGATCGCTATTGCGATCGACGTCATGGGAGTTGCTGGGGGTCCGGTCATGCATCGGTTGGTGCCGTTTGCGGTCGACACTGAAATCGAACACGTCGAAGCGATTATAGTAGCCGGCCAGGTCGTGATGCTGTTTCAGCTCTATGGCGCGGATTAGATCCAGTTCGCCATAGATAATCGTTTCTTCTTCGACCGAGCTTTCGGCAATCACATCGCCTTCGGGTCCGACAATGAACGAACTGGCGCGTGGCGTTGCCATCAACAGCGCCATCGCGGTTTCATCGCCGTCGGCCAGAATCGTCAAAGACGCCTCATCCAGGTAGCTCGAACTGACGATCGAAAACACTTTCCCCTCAAGACAATGGGCAGACACGCGAATGCGGTTGGCCTCGCGCAGGTCGTAGGCTTTTTGCTGTCCGAGCGGATTGCGGAACGGCCATACCGAGGGGAAGCTGGCCGTATGGATCTGCTCGCCCTGGGCGATCAACGAAAACCGCGCGAGTGTGTTGTTGTTCTCACCGCAGATCAACGAGCCAATGCGCCCAATCCGGGTGTTGCAAACCTTGAGACCAGCACCGTCACCGCTCGCCCATACCAGCTTCTCGTAGAACGTCGGCACGAGCTTGCGATGGTGATTCAGAATGCTGCCATCGTCACCGAACAGAATGTTGCTGTTCCAAAGGCACCCGGCACTAACGGTAGAAACTTCCGAGAAGCCAAGGGATACAAAGATCTTGTTGACAGCTGCGGCCTCTGCGATCTGGCGGATTTCAGGGCTGGGCACTGCCAGCGAATTAAGCGCGAAGCGGGTGAAAAACTCATGATTATCGACGGGCTTTCTGTAGGATGTCCAGATCGGGAATCCGGGCACGAACGATTCGGGAAAGACGACGAGTTGCGCACCGCCTTCGGCCGCTTGCTTTATAAGGTTGCACGCCTTGAGGATGGTTGCCGCCTTGTCCAGCATCACGGGCGCCGCAAAAACGCTGGCAACCGTAACGGCTTCGTGGGTCGTGGTCGCGTTAGTCATCATCGGCTGCCTTTTTTCTCACTGAAAGCGGCGTCTTGTCCGCTTGAGATTGCAATATGAATTACGGTGACTTCAGGTAGGTGCCGACCCATTACTGCTCAACCGATGCATCGGCGTACTTTTGCGCATTCCTGCTGCGATCCACATAGACCCATGCCATCCAGGCCGCGAACGCCATCGGTGTGAGAGCGTGCCAGATGGCGCCTTCAATGAAGAGTGTCGCGGTGAACAGGACAGGGCCGACGGCAACGACCGCGTAGCGCTCGCCGGTTGAGAGTTTACGCCCAGGGATAGCGCCGTAAATCGAGGCCGACAGCATCAGCGTTGCAATCGCGAAGGCTCCAACCATTGCCCAGGTTTCAAGGACCAAATTTGGAAACGCCAGCACGTTGGGATAGGCGACGAACAAAAACGGCACGAGGAAGCATACGGCTCCGAGCTTGAAGCATTCCCATGCGGTTCCCATAAAGCTGCCGTTGGAAATCCTGATCGCTGTAAGAATGCCGACGGCCACCGGCGGGGTCAGCGTCGAGAAGATTGCGAAGTAGAAGCCGTAGAAGTTTGCCACCAGCGGCTCTATACCGAGGTCGATCAACGAGGGAACCACGACGATTGCGATGAGTGCATAAGCGGCTGGGGTCGGAAGCCCCATGCCGATGACAAGCGATACGCACATTCCGAGGATCAGGCCAACGGCCAGATTACCAGCGGACATGTCGATCATGAGCCGGCCCAAGGAGAGGCCGGCGCCGGTGGTGACAAGCATCTGAACGAGGATGCCGATCGCCGATAAGATCACCGCCAGCCGCGCACCGGTCAGCGCACCCTCAAGCAGGCCACTTGCAACGCCGGAAGCTGTCGCTCGGTATTCCATGGGCCGCAGAAGACTCATCACTCCGACGATCGCCAATCCCCAGAATGCAGCCATGGGTGCCGAATAGCGGTAGGCCAGCAGGTAGACCAGCACCGTGAATGACGCCAGGAAAGAAGGCGCAATCCATGCAATAAGGCGCCAGTCAACGGGCTGGCGTTTGTAGGGGATGGTCTTGGAGGCGGAGATCACGCAGACGATGCCGGCGAAAACCGCAAACAGATAGAGGGCTGCCGGGATGATCGCTGCAATCGCGATCTCGATGTAAGAGATCCCGAGGATTTCCGACATCAGGAATGCGCCGAGTCCCATAATCGGGGGCAAAAGCTGGCTGCCGGTTGAGGCAAGCACTTCGATTGCTCCGGCCTGATTGCGCGTGAAGCCGGTTCTCACCATGGTCGGAATGGTCATGCTGCCAGACAGTGCGATGTTGCTGACAGACTGCCCCGTAACCATGCCAATCAGCAGGCTCGCCACCATCGCCGAGTATGCTACGCCACCGCGGAACAGGTTACCGATCGCATTCCCCACTTCTCCGAACATGTCGATGACGCGGGTACCATGGAGAGCGCCGCCGTAGACAAGCAGCAGAAAGATTACGTCGGCGGACAGCGGGGCGTAGGTCAGGACACCGCGGGGGCCACCCATGCCGGCCAGGTAGCTCATGATCAAATTGGCGTCGTAGTTGCGGCCGGTCGCGAAGGCCTCTGGAAGCATGTTGCCGAAGGCAAAGTAGGCTGCTCCCAGGATACAGATCAGGGCCAACGGCCATCCCCAGGTCAACCACGTCACCGCGAGGATGACGAAGACCATCACGGCTCCAAAGGCAAAGTCCGTCTGAGAAATGAACGGCTGAGAAAACTCAAGCGTTTTCGCCTGCATCACAAAATAAATGCCGGACGCCAGCATCCCGGCTGCGAGGAGCGAGGTGAAAGCAAACAGGATCCGGCTTGGCGAACGAATTTCCTCTTCACCAGCTGTCACGCCAGTTGCTATTGCCGCACCGCCGCCGTAGCGCCAGGCCAAGTCCGCTATGGCCAGAAGAAAGATGAGCGTCACGTGAATCGTATAGTGCTCCATCGCGCCGGTCAGGGAGGTCCAGACCGTCACAATGGAGTATGCGATCAGGATCAGCGCCAAGAAATAGGAGGGCGCTGCAAGAAGCTTTTTCGAACGGAGGGCTGCCGCTGTCATCGTCTACCATTGATTGTTGATCAGACCGTTGAGATGGCACCCCCGGGTAGGGGAGAAGCTGTGTGGGCCGCGACCCCCCTCATGTCTGTCGCGTTACTTCACGAGCCCGAGTTCCTTGTAGGCGCGCATCGCACCCGGGTGGATGCGCTCGGGTTGGTTGCGCGCCATGTTGGCGATCGAATCGGCATCCCAGATGCCGCCGGTTGCATTATACTTGGCGACGATAGGGCCCATCTTCACCCAAAGCTTGACGAATTCGTAGGCGATATCCTCCGGGAAACTCTTGTGCACCGAAAGCAGCATATTGTTGCCAACCGTCGTCACAACTTCAGGCTGATTGCTCATCGTGTTTGCAGGAATTTCCCGGATCATGAACGGGACTCCGGTTTTTTTGATAGAATCTTCGATATCTGATTTCGGAATACTGACGTAGTGCCATGGCCGCCCTGAAGACATTAGCGTCTTGAAGGGACCTGCCTCGAGGTTTTTTTTGTAATTCATGGCAGAGTGCAAAACGACCGTACCAACATCTGCGCGTCCGTCGAGCAACGCTTCGACGTTGGCGTTGGGTCCAAGTGGACTATAACTTTTGGTTTTTTCGGTGATGCCGAGACCATCGAGAATGAGTCGCTGGGCCATGCCCCATTCGTTCTGGCTAAGCAGTCCGGTCGCAATGCGTTTTCCAACGAAGTCGACCGGGCCCTTGATTGCGTCATCTGTTGCAACGAACAGATTACTTGTCTGGCTCAGTGTGCCGATTACCCGGTAGTCCTTGACCGCCTCCAGTGGCTTATCGAAGAATGGCGGCTTGCCATTCAGCGCGGCCCATTCGACGACCTCCCCCGAGCCGAACATCGTCGTTTTCCAGATACTTGGGTTGACCGCCGCAAAACGCACGTTGTAAACGAAGCCGGGTGCTTCCACCGCTTTCGGGCGGAGCCACTTGTGATGATCTTTCGCGTATGTTTGGACAGTTGCCCACGCTAGGTACGGACCGGTGCCAGCTGGCGACATCATGAGATCGACAGTGACTTCCTTGTCTTCAGCCAGGGCCAGAGGAGTTCCGAGCATCAAGCATGACAAAGCCACGCCTACCGTTCGGACGATACGTCCGCCAATCCCGTTTGATCGTGTCTGCATCAGAACCTCCGAAAAACAATTGGTACCGAGGATGCGACGGTCGCGCCGTTCCGCTGGCCGCCATATGAAGGCAAAGCGCGCCAGCTGACCGCTTTTTGGTTGCGAAAATGGTCAAACGGGGCCGCCCTACTGATTTAGTCTGGCGCAGATGGCATCCATATGCATAATATTATTTATTATCGAAAATCATAGGGTGTAACTATGAAGTGCACATTGCGGCAGTTGCGATACTTCATTTCTGCTTCAGACCTTGGCTCGCTGTCTGCGGCCTCCAAGGCCTTGAACGTTTCGCAGCCGTCCGTATCCGTTGCGATTAGTCAGCTTGAAAAAAGTTACGGAGTAGAGCTATTCTTGCGTAAGAATTCTGTCGGGATCAATCTGACAACAGCCGGCCAAATTGTACTACGTGAAGCCCGAATGCTGGTCGCCCATGCGAACGATTTCGACGCACTCGCAACGGATGTGGCGCACGAAGTGTCTGGTGAAATCAGAGTCGCCTCGTTTGTGAACATCGCGCCGATCTACATGGCGGCGATCATTCGGTCGTTCAAGAAGCTCTATCCGGATGTAACTGTAACAACTCTTATCGGCCATCAGGAGGACGTCTTAAACAGCATCCAATCGGGTCAGTTTGAAGTCGCGCTGACCTTCGATCTCGGCTTGTCGAACGAATACGAGATTGATATTGGGAAGACGCTGCCGCCAAAGCTTGTTGTGCACGCAGATCATGCAATCGCAAGCCAGAAATCTGCAGTTTTAGGCGATGTTGCTCACGAGCGATTCATCTACCTCGACCTGCCGATTAGCCGTGAATACTTCTTCTCGTTGTTTGAACAAGAAGGGCGGAGGCCAGAATTGACAACGGCTGTTGGCTCGTTCGAGACCATTCGATCGTATGTTGGGAACCGGTTGGGATATTCTATCCTCAATCTAGTGCCGCGGAATGCAACCAACTACGATGGAACGAAGGTTCGATATATTCCACTTCACGGCGACCACCGCCCGTTGAACATTTGCTGCGTCAGCCTAAAGCGCGTGGTGCAACGCCGCGCGATCGTCGCTTTCATCGAGCACTTCAAGAACTTCTTCGCTCGGCTCCCGAAGGACTGAGAGTTGGTATTCCAACGAGGACCTACACGGCAAAAGCATCGCTGAGTCGGTCTACTACGCCCAGGGGGACATAACTTGAAGCGCTGCAACCTGCGACACTGTCACGTATGCAAAGCCTGCCCGATCAGGGAAACCGCCGCGGCGAGTCTGAAGGGTGTGCTGGGTAATGAAAATTTCGCAGAGAAGGGGCTGCACCATGGACACGGCACAGCCTTCAGACTCGCAGTGCAAGGAAAACAATATCAGGCGATGAAGAGACCGCTGTCGACCAGCAAGCTACCCGTGCCGACTGAAGGATCCTGGACCTCGTAACCCATGTCGCTAAGCGCTGCGACCGTCGTATCCGACAGTTGCGTCTGCTCGCCGAATGCGATGAAGCCGGTCATCAACTCGTTTGACATCGGCACGCCACCGGGCTGGAACTGGTATTCGTCCCAATGCGAACCGGCGGTTCCAATCCCGCCATCGCTTTCGATCGGAACCAGTCCGCCGTATGCCGTCGTCGCGCCGCTGCCGATGAAATTTCCCCCGTCGGTCAGTCCGAGGTTGTCGAAGATGAGGCCGGCAAATCCGATCGCATGCACCATTTCGTGCAGTACTATATCGTCCCAGGTGTCGAACCAGCCTTCGCCGACGGAGTTTTTCAGGTCTGTTGAATCGAGTGTCATGGTCGACGTGACCGGCAGCCATTGGTCGACCGAGCCGGGGTCTCTGACGGCTGTGATCTGCGTTTGGGCTAGAGTGTTGCCGCCGAACAGGCTGCCTGAGCCGTCGAGACGCCCGGTGCTGACCGAGATGACGATGTCGTCCACGAAGTTCAAGTTAAGATCGGTATCGTCTCTGATGTCGCCGACGATGATGGAGCTGAGCGTATCGGCAGCCCAGGTGACAATAGCTTGCTGCTCAGCCGTCCAGCGTCCGCTGAAATCGATTTGGATGTTGAACTCGTTCGCGTCATCCACCGAATCGTCGCCGCTGACGTAAGTTGTAAAGAGCGATCCGCCCTTGCCACCGCCACCGCCACTGCCGCCGCCAGCGCCACTTGGTGGGCCTGCCGCTCCGCCTTTCGCCCCGACTGGGTCTGCGTCGTCAAGCCTGATCGCGCTTTGAACCGGCAGCGCATCGGAACCTGCTGCACCGAGTTGGAAGTGCTGAGCGGGCCGGATGGCCTCCTCGCCCCAAACATTCCAGGGCCCGGACGTACCGTTCGGGGTGAAGGCATCGAACGCATAGGTGGCTATTTCGAAGCCGGGCGTCGCGCTTGCGATCTGCAACCCTGAAGTCGCAGTATCAGTTAGCGGTAATGAGAGATTTTCGTGCGAGCCACGTCCGCTCGACCCATGGAAGGTAGCGGCGTCTGCATCGTCAAACATGTCGAGCAGCTGTTGGTATGCGGTTTCAAGTGGCTGCAACTTGTCCGGCAATCCGCTCATCGGAGGGCTTGCAGACAACTCATCGGGCAGCGCCGAGAGGTCGATCGACGCGTACCCAGATTGGTCGTCCTCGAGAAAGCCTTCTCTCATTGCCAACCCGAAAGAACTATTTCCGTGCATGACGCTTCCTTTGCTGCTCAGTGCAGAAGAACTTTCGGAAGCAAACGAAATTGCAGTAAAAGTATCAATCAATTCGATCCATTATCGATACCACTTAACAAACATGCCTATTCGGAATCATGGTTATCAAGCTGGCTTGACAATTCCTCTTTGCAGGCCGTGGCGGTCGCGCCGGCCTGACGACACGGCAGTACGCGCATTTGGTCGAGGAATGGGTGGCGATCGAGAGTACTGTTCGATACCTGGGATCGAGGTCGATGACGCCATCGAGATTGCCGAGAAGATCGACATCTGAAGCACTGAGGCAGTGCTCGGGGGCTCTGCCGATTAAGTCACTGGCAATGCGGCAGCTAATCCTCCGATTCCGGACGCCCGAGATCAGCGGTGCCGTTCACGGAGCGATGCGCCAAGCAATGGCCGCTTGTGGGATAGACCGCCTATCGATTGCCGAGGCCCCAACGTCATGGGCCAACCGCCTTACGCTGCGCAAGGACCCTCAGTCGAAGTGTGCTTTCTTAGCCTGATCGTTCAGCGCAGCAGGATCAGTGAGGACGAGGTCCGGGCGCGCCATGAGGCAGGCGGCCGCGCCTAAGAAGTCTGGTTGATCCGGCCTGCAAAAAACAAGTTCTCGCCAACCTGAGGTCACGGCGATGGATGCCGAGAAGGTCTGTTGGCTGGCGGCTTGGATCAACCGCCAGCGGCCTATTAGACCGGGCCAGGTGTTGCGATGCTCAGGGCATTTTCCTGCTGTAACTGTCCGTCACCGACGCTTCATTCAGCTGCCGTGCCTCAACCTTGAGATCCTTGACTTGGTCGGAGATTGCCTGCCGCACGGCGTCACCAGCCGGCGGCTTGGCGTTCATTCCTGTTAGTTATCGTCACCCTCCTGGGGCAACGATGAACCGGAAAGTCTCTACGCAATCAGCTCCGTTTTGTCCGCTGACGGTGAACGTATTTTGTCGGCCCTGGCCGATGTACAGACGCATCGTCACCAGCGACGTTGATTATTGTCTCGTCGCCTCCTTCAATATTCTGAGCGTCACAAGTCAGACACCATCTGACGCCCGTAGGCGCATGATCAAGGAAGACAGTGCCGCCAATGCTCATTTCCACGGCCGCAGCGATGATAACTGATCCGAAGCCTTGTCGCTTGGGCTTGGGGACAGGAGGGCCACCGCTTTCAAGCCAGCGCATTATAAACAACTTCTGCCCGTCCGCGGCGTGCTCAAGGCTCCAGACCACGTCGACGCGCCCGGCTTCGTTGGAAATTGCGCCATACTTAGCGGCATTCGTCGCAAGTTCGTGCAGCGCCATACCGATGGCCTGTGACGCTTTCGATGTGAGTGAGACTGGCGGCCCCTCACAAAAAATGCGCGTGCCAAATAGGTCGGAGAAGTGGCTGAGCTGCGCGTGCACGAGATCGGCGAGCGGACTTGCCTTCAAACGATTATTGATAAGCAGGTCTTGGGCAGCAACGAGCGATTGGATACGCTCATCGAAGCGATCCAGGAGGTCTTTCGGGCTGCTCGAAAACGTCCGGTGAGCAATCGCCTGTATGAGGGTCAGTATGTTTTTAACCCGATGGTTGATCTCGTTCATTAGAAGCTCGGCTCTTTGCTCATGCTCCTGCTGAGCAGTAACATCGGTGTGCGTGCCGATCCATTTCCAAAGACTACCATCCTCCCGGAACAGGGGTACCGCGCGCGACAGAAACCAGCGGTATGAACCGTCCTTACCTCTAAGTGGGAACGTGTCCTCCCATTCTTCGCCTGTCTCCAAGCTTCGTTGGATGCGGTTTTTCACCCGCTCCAGATGCTCGGGATGAATGGCCCGTGCCCACTTCCAGTCATGCATCTTATTGACTGTAGTGCCCGCATATTCATACCAGCGGTTATTATACCAGCAGACGGCACCCTGTCTGTCAGCAATCCAGGCAAGCTGAGGGATTGAGTTGACGAGCGTACGAAACCGTACCTCGTTAGCCTGCAGCTCCGCACGAGAGATGTCGTGAGCGATCGTGGAGGCCCCAATGACTTTGCCCGAACGATCGGTCAGCGGTGAGACGGTGATAGCAACATTGAGTCGATGCCCTTGCTTATCCCGTCGAACAGTTTCAAATCTTTCAATTACTTCACCGGATCGAATTCGCTGGAGAATACTGTCTTCTTCGAGAATCCTGTCGTCCGGATATATTCGGCTAATCGGTTCTCCAATTATTTCATCCGCAGTCCAACCGAATATGCGCTCCGCCGCGCGATTCCAGCTTTGAACAATGCCATACACATCCTTTGAAATAAGTGCATCGAAGGACTGCTCCACGATGCAGGCAAGATGAGCCTGGTGCAGCGTCGAAGCAGCATTATGATTTGACTGAGTCATAACGTGCCAACTAATAACAAAGTTAAGCCGCATGTAATAAAAAGGTCTACCACGGCCACTGCGTTGGTCAACCTGCGCCTGCAATATGGTCGATCACTTTCTGGCCGAACTAACTCCCAGAGTCGAGAACGTCTTTCCAGCGACGGTTTGCCGGCGCCCTCTCGCAGGTTGGTCTGCGTCAATCGGCAATCCGGCTGGCACTCGCCAGTTTCAACATCGGTGTCTAACTGATCAGCTTATTTTTTTGTCTTTGCCGTGCTGTTGTTTGCCCGCGCCCTGCATATTAAGCAGAATTTGCCGCTAACCGTATTTGGTATCCCCGCCATGCCATAGGCTCGCTCAGTGCGGTGTGGCTGCTTTCGCAGCGTGATAGACCGCGATACCCCAATCAGCAACGAAGTGCCGAGCCCGACCGAAAGGGGTCATTATCGAAAGGGGATATCACTCGCTTTAGAGCGACGGCATAGAAGCCGTTCCGTTCGGTGGATCTTGCGCAAGGCGAGCGTATTTTGCCCAGGCGGAGCTCGACCGCCGATGGAAGCCATGATCAGCTTCGTCGATGCGTACCGAGACGACCACGGGGTCACGTCGGAGACGTGCTGCGCACATGGCCGATCTGCAAGGTACTGCCGATCGCCCCGTCAACCTACCGCGCCCACGTTGCACGACGCGCCGATCCTGCGACGGCACCCCCGCGCATCAAGCGCGACATCGTCCTGTGTGCAGAGATCAAAAGGGTTTTCGATGAGAACTATCAGGTCTACGGCGTGCGCAAAGTGTGGCGGCAGATGCTGCGGGAGGGACACGCGATCGCCCGCTGCACGGTCGCCAGGCTGATGAGGAAAATGGGTTTACAAGGGGTAATCCGGGGCAAGCGCCTGCGGACCACGGTGAGCGACAAAGCCAAGCCCTGTCCGCTCGATCACGTGAATCGCCAGTTCCGTGCATCACGACCAAACATGCTGTGGGTCTCGGACTTCACCTACGTCGCGACGTGGAGCGGGTTCGTCTACGTAGCCTTCGTCATCGACGCCTACGCTCGTCGGATTGTCGGCTGGCGCGTGTCGCGATCGGCGCACGCGGGCTTCGTGCTCGATGCGCTGGAACAGGCAAACCATGATCGAAAGCCCGTCTCCGGCGGCGGTCTGGTGCACCATAGCGACCGAGGCGTGCAGTACGTCTCGATCAAGTACACCGAGCGTCTCGCCGAGGCCGGCCTCGTGCCGTCGGTCGGCAGCGTCGGCGACAGCTACGACGTCGTGCCGGAGGCGCGCTTTCAGCGCGACGCACTCGCCGTTTTGTTGTCGGTGCGTGCTGGATTGCGTGCGTGCGAAATCGCCGGCCTCACGTGGGGCATGTTTGTTGACCCACACAATCGCATTCTGCACTTGCAGATCTCAAGCGCGGAGTGAAACCCGGCGCTTTTGAACCCGATCAGCCGGTAGTCCGATCGGCACGTGGTGGCCATATGCGCGCAAACAGCATCGTTAATTGGTTCGTCGCAACATATCGCGAACTCGGACTCGAAGGCTGCTCGTCGCACTCAGGCGGAAGAACATTCATCACCGAGGCCGCACGCTGCGCACATCGGGCTGGGGCAAACCTTCGCGATGATCAGGTTCTTGCGGAACATCGCCCCATAGAAACCACTCAAGGATGTCTGAAAAATAATGAATTAACCCATTGAAAACATTGGTCGGAGCGGGGAGATTCGAACTCCCGACCCCTTGCTCCCGAAGCAAGTGCGCTACCAGGCTGCGCTACGCTCCGATTTTCATGCTTTTGCGCCGATCCAAGATGCCATCTTCGGGCTTCGGCGAGCCGCCATCGGGAGTGGCGGCCATTGGCAAGGCGGCCCTTATAGACCTGCGAGTCCCCTCCCGCAAGCGGCTCTAGTGGCCCGTCGCGCCAAAATCGCAACATGGCCCCGACCGCGTCCGATTTTGGCGCGGCACAAGGGCCACTAGAGAAATCATGGACTTAGTGAGGCGTTGATCGCGCCATAGTTGACACCTCGCCAGCCGCGCCGTCGGTCAACTATGGCGCGACACCACACTACGAGGGAAAATCGGTTCCGCTCTCCGGCTGAAAACCATCCCCGCCGCCGCGAACAGGTGCGCCGGGGCAGATTGATATTTGTCATTGCTGACGAATTCCCGAATGATACATTCATAAACACGAATATGTTCGTTCGTGGCCCCGCGGCGTCACGTCGAGGCCAGGGGGTCAATCGAAGAATTGTCGCCGGATGCCGCGAAGCGGTTGGTCGCCCACACACCGTTTGGAAGTGGTGGACCCGGGAAGGCGCAAAATAGGAGACCTACAATGCCACTATCGTGGAAGACAGGCGGCCTGTTGCTCGGGGCGGTGTTCTTCGCCGCTGTGCTGCTGGTCAAGCCGATCGGCGTATCGACCCAGTTCGTGATCTTGGACGGCATTCTCTGGGACGCCATCAGCCCGGATGTCGTCGTCGAATCGCCTGAAGCCAAAAGCGGCCATTCAAGCCCGAATGCCTACCTCAACAAGTCCGGCGGCAAATACGCCCAGAACGTCGCCAATCCGTGGAACTACTCGTTCGTCTTCGTCATCGCCATGGTTCTCGGCGCGGCGGTCTCCTCGTTCCTGCGCGGCGGCGTGCCGGTTTCGGAACGCGCGATGCCAGCGATCTGGCGGGCGAACTTCGGCGACTCGGTGGTCAAGCGCTACCTCACGGTGTTCGCCGCCGGTTTCCTGGTACTCTACGGGGCGCGCCTGGCCGGTGGCTGCACCTCGGGCCATATGATGAGCGGCATGATGCAGACGGCCATGTCGGGCTACATGTTCGCAGCAGGCGCATTCCTCGCCGGCATTCCGACGGCGCTTTATCTCTTCCGCAAGGAGGCTTGAACCATGCAGCAGATTCTTCTCGCATTGATTCTGGGCGGCCTTTTCGGCGCAGTCCTCGACCGCATCGGTGCAACCAATCCCAACTACATCATCAAGATGCTCAACCTCACGGACCTGCACCTGATGAAAACCATCCTCTTCGGTATCGGCTTTGCTTCGATCCTGCTGTTCGGCGGTTTGATGCTTGGGCTCGTCGACGTCGGCCATATGAGCGTCAAGGACGCCTATCTCGGCGTGTTCCTCGGCGGACTTCTGCTCGGTACAGGCTTCGCGGTGGCCGGGTATTGCCCGGGTACCAGCCTCACCGCGGCGGCGACGGGACGGACCGATGCAATTGTCTTCGTGGTCGGCGGACTCGTCGGAGCAGCCGCCTACATGGGTTCGTATGCGGCGGTGGAGTCAACTGGGGTGCTTCAGCCACTGCTCGGCGGCAAGGCAACGCTCGGCACGGTCGCCGGCGCGAAGTTTCCCGCCCTCATTCCCGGCGTCTCCGGCGAAATCCTGGGCCTCATCATGGGCTTGGTGCTGGTCGTGATCGCTTTCGCACTGCCCCGCAGGCTGACCGGCGGCCGCGCCGTCGAGCCGGCCGAATAGGCAGCAACAGCAATCCACGACATGGCGGATCGCCGCACCCGCGCGGCGATCCGGCCTTGTTCGCCAACCGAGCCAGCGAGGATTCTTGCGCGTGGACCAAAAGGCGGCTATCACCGCGACCTCCGTTGGGGCGTCGCCAAGTGGTAAGGCATCGGTTTTTGGTACCGACATTCGGAGGTTCGAATCCTCCCGCCCCAGCCAGTTTTTCGCAGCCTCCCGTGCAGACTCCCGTCAGGCGGCGCGGTGCAGGCTCTTCGGAAATGAGCCGAAGCCGAAAGGACGCCTATGAGCCGGCTCTTCGAAGAACTCGATTATCGCAAGACGCCGATCGGCGACCTCAGCCTGCGGAGGCGCCGCGACTTGGCAACGGAAGTCGATATTTACGAAATCAAGCTCGGCGATGAATTCCTCATGACGAGCCAGTTTACGGCTTCTGAAATCGCGCTCGCACGTCTGGGGTTGGCCGAGGTCGAGTCGAGTGACCCCGTTGATGTCGTCGTCGGCGGCCTCGGGCTTGGATACACAGCACAGGAAGTACTGCAAAACGATCGTGTGGCTTCCCTCACCGTCGTCGATGCCCTCGAAGCGGTCATCGACTGGCACCGATGCCACCTGCTGCCGCTCGGGCCCAGCCTTACGGCCTCCCCCCGCTGCAAATTCGTCCACGGCGACTTCTTCAAGCTTTCCGCCACGCCGGCCGGCTTCGATCCCGCGCAACCGGGCCGGCGGTTCCACGCGATCCTCGTCGACATCGATCACTCCCCCGGCGTCCTGCTCGACGCCGCCAACGCTGAATTCTATCAGCCCGAGGGATTGCGCCAGCTCGCCGCGCATCTGCACCCGGGAGGTGTTTTCGGGCTGTGGTCGAATGAGCGGCCCGACGACGACTTCACCAGTCGCCTTGCCGGTATTTTCGAGTCCGCCCGCGCCGAAACAGTGACGTTTGCAAATCCGCTGCAGGGTAACGAATTCACGCAGACGGTCTATCTTGCCAAAGCCTGACGGCAAGCCATCAATTTTCTTCCATGGTCCGATCGCGGCGCCGTCGGTCGGGGGATCGACCGCGATTTTGCCGGCGGCGCACATGTGCCAATAACGGCGGCACCGATTCGGGGTTACAGCACCGGATTGCAGCAATGCAGGGACTGCGCGCGCCGATTAATGGCCGCGCTGATGCGGCCGCAGGCATTACCGGTGCGTTCAAGCCAGTGACGCGCATGCGCCACGACGCCGTGAAAGAACGCCTGTTAGTTTTTGGGGAAATGACCCAAAGGGTTTGACATAGGCACAAGGCTGGGCAGGGTGGCGGCAAATCCTTGCAAACCAAGACAGCCACCTGAGACAGGCACCTGAGACAGGTATGACTAACCCAACTGTTATCGAAGTCACCCGCGGGCCCCTGGTGGAAAGCTTTCACACCGGATCGCTGGCAATTGTCAGCGCGACTTCGGGCGTCCTTCTCGCCCTCGGCGACGTCCGCCGGCCGGTCTACCCGCGGTCCGCCATCAAGGCGTTGCAGGCCCTGCCGCTGATCGAATCGGGCGCTGCCGACCATTTCGGTTACGGCGATGCAGAGATCGCACTTGCCTGCGCCTCCCACACCGGCACGACCCGCCACACTGAAGTTGCAGACGCCATGCTGAAGGCGGCCAACCTCGCTGAGTCCGACCTCGGATGCGGCGCACACACCCCGCTCGGCGCCAAGGCGGCCAAGGAACTCTGGCACTCAGGCGGCGAGCCGACACAGCTGCACAACAATTGCTCGGGGAAGCATGCAGGGATGCTTGCCACGTCGCGCCACCTCGGAATCCCGGTTGAGGGCTACTGGCACGCCGACCACCCCATGCAGCAGCGCGTCCTCGCGATCCTCAACGAAGTATCCGGTCTGAGCCTTGGTCCAGACGTCATGGGTTTCGATGGCTGCTCGCTACCAAATTGGGCAATGCCACTGGAGACGATGGCGGCGGTTTTCGCCAAACTCGTCAGCGGCAACGGCATCGGGAAGGCGCACGCCGCCGCATTCCAGCGCCTGATGCGGGCGTGCTGGGCCGAGCCGGAGATGGTCGCGGGACCCGGCCGCGCCGACAGCGTCGTCATGGCCAACCTTCCCGGCCGGGTATTCATGAAGACGGGAGCCGAAGGCGTCTATTGCGGAGGTTTTCCAGAGCTTGGCGTCGGCTTCGCACTGAAGATCGATGACGGCGCCACGCGAGCTTCAGCCGGCACCGCCATGACCCTCATCGAACATGTCTTCCCCGAGGCTAAAGGCCTGATGCGCCGTAACATCCTGAAGAGTTGGCGCGGTCTCGAAGTCGGCAAGATTCGCACTGCGCCAGCGCTGCAAGACGCCCTCGCGGGACTGAAATTGCGCTAAGCGACCAGGTTACCCGAGATGCGCACCCTTGCTGTCAGCGTCTCTTTTGTTGCGAGATCGGCCCCGATCCATGCGCCTCGATCTAACGCCCGGATGGCTCCGCGCCTGGCGCCGGAGATGATGTTGGAATCGATAAGGCACGTACCCGCCGCCTGATCCGATGTAATCCCGATCCCAACTTCCGCATTGCGGATGATGTTCCCCGTCACAACGACGTTGCGCATGTAGGGTCCCCAGCCGATGGCGAGTCCGGTCGCTTCGGCATCCTCGATCACGTTGCCGCTGACGATCGTGTCGGCTTCGACGGTGATGCCCTCGCCGCGCTTGTCGAAAGGTTCCAGCGGGCGGCGCTTGAGATTCCGCACGAGGTTTCCCTGAACCACCGCCAGGCGTCCACCCTCGTTGAAGTTGGTCACGGCGATTCCGGTAGCGGCGCCGTCGACGACATTCTGGGCGATCACCGCGCCTTCGAAACCGAACTCCGCGTAGATGGCGACCTCGCCAAGCTCGCGGCAGTTGTTCGAGATCACCTGCATGTTGGAAGCCGCATTGCCGCGCACGGCCGAATAAGCACACCTTGTGATGACGTTGCCCGAGACCTGCACATCGCCGGCGCGGAAGAGATTTACGCCGTTTCCGTTCTGGCCGCTGCCGCCTGCCGCGGCGCGCACACCTTCGATGTGGTTTGCGAGGATACGGGTGCCGTCGCTGCCCGCCGCCGAGCGCCACACCTGCACCCCGTTATTGGCGCAGTCGCTGATCCTGTTGAACGAAACGACGAGCCCGGACGAGTCGAGGGCGAATATCGCGGCTTCACGCGCGCCGCTCATCAAGCAGTCGCTGAGCGTCCCGCCGCAGCCTTCGAGCCGCACGAGGCTTTCGGCGAAACCCTGCCCGTCGAGCACCAGCCCTTCCAGGCGCAGGCTTGCGCTGCCCTGGCCGCTGATGAGCGGGGCTGCGTCTCGGGCGACCAGATGCGTGCAGCCATATGCACCAATCAGCACGGCGCTGCTGCGCAAGGTTAACGCTCCGCAGACGAAACGTCCAGGCGGCAGCACAACCGGCGCTCCGGTCTCCGCGCTATGATCGATAGCGCGCTGGATGGCGTCGGTCTGGGGACGATCTGTCCCGGTTTCGAGCACAACTGTGGCGCCGCCGACTGCCATCCCCGCCCGTGGTCCGGCCTCCACGCGGGCGGCAGCAACCCCCGCCAGCCCGAGCCCGGCGCCCGCTGCCATCAGCCGTCTGCGGTCGAGTTCCATTCTGATTAAGCCCCTGGCCGGTTTCATGCTGTCCTTGCCATGCAACCGCCGGACCAGGACCGCGCTAGTACCCACTTTCCGAAGTTCGTGAGTCACCCGCGGCGACCTCCGGAGCGAACTTCGGAAAGTAAAGGGTACTAGCAAGATATTGTTTCTAGTGCCGCTTTCCGATCAGAAGTCCCTGACGGTGCTTGACTGGCATGATGCAGGGACTTCTGATCGGCGGTACTAGTGAGGCGTCGCGCCTAAATTGACCGGCGGTGCGGCGAGGCCGGTGTCAATTAAGGCGTGATAAACGCCTCACGAATTCATTGATGTTGCTAGTGGCCCTCTGTCGCGCCTAAATCGAACGAGGTTGCGGCTATGATGCGATTTAGGCGCGACGGGCCACTAGCCTCGATCGGCTGGTTCAAGACACGCCGCGAGCACCGTCAATCCACCGCGCAAGGCATCCTCCATCGGCATCGGCGCATCGATGCCATCGAACCTCACCGGCAGATGCACGAAGCCTGCCTTTACGCCTTGCTGGACCGTCATCAGCGTCTGAAAGAGGACGGCGTTGCAAAGATAGGCTCCGGCATCTTCGGACAGTTGGGCTGGGACTCGGGCGTCCAGCAGCCGCGCGACAATCGTCTGGCAGGGAAGTGTCGCTTGCAGCGCTGCCGGGGCATCGGCATGAAGCAAATCGAGGGCGGGAAGCGCCCCCTCGGCATCGGGCGCAGCGCGGCAGGAATTGCGCGCCAGCGTCTCGATAACGAACCCGGCTGCGCGCTCCGACACGCCGAAATGAACGATCACATGCGGATCGAAGGTTTCGATCAGCCGTGCGCTCGCAAGCGGTCCGCCCTGCCACGTCACCGGCAGGATGTCCCATTGGAAATCGCACTCCGGATGCCGGTTCATGGCCTCGGCTGCCAGCACCGGCACGAGTTGCGAAGTCGCATTTGCCGGCACGCCTGGAAATGCGCTGAACCCCGTCAGCAGAATGCGCGAACGTAGCGGATCGACCAGCTTCACGTCACGACATCCCCATCAGCGCCATCACCCGTCCCACGGCGAGCGTCGGCAACAGCCGCCCGGCGCGCACATCGGCCTCGATGCCGGGCAGTTCGCGCGCCACATCAGGGTTGGCTTTCAACGCCGCCATCAGCCGTTCCTGCAGCATGTCGCGCATCCATGCGACGGCTTGGTTCTGCCGCCGCGCGTCGAACTCGCCCGACGCCGTCGTCAGATCGCGGTGCTGCATCACCTTCGCCCACAGATCGTCCAGCCCGACGTTGCGCGCACCCGAAATGGTGATCACCGGCGGCGACCAGGTTTGCGACTGCGGTGCCAGGATGTGCAGGGCGTTGCGGTATTCGGCGGCCGCGGCTTTGGCCCGGTTCACGTTCTCCCCGTCGGCCTTGTTGATGGCAATCATGTCCGCGATTTCAATGATGCCCTTCTTGATACCCTGCAGGTCGTCGCCGCCACCCGGCAGCAGCAGTACCAGGAAGAAATCGACCATGTCGGCAACCGCCACTTCGGACTGACCGACCCCGACCGTCTCGACGATGATGACGCCAAACCCTGCCGCTTCCACCAGCGCCATCGTCTCCCGAGTCTTGCGCGTGACACCGCCAAGCGTCCCCGACGTCGGCGAGGGGCGGATAAACGCATCCGGATGGATCGCCAGACGGGCCATTCGCGTCTTGTCGCCAAGGATCGAACCGCCGGTGCGCTTCGACGTCGGATCGACCGCGAGAACTGCGACCTTATGTCCGGCTTCGACGAGATTGATGCCGAGCTGATCGATGGTCGTCGACTTGCCGACACCGGGCACACCCGTAATACCGAGACGCACGGCGCTACCCGTTCTGTCCATCAGCAGTTGCAAGACTTGATGGGCTAGTTCCTGGTGCTGCGGACGCGTGCTCTCGATAAGTGTGATGGCGCGCGCCAGAACCGCCCGGTCGCCGCTCGCGATGCCATCGGCGTACTGCTGTGGGGAGAGGCCGGGTCGCCGATCTGCGGGTTTCACGCCGCCCTGGTCTTTTGATCCTTGCACGCTTCGTATCTTTCGGTTTGCGAAGGCGCGAGCATCCCTGCAAATGCCGCAGGCCGCAAGGCCCCGCCCTCGCTTCGCCGTGGAATGCGCCCGCGGCCGTGCACGAGGTGGCGCGAAGCTGGTTTACATCAAGCGATCGTCACAAAACCCTGGTTAGGGTCTGCTCGCGTTTTGCGTTAAGTGTTTTTCCCATGTAGATCAGTGTCGCATGCTGTTACTGGAGGGGGCCAACCGATGGAAAATCTGCAGAGTTGGGCGATACTTGCCGGGATTCTGGTTGCAGCGATCGCGATGTATACGCTGGCCTGGCGCATCGTCGAGGGCATGCACATTGTGGTTCGTGCGGTAACGAGGATCCTACTGGGCGCACTGATCGTCGTGCCGGCGATTCTCTTCATGGTTTTTGGCGATGGTGCGCCGATGAGCGAAAAAGCGTCCGCTCCATTGCCGGAGAGTGCCAGCCAGTCCGAAGACGTTGCGAAACCGGTTAAGAAGTCCGCCGCGCCAGTTCCGGAGCCAATTGACGACAAGGAAGAGGCGTCTCAAGCAGCCAAGGACAGCGAAGCGGAGGAGCAGCAGCAGGCAGCCGAAACCGAAGCCAGAACCCAGGCGGAAGCCGAATCTGCAAAACGTCAGGCTGAGGAGCAGGCTCGCATGGCAGCCGCCCGCCGCCAAGCCGAAGAGCAGGCTCGCACGGCTGCCGCCCCCGAGCGCAGCACCGAATCCACTGCACCTTCGACAGGAGCTCCAGAAGATAACCGCAGTGCGCTTGAAGAGCATCTCGCGCGCAGGGACGCAGAGGCCACGGCGGCCACTGACCAATCTACCGGCGGCAAAGCAGCTGCCGCGATCGAGACCGAAGCCGCCGATCGCAGTGCGCATGAGCCAGCAAAACTGGAGGAACAGCCTAGCACTGACTCCACGCCGCGCTCACCGGTCACCAGGCGGTATTACAAGCGTTCCCGCAGCTACAAGGCCCCTGCTGGCCCGAACGGGAGCAGCGTTGAGGGCGGCGGCGCCAGTAACGGGATTGGCGGCCTCGCCGCGCAAGCACCCGAGCCACCGACGGTGCCAAGCACCATGCCGGAGGTATCTGCACCCGATGTCGCGCCCGGCACAGGAGCGTCCTCTGGCGCGGCAGCACCGGACGATGCGGTTGTTGCGCCTGACGTGACTGCGGTGGACACCGCACCGCTGGAAGAGGCTGAGGGTGCGCCCGAGGTTGCGGCAATGGAAGCCGCTCCGCCGTCGAGCGCTCCGCCGGCGGCCGCTGCGCCCCCCACCGCAGCCGACCAAGTCAAGGAGGACTGGGCTGTCGTCCCGGTCTTTTATGGCACCGACCGCGCCCGTGCCGACGAAGAAAAGCGGATCGGCTACGACTGGCAGCGCGGCAGACGCATGGAACTCGGCCGCGCACTCGTAACTATCCCCAAGGAGCACGTCGTGCCGATGGTGGAGCGGCCGTGGGCGCTCAAGATTCCCTACGTCGACATCGTTCTCTACGAAGCCGCCGAAGACCCCAAGAAGCACTTCACCATGAAGGAATTGAAGGCGCTGACCCGCGAAGAGTTCCTCAGCCTCGTCAAGGAACGTCTGCAGAGGTCGGCCCGCTTCAAGGACCACGCCCTCGTTTTCATCCACGGCTACAAGACCAAGTTCGACAACGCGGTCTACCGGACCGCCCAGATCGCCTACGACCTCAAATTCGACGGCGCGCCCTTCCTCTACAGCTGGCCCTCAGGCGGCACGCTGCAAGGCTACACCTACGACCGCGAAAGCGCTGCCCAGGCGGAAACCTACCTGCGCCAGTTCCTGGAAATGGTCCGCGACGAGACCGGAGCCAAGAAGGTCTCGATCATCGCGCACTCGATGGGTAACCAACTGCTCCTGCGCACGTTGCAGGACATGAAGCGGACGATGCCCGAGGGCGTGCAGATTTCGCAGCTGATCCTGGCCGCCCCCGATGTTGATCGCGACAGTTTCGAGCACATCGTCAGGTCGATCGAGGGAATCGCCGAGGGCATTACCCTTTATGCCGCCTCCAACGACACCGCGCTGTCGTTTTCCCGCCGCGTCAATGGCGGCATCCCCCGTGCTGGCGACGTCCCCGAAGGCGGCCCCATCGTCATGGGAGGCATAGACACTATCGACGCGACGGCAACCAGCATGGACAGCGTCGGCATCAACCACTCCGGCTATGCCGAAAACAACGCACTGCTCGAGGACATCGGCAAACTCGTTTCCGCAGGCATCCGTCCGCCCGGCACCCGCCTTCCGAAACTCGAACGAGTCGAGACCGACAAAGGTCCCTATTGGCGCTATCCGACGGCGCAACCGTGACGGCTGGAACACGGCGGCCGGGACATTCTGCTGCGGGCTAAAAATTGGCAAGAACGGATGCGACAGCCTTGACCGCTCGCTTTGGTAGCGGGATACGAAAACACACGAGAGGGTGATGCGATGGGCGCGGATCGTTTGATGAAGGCTTGGTTCTGCACGTTCGCTGGCACGGTGATGATCGCCGCCGTAACGGTCCTTCCAGCACGCGCCGTCGAGACGTTCGTGTGCGACGACGGCCGTGTCCTGACCTTGACTTCCGAGCAAGTCGACGCCCTCGTCCTGACCGACCCGTGCATCGCCAAATACTATGGCCGCACGATTGACCCAGCAGCTTCCCCGGCGCCAGCTACACCACAACCTCCGTCCACCGTGGCTGCTCCTGTCGCGGAGCCGCCACCTGCCGTTCCCGTCGATCTGCCGCTGCCGGAGCGCCGCCCCGAGGACATCGCGGCAAAGCTGCGAACCCTTGACGTCGATCCGACGGCGCCGGCCGGCGAAAGACCACCAGTCGCCATTGCCGATGTCCCCTCGGATTTCCGCAATGTTCACATCATCAATGGCGCCAAGAGCGGCGAACCGCAGTTCTTCAAGCATACGCGCTGATGCGACGCCCGCCTGCCGGACGCTCCCCACGCGTCAAAAGTGCTGCCATTCCCAGAAAGATAAAGTCTCCGCCGGGAGCGGGGCACCGGTAAATTGTTCGTTAACCGCTTTGTGCGAGGGTTTGCCCTGATAACCCGATGTTTGTTCAAAGTTGCAGGGTGCCATGTACACAGCGTTGAAGTTCCCGCGGCCCGTCATTTGGGCGCACCGCCCGATTCGGTCCTGCACGATCCTCCTTTCCGCAATCGTTCTGACAGCAGCTCCGGTCGGCGCCGAGCAGCTGCGCATGGACCATGAGAACGTCACCGTTGAGCCGATCGAGGAGCGTGGAGCATCTCCAGAGCATCCCGCCGAGGTCCCGCAAGGGGCGTTCGAACCGGTCTACGAAGACAACTCTCCGCAAGCAGCAGTCGAGCCAGCGGTGCATGAAACGACGCCCGAAGGCCCGGAAATCGATTTCCAGCCTGTGGCCGAACCGGCCCTTGAACCCTTCTTCCCGGCCCAGGCAGGCCAGACTGCCGCCGAAGCAGCGCCCAGCGAGGCTGACGCTCCGGCCGGCGTCGATCCGTTGATGGAAGCCGCCGAGGCCTTCGATAAGGCGCACGATGCGTCGGGTGGTAGGGACACGGAGAACGCCGGAGGCGAAGGTTCCGCCCCTGCCGCGGCCGCTCCTGCCCAGGCCGCCGCGCCTGATCGCGCTTCTGTTCAGACTGCAGCCCCGTACGCTCCCAAGGCGGCCAGTCCCGGCAAGCCTGGCAAAGGTGAAAAGCCGGTCGAAGTCGCAGCCGTCGCCCCGGACAGCAAGACCGATATCTTCGATCAGTGGGCGCATTCGAAATTCGAAGCCCGCCAGGAAAAGGCCCCCCATCCGCTTGCCGCCCAGCATCCCGATGAATTCGTCGTCGTCTGCGAAGCCGGCTGCGCCGGGAATCCTGTCGAAATCGTCTATATGGAACGCCGCGATGCGCGCGGCCCCGTCAACGAAAAGCCGCTGAAATCCGGCCTCGTTGCCAGCACCGCATCGATCGATTGCGTCGGAGGCTGCTATGAAGGCCGCAACGCCTATGGTGCCGTCGCCGTGACCTGGGACCCCAGCGCCGTGGTCACCGAAACGGCAGGCACCAACAACGGTTGGATGACGACCGTCAAGAAAGCCGGCCCGCAGCCCGCCGACAAAACCAAGGCCGATAGCTCCGGCCGCTGGTATGATCGCATCAACTGATCGCGTTAATCATCACCATGACGACCAGACGCCCCGGCCACGCATCCGGGGCGTTGTTCTTGCCGCAAATCGGAATTCCCTCAGGTCCACAATGCCCTGAGCCCGAAGAATGCGGTGTCCTTGACGCGCCTCTTGATGCCCTGCACCCAGCTTGCGGAGCTGTCGGTTGCAAACGTCATCGAGAGGATCACGCGCCGTTCGTCCTTGGCGATGGGCGTCACCCGGTGCAGCACCTTCTGCCCTTCGAACACGATCAGCGTATTGGGTGGGGTCGCCAGCATCTGAACGTCATCGCCGTTCCGCGCTTCCAGTCGCGCCGCCGAAAGCCCGTCCGGGCCGTGGCCGGAATTTATGATGGGGATGAGCACTGTGAGATGCCGGCCCTTATAGAAGTTGTGATCGTAGTGCCAGCCGATATGATCTCCGGGCCGCTCGTAGAACAGAACCGAGCATGAACTCTGGTCGTAGATCGGCGTCGGCCGCACCTGTTCGCCGACGATCCCAGACACGAGGTTGCAAAGCTCGTTCGAGTGGTATAGCCCGACCGTCTTCGGCGCATGCTTCAACAGTGTCTCGTAGGCGACCGTTCCACCTTTTTTGTGGCTCGGCAGATAGCTGCGCTCGGTATCGACGAGACCGGAAATCTCGGCACGAACCTGTTCGAACACTACGCCAGGTAGAACGTTCTCGAGCCGTACCAGCCGGTGGCTGAAATCGGGCCACTCCTCCCGCCCGGCGTTCAGTCCGCCAAGCTCCAAAGCCTCGTTGCGATACGTTTCCTGTAGCATGCTAAGTGTCCGATAGAGGCCGGCGCGTGAGATCCAAAGGCCGTACACGCTGGCTGTCAGCACGGCCAGGGCGACGGCAACGAAGGTGAGGGTCGACATCCCGTGCTCCGTTTCATGAATTGGAAGTTCCTCAGCGACCTGAACGTGATCATTGCCAGCGGCACATTCAAGATGCGCCGAGCAGGCCACGTTTTCGGTTTTGAAGCAATGATGGACGTCAAGGTGACCGCTGTTCCGGCCGGGACAGACGGCGCCGCCGCTTGCGGTCATTGTGGTTTCTCGCAAGCGGCCCGTGCCGCGAGCCACCAATGACGCAATTCAATCATGAGCAATGGAGTTAGAAATGAACGTTATGTCCTTCACCCGCGCAGCCGTTCTCGGTGGTGCGGTCGCCTTCGCCGCACTTGCTGGCGGCACCGGTCAATCCGAAGCCGCCGGGTTCAAGGGGCTGTCGAACCTCAACGCCGGATTCACGCAAAGCGAGGTCCAGAAAGTGGGTCACCGCCACCGCCGCTCCGGCATTCATCTGTTCCACAAGCGCCATGACGGGTGCGGCTTCTATAAGTGGAAGTGGCTTCACACCGGCTCGTTCTATTGGAAGAAGCGCTATTTCATCTGCAAGGGCTGGTGGTAATCCTTCCACGGCTGAGTTGAGACAAGCCCCTGGCGCGCAAGCTCCGGGGGTTTGCTCGTTCAAGCGCTAGCGCAGTCGCGCCTGCTCAAGGGCATCTGGTATGCTGCATCACAGCGGCATTGCCGGCGCCCACATGGGGCAGCGTGCGTAGCCCACGCGGTCGTCGGGAGAATAAAGATAGCCGCGCTGGAAAAGCGCCGTACCATCGAAGTAGGTGCAGCTGATCGCGGGCCGGCCGTGGCTCTGCGAGACAAAGACCTTCGATTGCCAGACGACGATCCCCCACGTCGACGCTGTCAGTGCCAGCCACGCCAGGATCAGTAGACAAAGCGATGTGATCAGCGCCCGCTGCATGTTCCGCCGCGATGGTTGCACTTGAGTTCAGCCGGTCGGGCCGCCGCCTACTCTGCCGCCTCCTTGGCATAGCCGAGCTGGCTGTTCAGCTTGGCGATCAGGTCGGATGCGGCTTCCGGGATGTTGGTGCCCGGACCGAACACGGCCTTGGCGCCGGCGGCGAACAGCGCGTCGTAGTCGGCTGGCGGAATGACGCCGCCGACGACGATCATGATGTCGCCGCGCCCCTGCGCTTCGAGCGCGGCTTTCAGCTCCGGCACCAGCGTCAGGTGACCGGCCGCCAGCGACGACACGCCGACGATGTGCACGTCGTTCTCGACCGCTTGCCGCGCGGCTTCGTCAGGCGTTGCAAACAACGCGCCGATATCGACGTCGAAGCCCAGATCAGCAAACGCCGAGGCGATCACCTTCTGCCCGCGGTCGTGTCCGTCCTGGCCCATCTTGGCGATCAGGATGCGCGGACGGCGTCCGTCGTTGGCCTCGAACGCTTCCACCATCTGAAGCACGCGATCGATGTTTTTGTTCACGCTCTGCGCCTCCGCTCTGTAAACACCGGAGATGGCGCGGATCTCCGCGCGGTGCCGGGTGAAGACCTTTTCCATCGCATCCGAAATTTCGCCGACCGTCGCCATCTTGCGCGCAGCCTCGACGGCAAGCTGCAAAAGGTTGGCGTTGCCGGCAGCCCCATTTGTCAGCGCGGTGAGCGCGGCCTGCGTCTCAGCTTCGTTGCGCTCGGCCCTGAGCTTCTTCAGCTTCTCGAGCTGCTGGTTGCGGACCGAATTATTGTCGACCTTGAGGAGTTCGATGATCGCGTCGTTCTCGACGCGGTACTTGTTGACGCCGACGATCGTCTGCTGGCCTGAATCGATGCGCGCCTGGGTGCGTGCCGCCGCTTCTTCGATCCTCAGTTTCGGGACGCCCGCCGCGATGGCCTTCGCCATGCCGCCGAGTTTTTCGGCTTCCTCGATGTGGATGAGCGCGCGCGCCGCCAGATCGTGGGTGAGCCGCTCCACATAAGCCGAGCCGCCCCACGGGTCGGCAATCCGACAGGTGCCTGTTTCCTGCTGCAGGAACAACTGCGTGTTGCGCGCGATGCGCGCCGAGAAGTCGGTCGGCAGCGCGATCGCTTCATCGAGCCCGTTGGTGTGCAGCGACTGGGTGTGGCCTTGCGTCGCCGCCATCGCCTCGATCGCCGTTCGGATGACGTTGTTGAACACATCCTGTGCAGTGAGCGACCAGCCGGATGTCTGCGAGTGGGTTCTCAGCGACAGCGAGCGTTCGTCCTGCGGTGCAAATTCCTCTTTCACCAGCTTGGCCCACAGAAGGCGCGCAGCGCGGAGCTTGGCGACCTCCATGAAGAAGTTCATGCCGATTGCCCAGAAGAACGAAAGCCGTGGCGCGAACCGGTCGATCGGTAGCCCGGCGGCGACGCCGGCCCGGGCATAATCGATACCGTCGGCAAGCGTATAGGCGAGTTCCAGGTCGGCCGTCGCGCCCGCTTCCTGCATGTGATAGCCGGAGATGGAGATCGAGTTGAACTTCGGCATGTTCTGGCTGGTGAAGGCGAAGATGTCGGAAATGATCCGCATCGAAGGTTCGGGCGGATAGATATACGTATTGCGGACCATGAACTCCTTGAGGATGTCGTTCTGGATGGTCCCCGACAGCTTGTCGGCCGAGACGCCTTGTTCTTCACCTGCGACGATGAAGAGGGCCAGCACCGGCAACACCGCCCCGTTCATGGTCATCGATACCGACATTTCGGACAGGTCGATGCCCGAGAACAGCGTGCGCATGTCGTAGATGGAATCGATCGCCACACCGGCCATGCCGACGTCGCCCTTCACGCGCGGATGATCGGAATCGTAACCGCGGTGGGTTGCCAGATCGAAGGCGACCGATAGCCCCTTTTGCCCCGCCGCGATGTTGCGCCGGTAAAAGGCATTCGAATCTTCCGCCGTCGAGAATCCGGCGTATTGGCGGATCGTCCACGGCTGGGCCGCATACATCGCGGGATAAGGCCCGCGCAGGTAGGGCGCAATGCCCGGATACGTCTCCAGGAAGTCGAGGCCCTTGAGGTCGGCTTCGCCGTAGACGGGCTTCACGTCGATGCCTTCGGGCGTTGTCCACACGCCGCTGGCGGGCGTCACCTCAGGGGCTTTTGTGGTGCCAAGGTCGATCGTGGTGAAATCAGGGATCTGGGTCATGGGCTCTTTTGCGGCCTCGCCGCGCTCAGGTGCTTGTGCGGCTCTGCCGCAGTCAGGAGTTGTGCGGCTCTGCCACATACAGGTGTTTTGTTCTGCAACAAAACTAGACCGGCAGCGCCGTTCTGCAAATAGTCCAACAGTTGCGCTAAGGCGGCACTGGAACTCTATGCGACACGCTTAATCCAATGGTATAGCAGGTCCTCCGATCACAGAACCTAGGCCGGACAAAGAAAAACCAATGCAACTCAAGACCTTGATCGCCGTACTCGCGACCGCCGTGCTGTCATCGGTTGCCGCGCTGGCCGCAGATGAGTCCGCGGCCAACACGACTTCAGAAGCTGTTGGCACTCAATCGGCCAACACGACTTCAGGAAGTGTTGGCACAACAGAGCCCCCCGAGCCCGACGATTACCGCACCGGGGAGTACCGCGCGCCGGTACCGGCGACGCTCAAAGGCGGTAGGGTCGTCGACACCGAGGCCGCCGAGGTTCTTTTCAAGAGCGGTGCAGTGTTTATCGACGTGTTTCCGCAGGCCCCCAAACCGGCCAACCTGCCGAAGTCGACGATCTGGCGCGAACCCAAGCATACGACGATCAAAGGCGCGGTGTGGCTGCCGAATGTCGGGTACGGCGTCTTGAACGACGAATTCGAGAAATATTTCCGTGACGGGCTGGATCGCTTGACGGGTGGCGACAAGACGAAGCCTCTGGTGTTCTTCTGCCTGCGCGACTGCTGGATGAGCTGGAACGCGGCCAAGCGTGCGCTCGAATGGGGCCACACCGACGTCACCTGGTTTCCTGACGGGGTAGACGGCTGGAAGGAATGGAACCTTGAAGTCGCAGACCGCAAGGCGGAGAAGTAAGGGCATCCTTCAATCCCTCGACGGAGGGAGCCCAAGCACGTCTCGGAAGATGCAACAGCGTCCGGTGCCCAACTCGCATGACCCCTTTCACGTACCGCCCCGGCGGCCCCGCCCGCTTTTAATTGCAATCCGGCAGGGCCGAAGGCCCAGCGCGAAGCTGAAGCTTCGCGTCATCGCGCTAAAAAGCTACGGGGTGCAGTCACTACGCGGGGGGTACTGCAATCCGGTACTCGTAGCCAAAGAGTGTGGTACGACTTGCCACTAGTTCTTAGAGGAGTCAGATAGCAAAGGTTTGCAGATTTTCTCGAGTTCTTCGACGGCCTGCACAACAAGAGTTTGTAGTGCATCATTCTCCTCATGTTGCCATACCTTGGCGTCATATTCCCTTTTTCGCTCAAAGTCGGCGACAGCCTCGTTAGGTGGATAAGTTACTATCCTCATTCGTGCCGCAACTAGAAACTCATTGAGCGCTTTATTTAGCTTCACAAACGGTTCATCGGCCTGTTCGCCAAAATAAGCTCTGAAACGATACCTTTTCGACTGGAGCTGAGCAAAAAACTCTCGGTGGTAGTTGTATCGCTCGAACGGCACGTAAAGCAGATCCAGGTGTCGCGCCAAGTCTTCAGTTTCGTCGTCATTTTTCTGCCGTGTCGCACCTTCTCCCGGCGAGCTAAACGGGCTCCTTAGAACAGGAAAAATATCCCGAGCTTCATAAAAGCGAGCGAGAATGTCCTCAGCAAGCTCAGCTTTTCTTCTTCCAACAGCCTCTTGTTTCCACGCAGATAAGCCCCAGTATGCTGCTAACGCTGAAGCGCCAAAAATTGTTGTTTGAAGCCAGTCTGTAACCGATCCAATTTGCATCGCGCTGCCTCTGTCGTAGGTTTAAACTGGGAAATCTCACTCCCCCTTCCGCCACGCTTCGACCTTCTCCATCAGCCAGCCCCACGCTTCCAGCTCGCGCTCGCCGGCCGTCTTCGATATGGCGATCTCCAGATACGCCAGCTCGGTTTCGACCTTTTCTTTCGGCAGCATCTTGAGGCGGGTGCAGAGAACCGCCGCCTCGAGCACGGCAGCCTGGGCGCGGTTGAAGCCGCTCCATGGCTTGTGGTCGCCCGTGAATACGGTCGAGCAGACAAAGCGCGGTCGCACGTCATCTTCCTCAATGTCCTCGACCTTCAATTCCCAGTGGGACAGCGCCGCCTTGAGAACCGCACCGTCGATTTTCTCAGCACGTTTGACGACCCACTTTTTCCGTCCCGTCACGCAGCCAGCGTAAATGCGCATATCATCGACGTGGTTGGCCACCGCGCACGGGTTCTCCCGCAGGTTCGTCAATGTCGTCGATGGGGTGAAAGGCGCGATGATCCAATGCTCGCCGCGCTGAATGAGCCCAAGCGGCGCGATGTGGACTTCGCCGCTCTTGGCGCGCGTCGTCACGATCGTTTCGATAATCAGCGGCATCGGCGTCTCCAGCTTTCGATTCTCATCCGATATGCATTCGCCACGACCGGCAATATACACACCGCCGTTCACTTTTGCTGAACATGCTCCACGTCGTCACGCCGTTGGCGGAGGCATAACGGCGGAGCCTCGAATCTACTTCTTCTTATCCCGCTCCCGCTCTGCCTTCTCGCGTGCCGCACGCAGCGTCGCCCCTTCCGGTGCGTGATGGATCATATCCTCGGACGGCTTTTCGGCGGCAACCCCCCAATCGAGAGGCCGGTCCTGGGAGTATCGCTTGCCGAGCGCGCGCGCGATCTCCGCCTTGGCGAGTTCGTAGCCGAGATAGAAGGCGTGGCTGGCATCATCTTCGACGCCTAGCTTGGGGAAAAGCTCGAAGGGATCGGCATCAGCATGGTGCCCGAAGCGGTTGTAGATGTGCACCCCGTCCACACCAGCTTGGATGCGGAAATTCGCGTCCTTGATGGCGGCTGCAGCTTCCGCGATCTCCTCCGGCGTCTGCGGGAACGGGCGCAGGTCGTGCAGCGATAGAAGCCCGCCGCCATAGCCCTTCGGCAGCGCGTTGTCTTCGCGCGCGCGAAACATCAGCCGGCGCGCGGCGTCGTGCTCTTCGAGCGTGCGGCGCGTATGCGGCGAGACCTGCACGATAAGCACGTTGCGAATATGAAGTTCCGAACAGATGCCGATGAGCATCGCGGTCAGGCCTTGGCTGTCGGCTTCGGTGAGTTCGGTGAGATTGCCGGTGCCCATCAGGATCTCCACGTTGGGGCAGCGCCTTCTCAAGTCGGCATAGCGCAACAGCGACTGCGAGAAACCGAAGTGGATCGGATCGAGTATCGGATCGGCGAGATGGGGGATGTTGCCGGCCTTCGCCTTCTCGATTGCCCGCACGAGCGAATCGAGATCGCCATGCGGCTTTCCCACCAGAACCGGAATGCACGCCGTTCCCGCAACCACATCGAGGTTGTCCTCGTCGAGACTCAGGACAAAGTCGGCGCCCGCCTGTGCTCCGCGCCGGAGTTCATCCATGTCGCCCGAATCGACGCTGACCTTGAGGCCTTCAGACTTCAGCGCGCGCACGGCCTCTTCGAGATGGGGAAACGCCACATCCGGCCGGCAGCCGATATCGATAACGTCCGCGCCTGCCGCTTTGTGCTGCCGGGCGCGCGCGACGAGTTGGTCGAGCGGCACTTCAGGGGCTTCGACGATCTCAGCGAAGATGTTGATATCGTAGCGGCTCAGGTCGGGCGGTTTGCCGCCGCGTCCAAGATATTGCGGCAGGTCGATCAGTTCCTCGGGTCCGAGCGCGAACGACACGCCGAAATGATCTGAAAGCGCTTCGAGATTCATGCGCACGCGCCCCGGCAGGATAACCCGGTCGGCATTGAGCGGCGCTTCGAGACGGTTCTTGAGGATCTTCTCCGTCATCAGTGCGGCAACCTTGACGCCGACGTTGCGCACCGCATAGCTGTCCTTGGCCAAGCCAAGTTCGCTCAACGTACCGTTGAGCCTGGCTTCAGCCAGATGGCCGGTCAGGAAGAGGAGTTTGTCAGCCATTCGCGCCGCGCTTCCAGCGCCTGTTTGAGTTCTTCGACGCTTTCCACAACGGTCGTATATTCAAAGCCCTTGAGTTTCTCGGTGTTTTCCAGGTCGATGCGGCGGGGATAGACCGGCACCATTTTTTCGCGCGGCGCTTCGGTTATGTCCTCGGGTTTCGTATCGCAGGCAAACACGATCGAGGGCACGCGGCACTTACCGGCCTGTGCGTAAACGTTGGTGGCGAGGTTGTCCGAGATGCCGGCGACGCACTTGGCAATCGTGTTCGATGTCGCCGGCGCCATGATCAGCGTGTGGTAGACGCCGGTGTAGAAGCCGCCGACGGGGACGGCGCTCGCCGTGCGGTCCTTGAACACGCGCGTGCCCTCGGGCAGTGCGTCGAGGCTCTGCTTGTACATGTTGAGCACTTCTTCAGCCGCTGCCGAGACGAACACGTCGAGGGGTTCCAGTTCGCGCATGAACGCGAGGCTTTCGTTGAAGAAGTGGCCCGAGCCGGTCAGCGACCAGCCGTAGCGCGGCGTCTTTACGTCGGATTTGGTCATGTTACCCCGGAGATCATGGGCTTTTCGAATATCATGTGCGCCCGGTGGCGTCGACGGTTTCAGATGCCCGAAGAAGCATGCCGAGTTGCAGCATTTGGCGGGCAGCGATGATGGTAAACGGCAATGCCGCGCGTGCGATGATGTCGGCCGAGACCGGATCGATCACACCGTCGGCGGCAAGGCTCGCGGGGTCTTCTCTGCCGCCCTCTGCACCCCGCGACTTGACGAAAGCGACCGGCATTCCGCCAAGCCGTTCGGCCAACCGCGCAGCGATAGCATCCGACGTCGCGTCCCACGAGGCCGGCAGGTCGGCGTCCGCATCGCATTCAAGGAGTGGCAGCCACATTGCCTTGCCGCCGTTCGACAGCGCCGTCTTGATCTCAGCGAGGGTTTCGAGAGGCGCGAGATTTGGCGCGAACGATACCATCATCAAAGTGTTCTGGTGCATGGCAAGCAGCGCCATCCGATGCGCAGTCAGGTCCGCAAACCCGTGTTGCGTTTGCGCTTCACGCACGCCGTCCGCGAACGCACCGCCTCCGGCCACAGCAACCAGCGGCCGCTTTGCGCGATCCAGGCTCTCCAGGACGGCCTTGAGCAAGTCCGGTTGCCGCGTCAGGCTGCCGCCGATTTTCAGGACCAGCGGCTGGTCGGCTGCGAACGGCGGCTGGCCCGCATCAAAATACACTGTGCCTTCCACTGCCGCGCGGGCGCACGATCTCGACGCCGACGGCCGCCGGCCCCCGCTCCAGTTTGTCGATCCTGACCCGCACCCAGACGATGCGATCGTCCTCGAGGATCTGCGCGCAGATGTGCTCGGCCATCGTCTCCACGAGGTTGATGTGGCCTTCTGTCAGCGTCGCATGCACTGCTTCGATGAGATTGTCGTAGGAGGGCACTTCGGCGATCTGGTCGTGCCGGCTGGAAACCTCCGGCGACACCGCCGCCTCGATGGAAAAGCCGACCTTCTGCGTCACGCCCTTTTCTTCCTCGTAGACACCGATGTGGCAGTCGAGAATGAGGTCGCGGATGAAGATCCGGTCGTATTGATCTTCGGCGGTCCGCTGCTGCAGGCGTCCGGCGAGAATGGACACTTCCGTCATCGGCGCAGTTCCTTGTCGAGTTATCGAGTGCCTTAACGGCCTAACCGGCGGCGCGGGCGGTGGTTCCACACGCCACGTCGAGACGCGCGCGAATGCGTTGGACCGAAGACCCATCTATCGCGAATGTGCGTCGGCTGTCGAGGCACAGAGCGCCGCGAAATCCCAAAATATCCGGCCGCAGGCGGCACAGAGCGTCGATATCGTCAATCCGCAAGCTTCCAGCCAGCCCGGCAAAGAGTCCGGCGCGGTGCGCCATTGCGATAAATTCGGTCAGTCTGGCGGTATCCATCAGGTCAGGAAGTGAACCTGCGCTTTTGTCGGACGTATCGATCAGCGCGCCCGCGAATCCAGCTTCCGCCAGCGCGGCGATAAGACCGAAGTCAGGGGTAAGATCAGCGAATAGGACGCCAACCAGCCGCGCCGGCCTGACGTCACGCCGCCCCAGATCGGCGATCACCGTCCGCGCATCACTGCCGGGAAGGAAGCCGATCTTGACGTAGTCGACGCCGGTTGCCGCCATCTCTGTCACCGCAACGCCGATCAGCTCAGGTTCGCACGCCAGATCGCCGATGGTCGCGCTGACCGGCCGTCCCGCAGCCGCCGCTTGAACCGCGATCTCGCGCACCGTGGCGACGGGCAGCGCCCCGAGAGATCCGGAGAGCGGGTCCTTGGCATCCACGATGTCCGCTCCCGCCGCAAGGCAGACGCGGGCTTCGGCTGCCGTTGTGACACTGGCGAGCATGAGAGGGCGAACGAGAGGCGCCGGGGACCGTGAGAGTGCAGAAGTCATTCATGCATTCTCGAACAGTCGCAGGCGGCACGCCAGCACCTTTTCGCGGTCGAGACGGTCCGTAGGGCTGAGCGAAACGTCGCTGTCCTGGACAATACTCGCCGGTGTTCCGCCAAGGCGGACCAGGCGGGTTGCGAGCATTACCGCCTCGATGCGGTCATGCGTGACGAACAGCACTGTTGTCGGGCGCCGGTTCCACAGTTCGATGAGCAGCGCACGCAGACTGTCGGCGCTGGGGTCGTCGAGCGAAACGAAAGGCTCGTCCATCAGCAGGATGTCAGGTTCGACGACAAATGCGCGGGCGAGCGCGGCGCGACGCTGCATGCCAAGCGACAGCCGTTCGGGAAATGCCGTCGCTGCTTCGCTCAAGCCGACCCGGTCGAGGATCGCCGCGACCTTCGCTGTGGCCTGCGCGTCATCGTCGCCGAGTACGAGGCGTATGTTCTGTTCGACTGTTCGCCAAGGCAGGAGACGCGGCGTCTGGAACATGAATGCGAGCTTTGGATCAGCGTGGCTGAAGGCGACGTGACCCTGAAAGTCCGAATCCAGGCCGGCAATGATGTTCAAAAGTGTCGATTTGCCGCAACCCGAAGGCCCGGTAAGGACAACAAACGAGCCTTCCTCAACAGCCAGTTGAACCCCTCTGAGCACGAGCTGTTCTGGCCGGTCGGCGACGGCCGGGAACGCCTTGCGGTCGACCGTAATGTGGATTGCCTGATTGGTTCTTGTCATCGGCGCCACCTGTTGACGCGCGCTTCGATCGGCTGCAGCACGAGGATTTCGATGAGTTGCACGACCAGGATGAACGCGATGGCGTAGGCCAGGATCATCGACACGTCGAACAGTTGAAAACCGTCATAAAGCTGGCGTCCGACGCCATCCGGCCGTCCAAGCAATTCGACGACCAGCACGATCTTCCAGACGAGCGCCAGACCGCCGCGGGCAGCCGCCGCCATGAAGGGAGCCAGCTGCGGCAGCGTGACATGTCGCAGCGTCTTCCATGTGCCGAAGCGGTAGATATGCGCCATCTCGGTCAGATCGCGCGACAGGCTGCGGGCGCCTTCGCGCACCGTCACGGCGACATTGGGGATCTTGTTGATCGTCACCGCCAGAACGGCTGCGGTTTCCGTCAGGCCAAACCAGACGTAGCAAAGGATGATCGTTACCAATGCCGGCAGGTTGAGAAAGAAGATCAGCCAAGTATCAAAGAACTGGTCGGCGCCCTTCGCCCGTCCCAGCGCGATGCCGATGGCGCTGCCGATGAGCATCGCCACCAGGAACGCCACCGCAACGCGCGCCAGCGTCACTCCGACGTGATAGCCCAGTTCCCCGCTTGCTGCTTCCGAGAGGAACTTCGACCCGACCTCAACTGGGCCGGGGAACAAGCGGCTTTGCAGAAGGGCGGCTACCAGCGCCCAAAGCACGAGCAAGCTCAGAAATGAGACGATCGTCCATACGAGGCGTCCCGACAAAACGCTGCCGATAACTCCGCGTCCGACGCGCCCGGTTCTGATCGTCTGATTGTCAAGCGCCATGGAACAATGCCGGATCGAACTTCACCTTGCCGCCGTCGAGCGTTTTTTCGCCGAGCTGGACGAGCAGATTAAATAGCTTTTCGGCTGCCGCCGTCTGATCGGCGCTCCAGCTATTGGGAATGCCGGAACGGTAGTATGCCTTCAGCGCCTCGAACTCGGCATCGCTCTGCGCCCGCGTCGCCGGTTTCAACCGTTCCCAGGCTGCATCCGATGTTGCCAGCAACTCGTTGCCCTTGCGGATCGCCGACAGGAACATCTTGATCTCGGCTTCCTTCCCGGCAATCTTCTTTTCGTCCCAGATGAACCCCACGAGCGATGGCGTCGGGTTGATCCCAAGGCCCGCCAAAACGTCGTCCATGGAGACGAGTTCGCGATATCCCTCGCCCTTGAGACGGGCCGAGAAGGTCCAGAAATTCAGCGCCGCATCGACGCGTCCCTGGCGGACCTGCTCGGTAATGAGAGGGGCCGCGCCGAAGATCGGAGACACGACGCTGGCAAGATCCTTTCCCGTTTCCTTGCGGAAATAGGCCTGGAGCAGAAGCCAGCTCTTATCGAGCGCCGAGCCGGCGACTCCGAGGCGTTTGCCCTCAAGGTCGCCAAGCGTCTTGATTGGGCTGTCACCGGACACCATCACCGCGCCGAGGGCTGAAGAGTAGGGCGCGAAGCGGACCGCCTCGCCTTCCGAGCGCTGCCGCATCGCCCACGGCCAATCGCTGACGATGACGTCCGCATCGCCAGACAGAAGGCCGATTTTCGCAGCCCCGGTGTTGGCCATATCGACGGGGACGAGTTCGAAGCCCTCTTTCTTGTCGAGACCTTCATCAAGGACCGTTTTCAGAAGCCAGCCGAGCGACCCGAACTTCAGCGATCCGATCCGCAGTTTCCCGCCGGCAGCAAAAGCGGGTCCGGAAATCGGCCAGGGCAATGCCAGTACAGCGGCTGAGGATAGGCCGCCGATCAGGAGGTCTCGGCGATTGATGCGAAAAGCTTTGTTCGTCACTTCGATTCACTCTTTGGAGCTAGGCGGCTGTTGACCAGATTGCGAATGGCCTTCAACCAGCCGGTGTCGTCGTTCTGCAGGATGCTGGCAACCATCGTCTGCTTGAGTTCGCCACTTTTAACATCGCGGACGTAGATAGCCATGTTTATCAGTAATTCGGACGACTTGTGGACCACGCACAGGATGGTGACGTCGGCGTTGCTGAGCTTGCCGAATTCTACTTCGCAACCCTGGCAGCGGTCGAAGGGGGCGGCCCTGTTGATTTCGGATTGGTAGGGCGAAAGGTCAACGACTTCGTATGCGCCCCGCTCCTCGAGCATTTTGACGAGCGTGTCCCGGACCAGTTTGAGCCGGTCGGCCTCCGCCTTCTTCGGCTTGGGCGGCAGACCGTAGAGATCGAGTCCGTCCATTTGAAGATCGATCTGCATTTCGAACGGCAGAACTGCTGCGCGCGGCGCCGCGCTGGCAGCGCCCATTCCCGCAATCGCGATCACGAAGGCAATGAAAATTGCGCGAATTATCATTGTTGTAGTTCCACCCTGAGTCACTTAATTCCCGAAAGAGGATTCCGCTTCTTCCCGAATTCATCCGAAGCGATTTTGTTTTTCTTTTCAATACGTCATCGCGCGCGCCGCGTCACGGCCCCGAAAGCGCTTTTGGCGCGCCGGGCCATCATTTGTACCCTATCGCGCGATAAGAAAATTTTTACTCCACCAAACGTCTAGGTCCTCTATCGCTAGCTGCGACCATTTCCGATACTTGGGCTTGCCGTTTGCGCGTTTCTAACTAGGTTGCACGTAAAAACGGAGACCGGAAGGAGAAGCGTCCAACTCATGGTGATGACACAAAGAGGCAAAACAGGTGCGCTGAGCGCGCGGCTGCGTGAGCAATTGGTAATGATCCTGGGCGTGTTTGCCGCCCTTTGCAGCCCCTTAGCGCCCGATGTTATGCGCTCTGCGAACGCTGCGGACCAGGAATCCAACAACATCACCACAGTCGAGATTGTCTATGTCAAGGAGGATCGCGAGCGGCTTCCGCCACTATCACTCCTCGATTTCCGGCCGCCCAATGAAGGTTACGACGGCGCCAAGCTTGCCATTGACGATAACAACACGACGGGGCGTTTTCTCAAGCAGTCCTTCACGCTAGGCGCCGTCATCGGCGGCAAGAGCGACGAGTTGATCGCCAACGTCGTGGCCGAAGCCAAGTCCGGTGTCGGTTTCTTCGTTGTCGACGCGACGGCCGAAACGCTGCTCGCCCTGGCGGACGCCCTGAAGGGGCTGCCAGCCGTGGTTTTCAACGTCGGCGCGTCCGACCAGCGCCTGCGCGAAGAGGATTGCCGCGCCAACGTCAAGCACACCTCCGCATCTAACGCGATGTTGACCGATGCGCTGGCTCAGTACTTGACCTGGAAGCAGTGGCGCAACGTCGTGATGGTCACCGGCCCGCAGCCTGAGGACAAACTTTACGCCGCGTCCCTTCGCCATTCCGCCAAGCGCTTCGGATTGAAGTTGCTGGCTGAAAAGGAATTCACCTACGAGCCCGGCAGCCGACGTGCCGACGGCGGTTACGAACAGGTGCAGCAGCAGATACCGACGTTCACCGATGCTTTCCCCGAACACGACGTGCTGCTCGTCGCCGACGTCGCCAACCAGTTCGGCGCGTATTTCCCCTACCGCACCCGCAATCCGCGTCCGGTAGCGGGAACGCACGGTCTCTATCCGACGGCGTGGCATCCGGCCTCCGAACTTTGGGGGGCGACGCAGTTCCAGAACCGGTTCCAGCGCCTCGCCGGTCGCACCATGAACGACCTCGACTATGCCGCTTGGATGGCGGTGCGCTCGATCGGCGAAGCGGCGACCCGCACCAGCAGCAGCGATCCGAAGGTGCTGATTGAATACATGCTTTCGCCGAAGTTCGAGCTGGCGGCCTTCAAAGGTCAAAAGCTGACCTACCGCCCCTGGAACGCGCAGATCCGAGAACCAATATTCGTTGCGACGCCCAAGATTCACGTCAGTGTTTCGCCCCAGCCCGGCTTTCTGCACAGGGTGACCGTGCTCGATACCCTGGGCATCGATCAGCCGGAAACCAAATGTAGCGCATTCAAGTAGAAGCCGGCAGGTGCAGCCCTGGAACTGACGGCCCAGCCGCCGAAACACAGCCTCACCAGCCGTCGAAAAATTAAGGACTCGCCAGTGAACGCTGCTTTGAAAATCATCTGCGCGACACTTGTCGCATCCGCTGTCGTCGCCAGCGCGGCGATGCCGGCCTTTGCCTACCGCGCCTTCGTTTCCAACGAGAAGGATAACACGATCAGCGTCATCGACACCGACACCTTGAAAGTGATCGAGACGATGAAGGTTGGTCAGCGCCCGCGCGGTGTCATCCTGGCCAAGGACGGTGCATGGCTGCTGATCTGCACCAGCGACGACAACCGCATCGAGGTCTACGACGCCAAGACGTATGAATTCATCAAGAACCTGCCCTCCGGCCCCGACCCGGAACTGATGGAAATCCACCCATCGGGCAACCCGCTCTACGTCGCCAACGAGGACGACAACATCGTCACCGTCGTCGATATCGAGGAAGGCAAGATCCTGGCTGAAGTCCCGGTTGGCGTGGAGCCTGAGGGCATGGCCGTCAGTCCTGATGGCAAGATCGTCGTCAATACCTCCGAGACGACGAACATGGCCCACTTCATCGATTCGACGAGCCACGAGACAGTTGCCAACATCCTTGTCGACAATCGCCCTCGCGTCGCCCAGTTCACCAGCGACGGCAAGCTCCTCTGGGTCTCAGCCGAGATTGGCGGCACGGTGACCATTATCGACGTCGCCAAGAAGGAGCCGATCCACAAGATCGCCTTTGAAATTCCCGGGATCAATGCTGACGCTATTCAGCCCGTCGGGATGCGCATCAACAAGGCTGGTACCAAGGCATACGTCGCGCTGGGGCCAGCCAACCGCGTTGCAGTGATCGATGCCAAGACCTACAAGGTCGAGAAATACATTCTTGTCGGTCAGCGCGTCTGGAACCTCGCCTTCACGCCCGATGAAAAGCTGCTTCTGACGACGAACGGCGTTTCCAACGATGTCACCGTCATAGATGTTGAAAAGGAGCGCGCCTTCAAATCTATTCCCGTCGGGCGCTACCCCTGGGGCATCGTCACCAGCGAGGACTGATATCGAAATGCGGCAGCCCGTCTCCGTTTCCGAAGCCGCCATTGAGGAGCGCCGATGAAGTTTATTGTTACATCGACCTGCGCGATGCTGGGCCTCTGGAGCGCAGCTGCTTGCGCCGAAGGGTTCCTCGTCCAGCGCACCGAGCGCTTGCCCGATATCGAAGTGGGACTGGGCGATGCCGGCTACGGCGTTTCTCAAAACAAGTACGAACTCGTGACCGGCAAGGGCTATCGGCTTACCATCAAGTCCACCGGTGCCAAACCATGCGAATTCAGCGCCGAAGAATTTTTTCAGAACGTCTGGTTCCGCAAAATCGAGATCGACAATGTTGAGTTGAGGGTTCCGACAGTTTACGAGATCGAGTTCGAACGCGAGGGTGAAGCTGAGCTGTTCTTCACTCCGATCAAGCCGGGCGAATACGACTGGGCTTGTGAGGGGCTGGAGGAAAAAGGCATGAAAGGTTCGATTACGGTCAAGTGATGGATGCAAAGGTCGACAATATCGACGAGACTGTAGAAGCATTGTCGGTGCAAGGGGTCTCGCATCGTTTCGGGGACTATACGGCTCTCGACAACGTCTCGCTCATTGTCCCGAAGGGCAGCTTCACGGTTCTTCTTGGGCTTAACGGTGCAGGCAAGTCGACCCTGTTCGCTCTGATTACCCGACTCTACGACAACACCTCGGGGTCGATCTCAATTCTCGACCGCGATGTCCGCCGCCGGCCAACCGAAGCGCTGCAGCGATTAGGCGTCGTGTTCCAGGCCCGCACCCTCGACCAGGATCTGAGCCTCCTGCAGAACCTCACCTATCACGCCGCGTTGCATGGCCTGGGGAACCGCGAAGGCAGGAAGCGCGCCATCGCAGCCCTCGAACTTGTCGGCTTGAGCGATCGCGCCGGCGAAAAGGTCCGCAACCTGTCCGGCGGCCAGGCCCGTCGCGTCGAAATCGCCCGCTCAATGCTGCACCGTCCCGGCCTGCTGCTGCTCGACGAACCGACCGTCGGCCTCGACATCGGTTCGCGCGAAAGTGTCATCTCCATCGTGCGCGAACTGGTTGCAACCCACGGCCTGGGCGTTCTCTGGGCAACGCACCTCATCGACGAGATCGAGGAAACCGATGCAATCGTTGTCCTGCACAATGGCAAGGTGCTCTACTCCGGCAGCGTGCCGGGACTTCGCAAGTATGCCGCAGCCGACAACGTGTCCGACGCCTTCCGCGCGCTGACCGACGAAACGATCAAACCGGAGGCGGCATGACCACCGAGCCTGTCGCAGCGGCCAAGGCCAGCATTCTGCAAGCCTCCGCCATTCTCGATCGCGCGCCCCAGCGTCACGGACTGTTCGCCTATTTCAACTGCTTCAACGGCATTGTGTGGCGCGAGGTGCTCCGCTTCCTGCACCAGCGCGAGCGCTTCCTGTCGGCGCTGGTGCGGCCGCTGGTCTGGCTCTTCATCTTTGCCGCCGGATTCCGCCAGGTGCTCGGCATCTCCATCATCCCGCCCTACGAAACCTACGTCCTCTACGAGACCTACGTGACGCCCGGACTGCTCGGCATGGTCTTGCTGTTCAACGCCATGCAGTCGTCGCTCTCCATGGTCTACGACCGCGAGACCGGTGCCATGCGGACGCTGCTCGTCTCGCCGTTCCCGCGCTGGTTCCTGTTGTCCTCGAAGCTTCTGGGCGGCGTCGCGGTGGCGCTCCTGCAGGTCTACACCTTCCTCATCATCGCCTACTTCTGGGACATCCAGCCAGACTGGCCGGCCCTGCAGGTCGGTTTCGGGCAGGGAGACGGCTTCGTTGGACTCTCCATCCCGCCGCCCTTCAACGGCTACATCACCGTGTTGCCGGCGATCGTCCTGGCCGGGCTGATGCTCGGTGCGCTGGCCCTCTTCATGTCCTCTGTCATCCGCCAGCTAGAAAACTTCGCGGGCGTCATGAACTTCGTCATCTTCCCGATGTTCTTTGCTTCCTCAGCCCTCTATCCGCTTTGGAAAATCCGCGAATCGAGTCCGTTACTCTACGAGATCTGCTGGTGGAATCCCTTCACGCACGCCGTGGAGTTGATCCGCTTCGCTTTCTACGGCCAGCTTAACCTACTCGCCTTCGCCGTTGTCGCAGGCTGCCTTGTCGCCTTCCTCGGTGCGGCGATCTACGCCTACAATCCCTCAAAGGGGCTGATCGGCCGACGCGGTGGTCCTGGTGGCGGACCTAAAGGATGAACGCAATGCGCAACGTTCCCGTAACGCTGACAACCTCAGTCCGTGTGATTGCGCTTGCCTTGGCCATCGCTCCGGCAAGTGCCCAGCAGCCCGCCACGATAGACGTCGCAGCCAATGACGCTGATGCCAATTCGAATTGGCCCTGCATCCAGCGTAGGGTAGAAAAGCTTACCTCGGCGCAGATTTGGGATGGCCCGTCCGTCGATGACATCCGCAACTGGTGGGAGGACAAGGAGGTTTCCAAACTCGTCCGCTACCTCATTAGCCGTCGCATCCCGATAGAGGAAGCCGAGGCTGCGATCGCCAAATTTGCCGAGTCGACGCCGGAAGGCCCGGAACGCGACAAGCGCATGACGCTGCTGTTCGCCGGCATCCTCCATGAATCGAATTCAGTCCGATCCAGCATCGTCAGCGGAATCGAGCGATTCCAGGAGCGTCAGCTTGCGCGCGCCGAGAAGCTGAAGGAGGAAAGCAGCAAGCTTGCCAAATTGCACAAGCGTCGCACAGCCGGCGAAGACGTTGAAGACGAGATCAAAAAGGCTCAGGAACTTTACGACTGGGACGCCCGCGTCTTCAAGGAGCGCGAGGATAACATTCCACTCGCGTGCGAGATCCCCGTCGAGATCGAACAGCGCGCCTTCGCCCTTGGCCGCGCCATCCGCCTCCACATGAGCTGACGCACGTTGGTCCCTTCGAAGCAGCTTCTCGATAATCAGCCCGCTGCTCGTGTTCCAAGTCCGAAGCTTGGTTGCCACGCACCTCCGCCATGGGGCTAACCAAACTATCACCACCACCCGACCATACGCGATCGCGTTTCGCGATCGGATGGTCGGGGTGAAGCTCTATGATATACTGCGCGACGTGAGCTGCGACTGCATTACAGGCAGAGCATGTTGACGCCGAGGCCGAGGATGCCGTCCTTCGAGCCGCACTTCTTCTCGTTGAGCAGCTTGTTATAGCAGCATTTCTCGCTGGCCTTACAGGTGAACGTGACGGGCTTGCCGTCAAGCGTAGAGGCCTTGCACAGTTTGTGCTTGAACCCGGCATCGGCGGTCGTGGCAAAACTTCCAGCGGCGACGAAAGCTAGCGCTGCGGCAAATACGATTGTACGGATCATGATGGTATGCCTCATTAAAGACGTTCGTTGAACCGACGAACCGGAAATGCCGGCAGCGCCGGAGGAATGGCCACGCCCGAACCCTGCGCCGGTCGCATCCACAGAATCAGTTTAGCCAAATCGGGCAAGGTGCGATGCGGCGGTCGAAAATTCGCCCGCGCCGTTGATTTCGGGCACCACCTTGTTACCGCAGGTTGCCGTCCGCGAGCAGGCGGGCAACCGCAACAGCTGGCGCGTGATGCGTTGCAGCATCTGCTAACGGCCCGTCAAGCCCCAGAAATTCGCCAAATGTTGCGCACGGCCTTCGCAGCCGCCGCGAAATTTCCATGACTTCATCAGCACCGATCCCGGCTGCGATCACGGGCGCATCCTCGCAAATCGTCACCGCCGAAATGACCTGATAGGCGCCTTCGACGACGCTGTTGAGCTGGGCTTCGCGCAAATAGGCCGCTGCCGTGCGCCACTCGGCCGGAGTTGCCTGCGAGACATCGCTGCCGAACATACGCGCCAGCCGCGCGCGACTTTCTTCAAGCGACTTTCCCCGCCCGTCAGCGGTAGTATGCAGGTCAATCCCTTCGAGATCCCAGCCGAGAACCCGGCGCACGTCGGCCATCGTTGCGAGATATTCCCGCGCCAGCCCGACCACACGGCCCCTGAGGGGGGCGCGCTGCGCAACCCCCATGACGGCAGTGCGCGTCAGCCCCGTATAGACGAGTTCGCCGCTTGCCTGCCGATAGGCATCATTGAAGCCGCGCACCTGCGGCATGCCTTCGGAAATGGCAATGATGTCAACGGTGGTCGATCCGAAATCGATGAGCAAGGCTTCGTCGATCCGCGCCCCGACGGCTTCAGCGGTAGCGAGAAAATTCATCGATCCGGCCGCATCTGGATCGGTTTTGGCTTCTTCTGCCGAGCCAAACCCCCGGCCCAGGTAGAAGCGCGCCTTGGCGCCGAACGCCTGGTCCAGGAAATCGCTGAGACGGGCAACGCCGAGCGCCCGGTTCTCGAAGAGATCCGACAATTCGCCCGTCATCGTGATCGCGACCTGGCCAGCCCCGCCAAGCAACGGCACGGCCGAGCCGAGGGCGACGCCGAGCCGGTCGAACCCCTGCCACAGCGGGCTTGCAAACTGGCGCACATCGACAAGGACGCCGTTTTCAATGCGTGCGACCTTGAGATGCGCGCCGCCCACATCGAGCCCGACCGTGATAGACATTCACCCTCCAACCGCTGACTTCAAACGCCAACCCCATGATACCAAATGAACGAGGCTTTGCGCGTAATCCCGGTCATAGATCTCAAAGGCGGCGTTGTCGTTCGCGCCGTTCGTGGCGACAGGTCGAACTACAGGCCTATCGAGACGCCGCTCGCTCCCGGCACGAGCGACCCTGTGATCGTCGCGCGCGCGCTCCTGGGCGTATGCACGGCCTTCGACTGCCTTTACGTCGCCGACATCGACGCTATTGCCGGCGGCGGGCGCGACCCCGAGCGGCATGCCTTGACGGAGCTGGCCACGGCACTGCCCGGTCTGCGTATTTTCCTCGACGACGGCGCCGCAACTCGAGCCGATGTGGAGCGCCTCGCTGACCACCCCGCCATCGTCCCGGTCATCGGCACCGAATCCTTACGATCGACTTATGATCTGGCGGAAATCGCCGAAGCGGTTGCCGGCGGATTTGCGCTCTCCCTCGATTGGCGCGGCGATGTCGCGCTGGGTCCGAGCGACCTTTTCCACAACCCGGACCTTTGGCCCGAAACCGTCATCGTCATGACCCTCGAACGCGTCGGAGCCAGGGCCGGACCCGATCTGGAACGCCTTGGCGCGATCAAGGCTCTGGCCGGGCGGCGACAGGTGCTGGCCGCCGGCGGCGTGCGCGGAATGGCTGATTTGCGGGCCGTGAAAAGTGCCGGTTGCGGTGCGCTCATCGCCACCGCGCTCCACGAGGGTGCCCTTGGAAACGACGACCTGCACGCGCTCATCGCAAAGTGACAGGCGGCGCACCTGCTTGCCCTCCAACAAAGCTTGCCTGGAACAAGCAAAGGCCGGTTCCGCAAAGCGCGGTACCGGCCTTCGAGATGTTTGCAGCGCAACTGATTTCGGTTACGCGGCGGCTGATCAGCCGCCCCAACGGCCAGAGAGAAGATTTCCCAATCGCTGCAGCAGACCCACCTTCATCGGAGGGGCATTGCTTGTATTGCTATTTCCCTGCGCAGGACGGTTTCCGCTTCAGGCTTTCGGTGCAGCAAACGGGTGGGTAGCCGAATCGCGCTGTGCGGTGGCTTCAGCAGCCGTCGGCTTGCCGGCGATGGCACGCTCGAGGGCTTCCTTCGTGGCGCGATAGTTGTAGTCCTGGATCTTGGCGTCGTCGGCAGCTTCCCAGTGGATGAAGACGCCGACAGCGATGTAGAGGTCGTCGGCTTCGTCGGCGGGGATCGTGCCTTCGGCAACGCAATCCTGGACGGCCTTGGCGACGGCGTACTGTGCCGGGCCGAACATCTGAACGGCCTGACGGGCGTCTTTGATGGTGACCTTGTTGTACAGGATGGTGTTCGGCTTGCACTGCAGGTTTGGAGCGACGACCGCGAGAAGCGTCGTGAAGCCGTCCTTGTTGTTCGTCAGTGCGTTGCAGAATGCTGTCTCGGCAGCCGAACCGCGCGGTCCGATGATAAGATCGATGTGGGCAACTTCGTTGCCGTCGCCGACGAGAGATTCGCCGACCATAACCTTGTTGATCTTGGCCATGATAGAAACTCCTCCCAGAGTTTGCTCAAGGGGTTGAAAGTTCCGCCCGGAAAGGACGGTGCCCAAATAATGGGTTTCGGGCGAACTATCCCAGTTATCAGCGAACGGGAGCGAAGCCCCGATCCGGTTGCCAGATAGCAGCGCCGATGCGCCACGGCGTAAATAGCCTCAAGCTTAGGCCTAATACAAGAGTCTTAAACGCCGCTTGGTTCAGCAACCTGGGATGAAAGTGCTTCCGTGAACAATGTTGCAACGACGAAGTCGGCCGTTGTGCCCGGATTGAGCCCGTGCGCCTTGAGCAATGCGTCGAATTGCTCAAGTTTGCCCAAGGTCTCGAGCTTTGTCACCGGCTGGCACAGGTTCAGTCTTCGCCGGGCTTCGTGGCGCACCTGCTCGGCGGTAAGAGGGCCGAACTTGCGAGCGATGTGGGTGTCGGCAAATCGCGCAAGCAGATTCATGTGCAGGGTCGTGACCGCCAGTTCGGGCGTTTCGGCGACCTTGCGCGCCTGCTTTAAAAGAGGCAGCGCAAATTCGAAGATGTCGGCGTATCCGGTCACGTAGGCCAGCGCAATCCTGTCGCGGTTCGACGCCAGCGCCATTGCCTTGAGAAGCGGCATCGCCTCTGCGCTGCGCACGTCCCCGCTTTCGGCTTCCCCGAGGCCGCCCGGGTTGGCTTTCGCGATACCTGCAAAGGCGTCGGCGGCGTCGATTCCGTCGAGGCCGGACAACACGTTTCCCAGTCTTTGCGATAAAGCCGTTCCGGTGACTGCCTCACATGCGGCATATGCGAGCGGCGCGCATAGAAGGATGATGCCAAGGTTCGTGTTGCATTGCGCGGCCGCCAAACTGGCTTCGACGGCGCAGCGGATCCGCCTGCCGACGCGGGCGCCTTCTTCAGCAATGTAAGGCGCCGCTGCGACCGCGGCCTGTTCGAAGTGCTGGACGTCCATGCCGTGGCCGGACGAATGAATGTGCACGTTGCCGGGTTTCAGCGCCCTGAGTTCGGCCCGGCAGGCGGCGAGGAAAGCCTCGCCAATAACGCTGGCGGGAATCGGGAACTTCATCGCACCGCCACGCCGTTTGCAGCCATCGTCGCCGTCACCGCGTTGAGGAAATCCTCTGCGAGTGCCACGGCGATATCGATCTCGCAGATCGACTGCAGCCCCTTCCATGCAGGATTGGAATTGATCTCCAGCAGCATCAGCCGGCCGTCGCAATCGCGGATGAGATCGACACCGGCATAGTCGGCTCCCACCGCTCGCACCGCTGCCAGTGCCAATTGGCGGGCGTCTTCGTCGAGATCGGCGACCTGGGGCTGGGCGCCCTGGTGGACGTTGGTGATCCAGTGCGCACCCTGTCGCGCCATGGATCCGATGATGCGCTCGCCCGAGACGAACACGCGCCAGTCGGAAAACGCCTGTTGGCCGGGCGCGCGCAGATACCGCTGCAGGTAATATACGCCCCCGAGCTCGTCCTCTGCGGGCAAGTCCTCGAGCCTTTCGACCTTTTTCACGCCATTGCCCTGCGAGCCGAATAGCGGCTTGGAGACCAACGGCATCCGCCCCTCGGCATAAGCGAGCGCTTTCGCGTAACCCTCCGCGGTACGCGTCTCCGGCACCGGCAATCCAGCCTTCTGGAACAGGAACGTTGCTGTCGACTTGTCGACGCAGCGTTCGATGACGCGGGCTTCATTCCACACCCTGACGCCGCTTGCAGAAAGCGCATGCAGAATGCCGAGCCGCAGCGTGATCGCCTCAAGCGCCCCCTTCGAAATAGAGCGCACGAAGACGCCGTCGGGCAGGCGCCCATCGAAACCTGGGATATCGATTCCGCTGTTGTAGCGGGTGTCGAAAGCACAGGCCCTGAGCGTCGACGTGACGACGTGAGCACCGCGCCGTTCCATCGCATCTTTCAGCCGCCGCGCATGCCAGTCGCCGCCGCCTTCCTCGATGAAAATGACGATGACCGGCGCACGCGTGTGCGGGGCTGCCAGCGCCTCAAGCGAAGCTGGCGTCGACGATGTCGGGGGCAAGTTTGCCAGCATGGAAGGAGGTGCCGGTTTCGAGGTTGGAAACGGTGACGAGAGCTGGCGAGAACAGCATCGGGTCGATCTTATAAAAGTCGCCTTCGACTTCCGCGAAGATCTCCGCGAACGGCTTGCCGTAGGCGGGCGATCCCGACGACGGCAGCTTTTCAGCTAGATCCTTGGCTGCCTCGTTGCTACCCGTCACGAACAGCTGCACGCGCCCGCCATAGATAATGCCGTCGTTGGTGCGCCCCATCGCCTTGACGAAATCGGGGACGGGCGGGGCCAGCGGCGCGGTGCCGAAGCCGTCCTTTATGTTCCCCAGCGGGAAGTGCAGTTCGTGCGCCTTGTGAAGGGCGACTTCGAGAACGCGCGCGCCGATCTGCACGGTGCCGGCCAGGCTCCATGTCGGCGCGAACAGGATCGTCAGGTTTTTCGTTGGAAGGCCGCAGGCATTGGCGATCATGCGCGCCACGCTCGAGGGCGGCGCCTTATCGCCTTCGATGACGAGGACGGCTTCGTCATGTTTGTCGGCATAGTCCAGTTCGTTGAAAAGGTCTTCGACCCGCGACAGCGCCCGTGCCGGACCCGAGCCGAGTGCGAAAAAGCCCGACGCCTCCTCGGTGATCGTCCAGCCGGCGTACTGGCTGCCGAGACAGGCGATGACGGGATCGGTGGCGTGCACGACGACGCTCAGCGGCCATTTCTCAATCGGCGATGAGCCTGCGATCTGCACGCGGCCAAGGCCGCCCATGCAGATTTCGCCGAGCAGCCGGCCCAGTTCCAGGCACCCAGGCACGTCGGCGCCGCAATCGATCCGGCGCTCGCCTCCCTCACCAATCGTCACTTTCGCGCGCAATCCGTCCGCCTGCGCTACGATCCTTTGAACGATGCGGCACGCGTTGGCATTCACGCTGAGGCCGGCTTTTGGCGCAGCTTGCATCCTGACGCTCCTTGTCAGTTGTCTTGGCCGTTTTGGCTTCCGTATACCACGCCCGCGAGTTTTTCGAGGCGCTTTGCGCAAGTGGCCTTCGCCAGCTCCGCAGTATCGGCTTCTGCATGAACCGTGGCGATCGGATCGCCGTTCTCGATGCACTGGCCGGCCGGGGGGACGTCGCTGACCCAGCCCGGCCAGTCCATGTTGCCGACTTCGACCGCACCATTATCGGCGTAAAGGTAGGCGCAAGCATGCGGCTTGGGTCGCCACTGGCGGGCCAGAATTTCGACTGCATCCTCGCCCCGGCAGGCCGAAATATGGGCCTTGAGCAGCGTTCCGCCGGCATCGTCGAGGACATCGAGCGAAGCGCCAGGGCGCGGGTTCACCTCAAGCAACAGGGCGCCGCCGCCCGCGACGATGAAATCGAACGAAACGAGACCGATGAGTTCGAGCGGGTTGATCAGTGCAAGGCAGGCGTCGATAAGCCGCGCTTCGAGATCCGGGTCGAGTTCCTCGGCGCTGACGATACCGCCGAAACGATACGGCTCGCGCCCGCGCGGCGCACTCCACGACCGGGTGAAGGCGAATGCGGTGCCGGAAGCGCCTGTGATGGCAAGGGCTGATATCGCCTCGCCCTCGACTTCCTTCTGGAAATAGCGGTGCAGCGTGGCTCTGGCCGGCGTGCCGCGCCTAAACCTGCGGATATGACGTCCGCCACAGGCACCAGCTCGCTTGGTAAGCCAGCCGGCCGCTGTGTCCTGCGGCGGCTCGAAGACCGTTGACGGGTGCTCGATGCCAAGGTCAGCCAGGAGCGCGAAGAAAGCTTTGGGATCATTGGCCCGCGCCACCGACTCGGCAGCGCATCCAAGCAGCCGGTAACGCTTCGCCAATTCTCCGATAACCTTGGGGCTGTCTTCGAAGCCCGGCCCGAGGATCAGGCCGATGGATTCGCTGCCGGCCGACTGTGCCAACTCATCGAGCGCCCGCAGCAGGTCCGCCTTGCCGAACCCCTTGCGCAGCGCGCCCGAAAGCACACGCGCATCGCCGGCCAGCGCGCGCGTATCGGCATCCCCGAACGCGTCGACGACGAGCGGAACATAGCCTGCCCGCCGGGCGGATGCGGCCAGCGCGCGCCCGGACCACGCGGCGATCAGGATCGGCTCGCCGCTCAAGCGACGAACGATCGCGCTAACTTGAACGCGTCACGGAAGTCAAGGTGGACGGGTTCGGTGGCGTTGATCATACGGGTGAACAATCCGGCCTGCGTCTTGTACTTGATGTCGCCGATCGCAAGCGGCCCGACGCCGCTGGTTCTGGTGCAGCCTGGCAGAATCTCGCCTTTCATGAACAGGTCCATGCCTTCCACGCCCGGAGGCGGAACGGCATTGACGTCGGCGGCGACGAGAAGGTTTTTCGCCGATTGCAGTTCGGCGCTGCTGAGGATCTGCACGCCGGCGGCGGCGGCGGCAAACACAACCTCAGCGTTCTTGACGATTTCGGCCTTCTGCTCTGGCGTTTCGCCGGGCACCGGTTCCAGGTCGACGCCAAAGCGTTCCTTGGCGGCCTCGGCGGTCTTGAAGACGCGCTCGACGCCGCGGTGCGCGACCATCTTGACTTTGGCCCCTTCGAGGGCGGCGATCACGGCGGACGCGAACCCGACGACGCCGGTGGCGCCGAAGACGGTCACGGTGGTGCCGTCGAGGCCGCGCGAATGCTTTTCTCGGAGAACTTTTTCGACGCAGGCGACCATGCCGGCCGCCGTCGTGAACGAGCCGGCAGGATCCGCGAACACCGAGAGCTGGAACGGCGGAACCAGGGCTTCCTTGGCCGCCTTCATCATATCGAGAGCCAGCAGCGCATCCTTGCCGCCGATGAAGACGCCGGTGCGAATGCCGTAATCGGGGGGCCGCGAGAAGATGGCGTCCTGTACCAGGCCAGTGATCTCGGTGAGTTCGACGTTGATGTAGGGTATAATGACCTTGAACCCGGCATCCGCTGCCATATTCACATCGAACGGGCTCATGTGTTTTTGCGGAGCGAACATGTGGAGGATGGGGGTAGCTTGGGTCATGGGGCTCTCCTTGGCGCCGATATCGCGATCTGCGGGGCGCGCGAGCGCCCGATTCAGCGCCGGTTATAAGTTGAGCCTATTGTCGCTGACCAGTGCGTTCCTCCACGAAAGTCGAATTGGTCGCGTTTGCGCTATCCGATCGGGTAGTTATTACGTCTTCGCATGCCCGTTAGCTTTGGGGGCCGAAACCACGTTCACCGAGCCGCGTTGTTCCATGCGGCCGGCCCTGCCCCTTGCCTCATCCCCCCGGGGCTGGCATCCCTTTGCCCAACGCCGCGCGCCCGCCGCGCCTACCGCCATCAGGCATAAAGGAAACCGCTGATGCCCGCTCTGCCCGCAACGATGACCGCCATCCATGTCGACGGTAAAGGCGGTCCGGACGTGCTGAAGCCGATCGAGATGGCCTTGCCGCAACCCGGCGAAGGTCAGGTGCTGATAAAGGTCGCAGCCGCAGGCATCAACCGTCCCGACGTCATGCAGCGCCAGGGGCTCTACCCCGCTCCCAAGGGCCACTCCGAGATTCCCGGCCTCGAAGTCTCCGGAACTGTTGCCGCGACAGGCCACGGCGCAACGCGCTTCAAGGACGGCGACAAAGTGATGGCCCTCGTAAACGGCGGCGGTTATGCGCAGTACTGCATAGCCGATGAGCCGTGCTGCCTTGCCATCCCCGATGGCCTGTCGATGGAGCAGGCCGGCGGCGTGCCCGAAACCTTCTTCACCGTCTGGCATAACGTCTTCGAACGCGCCCATCTGACAGCTGGCGAATGGTTCATGATCCACGGCGGCTCGTCTGGCATCGGCGTCACCGCGATCCAGCTTGCCAAGGCGTTCGGCGCCAACGTCATCGCCACCGCAGGTTCGGACGAAAAATGCGACGCCTGCCGGAAGCTCGGCGCCGACCTGGCCGTCAACTACCGCACGGAGGATTTCGTCGAGGCGGTCAAGTCCCACGTCGGCAAGGGCGGCATTGATGTCATCCTCGACATGGTCGGCGGCGATTACATAGCAAAGAACATCAGTTGCCTTGGCGACGATGGCCGCCTCGTCAACATCGCCTATCAGAAGGGCTCAAAAGCGGAGGTCGATTTCCTTCGCGTCATGCTGAAGCGCCTCACGATAACCGGTTCGACGCTGCGGATCCGCCCAACGGAAGTGAAGGGCCGCATCGCTCGCGGGCTGGCGGAATACGTCCTGCCAATGCTTGCCGACGGCCGCGTCAAAGTCGTGATGGATGGAACCTATCCCCTGCGCGAGGCCGCCGCTGCCCACGCCCGCATGGACGCAGGCGAGCATATCGGCAAAATCGTGCTGACGGTGTAAAAGACAAGACAAAAAAAGACCCGCGCGCAACCACCTCCGCAGTAAGTAGGTGGGATTGCACGCGGGCAGGAGGAAGACGTTCTTCCCATGCTCGCAGTCGACCGCATCAAGGCTACGTTTTCGAGGTAACCTATCCGCTGCGTGTGGCCGCTGCCGCCGAACCGGCATGGATGCCGGTGCAAACGTAAGGAAGAACGCATTTGGTCAGTGTGATAAAATTCCCGCGGGCTCGCGCGCCGCTGTACCGGCTCCGGCCTCAGGATGCATAGTCGATCAGCGCCCTATTGAGCCAAAGCGGGGTGCGCCGTTCCCGAAACTTCACGTAGCGCAGGTCGCCTGAGACCTTGAGAACCTCCCCATGGTGGAACGAGGAGTGCGGGAACGATTTCATGAACTCGTCTTTCATGATGACGTTGGCGCCGATGTCTGTGTGATTAGGCTCGCATTTGCGCATTTTTCCCTCCTTCATCAGATCTTCTGATTTTTTCTTCCCGGTTTGCTGGGCCGATTTTGATCCGCGGCCTCTCGCATTCTTTGAATTGAAACTTACAACTCGCCGTATCAAGGCCCCGTCATACCGCGCGCCATCCCGCGGCCACCTGCATGACATGTGCCGCAATCGCATTACGCATCAAAAGCGCAACAGTCACCGGCCCGACACCGCCCGGCACCGGTGTTACCCAGCTTGCAACTTCCCGCACGCCGTCGGTGTCGACATCGCCGACAATCATCGCACCGTTCGGGCCGGTGACATGGTTGATGCCGATATCGATGACCGCCGCTCCCGGCTTCACCATCTCGGCGGTGAGGAAATTGGGTATGCCGACGGCCACGATGACGGCATCTGCCCGGCGCGAATGCATGGCCACGGAACGAGTGAGGTGGTGACAGACCGTCACCGTCGCGCCTTGCGCCATCAGGAGGAATGCCGCCGGCTTCCCGACGATTTCCGAATGCCCGATCATCACCACTTCAAGCCCATTGAGCTTGAGACCGGTTTCCTTCAACAGCTCCACCGCAGCCGCTGCCGTGCACGGCGCCAGCGCCAGGTCGTTATAGACGATGTTGCCGATCGAAGCGGGATTCATCCCTTCGATGTCCTTGAGGGGATGGATCGCCGATTGCAGCGAACGCACGTTGATTCCCTTGGGCACCGGCCGCTGCAAGATGATACCCAGCACGTCCGGGTCATCGTTCATTGCAACGATCCGCTTCTTGCAGTCTTCCTGCGAGAGCGTCTCCGGCCAGAACAGTTCTTCGAACGGCAGGCCGACTTCGGCGGCTGCCCGTGCCTGCCCGCGGATGTAGATCGCGATCTCCTCGCGACGGCCGACGCTCACCGAAACGATTCTGCCGAGACCGCGACCGGCCGCCTCTTCGCGAGCAATGTCGGCGCGGACCTCGCCCAGGATGCGTTCGCGCACCGGCTTACCCATGAGAAGTCGCTGTTCATGGAGTGTGGCTTTTGTCGTGATGCTCAAAACCCCGACCTCGCAAATTAGACTTTAGGCATACCTTCAAAAGGCTTCGTCGGGTTCTGTCCAATTGATAGAAGCAATAACTAGTACCAATCGACTTGAATAATTCGATAGTCTCCCCCTATTTTGGAATTGCCTGATCCTGAATTTGAACAGCGAGAGCGCGATATCGCTGGCGGACTGTCAGAGTACGGAATAGATGGTCCGAACCGGCCGATGAACCAGAGCGGCAAACGCCGAAACGTCTCCTCGATGGAATTGATGTAGTTTGGACCCATCGTTGATTGACCGCTGGGGGCTCCCTTGATTGCCAAACATCTCATCCTGCACGAAACGCCGTTCTGGTCCTGGAGCCTGTTTGCCAACCAGAGCTATCTCGGCCGAGTCCAATTGACGTTGCGCCGGGAATGCCACGGCTCGCTTGCCGACCTCACCGAACCGGAATGGTCCGACCTTCGTGCCAGCTTGCTTGATCTCGAGGCGTTGATACGACACCTCTTTCAACCTGATCGCTTCAACTACGTCCAGCTCGGCAATGTCTGGCCGCAAGTCCATGTCCACGCCATTCCCCGATACGCGACCTCGCGCAATTGGAACGACATCACCTTCACGGACGCACGCTGGGGAGACTCGCCGTTGCCGGAACCCGCTTCGGCCATCGGCGAGGTTGAATTGGTGCGGCTGGTAGCGGCGATGAAGGACGCGCTGAATAAAGCCGGATGAGTTCAAGGCAGACGCCGGTCTGCGCCAGCATGCCACAGATGACGAGCGACGAAGGCAGGGCGACTGAGAGAAATCGACACCTGGTCGGCCACTAGGAAACCAAAAACGGCGCGCTACTGCTCACACTGAGAACTTTCTCGGCGACCAATAATTCGCAAGGAAGTTGCAGCGAGCCTCATTATGTCTTGCCGGTGTGCGGTGCAGCACACGAGATTCCCGCTGACTCGCAACCCATCGCATAGCTCAGCTGTAGATCTCGTGTTCTTGCGGCAATGTGGCCGCCAAGATGTGTAATTCAGCGACATCTATTGCAATGGCTGCGTCACTCAAAAAACGATAAGTATTACTTGCTCTATAATGATGTATAACTTTTGATTAGAATTGGGTTTTACTTCTTAAAAGACAGAATTTTGCAGATCTTTGTCTTGAAAAATAAGCATATGGCTAATCTTTTATTTCTAGCAGAAGCTTAGTCAAACGAAACAAGAACCTGCAAGCGACACCACGGTCGTCACGGTCCGGGCGATGGATATACTCGTCGCCCTTGGACTTCTGGTGCTGGCCGCCGTCGTCATGATTGAGTGCGGCAGCATCGGCTACGGCTGGATCGAGACCGAAGGTCCCGAGCCCGGGATCTTCCCCTTTATCGTCGCCGCATTGCTGGCCTGCGCCAGCATTGCAAACCACACTCAAGCCGCCCTGTTTCCTTCGAACGAACAACGCGAAGACTTCGTCTCGATCACCGGCCTCGGCCGCGTCGCACTTGTCGTCGTGCCGCTTGCCGTCTACATCGCCGGAATCGGCTACATCGGGATTTACGTCGCCTCCGCCCTCTTCATCGCCATCTTCATGATGGCGTTCGGCAAGATGCCCGTCCTCAGGTCACTGGCCGTCGGGACCGGGGTGCCGCTCGCTTTGTTCTTCATGTTCGAGCTCTGGTTTCTCGTGCCGCTGCCCAAGGGGCCGCTCGAAGCGATGCTGGGTTTCTGAAGCGGCGGCGAACCACACGCTTCCTTCTGATGTGGGTGTGCTGGAAGATGTACCGGCAGATCCAGGACGGCAATCACGGACCGCCGCCCACGCCTGTCGGGGCCGGCGTCTCAAGCGCAGAGCAGGAAACCTATCAGGTCGGCTTCTGGGTGGCCGTCTGGCAAATCATGCTGGCTGACGTATCGATGGCCCTCGACAACGTCCTCGCGGTGGCCGGTGCGGCCGGCGAGAGCAGGCTCGTCCTCATCATCGGACTGACGCTGGCGATCGTATTGATGGCGATCGCCTCGCACTTCATCGCCGGCCTGTTGGCCAAGCACCCATGGATCTCTTGGGTCGGACTTGTCATCATAGTGTGGGTTGCGCTCGATATGATCTACCGTGGCTCTCACGAAGTAACCTGTCAGGCGTTCCAGATTGGATGCTCGGAGGACCGCTACCATGGCGTGCTGCACCGTCTGGGACTGGGTCCCGGTGCACCGACGCCGTAGTTTGTAGGGCCTGCCTGATCCAATGCCCGATGCGTGCCTGCCGAACAGACGCGCCTCACTCGGCAAGGAGGCAGCGCCGCACCTGCTTCTCGTAGTGGCGCAGCCAGTGTTCGTAGTAGGCCATGTCCTTGCTGGCCCAGGCCTCGAATTCGGCGGGACCGAGCTGCGTGAAGCGCAATGCGAGTGCGATAACATCGGCGAGGATCTGGGCGTCCTCGCGGGTCATGCCGAGGCGTACTTCGTCGGCATCGCCGTCAGTGAAAGGATGGCTGACGACGAACTGAAACGCGGCTTCGACAAGCGCGACGTTGCTATCCTTGCGGCGGGGCGAATCGAGGGAGGCCGACGGCCTGTTCAGCCAGATGACGTTGTCGCTCATTCATAACCCCTCGGCGGCCTTGTTGGCATTTTTCGTTACGCCGTCCGCACGATTTTGGACCGCTTCACCACGCACCGCCAAGAGCTAAGTTGGCGGGAAAATCGGTAAGTTCAGCCGTTACCAGGCAAGCTGCGACATCGCCGCGACAGGCCGCGCCCGTTCATCGGGGAAGAGACCGGCCAGAACCCCTGGCTCAAGCGCCTCGTCGTCGTCCATGTGCACCCGGCTCGCCACGTAGACCGCGCGCACTCCCGCGCCGATCGCTCCGGCAATATCGGTCTTCACGCCGTCCCCGATTGCCAGTATCCGCGACTTTGGCACCTCCCACCCGCGTAGCTCCGCAATCCGCTTGAAGGCCATGTCATATATCGGCCGGTGCGGCTTTCCGGCAAGTTCGACTGGAGCTCCGAGGGCCGCATAGGCTTCCGCAATCGAACCGGCGCAATAGACGATGTGTCCGCCGCGCTCCACCTTGACATCGGGATTGGCGCAGATCATCGGCAGACCGCGCGCAGCCAGGCCTCCGAGCAGTTCGGCATAGTCCGCCGGCGTCTCGGTCGTGTCGTCGAACAGACCCGTGCAGATGACCGCCTCCGCCCCCTCGGTTACCTCCGGCCCAACGCGATGGACGTCGATGCCCGCGAAGATCGCCAGGTCGCGCTCGGGACCGAGATGGTAGACGGCGCGCCCGGCGTACACCTCGATCAGTTCCCGGGTTGCATCTCCCGACGACAGGATCGCATCATAGGCATCCGTGCTGACGCCAATCTGATCGAGTTGCGCTTCTACGCCTTCGCCAGGACGCGGCGAGTTCGAAAGCAGGAGTACAGTGCCACCCGCCTCGCGGAACCGGGCGCAGGCCTCGCCGGCACTTTGATACGGCGTCACACCGTTATGGATGACGCCCCAAATGTCGACAAGCCAGGCGTCGGTCGCGGCGGCAAGCGGTGCGATCGAGGAAATGACGGGAATGGGATGCGCCATAAAAACTCACGGGGACGGATTGGACCTCGGGGGGGGCCCGAGCGATTGGTCTTGTTGGCTTAGCCCGGTTCCAGGAAAAGAACCAGACACCAGCCGTAGCCACCCTAACCGGACCGTCAGGTGAATCGTCACGCCGCCGCGTGCCCGCTGCCTGCAATGAGCTCCCGCTTGACGGCCTTTGCACCGCCAAACAGTGCGCCCTGGCCGAACAGAACGCCGAACCCGAACACCTTCGCCGCAGTCGCCTCGTTCTTCATGCCCCCGACGATGACGCTGAGCCCAAGTCCGGCGAGATGCTTGCAGACGTCGTCAGCTGGAACAAACACGTCGTTTCCAGCCGGCAGCCCTTCGAGGAAAACATCCGCATCGAGCTTCACGAAATCGAAGCCGCGCGATTTCAGGTCCTCGAAGTCCATATCGAGATCCATCACCTCAGCGATGCAGTAACGGAAGCCAATACTGGCGAATTCCGAAAGCGCGTGCCATTCGCGTGGCCCGAAACCGCGCACGTCCGACTGACTGAAGGTCATGATCAGCACGCCGGCAACGCTGCGCCGCTCGCGGTAGGCCTGTGCCACGCCGTTGAGGAAGTTGTGTGCCGAGAGTGCTTCGCCGCTCACCGTAGAGAACAAGGCGTTGTCTCGGCCGCGCCCGCTAAAGCGGACGGCAATTTGGGAGGCATGCGCGATGCGGGCACCGTCGATGCGCGCCAGCATGCCGGTTCCAGTAAAATCTTCGCACGATTGCTCGGTGTCGAGAACGCGGCCCTGCTCGTCGCGCAGGCGCACGTAGAGTTCGAAATGACGCGGCCTGCCGGCGTTGAAATCGATTATCGGATCGAGCAGCACTTCCACCCGGCCCAGCGCCAACGCCTCGGCCAGCGCCGACAGCCGCGCATTCACCTCCGGCGGGCGGCCCGACTCCGTCAGGCGGACCTCGCCAGCTTTCTCAGCAGGAGCGGTCTTACGCTGCTGCGCCGCATCATCCTGCGACCGCATCCTGCCAGCCGTCACCTTCAAGGCATTGAGCGACGTTGCGATGGCCTGTTCGGATATCACAGCTGCCGCCTCTGCCTCCTTCGGTGGAGACTGAGTTGCCGCGTTGACCTGATCGGCGAGCTTGCGGATCAAGCCTTGGATCATCTCGACATCGGCTTCGCGCGGTGAATCCGTATCGGCAACCGGCCCCCGATTCGATGGTGGCTCGGTCGGCGACGGGGCCGATGGCGCAGGCGGCGCGGACTGCTGGGACGCGGCACGTTGCGGCACGGGGGGCGCCGGTGCGCTGGCGCGGTGCGCATGCTGCGGGCTGGGACCCACGCCCTGCAACCGCAGCGGGACCGCTTCAACGGGAGTCGGTCGACGGGCCGTCGCTGCCTCGTTGCGTTCGGCATGGGAAGTTGGAGCCTCCGGGCGAGACGGCTCGACGGGCGCGGCCTGCTTGCCCTCGGAGCGCGACACTGGTGGCGGTCCGGCACGTTGCCGACTTGAAGGATAGCCGGGAGCAGGCGAAGCCTCATTCGATTCGAGCGGCAACCCAGGCGCCCGCTGAATCGTTCCGGCCGCCGGTACCCCATCAACGAGATAATGACGCGGCATCACAGCATGGCAAATCAGCATGACCGTGTAGCACAGCACCGCTATCGCGCCCGCAGCCCACACGTCGAGCCCGACGTGCAGGTGCAGCGCCATGCCGATAGCCAATGTGGCAAGTGCCATCGCCAGGATGCTGACGGCTTCACCGGTCAGGCGAACCGGCAGCGATACCGGCCGCAGGTTGCGGGCTTCCGCTTCACGGCGCGCCCTGCCGGCCTGGCCATGGGATTCATTCGCCCCGCTTACCCGCTCAGCGTCCAGCTTCTCTGCTTTTGCCTGAGTCGGACTTGCCGCCTCGTCGCCAATCATGAATTCCACGAGTTCTGCCCCAAGACTCCGAATCGGTTGCATCCAGAGTCCGGTGGCATGGCCGACGAAACAACCGCCTTGCGCGAGATGTCACCAGCTTTAGCGGCGTTCAACCCTCCTCGACCCACGCCATGTGTCCGATGCGCACCGTATTTCACCCGTCTCGGGATAGCGACGCCAGCACCGCACCGAGTCGAGCCACGATCTCACTGACGTCGTCGGCTCCTGCGATCAAGGGCGGCGCCACGATGATCGTATCGGCAGCCACGCGTACATACAGATCGTGATCGTGGAATGCCCGCTGCATGACCTCGTAGCCGCGCACGCCCACGCCTTGCGAACTGGCATCGAGATCGATCCCGCAGATAAGGCCGACCGGGCGGATGTCGGCCACATGCGGCGCATCGCGCAGTGACATCAGCGTCTCGCAGAATTGGTCTTCCATTCCGGCCGCCCGCTCAAACAGCGCCTTGTCGCGATAGACGTCGAGTGTCGCCAACGCCGCGGCTACCGCCAGCGGATGCGCCGAATAGGTGTACCCATGATAGAATTCCGGCAGGTGTTCGGGCCCCTGCATCATCGCCGCGTAAATCGCTTGGCTTGCCAGCACCCCGGACATCGGCACCGCCCCGTTCGTCAGTCCCTTGGCAAAACAGATGATATCGGGCGTGAGACCGTAACGCTCGGCGGCGAAGGCATGCCCGAGCCTGCCGAACCCGGTAATCACCTCGTCGAAGATCATCAGGATGCCGTGCCTGGCGGCGATGGCGCACAGCCGCTCGAGATAGCCTTTCGGCGGCGGCAGGCACCCTGTCGAGCCAGCGACCGGCTCGATGATGACGGCCGCGATGTTTGAAGCATCATGCAGGGAGACGATGCGTTCGAGTTCCTCGGCCAGCTCGGCCCCCCATTCTGGCTCCCCGACGGAAAACGCCTGCCGGTTGCGGTCATACGTGGTGCGCAAATGGTCGACGCCCGGCAGTTGCTGGCCGAACGCCTTGCGGTTGCCGGGAATGCCGCCGACCGACAGGCCGCCGAAGCCGACCCCGTGATAGCCCCGCTCGCGCCCTATGAACCGGGTCCGCGACCCCTCGCCGCGGGCTTTGTGGAAAGCCAGCGCCAACTTCATCGCTGTGTCGACGGCCTCGCTGCCGGAATTGGCGAAGAAGACATGGTCAAGCCCATCAGGCGCCAATAACGCCAATCGCGAAGCCAGTTTGAATGCCTGCGGATGGCCGAACTGAAACGCCGGCGCGTAGTCGAGCGTTGCCGCGGCCTTCTGGATCGCGGCCACGATAACGGGGTCGCCGTGACCGGCGTTGACGCAATAGAGCCCCGACGTCGCATCTATCAGCCGGCGGCCATCATCGGCGATGTAGTGAATTCCTTGCGCCCCGGTGATCATCCGCGGCCGCCGATGGAACGCCCGGTTGGCTGTGAACGGCATCCAATAGGATTGCAACTCGTTCGCCTTAAAAACCTGCGCCACTACTCAAATCCTAACAAAGTTGCAGGGCCTTACGGCCGTATCGGCCGCAAAGTCATTTCAATACCGTATTCCGGTCAATACCGTATTCCGGCGACCTGTCCCCCTCAAGACACTGATTTCCTGGGGGTTGCCCCATTGCCGCCACGTATCAGCCCCCGACGCAACCGAATCGCCAGCGCATTTAGGTCTCGTTAGCCGAATCGGCGTGGTATGGTCGCGTCCGGGCGAGCCAATTGGTCCGGAGTATAGTTTAGGAGACGAGCCCGATGCTGATGAGCCTTGTCCACGAGCTGCGCCAAGCAGCCGATTATCCCGAACTCGCGCAGGCCCGCGTCCTCCTGTCGGGATTGACCAGCCGCTGCGGCGTCGATATCGCCCGGGCATTTGCCGAACGTTCGACGCGTCTGGTCATCCGCGCCGCCGAGGATTCGGTTGAAATCGACGCCATCGCCGGCCTGCTCGCCCAGAGCGCCGCCGAACTGCGCCTTTATGCGACCGACGACATCGAGGATGCCGACGCCGCGGTGGCCTTTGCGCAAGGCGCCGCGCAGAAGGCGTTCGGCGGGCTCGAGTCGGTCATCAACCTGGTCGAGATCCACCCCGCCGATCTGACCGGCCGCACCTCACAGGCCGATCTCGAAAATCTGGTTTCGGAAAAACTGTTGGCTCCGACGCTTGCTGCCCGCGTCGTCGCCAACCGCATGCAGTTGACCTTGACGCACGGCTCAATCCTGCACGTCGTGCGCGCGCCCGCTCCCAATTCGCAGGAAGAATTGATGGTGCTTGAAATCGTCCGCGCCACGCTCGCCGCTCTTGTCCGCTGCGAAGCCAGGAGCTGGGGGGAAAAAGGCATCCGCATCAACGCGGTCGCCCCGGCGACCGGTCTCGAAGCGTTCGAGCAGACGCTCCTCGGCGAACCCGACATCGCCGCCCTCGCCCTCTACCTCGCTTCGCAGAAGGGTCGCGACCTCACCGGCCATCTGTTCGACACCCGCAACGCGGGCTGCCGCTGAGACTGACAACGCGAAAGTCGGGATGGGTGGGAAGCCGGATCATTCCTTCCCGATTGGCCAACGCACGGGGTAGGGAACTCCTGCGGCGAAGAAGCAGAGTACGGCAATCAAGCCGCCTGCGAGTGAAGACCGCGTCTCCCCGACGTGATGGCCTTTAGGCAAGCGCAGTAATTCTATAGCCGCCTGTTCGTCGCAATCCATGACACAAAGGCGAATGCCCTGCAGGGCGAACGTCAAGTGCCACGCATTGGTCATGTGGTACCAGTCCGGCAGCACGACAAATATGCCGTGGGCTTCGAGCAGCGACTTCGCGACAAGCGCCTGGGATCGATCGTAGAACACGCCTACTGTGATCATTGCAGCCCCCACTTCGGTGCCTCCCCCAAACTTCGCGTAAAAATCCATTTCGGCGCTGTTTCGCTGGGAACAGTCCGCAGCTTGTGAATAGTTAAGGTCAACGCACCGCGAAATGCGCCCACACGTCTCTCAACGAAGCGGGCGCCACCCCAATCGACATGGCCGGAGGAACGTATGCGGACCGCAATTCTTGCTGCAGGCCTTGCAATGTTCCAGCTTGCCGATGCGTCGCCAAGCTTAGCTGGCATGACCGACGATCTCGCCACTTGCGCCAACGCCGGCGGAGCTGCCGCAGTACGCGCCTGCACGCGCATTATCGAAAGCGGACGATTGCGCGGCTCTCATCATTACATTGCATACTACAATCGCGGCTGGGCAAATCGGAACTCCGGCGACCTCGATGCGGCATTGAAGGATTTCAGCAAATCATTGCAACGCAATTCGAGGTTCGCCGATACCTACTACAGCCGCGCCGTGGTCCGCTTCGAAAAGTCCGATCCCGGCGGCGCCCGCCACGATCTCGGCTCCTACATCAAGCTCAAGGACGGCGATGCCGCCGCCAACTACAAGCGCGCCTTGATGCTGCGTCGGCTGGGCGACATTGACGAGGCGCTTACCGATCTTGAGAAGGCCGAGAAAATCAAGCCGGCCACGGCGGCGTTCCGGCACCTCAAGGCATTGCTGCTTTCCGACAAGGGTGAGAACGACGCAGCCCTTGAGCTGATCGGGCGCAAGGCCGGCGAAGACTGCGGAACGCCGCAGGAATGCTACGCCAGGTCGATCATCCTTCATCGCAAGGATTTCCTCGACGAGGCTTTGGCGGACCTCGATAGAGCCCTCGAAAAGCAGGAGGTGTTCGCGGGCGCGCATGTCATGAGGGCCCGCGTGCTGGAGAAAATGGGGCGGCGTTCTCAGGCCATGGAAGACTATGAAAAATCGCTCTCCCTCACCGTCAAATCGGCTGAAGAACTGCTGGCGCAGAAGGACGCCCGCGAACGCCTTGCACAACTAAAAATCAGCGAACAGATACCGGTCGCGAAATCCGACGCTCTCAGCTGCCGGCGGTTCATCCCGGTCAGCAACTCAACTATTTCCGTCCCTTGTGATCGATAGACAGACCGGCAAGGCGGCGGGAACTGCGGCTCGCAGCAGCTCGTCGGCGTTTCCGAGTCACCGGCATGTTCGAATAACGAAAAACATTGTAGATTCTATTTGAAGCATTGAAATCGTGAAAAAGACGCCCCGTGATCAATTTTCCGTCCGTTTCAACAATAGGAGCAGTCCAGATGACACCCTGGGAAATACGCGCCGTTGAATTCGCCAACTGCAACTGTAACTACGGCTGCCCCTGCCAATTCAACGCGCCGCCGACTTACGGCAATTGCGAAGCCGTGACGTGCATGGAAGTCAAGGAAGGGCATTTTGGCGACACGAAGCTCGACGGCTTGCGCTTCGGCGGAATTTTTTCCTGGCCCGCAGCGATCCACGAAGGCAATGGCAAGGTCCAGCCGTTTGTCGACGAGCGCGCCAATGACGCCCAGCGCGAGGCCATCTTGAAGATTATGACCGGGCAGGACACCGATCCGATGGCGACCGTTTTTTCCGTTTTTGCATCGACGCTTTCGGAAGCCTACGACCCTATCTTCGCCCCTATCGAGTTCGACGTTAACGTCGAGGAGCGCCGTGCGCGCTTCGTTGTGCCCGGCCTGGCGGAATGTGTCGGCGAACCGATCAAGAACCCGGTAACAGGCGAAGAGCATCGCGCACGCATCGATATTCCATTTGGTTTCGAATACGAACTCGCCGAAATGGGCAGCGGCACGGCGACGACCCAGGGCAAAATCCAGCTCAATTTGAAGGACAGCTATGGCCAGTTTGCCCACCTGCATCTGAACAACCACGGCGTCGTCAAGCACCGCGCCGTCTGAACCAGAACATATGCAGGAAACAACGCCCACCGAGTTGCTGCTCAAGCGCGAACGTCTCGTCGTCAGTGCCGGCCTCGTCATCCTCACGATGTTGGCGTGGTGGTGGCTGCTCGTCGGTGCCGGTACCGGCATGGACACGTTCGCGATGACCACCTGGGTCTTCCCGCCACCGGTTCATGCACAGATGTCGGTGCAATGGACCCCAGCATATGCGGGCATCATGTTCCTCATGTGGTGGATCATGATGATCGCGATGATGACGCCGAGCGCGGCGCCGATGATCCTGCTTTATGCGCGCGCCTATCGCCACGAGCAGAGACTTGGCCGGCTGGCGTCTGCTGTTACTCCGACATTTGCGTTTGCGCTGGGATACCTTTTGGCTTGGCTCGGTTTCAGCGTAGCCGCGACGGCGTTGCAGTGGGGACTTGAAGAAGTCGGCCTCATGCATGCGATGTGGATGTGGAGCATTGATTCCGTCTTTACGGGTACTCTCCTCATCGCCGCCGGCGCCTACCAGCTGACGCCCCTGAAGAATGCCTGCCTGGAGCAATGCCGCTCGCCGGCACAGTTTTTGGCCGAGAACTTCAAGCCGGGCACGATCGGCGCGATACGCATGGGGCTGAAGCACGGCACCTACTGCCTGGGTTGCTGCTGGTTGCTGATGGCGCTCCTGTTCGCAGGCGGGCTCATGAACCTCGTCTGGATCGCCGGCCTTGCCATCTATGTGCTGATCGAGAAGGTCGTCCCGCAAGGATTCTGGATCACCCGGCTCGCCGGATTTGTCCTCATCGCAGCCGGGCTCTACGTTGTTGCGCGCGACGTCCTGCCTTAAAGCGGTTCGAAAAAACCTAACGCCGAGAGATTCATGTCACAAGACGATCAGCACGGGGCCGGCGAGAGACCCTTCAGTCCCTGCATCTCAATCTGCGAACTCGACGAAGTGACCGGCATCTGCCGCGGCTGCGGCCGCACGATTGCGGAAATCAGCAACTGGCTCAAGCTCGACGCCGCGTCACGCGACCTCGTTGTGAGCAAACTTCCCGCCCGGTTGGAATATTTGAAGAATAGAGCTTAGCCGGACTTATTCATGGCCTCGCAGCCGAGCCTCGCGAGTCTTTCTGTCGCTGGGAATACACCGCGCCCACCGTCGTCTTCGCGGGGCAGCGGTGAGTATGTACCAAACGTCAGTTGCGCTACAACACTAGTACCCACTTTCCGAAGTTCGTGAGTCACCCGCAGCGACCTCCGGAGCGAACTTCGGAAAGTAAAGGGTACTAGCAAGATATTGTTTCTAGTACCGCTTTTCGATCAGAAGTCTCTGACGGTGTTTGACTGGCATGATGCAGGGACTTCTGATCGGCGTTACTAGTGTTCCGACACTGATATAAGGTTCCCATTAGGGAAGCCATATATCAGCTCGGAACCCTAGCTAACTTTTTGTTTGTGTTTTGGATTCAGAAACATTTGGCGACCTACGCCGGGTGCCATCCAGAACAACTAGCCAGCAAGCGTCGGGTAGGTCGTGTAGCCTTCGCGGCCCGGCGTGTAGAACGTCGACTGGTCGGGCTCGTTGAAGGGCCCGCCAGCGCGGAACCGCTCGACCAGATCGGGATTCGAAACGAACAGCTTGCCGAACGCCACGACATCGGCAATCCCGTTTTCAATGGCTTCGGCGCCGCTTTCGGCGTCATATCCCCCGCACACGATAATCTTGCCCGAATAGTGCTGACGCGCCATCTCCGCCACATCGCGGTCGCAGTCATTCGCGAATGGGCGCATGACGTGCAGATAGGCGAGTTGGCGCTTCTCGAGTTCCGGCAGGTAATGCGCATAGAGCGCTTCCATATCCGCTTCTTCGATGCCGTTGAACGTATGGGCCGGGCTCACTCGAATGCCGACTCGATTCGCCCCGATTTCGGCGACGATCGCATCAAGGACTTCGAGGGGCATGCGCACACGGTTCTCTAACGATCCGCCGTACTTGTCGTCACGCCGGTTGACGTTCGTCGACAGGAACTGATGCAGGAGGTAGCCATTCGCCGAATGCAACTCGATCCCGTCGAAACCGATATCCATGGCATTTCGGGCAGCGGCAGCGAAGTCGGCGGCAATCGGCGCGATTTCTTCGGTTTCCAGCGCGCGCGGCATGTCGTGTTCAATCATCCCCTTGGCGTCGGTATACATTTGGCCCGGCGCACGGACGGCGCTCGGCGCGACAACGTCGGCGCTCTGCCCGCGGTTGACGTCAGCGGCGATCCGGCCGACGTGCCACAGCTGGACAACGAACTTGGCTCCGTGGGAATGGACGCGCTCAACGATCGGCGCCCACGCATCCAACTGCGCCGGGGTGTGCATGCCCGGCGTTCGCGGATACCCCATGCCCTCAAAGGAAACCTGTGTCGCTTCCGTGATTATCAAGCCTGCACCGGCACGATTGGCGTAATATTCGGCGGCAAACTCGGCCGGCACACCGTTTTGATCGGCGCGCGAGCGCGTCAGGGGCGCCATCGCAACGCGGTTTTTCAACTTCAACGCACCAAGTGGGGTCGGCGTGAAGAGCTTACCTGCATCGAACCTTAGGTCCATGATCTATCCTTTTGAAGTTATTTTTTGTTGCAGCGCAGCACCGGCGCGTCAGGTGAAATGGTTAAACCGGAAGGCGCTTTCAACGCGTCGTGACGTCGCCAACGCCGCCAAGCGTGAAAGGTTCACGCGGATTTCTGAAAAGATTCAGCTATTTCCGCCGATATTGCGCAAATCTGATCACGATCCCTTGACAATTTAGCTACCGCCGACTACCTCCCGGAGCAGCGTTAGCACTCTTCTCAAGTGAGTGCTAACGGCTACTCCGGGGGCGCAGAGCCGGCATCTGATTTATGGGTGTCTTCTGCGATGTGGTGCGTTTCGACCCAAGGTCAACCCGCCCGCTGCGCTCTTATGGAAGTCCGAAAGAAGCCATCCTAACGGAGCTCAACTGATATGAAATTCCGTCCACTCCACGACCGCGTCGTGGTCAAGCGCATCGAAGGCGAAACCAAAACGGCCGGCGGCATCATCATCCCCGACACCGCAGCCGAAAAGCCCCAGCAGGGTGAAGTCATCGCAGTCGGCCCCGGCGGGCGCGGCGACGACAACGAGATCGTCGCCCTCGACGTCAAGAAGGGCGACCGCGTCCTGTTTGGCAAATGGTCCGGTACCGAGGTCAAGATTGACGGTGAAGACCTGCTGATCATGAAGGAAAGCGACATCATGGGCGTTCTGGAAGCCTAAGCCGCTCCGGCCCCTTCCAATGCGCATGTTTCAATAAATTCCAAGAGCTACACCCAGGAGAATACATCCATGGCCGCAAAAGACGTCCGTTTTGCCGCCGACGCCCGCGAGCGCATGCTGCGCGGTGTCGACATCCTCGCCAACGCTGTCAAGGTGACGCTCGGTCCGAAGGGCCGCAACGTCGTCATCGAGAAGTCCTTCGGTGCTCCGCGTACCACGAAGGACGGCGTAACCGTCGCCAAGGAAATCGAACTTGAAGACAAGTTCGAGAACATGGGCGCACAGATGGTCCGCGAAGTGGCTTCGAGGACCAACGATGAGGCCGGCGACGGCACCACCACCGCCACCGTTCTCGCTCAGTCGATCATCCGCGAAGGCATGAAGTCGGTCGCCGCCGGCATGAACCCGATGGACTTGCGGCGCGGCATCGACAAGGCCGTCATCCAGGTTGTCGAATTCATCGCCAAATCGGCCAAGAAGGTTAAAGATTCCAACGAGATCCAGCAGGTCGGCACGATCTCTGCCAACGGCGAGGCTGAAATCGGCAAGATGATCGCCGAAGCCATGCAGAAAGTCGGCAACGAAGGCGTCATCACGGTTGAAGAAGCCAAGTCGCTCGAAACCGAGCTCGACGTTGTCGAAGGCATGCAGTTCGACCGCGGCTACCTTTCCCCCTACTTCATCACCAACGCCGAAAAGATGGTCGCCGAACTTGAGGATCCCTACATCCTGATCCACGAGAAGAAGCTGTCCAGCCTGCAGGCGCTTCTGCCGGTTCTTGAATCGGTTGTCCAGACCGGCAAGCCGCTCCTCATCATCGCCGAGGACATCGAAGGCGAAGCCCTCGCGACCCTCGTCGTCAACAAGCTGCGCGGCGGCCTCAAGGTTGCTGCCGTCAAGGCGCCTGGGTTCGGCGACCGCCGCAAGGCAATGCTCGAAGACCTCGCCGTCCTCACTGCCGGCCAGACGATCTCCGAAGACCTCGGCATCAAGCTCGAGAACGTCACGATCGACATGCTCGGCCGCGCCAAGCGCGTCACCATCACCAAGGACGACACCACCATCGTCGACGGTGCCGGCGACAAGAAGGACATCGCCGCACGCACTTCGCAGATCAAGGCGCAGATCGAGGAGACATCCTCGGACTACGACCGCGAGAAGCTGCAGGAGCGTCTGGCCAAGCTGGCTGGCGGCGTTGCCGTCATCCGCGTTGGTGGCGCAACCGAAACGGAAGTCAAGGAGCGCAAGGACCGCGTCGACGACGCGCTCAACGCGACGCGGGCTGCCGTTGAAGAAGGTATCGTCCCCGGCGGCGGCGTCATGCTGCTCAAGGCGGCCCAGAAGATCGACATCAAGGGCGACAACGCCGATCAGGACGCTGGCGTCCAGATCGTCCGGCGCGCCCTCCAGGCTCCGATCCGCCAGATCGCCAACAACGCTGGCGTCGAAGGTTCGATCGTGGTCGGCAAGGTGCTGGAATCGAAGGACATCAACTTCGGCTACGACGCCCAAAACGACGCCTACGTCGACATGGTCAAAGCCGGCATCATCGATCCTGCCAAGGTGGTTCGCACCGCCCTGCAAGACGCCGCTTCCATCGCTTCGCTCATGATCACGACCGAAGCAGCAGTCGCCGATGCCCCTAAGAAGGACTCCGGCGGCGGCGGCATGGACATGGGCGGCATGGGCGGCATGGGTGGCATGGGCGGCATGATGTAAGCCGACGCCCTGCACTTGCCTGAGAAATGAAACGGCCGCGGATCGCTCCGCGGCCGTTTGTTGTTACCCTGGCCTCTTTATCCCATCGGAACTGCCAAATGGATGCGCTAGCCCTTCTCGACTATGCTGGAGTTTCGCTGTTTGCCGCAGCAGGCGCCTTGTCGGCGTCGCGCAAGCAGCTCGACGTCATCGGCTTTGTGTTCCTCGCAACGGTGACTGGGATTGGCGGCGGTACCGCTCGGGATCTGATACTCGGTGTCCCGGTTTTTTGGGTCGAGGAGCATGCCTTTATCGCCATCTGCGCATTGACCGCGATCGGCACCTATTTCACAGCTCATTTGCTCGAGTCTCGATACCGGTGGCTACTGTGGTTCGATGCCGTCGCCTTAGCTGCATACGGAGTCTATGGCGCCTATAAGGGACTGGAAGTGACCGGTTCACCAATCGTGGCGGTGGTCATGGGTACGTTGACAGGTACGCTCGGCGGCATCTTGCGCGATGTCTTGGCGAACGAGCCGTCCGTATTGCTACGCAAAGAGATATATATTTCGGCGCCATTGGCTGGCGCCGCCGTGTTCGTCCTTGCCGACATCGCAGGTCTGCCCATCATGATTTCTGCTGGCGCTGGCTTCCTCGTCGCTTTCGGGATTCGAAGTGGAGCCCTGATTTTTGGGTGGAGCTTGCCGCAATATCAATCGCGGCCAGGGCGGGACCCGCAAAGATGATCGCCAAGCACGGCTCCATTCAATTGACGGAGCAAAGCCGCCGGGCGCTCCACCCCTAACCCAACTCCGCCAGCAAACACTTCAGCAGGCCGTAGTCGAAGCGGCCGTCAAGCGCCGCGTGAGCCGGGCCGAGCTTGCCGGATTCAAGCGTTTCGCAGGTCTCGAACGCCCCGTGGATCGCGTCGAGGTCTTCGGGGTCAAGCAGCAGAACGTCGTCGCAGGTCAAGAGGCCGGCTTCGATGGCTTCGGCGAAATGGCCGTAGATCGTCGCCACCTGGATGTCGCGCTTGGTGGCGATGGTCTCCGCATCGTGTCCTTCAAGGTGCATGGCCAAGGTTGCGTTGATCGTCGCGGAAAGCTGGTTGGCGAGCAGCGAGTGCTTCGGCTTGTCGCCGATCACACCCAATAGCTCGTCGCCGTAACGCTTGATCTTGACCGTTCCGAGCCCGTTGATATCGGCGAGCGCCATCTTGTTGGCGGGGCGTTTCTCGGCCAGTTCGAGTAGCGTCTTGTCATGACAGATGACGTAGGGCGGCACCTTGGCTTCGGCAGCCAAACGGGCGCGCAATTGCTTCAACTCCTCGTAGAGTGCCGCGTTCTGCGGCGGCACGGGGGCCGCCTTGTTGCGTCCGCCCTTTTCCCCGCGCTTGCCCGAACGTGAACCGCTCGCCGCCGCCATCTTGAACTCGCGCATCCGGAAGTTCGTCTCGCCGCGCAGCAACGGCCGCGCCGACTCCGTCAGTTGCAGCGTCCCATAACCGTCGCTGTCGCCGACGAGAAAACCAGCTGCGACGAGTTGCTGATAAAGGTTGCGCCAAGCCGCGGGGTCGAGCTCCTTGCCGACGCCGAACACGGCGAGCCTGTCATGGCCGTTGGAGATGGCGCGGTCGTTTTCCTTCCCCGTCAGAATGTCGACGAGGTAGCCGACGCCGTAGCGTTGCCCAGTGCGGTAGACCGCCGAAAGGGCCTTCTGCGCGGCCACGGTGCCATCGATCGTCGTCGGCGGCTCCAGGCAGTTGTCGCAATTCCTGCACGGCTCGGCCAATGTCTCGCTGAAGTAGGCAAGAAGGGGCTGCCGCCGGCATCCGACCATCTCGGCAAGGCCGATCAGCGCATCGAGCTTCTGGCGCTGCACGCGCTTGTGGACTTCCGAACCCTCGCCCGCCTCTATCCACTGGCGTTGCTGGATGATGTCCTGCAGGCCGTACGCCATCCAGGCGTCCGCAGGTTCGCCATCACGTCCCGCGCGCCCTGTTTCCTGGTAATAGGCCTCCACCGATTTCGGCAGGTTGAGATGGGCGACAAAACGTACGTCGGGTTTGTCGATCCCCATGCCGAATGCAATTGTCGCGCAGATGATAACGCCGTCGTCGACCAGAAAACGCGCCTGCGTCCTGGCCCGCTGATCGGCGGGGAGCCCGGCATGATAGGGCAACGCCGTACGCCCCTTGCGCGTCAGCCAGTCCGCCGTCTCTTCGACGCCGCGCCGCGACAGGCAGTAGACGATTCCTGCGTCTTCCGGATGCTCGGCGGCGATGAACTGCCATAGCTTCTCGCGCGCCGAAGTGCCGCCCAGTTCGGCGATGCGGTAGCGGATGTTCGGCCGGTCGAAGCTCGCGACATAGCGCGCGGCCGTCTCCAACCTGAGTTCTCGCACGATCTCTTCGCGCGTGCGTTCGTCCGCAGTCGCCGTCAGCGCCACCCGCGGCACATGGGGAAACCGTTCGGCGAGTATCCTGAGCTGCTGGTACTCGGGGCGGAAGTCATGGCCCCACTGCGACACGCAGTGTGCTTCGTCGATGGCGAACAGAGAAATCTCGCACGCCGACAGCAGATCAAGCATGCGCTCCTGCACCAGCCGCTCGGGCGCCACGTAAAGCAGATCGAGCGTTCCGGCACGAACGCGATCGGCGACCTCGATCTGCTCTTTTAGGCTCAGGGTCGAATTGAGAAACGCGGCGCTGACGCCCAGTTCCTTCAGCGCATCGACCTGATCCTGCATCAGCGCGATCAGCGGCGACACAACGATGCCGGTGCCGCGTCGCACCAGCGCCGGGATCTGGTAACACAGCGATTTGCCGCCGCCCGTCGGCATCAGCGCCAGGCAATCTTCGCCTGATAACAACGTCCTGATGATGCCTTCCTGATGCAAGCGGAAGGCCTTGTAACCGAACACGCTCTCAAGCACGCGTTGCGCGTCCTCGAAAGAAGGTGGCGTGCCGGATCGAGAGGAATCGGAGGCGGCTATCAGCATTCGTTCGCGGTGTTGGAGGAAGGACGACTCAGCGCCGCAATCCTCACCGTTGACGATCAACGGCTCAAGGCGCGCCGTTCAATTAGAAGGGGACAAGATTGTCATTGCCCAAGAATAAAGCACTACTGCGCAGCGCGGCCACGCTCCCGCCATTCATGGAGCCGCAGGCGAACCGCTCCGTCGATGGCGAGCCGCGGGCGAACCGCGCTGTCGATGGCGGCAACGATCAGCCCCGGCCGTCGGCGAACGCAGCCGCGATGGGCTTGCTCATGTTCGCGTTCAGGCCGCGCAATGCCGCCTTGAGCGTGGCGGTACTCCTGACTCTGGCAATCGCCGCCTATACGATTTCCCACCCCGAACATGTCGCACTGACTGCTGCTCCCCTGATCGTCTTCGGGTTTCTGTCCATGGTCGGACTGCGCGATCTCACGCAGACCCGGCACGCCATCCTTCGCAACTATCCCCTCGCCGCCCACCTGAGATTTCTGTTCGAAGAAATCAGACCCGAGATGCGGCAGTACTTTTTCGAGGGTGAGAAGGATGGCGCCCCGTTCTCGCGAGACAAGCGGGCGATCGTCTATCAGCGGGCCAAGTCGGCACTCGATAAGCGGCCCTTCGGCACCCAGTATGAGGTTTACCAGGACAGCTTCGAATGGCTGACGCATTCGATCGCGCCCACGTCGGCTTCGCTGGTGCCTTTGCGCACCCAAATCGGCGGCGGCAGTTGCAAGCAGCCGTACTCGGCGTCGTTGCTCAACATCTCCGGCATGAGCTTTGGTGCGTTGAGTGCGAACGCGATTTCGTCGATGAACCTTGGCGCCAAGCGCGGCGGCTTTGCCCACACCACCGGCGAGGGATCCGTCAGCCGATATCATCTCCAGGGCGGCGATCTCGTTTGGCAGATCGGTTCTGGGTATTTCGGTTGCCGCAACGCGGACGGCTTGTTTTGCCCCGAACGATTCGCGCAAACCGCCGCCCTCGACCAGATCAGGATGATCGAAATAAAGCTCAGCAAGGCGCCAAACCCGGCCATGGCGGCGTGCTTCCAAAAGAAAAGATCAGCTTCGAAATCGCGCAGGCACGCGGCATACCGATGGATCGCGACTGCATATCGCCGGCCAGCCACAGCGCCTTCTCGACCCCCATCGCCATGATGCGCTTCATCGAAAAACTGCGTGAGCTGTCGGCGGGCAAGCCCGTCGGTTTCAAGCTCTGTGTCGGGCATCCCCGGGAGTTCATGTCGCTCGTCAAGGCCATGCTGGAGACAGGAACTACGCCCGATTTCATCGTTGTCGACGGCTCGGAAGGCGGCACCGGTGCAGCGCCCCTTGAATTTGTTGATCACGTCGGCATGCCGCTTCGAGACGGTCTTTCCTTCGTCCACAACACGCTCGTCGGCGCCGGGATCAGAGACCGCGTTCGCATCGGAGCGAGCGGTAAGATCATAACCGGTTTCGATATGGTCCGCGCCATAGCCCTTGGCGCCGACTTCTGCAATGCGGCACGCGGTTTCATGTTCGCGGTTGGCTGTATCCAGGCCCAGGCCTGCCATACCGGCAAGTGCCCAGTCGGTGTCACCAGTCAGGACCCATCGCGGCAGCGCGCCATCGTCGTCGCGGACAAGTCAGTGCGAGTCGCCAATTTCCACGCAGCCACAATCGAAGCCATGGCTGATCTCATTGCAGCAGCCGGACTCGATACCCCCTCCCGGCTTGGACCGCGCCATATCTATCGGCGGGTTTCCCAGCAGGAATACATCACCTACGCCGACCTCTATCCGTGCCTTCAACCTGGCGAACTTCTCGCCGGCTGCAGTAACCAACGTTATGCAGAACCCTGGCGCACCGCCCTGGCCGAAAGCTTCCACAGTTCTGCCGCTGCGGAATAACATATTGTAAGGTATTGGGAATTCGCGGCAGATGGCTCATTGACCGGCGTCTGAGGCCATTCAGTGCCGGTTCATTTCGCTCTTGCTAGTTTGGCGTCATGAAGTGATGCTTTTTCGCATTCCGCCACGGAAAACAATACTTCATCGCAACGCTTTCTCAGATCTCAAGCGGCGTTAGATGGATAAAGTGGCGGACAGGGACACCCGGTCCGAAGCAAAGGGGGGGCTCGAATGGCCGGCAGCCGCCAGCCAGAGCCGAGGAAGGAGATAACTACGGTGCACTCGACACGCAAAGCTCTTATCGCAGCCGCCGCCATTGCAGCGCAGATCGGTATTGTCGCAACCGCCCACGCCCAGACGACGTGCCAGTGGTATGCTGCAACGGCCCTCAAGCAGCAGCAGGATAACGAGCACCTGAAATGCGGCTTCGAAGGCGTGGCCTGGCATGCCGACCTCGGCCGCCATCTCGAGTGGTGCAAGGGCGTCGCGCCCGACGAATGGAAAGCCGCCGCCCAGGAACGCGACAAGCAGCTCGCCCAGTGCGCCAAGCGCTGAATCTCGGTTTCTAATTCGGCTGCTTCACCGTTGCCTCCTCAACGAAGCGGCCGCTCTCCCCCGCGCCTCATGGGTTCGACCCAGGGTCGCGGGGGTTTTCGTTTTCACGCTTCGCATTTCTGACCGGGGAGCCCCGTCGGCTGGATGCACTTACCTCAATAACGATTTGTTCGGCACCAATGGGATCGACCAGATTTTCGGTCTCGGCGGCAACGACACACTCAACGGACTGGCCGGAAATGACTTCATGAACGGCGGAGCCGGCATCGATATCATGAACGGCGGCGCCGGCAACGATCGCATGCTCGGCGGCGGCGGCAACGACGTTATGCGGGGCAACGCCGGAAACGACCGAATGCTCGGCCAGGGCGGCAGGGACAACATGTTCGGCCAGGCCGGCAACGACAACATGAACGGCGGTGGCGGCAACGACACCATGAACGGCGGTGGCGGCAACGACACCATGAACGGGAGCGCTGGCAACGACATCATGACGGCTGCCACCGGCAACGACACCGTGCGAGGCGGTGGCGGCAACGATACGTTTCGACCCGGCACCGGCGCCGACACGATGAACGGCGGCAGCGGCATCGATACCGTCAACTACTCCGGCGCCGGCGCCGGCGTGACCATGGGCCTCGCTGGCGTTGCTGGCACCGGAGGAGCGGCGGACCGCCGGCTAGTCTACTTCAAACGCTTCTATCCCGACGGCCGCATGCGCCCCATGCGCCTCGAAGTCACCGAATTCGTCGGCAGGCACGCCGCCAACAAGCCTTAGCGTGTTGCCTACTTCAGTCCGCCACAGAACCGCTGGATGCGCTCGCAAGCTTCCTTCAGCGCTTCCGTCGATGTCGCATACGAAATGCGGAACGCCGGCGAACTTTCGAACGCGGCGCCATGCACGCACGCAACGCCCTCTTCTTCCAGAAGCGCGGTCACGAAGTCCTCGTCGGTCTCGATCTTCCTACCGCCCGAACTCGTCTTGCCGATGGCCCCCGCGCACGACGGGTAGACGTAGAAAGCACCTTCCGGCTTGGTGCAGGTGAGACCCTTGGCCTGGTTTAGCATCGACACGACGAGATCGCGCCGCTCGATGAAGATCTTGTTGTGTTCGGCGATGAAGTACTGCGGGCCGTTCAGCGCCTCCACCCCCGCCCACTGCGTGATCGAGCACGGGTTCGATGTCGACTGCGACTGCAGCTTGCGCATCGCGCTGATGAGCTTTTCAGGACCGCCGCCATAGCCGAGCCGCCAGCCCGTCATACAGTAGGCCTTCGAGAGCCCGTTCATGGTCAAGGTGCGGTCGAACAGTCCTGGTTCCACTTCGACCGGCGTGCAGAAAACGTTGCCGTCGTAGATCAGGTGCTCGTACATATCGTCCGTCAACACCCACACGTTTTCGTGGCGCAGGAGAACGTCCGTCAACTTCTTCAGATCGGCGCGCGAGTAGGCGGCTCCCGACGGGTTCGAAGGTGAATTGAACAAGAACCACTTCGTGGTCGGCGTGATCGCGGCTTCGAGCGCTTCGGGCTGCAACCGGAAGCCGTTCTCCATGGTTGTTGGAACGAACACCGGCTTGCCGCCGCCCAGCTGCACGATATCGGCATACGACACCCAGCACGGCGTCGGGATGATGACTTCGTCGCCCGGATTGATCGTCGCCATCAGAGCGTTGTAGAGCACCTGCTTGCCGCCGGTGCCGACCGAAATCTGGCTCCGCGTATAATTCAAGCCGTTGTCGCGCTTGAATTTGGCGATGATGGCATCCTTCAATTCCGGTATCCCGTCGACGTCGGTGTAGCCGGTCTTGCCTTCGTCCATCGCCCGTTTGGCCGCGTCCTTGATGTTCTCGGGCGTATCGAAGTCCGGTTCACCCGCACCAAGCGAGATGATGTCCCGGCCCTCGGCCTTGAGGGCGCGCGCTTTCGTCGAAACGGCAATCGTGGCGGACGGCTGGATACGGTTCAGGCTGTCGGCAAGGAAACCCATGGGTCGTGGCCTTTCTACATGGGGCGAGAACAACTCGGGACAAGACGGAATACCCTCGCGCACGGCCGTAGCGCGCTGCGGCACGGGAAACGGCGGCAAGCTACCGCTGGTCAAGCTGGCCCGCAACCAGATCCTTGGTCGGCGGCCCTGCGACCAGTCAGCCACACTCCTCCTGCCACTTCGACCGTGACGGCGAAAGACCCGAGCCTGCCACATTCCCGACCTTGCCGCGCCACACCCTCAGTCTTTCCTTGCAGTGTCAGGAGGATTCGCCGGCACCGAATACCCTGACATGGAATACGATGCAGGAGGAGGGTAGAGCGATGGAAACGGGAATACTCGGTGATCTTCGCCGATTTGGTCTCGACATTCTGGTCGGGCTAGCGATTTATTCTCTGCTCGCGGTCCTTCTGCTCGATGGTCAGGCGCCCCGTAACCTGCCCGAAGTCGGTCAGGTCCTTTCCATCAACGCCAATGCGGCTGATTATTCGGCGGGAAAGAGCCAATTTTATTCGGGAAAGAGCCCATTGGCCATGCGGTCAACACCGGCACCTCAGGCCCCGCAGAACGATGTTAACCCGTTCCGTTTCACCCATGGCTGGACTGCCCTATCCGTCATGGCCATCGTCTTTGCCATGCTTTACGCGTTCAATCTGGCGCTGTTTCGCCGGTTGTGGCAGGGCCAGGCGCTCGTGCGCCGGCGCCGGTTATAAACATGCTGGTCGGCTCACCTTGGGATTTTGTAATGTTTGCCCATATAGTGCCAGTAAGCACCCGATCGTGTTGGCGCGCTTGAGCCAGCACTGCCCGAAGCCAGCTTAGGAGCACCTCGCCATGCCCGGCACCGTAAAGCAGACGACCGGATTGCGGCTCGCCCTCGCTGCGACGGCCGGATTAGCCGCTTTGGCATCCTTGTTCATGAGCGGCGATGATCTGCTCCGCATGCAATTCGAGACTGCCTTCGAATCAAGGAACGTCGCGGCGCGTGATCTCGATCGCGGCGGTGCAAAACACGACCATCCTGTCGCGGCGAGTGAAGACTATTGGCTGGGCGACCTGAGCACGAGCGGTGCGACGCCCGCAACCTGGAACGCCTCCCCCCAAGTCGCTCTCGGTGACCGCGTCAAGCTTACGCTGAAAGGCGTCGAACAGGTGCTGGAGATCGTCGCCGTGAAAACCGGGGCCGGCATCGGCGGCGCTGCGGCGGGCAACGCATCACTCGGCAAGTCGACGCTTATCGTAACCCTGTATCCGGTTGGCACGGTCGGTAAACCCATTCACCTCCTGCTCGATGGTGAGGAAGAACTGCTCGGCTTCGTGCGCCTGTCGGACCGTCCCCGCGAACTCTGATTGCGCAATTGCTGCCCAGCGCCGTTGAACGCCATCTTTTGCCGGTTGCCGTCATGAGAAAGGCTGCTGTAGCTGGACAGGGGCGTCGGCGTCGGATAAATCCCGCATAGTCCGTCCTTGAACTGAGGACGATGAAGCTCACCATTGAGGAGTGGCCATGCGTCTCAACCCACCGACCATCGTCATATTCCTGATCTCCTTGATCCTCGCCGTTCTCGCGCTGATCTCCCAGATGGGTTTCATCCCGGTCCCGCGCTACATTCCACATCAGAATTTCTGGCTGGCCATGACGGCCTACCTGACATTGATGGTCGGCAATTTGGTCCGTGGGCTATAGAGCGGTTCTCGGGGGCACGAATAGCGCATCTGCCGCAATGTCGTCGTGGGACCGGTATTCACCAAGCCCAAAGGCGTCGAACTCGTCGGCGAACTGCGGTCCCTCTGTTCTGACGCCAAGCCCGCGCAATGCGGCGTTGACCGGCCAGAGCGAGCGCGGCCGGCGCGCAGCCGTCAGAGCCATGGTCAATGGGCCCAGCACAAGCCGGCCATCCTTCCACAGCACCGCGCTTTGTTCACCGGCCCCGCCGGAATAATGCGTTTCAAGATAGGCGACCGCCGCCCCCTGCGAGGCGCGGGCCGCAAAGGCCATGTCCCCGGTTGAAATCCGCGGACCTTCCTCCAGCCAGTCGCCGGTTCCCGCGAGTCTGTGCAGATCGTCCTGCACAGCGTCATCGAGAGGCACGACAAACAGATCGCTTGCCGGCCTCAATGCAAATATACGAGCGTGCGGCGAGGCCTGTTCAAAGACTCGCATCGCCATCAGCGGTCCGGCAAACAGCCTCAACGCATGGGCCATCCGGCGCCCCCTTCACAAGCCGCCGCAACTTGGCCGGCCATCACGAGTTCACCGCCGCGAGGCCGGTGCGAAGTTCACCAGCCGATCGGCTTCTTGTCGCGAAAGAAGCCGCCGGTCGGTCCGTCGTCTTCGAGTGTTGCCAGCCAGATCGCAGTCTCGGCTCCCTCCGTGACGGATCGCGTGGCGTTCGGGCCGCCCATATCAGTCCGGACCCAGCCCGGACACATGGAGTTGACCTTGATGTTGCCTGGCCCGATGTCGCCCGCCGCAGTCCGCGTCAGCGCATTGAGCGCAGTCTTGGAGAGCCTGTAGGAGGTGTAGCCACCGCCCATTTCAGCAAGCTGCCCAAGCGTCGACGAGATATTGACGATGCGGCCGTAGTCTTCCTTCTGCATGAATGGCAGCACCGCCTGGATCATCCGCAGCGGGCCAACGGTGTTGGCATCGAGTGTCGACAGCACTTCTTCGATCGGGACGTTGGCAACGTTCGTTGCCCCTCCGGCTGCCGCCGAACCCTCCAACACACCAGCGTTGTTGACCAGGATGTCGATACGGCCGAACAGGTGGCAGGTCTGCGCCACCGCAGCCTGCACGCTTTCGCTGCTAGTGACGTCCAATTCGACGACGGCCGGCTCCAGACCTTCGGCCCTCAGCTCTGAAGCTGCCGCTTCGCCCTTTGCCTTGTCGCGCGACCCGATCGCAGTCAGCACCCCGAGCCGGGCCAGCTGGCGCGAGATTTCGAGACCGATACCGCGATTGCCTCCAGTTACGAGCGCCGTTCGTGTCTCTGCCATTTGCAACTCCGCCATAGGGGATCCGAGCCTGTTTCTTCAGCCGACTCTACCCCACGTTTGCGGCATGGGAAACCGGCCCCGAAACGTAACAAAGCATAGCAAACTACAAGGTTCCCTTTTCCAGCTTCCGGTTTGATCACCCGAACGCTGACGAATTTAAGAAAAACTGCACCGGTCGGCGGTGAAAATGGTGGGGGAAGAGAGCTCAGGATAGGCGAAAATTAACGCAAGTTTCCCATGATGAGGGTCCCCGGGCCTCCAGCTGTCTGGCCGATGCGCCCCAAGAGCCAGAAAAATATGCAAACGATAATCCGGCACGTTCAAGGCAGTTTCATCTCAGCCCTGCGCTCGGAAGCCGGCAGCATCCTGCCTATGTTCGCCCTCTCGCTGATGGTAATGTTCGGCACGATCGCCGCCGCCGTCGACTTCGGACTCGCATACTCGCACCGTGACAAACTGCAGAAATCCACCGATTCGGCAGCTTTGGCAGCGGCAATCCTGCTTGATGCCACCGAAGCCGAACGCAAGCAGCGTGCAGCCAGCGTCTTCAATGCGAATTACGCCGATGTGAGCAGCGCCACGTTCAGCCTATCGGTCGAAGACAACGGTTCGAACCAGCAGAAAAACGTCGTTGCGACGGCAACCCGGCAGCTGCGAACCCATATCCTGCCCCTCTTTGGATATTCCGAACTGAACTTGACAACCGACGTCAAGGTGCCGATCCCACGCCTTCTCGAAGCCGAAGTCGTGCTGGTTCTCGATTACTCGGATTCAATGATAGCGAGCCAGAAGTACGTCCGCATGCGCGATGCCGCTATCCAGCTGATTGACACCATTTCGCTGAAAGGCGCCAACAAACGGGCCAAATTCGGCGTCGTTCCCTTCGCTGCGATGGTCAAGGCAAACCTGCCGACGTGGGCGATCCGAAGCGATGTCAGCTATACCGGCTGCACCCAGGATCGCCGCTCGCCCTACAACGGCGAGGAGACCTCGCCCAATGGCAACAACGACGCCAAATGGGGCGAAGTCACAAGTGGGCACAACTGTTCAGACATGGGAGCGGCCAAGCTCGACGTCGTGCCGCTGACAACCGATGCCGCCGGAGTGAAGGCCAAGATCAGCGCGATGCAACCCTACCAGTGGACTCACATCGCGGCCGGCACCGAGATCGGCTGGCAGGTTATATCGCCCACCGGCGTTTTCGGTGGCGCCAACCCATACAATCCTGACCAAACCATCAAGGTTGCCATCATCCTGACCGACGGAATGCAGACCGCACCTGGCTGGGGTCCGGATTCGACCCGGTCGACAGCCCACGCCGAAAACAATCTCTTGACCCTTTGTTCCGGCATGAAGGCGCGGCAGGTCAAACTCTACACGATCGGCTACGATCTATCCGACGAGCACACCAAGACCCTGCTCGGCGACTGCGCGGGCCCCGGCCGCTTCTACGATGCCATCGACATTCAGAGCGGGGTATTGTCCGCATTCGTCGACATCGGCGAGAAGGTCCGCGACCAAATGGTCCGCCTCAGCCAATAGCTGATAGTCGGCGGATATCAAAACATGCCGATGGCAAGGCGGGCTTCGTCCGACATGCGGCTCATGTCCCAGGGCGGATCGAAGACGAGGTTGACCTTGACGCGACTGACACCCGGGACGGCGTTGACCGCGTTCTCAACCCAGCCCGGCATCTCACCGGCTACCGGACAACCCGGCGCCGTCAGCGTCATGTCGATATCGACCTCTCGCTCGTCGCCGACATCGATCCGGTAGATCAGCCCGATCTCATAGATGTCGGAAGGAATTTCTGGATCATAGACGGTCTTTAGAGCCGCAATGATATCGGCAGTCAGTTGATCGAGCTCTTCCGCCGACAGTGCCGAATCCGGTACCGGCGTTCCGCCTTCGGCAATGCTGGGCGCCGGCTTCGCCACGGCCTCCGCAGCCGAATCGTCGGGGCTGTCCGTCCGGGCCGCGACGCGCTCATCGGCTACGTCGATCCCGGCGTGCTCGGCCTCTTCACCAGCCTGAACCGGTTTCCTGTCGTCCATCAAGCAAAGAACTCCTTGGCATGAACCAGCGCGTCGGCAAGTGCGTCGACTTCCTCGCGCGTACTATACATCGCAAACGACGCCCGGCACGTCGCAGTGACGCCGAGCCGGTCCATCAGCGGCTGCGCGCAGTGATGCCCGGCACGCACCGCGATCCCGCGCCGGTCGATGATGGTCGCGATATCGTGCGGGTGCAGGCCGTCGATCGAGAACGACACGATTGCCCCCTTGCCAGGAGCGGTGCCGTGTATCTTGAGCCAGTCGAATTCGCCGAGCCGCTCGGCGGCGTACCGCCCGATCGCCTCTTCGTGAGCGGCGATGTTCTCGCGGCCTATCTGCATCATGTAATTGAGTGCTGCGCCAAGACCGATGGCTTCGACGATCGGCGGCGTGCCGGCCTCGAAGCGGTGCGGAGGATCGGCGTACGTCACCTTGTCGACGCTGACCGTCTCGATCATCTCGCCGCCGCCTTCGTAGGGCGGCATGCGATCGAGATGTTGCTTCTTGGCGTAGAGCACGCCGATTCCCGACGGCCCGTAGGTCTTATGACCGGTGAATACATAGAAGTCGCAATCGAGATCGCGCACGTCGACGGGCATGTGCACGGCGGCCTGACTGCCGTCGACGAGCACGGGAATGCCGCGCTCATGAGCGATTCTTATCACCTGCTTGATCGGGACCACCGTGCCGAGCACGTTCGACATGTGGGTGATGGCAACCATCTTCGTGCGCGGCGTCAAAAGCGCTTCGAACTCCTCGATCAGGAACTCGCCGTTGTCAGCGACCGGCGCCCATTTGATGACCGCTCCAGCGCGTTCGCGGTGATAGTTCCACGGCACGATGTTCGAATGGTGCTCCATAATCGACAAGACGATCTCATCGCCCTCGCCGATGACAAGCCCGCCGCACGACTGCGCCACGAGGTTGATCGCCATCGTCGCGTTACGCGTGAAGACGATCTCGTCGCTTGACCCGGCGTTGAGAAACCGTCGCGTGGTTTCTCGGGCTTCCTCGAAATTCGACGTCGCCGTGTTGGAAAGGTAGTGCAGCCCGCGGTGGACGTTGGCGTATTCGAAGCGGTAGGCGTGATCCATCGCTTCGAGAACCACGCGCGGCTTTTGCGCGCTGGCGCCGTTGTCAAGGTAGACGAGCGGCTTGCCGTAAACCTCGCGAAACAGGATCGGGAAGTCCGTCCGGATATGCCCGACGTCGAAAGCCGCCGCGCCATGTCGGCGGGCAGGCTCGATATCGGCATCAAAGTCCAAGGTCATCTCGTCCTCTCGTTTCCCGCAAGAAGCCTGCGATCATTTCGACAACCAGTCACGCGCGAAGCCCATGAGGGCTTCGTTGATCGCCTCATCCTCGACGAGCGCCACAGCTTCGCCAATAAACGACTCGATCAGCAAGACCCGCGCGACGTCGGTCGGGATTCCCCGCGACTGACAATAGAACATCAAGTCCTTGTCCAGTTCCGCACACGTTGCGCCATGTCCGCAAACCACATCGTCGGCGAAGATCTCAAGCTCCGGTTTGGAATCGAACTCGGCATCCGGTGACAACAGCAGCGCCTGCGACATCTGCTTGCCGTCCGTTTTCTGGGCCACAGCCTGCACGATGATCTTGCCCTGGAAGATTCCGCGCGAATGGCCATCAAGAACGCCCTTGAACAGTTCACGGCTCTCGCAGGATGGAACCGCATGATCGACGACCAGCGTGGTATCCACGTGATCGGTCCCTCTGCCGAGGAAGACGCCGGAGAGATCGAGCTTGGCGTCCTCCCCATCGAAGGCAACCTGGATCTGGTTGCGGGCCAGATTGACACCCTGCGTCAGCTGGAAGCCACGGTATTCGCAAGCCTTGCCGAGCCGCGCGAACCAGTTGGCCAGATGCGTCACCCCGCTGCCGTCATCAGCTGCGATCTTCACGTGGGTCAGGCGAGCTTCGTCGCCAACGTTGATTTGCGTCGCCGTGTTTATCTGACCGTCACCGGCAGCACCTGGCAGCGAAACGAACGCTTCGACGATCCGCGCCGATGCCTTGGCGCCAACCTCGAGGACGTTGCGCACAGCCGCGAAGCATGGCTGAGCGCCGGCCCTGATGTTCACCAGCAGCAGCGGCTTCTCCAGTTCGGCTTCCGCATGAACGCGCACGATTGCGCCGTCGCTCATGTAGGCCGTATTGAGCGCCAGAACTGCGTTGCTATCCTGACCCGCAAAACCGCTCAGCGCGAATTCGGTCGCTTGGGCATCCTCAAGTGTGCTCGCGAGGCTTTCGACTTCGAGACCCGCCAGTGAACCCGGCGTCGACAAATCTGGCCGGTGCGCACCGTTGACAAACACGATCCGGTGCGCGTCGATCTGGGCCAGCGGGCCGATCGCGACGATCACGTCAGCGATCGTCATAGCGAGCTTATCGCCGGACCGCGCCGGCAGCGCCTCCTTCACCGCGCTTCTAAGATCGGTATACTTCCATTCTTCGATGCGCCGATGCGGCAGCCCCAGTTCCTCGAACCGGCGCGCAGCGCCTTCGCGGGCTTCGCGCACAGCCGCCGATCCGGGCAGCGTCGCCCGCATCTCGTTGAAGCCCTCAGCGAACGATTGCTCCGCCTTCGTTTTCATGACTGCCACGGTCATTATCGCGCCTCCTGCGCGTCGTCGTTACAAATTTGCACATGACCCGCCGGCCAGCCTTGATCGGTTGCCCGGCGCAAGCTGGCTCAGGCGGCCTTCTCGCCGAATTCGCCGTAGCCCGATTGCTCAAGTTCGAGCGCCAGTTCCTTGCCGCCCGAACGCTGGATTTTTCCATGCGCGAGAACATGCACCTTGTCGGGCACGATATAGTTCAACAGGCGCTGGTAGTGCGTGATCACCAGCATCGCGCGCTCCGGCGACCGCAGTGCATTGACGCCTTCGGAAACGACCTTCAAGGCGTCGATATCGAGCCCGGAGTCGGTTTCATCGAGAACGCACAGAGTCGGCTCGAGCAAGGCCATCTGCAGAATTTCCGAGCGCTTCTTCTCGCCGCCCGAGAAGCCAACGTTCACCGGCCGCTTCAACATCTCGACGTCGATGTTGAGTTCGCCGGCCTTCTGCTTGACGAGCTTCATGAACTCCGGGGTCGTCAACTCTTCGTGGCCGCGCTTGCGGCGTACCGCGTTTGTCGCGGTCCGCAGGAAGGTGAGGCCGGCAACGCCGGGAATCTCCATGGGATATTGAAACGCCAGGAAAACGCCCGCGGCAGCCCGCTCGTCCGGTTCCATTTCGAGGATCGATTCCCCGTTCCAAAGGATATCGCCATCCGTCACTTCATAGTCGTCGCGCCCGGCGAGGACGTAGGCCAGCGTCGACTTGCCCGATCCGTTCGGCCCCATGATCGCATGCAATTCGCCCTTCGGCACGACGAGGTCGATCCCCTTCAGGATCGGCTTATCCTCCTCGGCGATTTTCACGTGCAGATTCTTGATTTCCAGCATTCCATCAAACTCCGGTCCGTCGTTTTTTCAACTTGTCTATTCGCGCCCCTTCCAGGGAATTACTCTTCGGCTTTCTCGTCCAACATGTCGCGGTAGGGCTTGCCGTTGTAGCGCCACAGCCATTCGCCGTCGGTCTTGCGCTTGGCGAACTTCGTGAAGTTCCAGACGGCATAGAGCATGGCAAGCGCCCAAACGAGCAACCCGGGCAGCCGCATCTCCTGGCTCAGCGACAGAATCCAAGGCACCGAAACGAGCGGCAGCAGAATCGCAAAAGCGCTCGTCGCCAGCACGCCCTTCCAGTTGGTCGGCACCGCGCCGTAGCCGTGCCGCTTCGGCTTGAACCAGAACTCTTCTCGCTCCTCGCTCATTCGAAATACCGCTTCGGCTGACCCGCATCATCGGCATCCGCCCAGGCAAACACGCGGGCCAGGATTTCCTCATAGAACGCCTTGTCGAGCACCGGGCAAGCCGTGTTTGGATGCATGATGTTGTCGTCGACGCTGATGCTCATGTCGTCGCGCGCCTGGACCGTCAGCGAACGCCTGGCCTGGACAAACCGCAAAATGGCATCCTCCTCCTCTATTCGTACACCGCGGTCGGCGAGGCGCTTCATGTCGCCCGCCTCTTGCATCCACTCGGTGAGGTCGAAGACGATGTCCTGCATCCGTTCCAGACGATAGAGCCGCTCGAATTCCTCCACCTCGACGAGGTAGGCGCCAGCCGAGATATTTGCTTCGATTTCGAGCTGCCGCACGATCGCGGCGTTGCGCTCGGTCCTGTCGGTCATAACAACGCGCTCCCTAGCCCACCGAACCTTCAAGCGAGATGCCGATAAGCTTCTGCGTTTCCGCCATGAACTCCATCGGCAACTGCTGCAGCACGTCGCGCACAAAGCCGTTGACGATTAGCGTCACCGCTTCCTCTTCCGACAGTCCGCGCTGCATGCAGTAGAACAGCTTGTCATCGGAAATCTTCGAAGTGGTCGCCTCGTGCTCGAAATGCGCGGTCGAGGTTTTCGCTTCGATATAGGGCACCGTGTGCGCCCCGCATTTGTTGCCGATCAGAAGCGAATCGCACTGCGTGAAATTGCGGGCGTTCGTCGCTTTGCGGTGCGCTGAAACGAGCCCCCGGTAGGTATTGTCCGAATGACCCGCAGCAATACCCTTCGAGATGATACGGCTCGACGTGTTCTTGCCCAGGTGGATCATCTTCGTGCCGCTGTCGACCTGCTGATAGCCGTTGGAAATCGCGATCGAGTAGAACTCGCCGCGCGAGTTGTCACCGCGCAGAATGCAGGACGGATACTTCCAGGTGATCGCCGAACCGGTCTCGACCTGGGTCCACGAGATCTTCGAGTTGTCGCCGCGGCAGTCGCCGCGCTTGGTGACGAAGTTGTAGATTCCGCCCTTGCCTTCCTTATCTCCCGGATACCAGTTCTGCACCGTCGAGTACTTGATCTCCGCATCCTCAAGCGCGACCAGTTCCACGACAGCTGCATGCAGCTGGTTTTGATCGCGCATCGGCGCGGTACAGCCTTCCAGGTACGATACGTAGGAACCCTTGTCGGCGATGATCAGCGTTCGTTCGAACTGTCCCGTCTGCATGTCGTTGATGCGGAAGTAGGTCGACAGCTCCATCGGGCAGCGCACGCCTTCGGGAATGTAGACGAATGAACCGTCCGAGAAGACCGCCGAGTTGAGCGAGGCGTAGAAGTTGTCGGATTTCGGCACGACCGAACCGAGGTACTTCTTCACGAGTTCCGGATGGTTGCGAACCGCTTCCGAGATCGAGCAGAAGATAACACCGGCCTTCTTCAGTTCGTCCTTGAACGTGGTCACGACCGACACCGAGTCGAATACCGCATCGACCGCCACCCTGGCACCCTGCACGCCGGCCAGCACCGCCTGCTCGTTCAGCGGTATGCCGAGCTTTGCGTAGGTTGCCAGCAGTTCGGGATCGACCTCATCGAGGCTTTTTGGTCCCTCGGTGCTCTTGGGGGCCGAGTAATAATAGAGGTCCTGGAAGTCGATACGAGGGTAATGCACCCGCGCCCAGGTCGGCTCCTGCATCGTCTTCCAACGCTCGTAGGCATCAAGCCGCCACTCCAGCATCCATGCCGGCTCGTCCTTGCGCGCCGAAATGTAGCGGATCGTGTCTTCATCGAGGCCCTTCGGCGCGCGCACGGATTCGATGTTCGTTTCGAAGCCGTACTTGTACTTGTCGACGTCGATTTCCTTCACCTGTTCGATAGTCGACCCAACTGCCGGCATACCGGTCTCCTTCATGTTGTCTTGCGTCTTGTCTTGCGTCGTGCGGGCAGCCAGGATGTTTCATGGCTGCCACCGCCGCGCTTTCGAAGCTGTTGCAATCAGGCCGCCGCTTCCGCGACGCCCGCCCGTTTCCTGTTCATCACATCTCCCCAGATTTCGAGGAACTGCGACACGTCCTTTTCCGTGCTCGACCAGCCAAGGCTGAAGCGCAACGCCGACAGCGCCAGTCCATCCTCCAAGCCTATCGCCGTCAGCACATGGCTCCGGCCGACTTTTCCCGACGAGCAGGCCGATCCGGCGCTGATGGAAACGCCGGCAAGATCGAAGGCGATGACGGACGTCTCCGCCCGAATGCCGGCAAGTGCAACCGCACTGGTATTTACCAGCCGCGGGACTTCTTCGCCGATCACCATCGCATTCGGCGTGACCGCCTTGACGCCCGTCTCCAGCTGGTCCCGCAGCGTTTCCAGGCGCCGCTCCCCAGCTTCACTCAATGCGCACGTTGCGGCGGCTCCGAAACCGGCGATGGCCGCGACATTCTCCGTACCCGCCCGCAGCCGGCTTTCCTGTCCACCACCAACGACCAGCGGCCAAAGCAATTCACCGCCCGGTCCCTGAACGATCGCGCCAATCCCCTGCGGGCCTCCGATCTTGTGTGACGACAGCGTGAGAAACCCAATTTCCATCTCGCTGACATCGATCGCGAGTCTGCCGGCCGCCTGCACCGCATCGACGTGCAGCACCGCGCCATGATTGGCAACGAGTTCGGCGACCTCGCGGATCGGTTGCACGATCCCGGTTTCGCCGTTGGCCCACTGCACCGAAACGAGGCGCTCGCCCTTGCATGGCATTTGCAGCCATGTCTGCAACGCGTCGAGATCGATCCGCCCGTTACTTCGGACGGGAAGCCCTGTAAAGCGGTCCGCGCCCAACCGCCTGGCCGGCTCGATTACCGAGGGATGCTCGACGGCCGATACCGCAACGGTCGCCCAGCGCGCTTGAGCGATCACAGTATTGTTGGCTTCGGTGGCCCCGCTCGTGAAAACAACATTGCGCGGTCCTGCGCCGACAAGTTCGGCAACGTGCCGCCGGGCTTTTTCAACGATCTCGCGGGCCCGCCGGCCCTCGAAGTGTACCGAGGAGGGGTTCCCCGTCGCGTCGAGGGCCTCAACCATCGCAGCGCGCGCCTGCGGCCGCAGCGGCGACGTCGCGTTATAGTCGAGGTACACTCGCGGCGTTGCGCCAGCACTCATGACGCCACCCTTTCATGCAAGCCGACAACGCCGCCGGGGGCCAGCCTTCCGGAGCAATGCCCTTCAATCACATCGCGCAGAGTGACCTGCGAGAGAAAGCCGGCGATATGGGCGCCAAGTGCCGCCCACAGCCCATGCGTCAGGCAGCGCTCCTCGCCCAGGCACCCGGCGCCTTCGTCCATGCAACGGGTCATGCGCGTGCGTTCTTCGACCGCCCTCATGATCTCGGAGACCGTGATCAACTCAGGCGCGCGGCCGAGCCGGTAACCGCCGGAGCGTCCCCGCTCGCTGACGACGAGATCAGCCCGCCGCAGGAGCAGGAAGATCTGCTCGAGATAGGCCAGCGAGATCTGCTGGCGCTCAGCCACGGCCGACAGCGGCACGGCTCCGTCATCGCTGAACTTGGCGATGTCGGCCATCGCCGTGACTGCGTAGCGGCCTTTGGTGTTGAGTTCCATTCGTGTCGCCTTCCAGGCCATCCCGACGCAGAACCCTGCCAGCCTGCCAACATCCGTTTCCAGGATCGGCGATCAGCAAGCGGCAGCCACAGGCGCCGCCCTTGCTTATCGGACTTGCATTCGGGCACGGTGTTCGTGTTAAGAACGCCATCCCGGGGCGGGAGACGGTCACGCTCTTTTTTCGAACCATTCTAAACTTGTCTGGAATATGTAAATTCCGAGCAAGGAAGTCAAGTATTCGCCAGCCGCGCATTGTCGCGCCGGAATGTGCCGCGACTTGATGTCCGCCCTCGGCCCCGCGCGGTCCCCGCGCCCGGGGGAATGGCGACGACAACCCCGCCGCAGCTGGCGGTGTGTTGTACACACTCGACGAAGCGCCACATTGCATGACACGCGGCAGCAATGCCGATCCGCCACAAAGCCAAGAATAAGCGAGTAAAAATGCCCGAATTGATCATGAATGGCCCGGTAGGACGCCTGGAAGCCCGCTATCACCATGAACCGGCTTCCGACGCGCCGATTGCGCTGATCCTGCACCCGCATCCGCAATTCGGCGGCACGATGAACAATCAGGTCGTCTATAACCTCTATCATACCTTCGTCGAGCGCGGCTTCTGCGTGCTGCGTTTCAATTTCCGCGGCGTCGGCCGCAGCCAGGGCTACTGGGACGGCGGCCCAGGCGAACTCGCCGATGCGGCAAGCGCTCTCGACTGGATGCAACTCGTCAAACCGGATGCCAAGAGCTGCTGGATCGCCGGGGTGTCGTTCGGCACCTGGATCGCCATGCAGCTGCTCATGCGCCGTCCCGAAGCAGAAGGCTTCATCTGCGTTGCTCCGCCGTCGAACCTTTACGACTTCTCGTTCCTGGCACCATGTCCATCTTCGGGGCTGATGATCAACGGCGACATGGACCGCGTCGTCCCTTCCAACTCGGTCGCCGAACTGACCGTAAAACTGAAGACCCAGCGCGGCATCAAGATCGAGCACGAGATCGTGCCTGGCGCCAACCACTTCTTCGAAGGCAAGATGGACGAATTGACGTCGCGCGTCGGCGCTTATCTCGACATGCGCCTTGCCGCCAAAGAGAACGAGGGCAAGGAGAAGACCAAGGCCATCGCCGCCCCCGTGATCGAAGCCGACGACGATTTTGTCGACGATGACACCGACGAATAGTCACTTCTGAGCGCCAGAAAATAAGGGTCCGCCGGCCGCTTGTTCAAGCGGCCGGCGGCGCCGGTACTGCAAGCACACCGCCGCTGATCGGTGCCGCCGCCCCCGTCGTGCCCGGAAACGTGATCGCCAACCCCTTCCGAGAGCGCACCGCGAGGTAGGCCCACGCCTCAGCTTCGAGGCTATCCCCGTCAAAGCCCGCCTCTTCGGCCCTAATCACCTCGATACCGGTTTTGTGTGCGATCATCGCCATCAACGTCGCGTTTTTTCGGCCGCCGCCGGACGCCACGAGCTTCGCCGGCGGCTCGGGCAGATGCTTCAGGCCGCGCGTGATCGATGCCGCGCTCATCGCGGTCAGCGTCGCCGCACCATCTTCAGGCGACATCCATTCCACCAGATCCCAAAAGAACGTGTTCCGGTCGAGCGACTTCGGCGGCGGCTTGGCGAAATACTCATGCCCCATGAAGAAGCCGACGACTTTTTCGTTCACCTGCCCAGAGGCCGCCAGCGCGCCATTCTCGTCGAACGCCTGCGCGCCCTGTGACGAGCGCGCCACCCAGTCGTCGATCAACGCACCGCCCGGCCCGGTGTCAAAAGCGATTAGCGCGCCATCGCGCCCGATCCAGGTCAGGTTCGCAACGCCGCCGATGTTGAGAATCGCCAAAGGACGCTCAGTCACGTCCGCAGCCAACGCCCGGTGGTAGACGGGAACCAGCGGTGCACCCTGCCCACCAGCCGCCATATCGGCAGCCCTGAGGTCGTAGACGACCGGCAGCCCTGTCAGTGCCGACAGAAGCGGACCGTCGCCAAGCTGCACCGTCAACCGCCGTTCCGGCCGATGCAGCACGGTCTGCCCGTGATACCCGACGACTGCGATGGTCGATGGGTCGATACACGCGCCGGAAAGAAATGCCGCCACCGCGCAGGCGTTACACTCGGTCAGTGTGCGTTCAACCTGCCGCAGCGACCCCGGTCGTTCGTCCCGCCCCTTCAGCTCCCGTGCCTCGGCAAGCGCCACTCCGAGGCTGGCCCGCACATCGCCATCGTAGGCATACGTCGCAGACATCACACGGTTGACGACGTCTTCCCCGTCGGTCTCGATCAGCGCAACGTCGATGCCGTCCATCGACGTCCCGCTCATCAGTCCGAGAGCCCGAATTACCTCTCCCATTGCGGCTTGCTCCCAATCCCGTTCCTGTGCAATGTCCCGGCTCCCATAGAAACCTCGTATTCATGAGCCGACCGAGGCCCGCAGCCGATGACCACCCCCTCGCGCCCGAAATCCGAATTCCTCGACGTTCTCACGACGCGAGGATACATCCACCAGGCTTCGGACCTGGAGGGGATCGACGAACTGGCCCACGACGGCAAGCTCGTGGCCTATGTCGGCTACGACTGCACCGCGCCATCACTTCATGTCGGTCACCTCATCTCTATCATGATGCTGCACTGGCTGCAGCAGACCGGCGGCGGCAAGCCGATCGCCCTGATGGGCGGCGGCACCACCCGCGTCGGCGACCCTTCGGGCAAGGACGAGACGCGGGCGCTGCGTTCGGTTGAGGAGATCGACGCCAACAAGGAGGCTATCAAGGGTGTATTCGGCAGCTTCCTGACATTCGGCGAGGCGAAGACTGATGCCATAATGGTCGACAACGCCGAATGGCTCGCCAAGCTCAACTACATCGAATTCCTGCGCGACGTCGGCCGGCATTTCTCCGTCAACCGCATGATGACCATGGACTCTGTGCGCCTGCGCCTTGAACGCGAACAGGAACTCTCGTTCATCGAGTTCAACTACATGCTGCTGCAATCCTACGACTTCGTCGAACTGGCGCGGCGCTACGGCTGCAACCTGCAAATGGGCGGCTCCGACCAGTGGGGCAACATCGTCATGGGCGTCGACCTCGGCCGCCGCATGGGCACAAGCCAGCTCTACGGCCTGACCTGCCCGCTCCTGACGACCGCGTCGGGCGCCAAGATGGGCAAGACCGCGCAGGGTGCCGTCTGGCTCAACGAAGCCCAGCTCGGGGCCTACGACTACTGGCAATACTGGCGCAACACCGAAGACGCCGACGTTGGCCGTTTCCTCCGCCTGTTCACGTTGATGCCACTCGATGAAATCGCGAAGCTCGAAGCCCTCGGCGGTTCCGAAATCAACGAAGCAAAGAAGGTCCTCGCCACGGCTGCGACGGCGCTGCTGCATGGAGACGACAACGCGCAGAGGGCCGCGGAAACCGCCCGCCTGACGTTCGAGCAGGGCACGCTTGCGACCGACCTGCCGACGATTGCGGTGCCGAAAGCCGATCTTGCCGCTGGTCTCGGCGTGCTCGACGCGTTCGTCCGGGCAGGTCTGGTGCAATCGACCAGCGACGCCCGCCGCCAGATCAAGGGCGGCGCCCTGAAGGTCAACGACAAGGCCATCATCGACGACAAGCTGAAATTGTCGCCCGCCGACCTCTCGAGCGACAGCGTCATCAAGCTGTCGTTCGGCAAGAAGCGCCACGTGCTACTGAGGGCCGAGTAAAATCGCGGGTAACGCAAATCGCGGCTTCAGTTCGACCGCATCTGCGAGTTCCACCCCTCAATGGTGCGCCCCGGAGATACCGGCGTACCGACGGCAGCCGGGCTGCTTGAAGACCGCGATCTGCGCCCGCTCGACCCCTGCTCGTTTTCGCGCGGAGAGACCCGTTGCTGTTCGGGAGCCATCTGGAAAATTTCCCGGAAGATTCCGGGCGCGATGGTCGACAGCGGATGCACGAAGACCTGCGGCCGTTCCATCGAGCCACGAATCGCATAATTCGTTCCGAACACGCCTTCCTTGCGTGGTCCCGACAGGAGTTCCCCCAACAGCGGGATCGCAGCGAAGACGTTATTGAGGCCCTGCAAAAAGACATACGTCCCGCCCAGATCGACGGTCTTTTCCTTGAAGTCGGCTTTGCCGCGCAGCGTCGCGCCCAGCAGTGCACCGTTCATCGAGGCATCCTGAATGACAATCTGCCCGTGCCCGACCGAAAACGGCGCTCTGAGGCTGTCGAAATCGAAAGCCTGACGCACCACCCGCTGCTGCCGGCGCGCAATGGCCGGCACGCTCTCATCGGCCGATCCGACGACCTCCGAGATGATCGGATCGCCGAGCACGCGGAAAGTTTCCACCCAGAGGGTGCCGGTTTTTTCGGCTTCGCCGCGACCATCGAGGTCGACTTCCAGCCGCAGCCGCCCTCCGACCATGTTGGGATAAAATCCGACCAGCTTGAACGCTTGTCCGGCATCAGAAGTATCGACCCGCAACAGCCGCCGCTGCCGCTCGCGGTTGAGTGCGAAGGCCATCGGCTGGCCGCCCGACAGTTCGCCGCGTCCCTCGAGCGCCGAAAGATTGCCGCCCCGCGTCGACATCGATAGCGAAACTCCGCGTAACGCAACATCATCGTAGCCGATCACCTTGTCGATCTTTGCCGTGATGTCGTAGCCTTCACGAGTCCCCGTTTTAACCGACGGCACGCGGTCTTCGACTGAAAACAGCGACCGGAAGAACGCACGGCCCTCGTATGTCTTGCCGTCAATCGCGATCTGCCAGACCCCATCACCGCGCGTTTTCCCCGTCACGCTCAGACGGCTGACAAGGTCGAGGGAAAAGTTCGGGAATTCGAACCGGCTCGGCCGGCCCTTGTCGTCGATGTCCACTTTGCCCTCGATGGCAATATCGGATCCGGTAACGCGGAAGTTGGAAAGAGTTCGCTTACCTCCGCCGGCATCGATCACGTCAAAATCCAAAAAGGCTTCGCGACCCGCAGCCTTGGTCCAGGCAATCATCCCAAGCGACAGCGTCGCACCGGTCAAGTCGGCCCGCACGTGGACCGTTTGTCCCGCCTCCCCAGGCTGCTCGACGGTCATTTCAACGGGAATGTCGCCGAGGATCACATCGTCAAGCCCGATCCCAAGTTGCTTTCGGTCGGCAGCATCAAGCGTCGCCGTCAGCCGGACAGGAGGCTGGCGGCCCGCCGTATCGTCTTTGATCCGCTGCCAGTTGACCTTCGCCAGGACACCCTTGACCAGGACTTCACCCTGGACATCGACGGCCTGCGGGGAAGCGTGAAAATCAAGACTGGCGCCCTTGATATCGTTGCCATCGAAGACGCCGGTGACTTGACCCTCGCTCAACCGCGCCTTGATGTCGTAGCCGATGTCTTCGGCTGCAATCTCGTGGGCAAGCGGAAACCCGATGGCCGCTTCGCCTGCGACTTTGCCGCTCACTCCAGACGGCATTCGCTCCCCCTTCAAGGCACGGGCGAGGGCAGGTGTCTCGGCGAGTTCGACGAGCGCTTGTGCCGGACCCTCGAAGGTGAAGTTCGCCTGGCCCGATGGCGCGGCACCTAGCATATCGGAACCGACGAACTTCCCGTTGCGCACCTGGATCCGTGCGCTGCCCACATCCATTGCCGCCTCAGGAAGCGTGACTTCCAGGGTCTCGTTCTCGAAGCGTGCCAGCGCGCGGGCCGCCGATATCGGCGGCAGACCTTTCAGCGCATCGAACACGAGGTTGCCGGCCTCCATGGCGACGACGAAGCGTGACTCGCTTGGCCGGTCCTTCGCGGGCGCCGGGCCAAGATGCGTGCCGCTCAGATAGGAAATCGTGCCGGTCGTCACCTGGCCGGCGCGGATATTGTCGCGCAACCAGCCGCGTCCGCCACGAGCGAGACCGCGCGGCCAGATCGCGGCAAGTTCGCCGACCGGCATGCCGCTGAATCCGCCCTCGATGCGGGCACCGGGGACGGCCCCTGCGTCGACCTCTCCGCTCAGCGTAAAGCTGCCGCCTGCCAAGTCGACCTTGACGGCGTCGATCAGCAGCCGTCGTTCTGCGGAAACATAGCGGCCACGCGCCACACCGGAGCGAAGCGCCACTGCTCCTGCCGCCGATCCTGGATCCCCCAGCACCGCCGGGCTTGCGCGAACTTCAAAGCCCCAGGCCGCCTGCCCCGGCATTTCCTCGTGCAACGCGGCGGCCTGTCCGTGCAACTGCAGGTTCGTCTCACCACTGCGCAACGTCGACGGCAACAAATCGATGCGCTGCGCCGCCGGGTCGTAGGAAAACGTCAGTATCCCTGCATCGAGCGTCAGCAGTGATCCATCGATGCCTTTTGGCTGCAACCGCGCCCCCGAAACCTCGACGGCGACCTCCGTGCCGACCAGCTCCCCGGTCTGTTTGAACTCCGCCTTGACGTCGGCAGAAGTCGGCGCATCGAAAAGCTCCAGGAAATCCGTCCCCGGAATCGCCGCCGCGATCTGCCTTGGTACGACATCACGGATCGAGGATGTAACCGACAGCGCTTCGCCCGTTCCCGGATCCTCGACACGGAATGACGCCGTCCAGATCCTGCCCGCCGACGAAACCCGGGCCGCTCCCGAAACAACGCTTCGGTCGCTACGCCGTTCGACATCGACCAACAGCCGCGGCACCTGCCAGTAGCTGGTGCGTCCTTCGGCATCCAGAATGACCGTCGCATTGCGAAGGCCGACTTCGCGCAGTTTCGAGGCGCCCCCTGCCTCGCGCGCATAGCGCACCGTCGAAGCGATGACGCTCGCAAGATCGACGCCATCGGAAGCGCTTGCCTTCGCCGGTCGCAAACCCACCGCCGGCGGATTGGCCGGCCGCCCATCGTCGTCCGCATCGAGGTCCAGCGACAAGCCACCCGTGCGCGAATACAGAAGCGAAATCCGCGGCTCGATCAACTCGACGCGCTCGGGAGCGGCCTCGAGACCCCACAACGATGCTGCACTGAGTTCGATTGCAGCCTGCGGAGCGGAAATCACGGTATCGCCGGTCGTTTCCTTGAGATGCAGGTTCTTCAGCCGCAACTCCAGCCCGCCGGTATCGGCAAGCGTCAGGATCACGTCGTCGAAAGTCGCCGACAACCCCGGCAGGCCCTGATCGATGCCCTGCTTGATTGGATCGACCAAAAAATTGACGCTGACCGGACCCTGCTGAAGCCGAAAATAGCCAATTCCCGAAGCGAGTCCGGCAAGGATTGCCAGCGGCAATAGGATCATGCCCGCAAACCCGACGCAGACACGCCCTATAAGTGAGTGCCGCGAGCCGCGCGCATGCGCTGCAACGCCTGCCGCTCTGCTGGCTACACGCTGACCCTGCCGGCGGCTGACCCCGGTGCGGTCTCTTGAACCCGTGCGCTGTTTGAGCTTCAAAAACAGTGACCTTTGGCACGAGGGGCGCGCAGGAAGGCGCCCCGGCATGAGACCGAATCCGATGCGCCGGGAATTTTCGATCCGCCGGCATCTCTGCACAACCCAGGCATGCAGATAAATCCCCAGCCGCTCGATGTCGCGCGCCGATGACCAGCGAAGTCGACTACCACGGCCAAACCATTTTTCGTCTTCCTGGTATCCTGGCTGGTGTTCTGGTTGCAATGCTTGGTCGTGGGTGGCGATCGTCAAACAACTCTAATTCCAGAGCACTAACAAAAGCTTCGTTGATGTTCCGGGCTGCCGCACCGTAAATCAAGCCTCCGAGCGGGAGGCTAATTGCCAAGCGCGACGAATTTGTGAACAACACCCCTCCGCCAGGTCATGGTCCGCTATTAGCCCTTGCTGAGAACCGCCCGGAAGGGTGAAATCGTATAGCCGCAGTCATTGGTCAAGACAATCGACCGAGGCAGGTGCCAGGATGGGGCCACCGACACCCCCCGGAACGCGAAGTAAAAAGGTACGACAGAAATGGTCGCAGTGGGCAAAAAAGCTCCCAACATCAAGCTTCCCGACGCCGACGGCGTCATCGTCGACCTGTCAAAACTGAAAGGGACCTCGGTGGTCGTCTATTTCTATCCGAAGGACGACACCTCTGGATGCACCAGCGAAGCGATCGATTTTACCACCCATAAGGAAAAATTCGCCAAGGCCGGCGCGGTCGTCCTCGGCATCTCGCCCGATTCTGAGAAAAGCCATCAGAAATTCGCCGCAAAGCACGCCTTGTCCATCCGCCTCCTCGCCGACACCGAAAAGAAGGCGGCCGAGGCCTACGAGGTCTGGGTCGAGAAGTCCATGTACGGAAAGAAATACATGGGTGTCGAACGTGCCACCTTTTTGATCGATAAGTCTGGCAAGGTCGCAAAAATCTGGCGCAGAGTGAAAGTTCCAGGTCACGTCGCCGAAGTCCTTGCCGCACTCAACGAAATGAATGCCTGACTCAGGCTGCAGGTCGGTAACACTTCGCAGGGCATCGAGAGGTGGAGTCGGCTATCCGAAGCGTGACCACGGCCATCATCTGTGCTAATTGCGCTCGTGGGCACACACATGTCGCTTGAAGGCCCGGATCGCTTGCGAACCGATCGGCGGTACTGCCCACTGACTGGGTATTTTGGAGGTCGAGTAAGTCATGTTGCCAAACTTCAAGAAGAACGAAGCAGAGATACCCAAACCCCCTGCGCCACCCGCACAGGTACCCATGCAATCTTCCGCCCCGGCAGCCCGTCCCGGCGACCGCATGCCGCCCTCCGTCATCGGCCCGGATTTGACCATCACCGGTAATCTTTCATCCGAAGGACAGGTGCAGATCGACGGTCGAGTCGAAGGTGATATTCGCGGCACCCACATCATCGTCGGTGAACGCGCCCACATCACCGGCGGCATCATTGCCGAGGAAGTTGTCGTTCGCGGTCACGTCATGGGCTCGGTCCGCGGCAAGCGTGTCATGCTCCAGGCGCAGAGCCACGTCGAGGGCGACATCTATCACAAGGCGCTTGCCATTGAGCAGGGCGCTTTCTTCGAAGGCAAATCGCGACGCAGCGACGATCCTGTCGCCGCCGCCGCACCGGCCGAAAAGCCACCTATGCTGGCTCCGATTTCGGACGCTTCCTGAGGCTGACGGTCGCGCGCAAACGGGCATCGACGAAGTTCACAGCCCCTCCCCTCAGGTCATGGCGCGGGGGCTCTTGTCCGATTGTCCTCAAGCATGTTCAGCAAGAAGCCGCGCAGCCTGCCGGCGGCGAAGAAACTGATTGCGCGCAAAAGGCCAACAGCATTTCGTTTGACCTGGCGGGATTGGCCGATCGCAGAGAACGCCCGTCGTAGAGAATAGGGCGCGGTGTGCGAGGGCGGCGACGGACAGATGGGCTAGTGAGGCGTCGCGCCTTAATTGACCGGCGGTGCGGCGAGGCCGGTGTCAATTAAGGCGTGATAAACGCCTCACGAAGTCATTGATGTTGCTAGTGGCCCTCATGTCGCGCCTAAATCGAACGAGGTTGCGGCTATGACGCGATTTAGGCGCGACGGGCCACTCGTGAGGCGTCACGCCTTAATTGACCGGCGGTGCGGCGAGGCCGGTGTCAATTAAGGCGTGATAAACGCCTCACGAAGTCATTGATGTTGCTAGTGACCCTCATGTCGCGCCTAAATCGAACGAGGTTGCGGCTATGATGCGATTTAGGCGCGACGGGCCAATAGTATTCCCGCCGACCCTCGCCAAGGCTGACCCGATAGTCCAAACTCGCGTTCGATGAATCGCAAGGCGGAGCTTGCCCATGAACGGTGCGGACTGTGTCGTCAGGACCTTGATGGCGGCGGGGGTGGATGTGTGTTTCGCCAACCCCGGAACGTCCGAGATGGCACTTGTCGCGGCACTCGACCGGGCGCCGGGGATGAAGTGCATCCTGGGGCTGTTCGAGGGCGTGGTGACGGGGGCCGCCGACGGTTACGCGCGAATGGCGGGTAAGCCGGCCGTCAGTCTGCTGCATTGCGGGCCCGGCCTCGCCAACGGGCTTGCCAACCTACACAACGCGCGGCGTGCGGGCGTGCCGCTCATCAACATCGTCGGCGATCATGCCACCTACCACCGCGCATACTTCCCCCCGCTCGCCGCCGACGCGGAGGCCGCCGCGCGGCCGTTCTCGCACTGGGTGGGCACCGCTTCTTCGGCGGAGACCATCGGGCACGACGTCGCGGCGGCAATCGAAGCCGCCAATGCGCCGCCTGGAAAAGTCGCGAGCCTCATCGTTCCCGCCAACATTGCCTGGTCGGAAGGCGCAAGCGTGCGCGGGGTTGCGCCGCCGCCGACTGCGGCCGCCGTGCCGACGGATGCGCTCAGGCGCGTCGTCGAAATCCTCAAATCTGGTGAACTGGCGGCCGTTATGCTCGGCGGGTCGTCGTGCCTTGAAACAGGATTGAGGGAAGCGGGGAAAATCGCGGGGCTGAGCGGCGCGCGGCTGTTTGGACAGATGTTCAACACGCGCATTACACGCGGGCCTCATCTGCCGGCGCTCGAACTCGTTCCCTACAACGTCGATATGGCGATCGAAAAGCTTTCCGGGCTGAAGCACATCATTCTTTGCGGCGCGCGCCCGCCGGTCGCCTTCTTCGCCTATCCGGGAAAACCAAGCTCGCTGGCGCCGCCGGACTGCAGGTTTACTGTGCTCGCGGGCCAGGGGGAGGACGGGGTTGGCGCGCTGGCAGCGGTGGCCGAAGAACTCGGCGGTGGAAAAAGCAGACAGCCGGCCTCGCGCAAGGCCGCCGAACCGGGCACGGGAGCGCTGACGCCGGAATCGATCGCGCAATCGGTCGGCGCGCTGCTGCCGGAAGGTGCGGTCGTCGTCAACGAGGCGCTGACCTCGGGTCGCAGCCTTTTCGCGATGACAGCCGATGCCGCCCCGCACGACTGGCTGGAACTGACCGGCGGCTCGATCGGGATCGGCATTCCGCTGGCAACAGGGGCAGCTGTGGCGTGCCCAGACCGGCGCACGGTCTGCCTGCAGGCCGATGGCAGCGGCATGTACACGCTGCAGGGGTTGTGGACGCAGGCACGCGAGAACCTCAATGTCACCACCGTCATCTACGCCAACCGCGCCTACGCCATCCTGAGACAGGAACTGGCGAATCTCGGCGTCTCAGAACCGGGGCGCAATGCGACCGACATGATGGATCTCGGGCGGCCCGATCTCGACTGGGTCAGCCTCGCACAGGGGATGGGCGTCGAAGCCACGAGGGTGACAAACACAAAGAAGTTCAACGACGCTTTCGAGGCGTCGCTCGGCCGAAGTGGCCCGTTCCTGATCGAGGCGGTGATTTAGAAATCGATCCGGGTCCGAGCGCAGGCCCTGCCACGCGTCGCCGTCAGTCCTCACGGACGAGGCGGACGACGACGTCAATATGCGAAATGCGCATTCCTTCCGGCGGCTCGGGAAGGCCATCGATCGAGATGCAATCGCTTTGGATGTCCATCAGCTCGCCATCGGGCTCGATCAGGAAGTGATTGTGATTCGAGGTGTTGGTGTCGAAATACGTCTTGTTTGATTCGATAGCGATTTCGCGCAGAAGACCGGCGCGGCGGAACTGGTGCAGCGTGTTGTAGACGGTCGCCAGGGAGACGTGCTCGCCCTCGCTCGTCACCTCGGCGTGCAGAAGTTCGGCGGTTATATGGCGGTCGTCGCCCGCAAACAGAAGGCGACCGAGCGCCATGCGTTGACGCGTCGGGCGCAGCCCGGCATCGCGCAGGATCGATTCAATCGTTTCGCGGTCAGAATTCTGTGAGCGGTCCAAATCCATCCACCGTCGAGCTTCTATCAGATCAGCGTAGGGGCAGCCGCCGGGCCGGATGAACACAATCCGGCGAAAGCCGCCCAATCCAAAGCGCCCGGCCAGCCGGAAATCGGCCGCAGGCGCGCCTCGAAGAACGTTACTATAGGAGTTCGCCGACAATTGTGCAACGCGTACTGCCGCCGCACCGAACAGTTCACTTGCATCATGCCCTTGACGCTTGGGGCGTTTACCTTTTGAACGGATGGCAAGCGGCTCAGACAACTGCTACCGGTGCGCTGGCCGGCGAAGGCTTGCATGCGTTTGGCCACTGCGGGAAAAAACAGGCGGGGAACAAGGCGAGGTCCATGGCGGAGCGGCAATCAAGCTATTCTTACGAAGACCTGCTGGCGTGTGGACGCGGCGAGTTGTTTGGATCGGGCAACGCGCAGCTGCCGTTGCCACCGATGCTGATGTTCGACCGCATCTCCGCGATCAGCGATCAAGGCGGCGCACACGGCAAGGGCCAAGTGGTCGCCGAACTCGCGGTCGCCGGAAATCCGGCCGTCGACTGGTTCTTCAAGTGCCACTTTCAGGGCGATCCAGTGATGCCGGGTTGCCTGGGGCTCGATGCCCTGTGGCAGATGACCGGCTTCTTCCTGGGCTGGATGGGTGCGCCAGGTCGGGGGCGCGCGCTCGGCGTCGGCGAGGTCAAGTTCACCGGAATGGTGGTTCCCGGCGTCAAGAAGGTCGAATACATCGTCGACCTGAAACGGGTCATCCTGCGTAAACTCAAGCTTGCCATCGCCGACGGAACGCTGAAAGCCGACGGCGAGGTCATTTACACGGCAACGGATCTACGTGTCGGGTTGTTCGGCTCAGAAGATTCCTAATCGCAGTACACCGCGTCGCTCCGGGCGAGTTGTGAACCTTCAGGAGATTGTCGGCACGGACGAAGTCAGCTGATGCTGGGACATGTCAGTGGCTCATGCCCGGCCGCGCCGTTGTGGAGCATGGGCCCACGCAGGACGAGGCCAATCTCGCAGCGACGGCTGGCGCAATCCTGCCAAGGTGGTAAAACCCCTATTCGCATGGCCAAGCTCGGAGGCCACGGCACCCGGCGAGCGAAGTTTGCGGCGAGACCGCGACAGGAAGGGACAAATTTATGAGACGCGTGGTCGTCACCGGCATGGGCATCGTGTCCTCCATCGGGAACAGTACCGGGGAGGTGCTCAAGTCGTTGCGGGAGGGCAAGTCTGGAATCGGGTTTGCCGACACGTACGCCGAGATGGGCTTCCGCTGCCACGTCCACGGCGACCCGCAGCTCGATTGGAATGAACTGGTGCCGCGCAAGCCGAGGCGCTTCATGGAAGCCGGCGTCGCCTGGAACTACGTTGCCATGGATCAGGCGATTAAAAACGCCGGCCTCGAACGCGCCGATATCGTCAATGAGCGCACCGGGATAATCGTGGGCTCAGGTGGACCTTCGACGCGGGCAATCGTGGGGGCAGCCGACACCGCGCGCAACAAGGGGCCCAAGAAGATTGGCCCGTTCGAAGTTCCCAAGGCCATGTGCTCAGGGCCCTCGGCGGCACTGGCGACGACTTTCGAGATCAAGGGCGTGAACTATTCCATCTCGTCGGCCTGCTCGACGTCGGCGCACTGCATCGGGAATGCCGCCGAGTTGATCGGCTGGGGCAAGCAGGACATCATCTTCGCAGGCGGCTGCGAGGAACTGGACTGGACGCTATCGGTGCTTTTCGACGCCATGGGCGCCATGTCCTCGAAATACAACGAGACACCGCAGCGCGCGAGCCGCGCCTTCGACAAGAACCGCGACGGCTTCGTCATCGCCGGCGGGGCGGGCGTCGTCGTGCTCGAAGAACTCGAACACGCCAAGGCGCGCGGCGCGACAATCTACGGCGAAATCGTCGGTTACGGCGCGACATCGGACGGGTTCGACATGGTGGCGCCGTCCGGCGAGGGCGCTTTACGATGCATGAAGGTCGCGATGCAGGGTCTCGACGGCAACGGTATCGGCGGCAAAATCGACTACATCAATCCGCACGCGACCGCGACGCCGATCGGCGACCAGCGCGAAATGGAAGCTGTGCGCGAACTGTTCGGCGACGACGTCCCATACATCTCGGCGACGAAATCGCTCACCGGGCATTCGCTCGGCGCGATCGGCGTGCAGGAAACGATATTTTCGCTGCTGATGATGAACGACGACTTCATCTGCGAGAGCGCCAACATCGAGGAACTCGATGTGGAATTCGAGGGCCTGCCGATCGTCCGTAAACGCATGGACGGGGTGAAGCTTAACTGTGTCATGTCGAACAGCTTCGGATTCGGCGGAACCAATGCCACCCTCATCTTCCGCCGCTACGATGGTTAACGCCGCGCAGCCGCCGGTTCCCGGCGGTACAGCGCTGGATCCCGGCCATCTCTTGCCTGCGCATCGATTTCGCCTACTGGACTGATTTGACAACTTCGAACCGTACACCCGAGTGAGGAACATCCATGTCCGAGACCGACATTGCAACTCCTGGCCCCTTGATGGCGGGCAAGCGTGGGCTTGTGATGGGTGTGGCCAACGACCGCTCCATTGCCTGGGGGATCGCCCGGGTCCTGGCTGGACAAGGGGCTGAACTGGCGTTTTCCTATCAGGGCGACGCGTTCGGCAGGCGCGCTATCCCGCTAGCAGAATCGGTCGGTTCGAAAATCATCGTGCCGTGCGATGTCAGCGATATTGCCAGCGTCGACAACGTCTTCGCCGAGATCGAAAAAACCTGGGGCAGCCTCGATTTCGTCGTTCACGCACTGGCGTTCTCCGACCGGCGCGAACTTGCCGGACGCTATGCGGATACCTCGCGCGACAACTTCACCAATACGATGGTCATTTCGTGCTTCTCCTTCACCGAGGTTGCCAACCGCGCCGCCAGACTGATGCCGAACGGTGGCTCGCTATTGACGCTGACCTATGCCGGTGCGACGCGCTGGGTGCCCTCCTACAACGTCATGGGAGTGGCCAAGGCCGCCCTTGAAGCGTCGGTCCGCTATCTCGCGTCCGACTTCGGACCGCAGGGCATCCGCGTCAACGCCGTCTCTGCCGGGCCAATGCGGACGCTGGCGGGTGCCGGGGTGTCGGATGCACGCGCGATCTTCAACTACCAGCGCGACCACTCGCCCCTGCGGCGCACGCCGACGCTCGATGAGGTCGGCGGCTCGGCGCTCTATCTCCTTTCCGACATGGGGAGCGGGGTCACGGGGGAAGTTCATTTCGTCGACTGCGGCTATTCGACCGTCGCGATGCCGACGCTCGAAGCCTTGAAGAAAATCGAGGAAGGCGGTGAAGTGGCCTAGTGAGGCGTCGCGCCTAAATTGGCCGGCGGTGCGGCGAGGCCGGTGTCAATTAAGGCGTGATAAACGCCTCACTAAGTCATTGATGTTGCTAGTGGCACTCATGGTTCTGACATTTGCTCCGAACTTGGCCGCAACGGGAAGCAAATGTCAGAACCGGAACACTAGTGTCGTTCAGTACCGCAAATACCGAGACGAGCTCGCGGCAAGGATGTCGGTATTTGCGATACATGACACTAGCCCCCGCATTGCGGTGCGGCCTGCGAACGCTTCGGACAATGCGCGCTAGCCGCCTTGACGCGGCCTCGAACGGAGCACACAACGCGCCATGATCGGTGTCTTCGACTCGGGGCTCGGCGGACTGACCGTCTTGCGAAAGCTGGCGGAACGGTTTCCCGACATTTCATTCTGCTATCTTGGCGACCACGCCAACGTGCCCTACGGCAACCGCCCGTCGGACGCGATCGTGGAACTGACGCGGCGCGGGGTGGAGGCACTTTTCGAGCGCGGCGCCCGGCTGGTGCTGCTTGGCTGCAACACAGCGACCGCAGTCGCCGCGCGCAGATTGCAGCAGAACTGGCTGCCAGGGTCCGGCTGGGCAGGTCATAACGTTGTCGGGATCGTTGCACCAACGGTCGAGGCAGCGACGCAGACGCCTTGGGCGGTAACGACACCGCAGTATCCGCAGAAGTTCAATTCCGACCTGATCGTGGTGTTCGGTACGACGCGCACGATCACGTCGGGGGTCTACCGCGAGGAAATCCGCAAGCGCTGCCCGCGCGTCGAGGTCATTCAGCAGATCTGCGCGCATCTGGCGGGCGCGATCGAGGACGAAGCCAGCCGCGAAGAACTCGACGGCCTGGTGCGCGAAGGCGTGGGTGCCGTTACGGAGCAGACGCTTGGCGCGCTGCCGCACCGCGCAATACTCGGTTGTACGCATTTCCCGCTGGTGGAGGACCTTTTCCGAACGCACCTGCCGTCGTCGACGCGGATACTGTCGCAACCCGAAATCGTCGCCGACAGCCTCGAGGATTATCTGGCGCGCCACCCGCACTATCTTGGCGGCTTCCATCCGCAGCCGCGCAATCTGACCATGCTCACGACCGGGGATGCCGTCGAGATCAGCGCGCGAGCCGCCGTCTTCTGGCCGGAAGCGCCGCCGTTCGAGCGGGTGATAATCGGCAGACGTTTTGTTTAGTTGCGGCCTCTTACTGCCAACACTCGGCAGGCCGGTGTTGGGCGGTGTCCCCAATCGCACCCGCGATATCCGGCGCCGTACGACCCATCGCTCACGCCACGGTCCGCATAAGACTGCGCAGCGCGCCTTATTGCGGCAAGGGAACCTGCAGTCCGACAGATTCGTTGGTCGTTGGACCCTAGTGTCCCGTCTCCGAATCCTTTGCGGCACCCGTTCATCGGCGCTTCGGAGACAAAGGGACACTAGCAAGATCAAAAGCTTAGTGTGGTGCCTGTCTCGCAATTGCCGACTACGAACCCAGCCGAATTGTTGGTCGGCAATTGCGAGGCACCGCACTAGTGGCCCTGATGTCGCGCCTAAATCGCATCATAGCCGCAACCTCGTTCGATTTAGGCGCGACATCAGGGCCACTAGCAACATCAATGGCTTAGTGAGGCGTTTATCGCGCCTTAGTTGACTCAAACCTCGCCGCACCATCGGTCAACTAAGGCGCGACGCCTCACTAGCGCTGCGGGCGGCTCAGGATCTCAAGGAGTTCAGCGACCTTGCGGCGCTGGTCCTCGGCATCGCCGGCCGAAATGGCGTGCTCGACGCAATGGGCGACGTGATCCTTCAGGACTTCCTGCTCGACTTTCAGAAGGGCTGCGCGCACCGCCGAAATCTGCGTAACGACATCAATGCAGTAGCGGTCCTCGTCCAGCATGCGCTGCAGACCGCGGACCTGACCCTCGACACGGGCCAGCCGCTTTTTCAACTTGGCTTTCTGATCGTCGTCCTGGCGCATGTTGACGACATACCCCTATAGGGTATATCGGTCAAGCCAACATTCGATACCCCCCTTGGGTATCTGGAGGATTACAGCGATGGCACATCACGACGCAACGGGTAGCTGCTGCGGCGGTAGCGGAGACGACAAGAACCAGCACGGAACTTCGGCGATTGATCCGGTCTGCGGCATGAGCGTCGATCTCTCGGTGGGAAAGCCGACCGTCGAGTACGGCGGGGAGACCTACCATTTCTGCAGCGCTGGCTGCGCCAAGAAGTTCGAAGCCGATCCGCAGAAATACAAGGATGGCCCGCCCGCACCCGAGCCGATGCCCGCGGGGACCACGTACACCTGTCCGATGCACCCCGAGATCGTCAGGGATGAACCCGGCACATGTCCGATCTGCGGCATGGCGCTGGAGCCGATGGGCATTCCAACCGGCGACGAGGGCCCCAATCCCGAACTCGTCGACTTCACTCAGCGGTTCTGGGTTGCAGTTGCGTTTTCGCTGCCGATTCTGATCCTGGCGATGGGTCCGCACGTCGGCTTGCCGATACGCCAGTGGATCGGAGAACAGACCGCGAATTGGCTGGAGCTGGCCTTGGCAACGCCTGTCGTGCTCTATGCCGGCTGGCCGTTCTTCGTGCGCTGCAAGGATTCGTTCCTCAGCCGCAATCCGAACATGTGGACGCTGATCGGCATCGGCGTCGGCGCTGCCTATCTCTACAGCGTCGTGGCGACTTTGGCGCCGGACCTGTTCCCCGAGGCGTTCCGCGGGACGGACGGATCGGTTGCGGTTTACTTCGAAGCCGCCGCTGTCATCGTTGCCCTCGTGCTCCTCGGGCAGATCCTCGAACTGAGGGCGCGCGCGCGGACCGGCGGCGCAATCCGCGCCCTCCTCGACCTTTCCCCGAAAACGGCTCGGCGCGTGAATGCCGACGGCAGCGAGGAAACGCTGCCGCTTGATCTGGTTGCGGTGGGCGACAAGCTGCGAGTGCGTCCTGGCGACGCGGTTCCAGTCGACGGCACACTGCGCGAGGGCAGGTCTTCCGTCGATGAGTCGATGTTGACGGGCGAATCCGTCCCGGTCGAAAAGAACCCCGGCGACGCGGTGACCGGCGGCACGCTCAACGGCTCGGGCTCGTTCGTCATGGAGGTGGAACGCGTCGGCAGCGACACCATGCTGTCAAAGATCGTCGCGATGGTCGCGGATGCGCAGCGCAGCCGAGCGCCGATCCAGAAACTCGTCGACCGCGTGGCCGGATATTTCGTGCCGACCGTCGTTGCCATTGGCTTCGTTGCGTTTGCCGCGTGGGCCATCTGGGGACCTCCTCCGGCACTCGCCTACGCTTTCATCGCGGCGGTATCGGTGTTGATAATCGCCTGCCCCTGCGCGCTCGGCCTCGCTACACCGATGTCGATCATGGTGGCCACGGGCCGGGGGGCCCAGGCCGGCGTCCTGATCAAGAACGCAGAAATGCTGGAGCGCTTTGCCGACGTCGATACCCTCATCGTCGACAAAACCGGCACGCTCACGATGGGCGCGCCGAAGCTCACCGACGTCAAAGCCTACGGCGGGGTCACGGACGAGGAGGTGCTCACTTTGGCGGCCGGACTGGAGCGTGGCAGCGCACACCCGTTGGCCGAAGCCATAGTGGCGGGCGCGGAGGAGCGCGGGATCGCCATACCTAGCGCGTCAAACTTCGAATCGGTGACGGGCAAGGGCGTGCAGGCAACCGTAAGCGGGCGCGAGGTCGCTCTCGGCAATGCGGCGATGATGGAGGCTGGCGGCACCGATGTGACCGAGGGCTCGCAAGCAGCCGAAAACCTGCGTGCGCAGGGCAAGACCGTCATGTTCATCAGCATCGAGGGTTCCTTTGCCGGTCTGATCGCGGTCGCCGACCCTGTCAAGGAGACAACAGCGGAAGCGATCTCGAACCTGCATGAAGAGGGTCTGCAGATCCTGATGGTCACAGGCGACAATCGCGCAACCGCGCTGGCGCTCGCCCGCACACTCGGGATCGACAAGGTCTATGCCGACGTCCTACCCGAGGACAAGGCGCGGATCGTGCGCGAACTGCAGGCAGGCGGCGCGATGGTCGCCATGGCCGGCGACGGTGTCAACGATTCGCCTGCACTCGCGCAGGCAGACGTCGGGATCGCCATGGGGACTGGCGCCGACGTCGCCATCGAGGCTGCCGGAATTACCCTCCTCAAGGGTGACCTTCGCGGCATTGTTCGGGCGCGCCGGCTGTCGCGGGCGACAATGGCCAATATTCGCCAGAACCTCGTCTTCGCCTTTGGCTATAATGCCCTCGGCGTGCCTATCGCTGCAGGTATTCTCTATCCCGCATTCGGGCTGCTGCTCTCACCCATGATCGCGGCGGCGGCGATGAGCCTGTCGTCGGTCTCGGTGATCGCCAACGCGCTGCGGCTTGGCTCCGTGAAGCTTTGAACTCATCAGTCCCGATTCGATCGTGGCGCCGCAAAAAAAAACGTACGTAGTGCCCCGTCTCCGAAGTTCGCCTCCACTTTGCGGCAACCACTCGAGCGAACTTCGGAGACTAAAGGGACACTAGAATCAGAAAGTAGCTAGTGTGATTCAGATTCAGAAGTTCGCTCTGAACCTAGCCGCAGGTGGTAGCGAACTTCTGAATCATCACACTAGTCAGCGACGCTATTGTGGCATCCACACAACATGTGACGCCGAAGTTGCATCTGCTTCTTTTTTGCCGTGCCACCGTCCTTGTCTTGCCACCTTTCAGCGGGATTTTTGCACCATGGTAGTTCTCAGAACGATGAGAACGGTTGATCGCAGATCTAAATTGCGGGAAAATTCACAATGGAAGATCCAGTATTCAGAGTATATGTCGCACAAACAAAGTCAGTATTCGATGAACTCGATTTTTTGGATTTCGAAGAAATTGGATTTGCGAATATCGCAGTCGATAGAATTCTGAAAAAAGCTGCCAATGATGCAAGAAGCCAAAACCTTAAGGAACAATACTCAGATCGAGTAGGGAACATCACCGTCGCAGCGCGCGCACGACTCAGCGGAACGAAAATTTATATCGTGCTTGTTCGTGTTGGAAGCGATGGGGACTGGGATCCCGACGGTTGCGATGGGCTGGATCACATCGCCTTTTCTCAAAACCATGAGATTGCGAAAGCCTTCGTTACTTTTATCGGTGGCCGGCCAACCTTCCGTTGGATCAAGCGCAGGCCACGAAAGTGGAGAAACGAAAATATTACAGACTCTACTATTGATCTTCTTAAACCAGTAGATTCAGTTCGAATTCAAGATCTGCAAACTTTTCGTTTTGCCTGGCCTTCGTGCAGTTCTTTGCTATTCGGATCCGAAACCAATGCAGAAATCATGGTCGGCGCCAAAACACCCATAGCGCTATTTGGTTCCGGCGCAACGGCTCTTGTAATACGCGAGGGCACGACGTGCACGCAGTTGGCCGGAGAATCTCAACGTGCACAACATGCATGGTGCCGGGAGGCTTTCGATTTGTCCGGGTCGCGCGCGGAAGTGCCTGGCACCGCGTCTGCCGACGCAAGCCGGCGCTCCATCCTCGGCATATCGTTACCGCAAGGGTCAGAACTCATGGAGTTTGGTTCGGGGTCGTTATTCGAGATGTGGTCTGCTCACCGACCTGGAGATTCGATGGAACCCGATCTTCTTAGCCAATCTCAAATTCAATAACGTGGAAGTTCTTTCAAAAAGCGCCCGCCCTGGCGGGCGCTTCTTTCATCCGAGCGATGGTTTCGCCGATGGTTGTTAACAAGCCAGCTGCAGAGAGAGTTGTCCGAGTCGGCAATATAATAAATTGTGGTGTCCTCGTAGCGCCTGATCGCCATCCGGAGGGCTTGTTAACTGCGAATTAATATTATCAGTCTGCTTCTGTTTGTTGAAGCGGTATAGTTACCGAAAGGCTACGATCGGGGCGTTCTTGAATTTCAATCAACGGTGGGAGTTGGACTATGATCACCAATACGGGGTTGGCAGGGCTCGCAGGGAGCGCCCTGGCCGCTATCGCGGCGAGCACGACGGCAGCAACGGCGTTGCCGGATCTCGTCATTAACACCAAGGATTCATACTATCAGGCGGGTGGCTGCGCGAAAGATGAGCCTGTCGCGACGGGGCGCGTTGCCATCAAGAACCAGGGCACCGACACAGCCGATGTCAACGTCGCCGACCGCCTGACCCGGTCGATGCTGGTTGTCTATGTGCCAGAAAACATCGACATGGTCGATAAACGACCCGAGCGCCAGAAACTCGAACCCTTCGACCAACAGGGAATCGCTTTCAGCGTCGGTGCCGGCATCGCCAAGCGGGGGCGCAACTTCACGGCGCCAGCAGCCAACACCGTGTCCAACAGCAACTATGAAAGCAGCGGCACCAGCTTCCAGTCCATCCAGAGGGCACTGCTCGAGGTGGGGTTTGATCCGAAAGGCATCGATGGGGTTCCGGGTGGCAACACGCGCTCTGCAATACGCGCTTTCCAGGCAAGTATCGGGGCTGCGCAGACAGGTAGCTTGAGCGTCAGCCAGCAGGACGAGCTGTTCAGGAAATCGGGCGTCAGCGCAACGAACGGAACGGGCGCCCAAGGTGAAACGACCGTTACAGTCTATGTGGCAGTCGATCCCTACAACATCGTCGAAGAGTCGAACGAAGCAAACAACCTCTGGTCGTTCACGGTCACCGTCGACTGCAACTGATGGCGAAACCTCGCTGTCTCGCCTGGCACTTCGAAAAATATTGGGCCGCGGAGGAATTTCCTCCGCGGCCCTTGTTATTGCGCTGGCATCCCTGGGCGCTGTAATGGCGCCCAATCGCGGAAGCGATCAGTCACGATCGCGGCGCGGCGGACGGCGGTCACGGCGCCCGCCGCCGGGACGGCCACCGCCACCGGCATCTTCTTCCGGTTCACCCTCGGCGCGCGGGATTTCTTCGCCGGTTTCCTGGTTGACGACCTTCATCGACAACCGTGTCTTGCCGCGATCGTCGAAGCCCAGCAGCTTCACGTAGACTTCCTGGCCTTCCTTGACGACTTCATCGACGGTGGCCGGGCGACCCTGGTTCAACTGCGAGATGTGAACCAGACCGTCCTTGGCGCCAAAGAAATTCACGAACGCGCCGAAGTCGACGATCTTGACGACCTTGCCCTTGTAAATGGTGCCGACTTCCGGCTCGGAGGTGATCTCGAGGATCATCCGCTTGGCCGCCTCGATTGCGTCCTTCTGGGCAGCGGCGATCTTGATCGTACCATCGTCCTCGATGTTCACCTTGGCGCCAGACTCTTCAACGATTCCGCGGATCACGGAGCCGCCGGTGCCGATCACTTCGCGGATCTTGTCTGTCGGGATCTTGATCGTCTCGATGCGAGGGGCATGTTCGCCGAGTTCCTCGCGGGCACCGGTCATCGCCTTGGCCATCTCGCCGAGGATGTGCAGGCGCCCGTCCTTGGCTTGATCGAGCGCGATGCGCATGATCTCCTCGGTGATGCCTGTGATCTTGATGTCCATCTGCAGCGAGGTGATGCCGGTTTGCGTGCCGGCGACCTTGAAGTCCATGTCGCCGAGATGGTCCTCGTCGCCGAGAATGTCGGAAAGAACAGCGAATTCTTCGCCTTCCTTGATGAGGCCCATCGCGATGCCGGCGACAGGCGCCTTCAGCGGAACGCCCGCATCCATCAGCGCCAGAGATGTACCGCAGACGGTCGCCATCGAGGACGAGCCGTTCGACTCCGTGATCTCGGAGACGACGCGAATGGTGTAGGGGAATTCGTCGGCTTTCGGCATCATCGGATGCATGGCGCGCCAGGCAAGTTTGCCGTGACCGATTTCGCGGCGGCCGGTACCGCCCATGCGACCTGTCTCGCCGACCGAATAGGGAGGGAAGTTGTAGTGGAGCATGAAACGCTCCTTCTTGGTTCCCTCCAGCGAGTCGACGTACTGCTCGTCTTCGCCGGTGCCGAGAGTTGCGACCACGAGGGCCTGCGTCTCTCCGCGGGTGAAGAGGGCAGAACCGTGCGTGCGCGGCAGCACCTGTACTTCGCTCATGATCGGGCGCACGGTCTTAAGGTCGCGGCCGTCGATGCGCTTGCCCGTCTTGACGACATCGGAGCGCATGATCTTGGCCTCGAGCGCCTTGAACGTACCGGCCAGGAGAACCTGCTCGCCGGCATCGCCCTCGGGGATCTCGACGCCTGCCATCACCTTCGACTTGATCTCAGCGACCATGTCGTTACGCTTCTTCTTCTCGGCAATCTTGAAGGCTTCCGTCAGCCCGGCCTCTGCGATTTCGCGCACCTTCGGCAGGTACTTCTCCTTGTCGGGCAACTGAATGTCCCAGGGCTCCTTGGCAGCCGTCTCGGCGAGCTTGATGATCGCCTGGATGACTGGCTGGAAATGTTTCTGGCCGAAGACAACAGCGCCGAGCATAATGTCTTCCGATAGCTCCCGGGCTTCGGATTCGACCATCATTACGGCGTCCTGGGTGCCGGCGATGACAAGATCGAGCTGGGTTTCCGACATCTCGTCGATCATCGGGTTAAGCACGTACTCGCCCTCGATGTAGCCGACGCGGGCAGCGCCGATGGGACCGAGGAAGGGAACGCCCGACAGCGTCAGGGCTGCCGAGGAAGCCACCATCGCCAGGACGTCGGGGTCATTTTCCATATCGTGTGAGAGCACGGTAATGATGACCTGGGTTTCGTTCTTGAAGCCATCAACGAACAGCGGACGGATGGGCCTGTCGATGAGGCGGGAGGTCAGCGTCTCCTTTTCGGTGGGACGGCCTTCGCGCTTGAAATAGCCGCCGGGGATCTTGCCGGCTGCGTAAGTTTTTTCCTGGTAGTTTACGGTCAGCGGAAAGAAATCGATGCCGGGCCGGGGCTGCTTGGCGGCAACGACGGTTGCGAGAACGCTCGTCTCGCCGTACTGGGCGAACACGGCAGCGTCAGCCTGGCGGGCCATATGGCCGGTTTCGAGCGACAGCTTGCGGCCGCCCCAATCGATTTCCACGCGATGAATGTCGAACATTTTGATCGTCTTTCTTCTTTTCGGATTTCGGTTCGCTCTGTTTGCGAGCGTCTTCTAGCATAAACGCAGACCGCGCCGAGCCCTTTTCAACAGGACCGGCGCGGCGCATGAGTCAAATATGAGCAATTATGCTCTGAAGTGAAAAAAGCTGGGGCCGATGCATCCTTGGTGCCAAAACTTCCTCTGCTCAACACCAGCTTGCGCAGTGTTGACGGACTAAAGTCGTGTTGGGCTCTTGTTTGCCAACACTTCCTGAAGTCGTGTTGGGCTCTTGTTTGCCAACACTTCCTGAAGTCGTGTTGGTTTCTTGTTTGCCAACACTTCCTGAAGTCGTGTTGGGCATTACCGGCGAATGCCGAGCTTTTCGATGATTGTCTGATAGCGCGGAACGTCCTTGCGCTTGACGTAGTCGAGAAGTTGGCGGCGCTGGGACACCATCTTCAGCAGCCCACGGCGGGAGTGATTGTCCTTCTTGTGGGTCTTGAAGTGCTCAGTCAGGTTGTTGATGCGCTCGGTCAGGATCGCGATCTGGACCTCCGGAGAGCCGGTGTCGCCGTCCTTGGTGGCAAACGACTTGACGACTTCTGTCTTGCGCTCAGCTGTAATCGACATCGGACTTCCTTTCTTTTTGGAGGATTTGGGCGGCACTTCCCGATTCCGGGAGATCGTGCCAGCGGCCGCTGCCGGGATGTCGTCCAGCAAGGTCGCGAAACATAAACGCGGACCAGAGGCCCGCGTCAGCTGGGGTTATACACGATCGGCCCAGCGTTTCCACCGTTTTTGTGATCGCCGTCGTGGAGTGGATCAAAGGTTAAACACCCTGGTCGGGCGGAGCTGGCCCCGTTCGGCTTCGCCCAGCGCCACCAGTTTGCCTTTGCTTGTCGCATAGAAGGAGCCTGTGAACACCGGCGCGTCGCGGCCGCGCAAGAGAACCGTCTGGCCGCGGGTGAGGCTGGCGGCGTCCGACGGCGTCAGGGTCAATTCGGTCAGGTCGTGCAGTGCCGCCTCGACGGGATGGATAAATTCGGCCAGTGCTTCCAGCCCGCCGGCTTCGAAGGCTTCCAAAAGATCATCGTGCGAAAGGGCGATCTCATCGGTGAACGGGCCGACCTTCAGGCGGCGGAGTTCGACGACGTGACCATAACAGCCGAGCTTGCGGCCCATATCGCGGGCGATGGCGCGCACGTACGTGCCCTTGCCGCATTCGGCTTCGAACACCGCCGTATCGGGGTCGGGACTGTCGATCAGGCGCAGGTCGTCGATGAGCACAGTGCGGGCTTCGAGCGCCAGTTGTTCGCCCTCGCGGGCAAGGTCATAGGCGCGCTGGCCGTCGACCTTGATGGCGGAGAACTGCGGCGGCACCTGCTCGACTTCCCCGATGAAGTCGTCCATGCAGGTTTCGATTTCGGGGATCGTCGGGCGATTGGGGCTCGACTTGGTGATTTCCCCCTCGCTGTCGTCGGTCGTCGTCTCGGCGCCCCAGCGGACGGTGAAGCGGTAGGCCTTCGCACCGTCGACGGCATAAGAAACGGTTTTGGTCGCTTCGCCGAAGGCGATCGGTAAGACTCCGGTCGCCAACGGATCGAGCGTGCCGGCGTGTCCGGCCTTCTGGGCATCAAAGAGCCGCTTTACGGCTGCCAGCGCCTGCGTCGAGGTGCGGCCTGCGGACTTGTCGAGGATCAGCCAGCCATTGACTGGCCGGCCCTTTTTACGTCGTGCCATTCTTTCTCTCTCTCGCGGCGCTGCTCGCGACCTTCTGTTCGCTCACCACTTGGCAGGCCAGTGGTGAGAAACGGTCGCTGCGCCTCCGAGGGGGGCGGCGCTCGCGCCGGATCGCCTTGTTTCCTGCCCGCCGACGGCGGGCGAGTGGGTGGGGGTCAGTTTCTCACGGACTCACTCATCGTCTTTTTCCACATCGCGGCGGACTTGGGGGCTGTTGAGGAGCCGTTCGATCTTCATGGCTTCATCAAAACCTTCGTCGGCGCGAAAACGCACGTCGGGGGCGTATTTCAGGTTCACGGCCTTGGCGAGCGTCGATCGGATGTATTTCTTGTGCTTTTCAAGAGCCGCGATGACCGGGGCTGCATCGCCGCCCCCCAAGGGCATAATGTAGGCGGTCGCCAATTTAAGATCGGGCGTCATGCGCACCTCGGCGACCGTGATGACGCTCGAACTCAGCACGTCGTCGTGAATCTCGCTGCGCGCCAGCATCTCGGCGAGCGCGTGGCGCAGCATCTCGCCGACGCGCAGCTGGCGTTGGCTGGGGCCCTTTGCGGCCGGGGGCTTAGAATTTTTGGCCAGCAGTCTTCTCCTTGGCGAAGTGGGCGAATGCGTCGGCCTCCATAGGCGTTGCGAACGCGCGCTTGGGTACAATCCAGCCGATCCGATTGTTGGGCCACAAAACGACATGCTCAGGCAGGTCATCTACTTGACGGATCGAAGCCCATTTCATGTGACCCTGGGCGAGTTCGGAGGACGAAGTAAAGCCGTCGTCGTCGGCCTCCATCGCGACTTCGAAGTCGCCCAGCCTTTGGTGTTGGAAGCTGCGGCGCCGCTGCCAGGGGGTGACGACGAACTGCAGGAGCAGCAGGGAGACGGCGAGCGCGGCGAAGTAGATCGTCAGCGCAACGTCATTCAACCCCCAAAACGCAAAACCAACTCCGGCGATCATCAGCGCGGTCATGAACACGCTGACGTAACGGGCAAAGCGACGAGTTGGTGTCAAACGGGAATAGGCCCGGGTGAAGGCACGAAAATCGTCGAGCGTGAGAGTGCAACGCGTCTGAAAGCTGCGGTCCATAATCTTCCGCTCCGCCGGGATGGGACCGGTCAGAGCTGCCTTCTTTCAATGAACGTCAGGACGGCCGCCAATTCACCGGCCGCCAAGTCATCGGGCGGCCGTGCTGAATGCTCCGCTTCGCCGCCACGCTTACTCGAGTGTACGGGCGACCTTCTCGACCTGGAAGCACTCGATAACGTCGCCTTCGCGCAGATCCTGGTAGTTGGCAAACGACATGCCGCACTCCTGGCCGGCCGCAACCTCCTTCACGTCGTCCTTGAAGCGCTTCAGCATCGACAGAGTGCCTTCGTGGATGACCACGTTGTCGCGGATCAGGCGGACCTTGGCACCGCGCTCCACCTTGCCTTCGGAGACCCGGCAGCCGGCAACCTTACCGACCTTCGTGATGTTGAAGACCTGCAGGATTTCCGCGTTGCCGAGGAAGATTTCGCGGATCGTCGGCTCGAGCAGACCAGACATGGCCGCTTTGATGTCGTCGACCAGATCGTAGATGATGTTGTAGTAGCGGATCTCGACGCCCTGCTGCTCGGCGGCCTGCTTGGCCTGCACGTTGGCGCGGACGTTGAACCCGACGATCACCGCATTCGAAGCGTTGGCCAGCACGACGTCGGACTCGGTGATGCCGCCGACGCCGGTGTGAACAAGGCGCGCCTGGACTTCGTCGGTGCCAAGCTTCTTCAGCGACTGCGCAATGGCCTCGACCGAACCCTGCACGTCGCCCTTGACGAGTACCGGCAACTCCTTCAGGTCGACGTTGTCCTTGAGCGACTGCATCATCTGTTCGAGCGTACGCGGCGTTCCCGCCGTACCGAGCTTCTCGCGGCGCTTTCTGTCGCGGTAGTCGGTGATCTCGCGGGCGCGGGCTTCGTTCTCGACGACGGCGAACTGGTCGCCCGCTTCAGGGGCGGCATCGAAGCCAAGAACCTCTACGGGCACCGAGGGGCCGGCGGCGGCAACATTCTTGCCGTGATCGTCGATCAGGGCGCGCACGCGGCCCCAGGATGAACCGGCTACGATGATGTCGCCGACTTTCAGCGTGCCGCGCTGGACGAGCACGGTACCAACCGGACCACGACCGCGTTCGAGCTTGGCTTCGATGACGAAACCGTCGGCACGGCGATCGGGGTTGGCTTTGAGTTCAAGCAATTCAGACTGCAGCGTGATGGCGTCCAGAAGCTTATCGAGGTTGAGCCGCTTCAGGGCCGAGACTTCGACCTCAAGCGTTTCGCCCGACATGCTTTCGACGACTATCTCGTGCTGCAGAAGTTCGGTGCGCACGCGGTTTGGATCCGCGTTCGGCTTATCGATCTTGTTGATCGCGACGATGATCGGCACGCCGGCGGCCTTGGCATGGTTGATTGCCTCGACGGTCTGCGGCATGACGCCGTCGTCGGCGGCAACCACCAGGATAACGACATCGGTGACCTTGGCGCCGCGGGCACGCATGGCGGTGAACGCGGCGTGACCCGGGGTGTCGATGAAGGTGACCCTGTTGCCGGCATCGGTCACAACCTGATAAGCGCCGATGTGCTGGGTGATGCCGCCAGCCTCGCCGGCGACGACGTTGGCCTGACGCAGGGCGTCGAGCAGCGACGTCTTGCCGTGGTCGACGTGGCCCATGATGGTGACGACAGGTGCGCGCGGCTCGGTCGCACCGTCCTCTTCGACCGTTTCGATAAAGCCTTCCTCGACATCGGCTTCGGACACGCGCTTGGGCGTATGGCCGAACTCGGTGACCAGCAGTTCGGCGGTATCGGCATCGATGGCGTCAGTGATCTTGTGCATTTCGCCCTGTTTCATCAGGACCTTGATAAGATCGACTGCGCGCTCCGTCATGCGGTTGGCGAGTTCCTGGATGGTGATGACCTCGGGAATCGTCACTTCGCGCATGACCTTGTCACGCGCCTGGACGACGCCGGCGGCCTTCATCTTTTCCCGCTCGCGCTTGCGCTTGAGGGAGGCCATCGAACGTTCGCGCTGCTCGCGGTTGAGCAACTGGTCGACGGTGAGCTTGCCGCGCTGTCGCTCATCGCCGGCGCGGGCGGGAGCGCGGGGCGACTTGCCGCGCTTATCCTTGCCGCGATCGTCTTCATCTTCCCCGGCAGGCTGGACAGCCGGCCGGACCGGACGCGGGCTCTTGGTCGGCTTGAGCTCTTCCTTGGCCTCGTTGCGTTCGCGTGGGGGTGGCTCAACACCCGGCAGGATGATCTCCTTGGGGCGGCCCCCCTGCACGGTGCGGAAGGCCGTGTCGTTCGACCGCCGCTGGCGGGCCGGTCGACTGGGCGCCGCCTCCGGCGTTTCGGCAGCAGCGCTCGCACCGGCTTTTGCCGGCGTTTCTTTCTCCGCGCGATTTAGGGCAGCCGGTTCGACGATCTCGGCCGAGGGGCCTGCAGCAGGGGATTCAGAAACGGGTTCCTGCGCCGCTTCAGGCGTTGCGGTCGGTGGGGGCTCCGGCGTCGGCGGCTCAGGCGCGGGCGGCGGCTCCTTGGCCTTCAGCGCTGCGGCTTCAGCCTCTTCCTGAGCGCGCTCAGCTTCATTCTTGCGCGCCTCTTCGAGGGCCTGCAGCCGGGCCTGCTGTTCGCTTTCGGAAAGATTGCGGCCGCCAACGGTGCCCTTCTTCTCGACGCCGCGCGCAGGTGCCTGCTCTTCGCCGGCAGCGCCTGGCTGAACCAGTTTGCGCGACTTGCGCTTTTCGACGACCACCGATTTCGAGCGGCCGTGACTGAAGTTCTGCTTGACGTGACCGGACTCGACCGTGCGCTGGAGCGACAACGGTTTGCGGCCGCCGCCAGTGTTCTTCGAGTCTGAGTCCTTAGTTTCCGACATTCGTTATCCGTTCAATTCCGATTCAACGGGTTCTCATCGGCAGTGCCGCGAACCCTTGCTGTGTTAATTTGGCATGTCGACATGCCTTCCGTTCTAAATTGGCCCTTGATGGGCGCTCGTTATCAGTCTGAGACCAGCGTCAGGACGGCGCCTCCCCGTCGGAAGGTTCGCGAAGTGGCGAGCCGTCCGCCTGCCGATCATACACGTCGATTTCTTCGGCAGCTTCCATTCCCCGGTTGAACCGGGCCAGCCGAACTGCCTCTTGGGCGAAGCGTTCGGTTGCTCCACCAGCTTTGAGGGCAGCGTGTACCACATTTGGACGGCCAATGGCCAAGCTCAATTCGTCGATCGTCATGCAATCGACGATCAAGGCCTGCTCTTCACCGGCCCGGCTGATGGCGCGGGACTTGGCATCCAGTTTCTGACGGCCGCCCGCAGCGGCGTTTGAACCATGCAACAGGACAGCGGCTTCGCCACGTTCAATAGCGGCGTTGACCTTGTCAAACCCTGTGACAAGCAGTCCCGCCTTGTTCGCCAGCGATACGGCCTGCGCCAGGCGCCGACGGAGCTGCGCTTCGGTCTCGTCGGCAAGATCGGGCGAGACGCTGACCTTGCGCTTCAGGCTGCGGGCGAAAGCGCCGGACTTGACCGCTGCGGCTATGCTGGCATGGTCAGCCGTGATCCAGACGCCGCGGCCCGGCAACTTCCGGGACAGATCAAGGTAGATGCGGTCACCGGGACCGGAAACGAAGCGGATGAGATCGCTGATTGGACGCTCGCGGCGGGTGAGTGCGCACGTACGCTGCGCCGTCGCGCTAGCGCGACGGTCGTCCCGCGGACCCTTTGCCGCGAAGCCAGTGCTCGTTTCGTCGTCGATCGACGCCGCTTCCCGCACGCATTCTCCTTGTAAGCTGGTCCACGTCAGGACGCGCTGTCGGGGGTTTCATCTGCCTCGGCGGCGAGTTCATCGCCACCTGTGGCTTCCTGATCCTCGCCGGCTTCTTCACCATCTTCAGGCTTGGGAGCGAGGTCTTCTTCGGTGATCCATCCGGCCGCGACGCGGGCCGACATGATCAAATTCTCAGCTTCGGTGCGCGAAATGTCCATCCCTTCGAGAATGCCTGGATGGCGCACCGGCTCGCTGGCCTTGTCCTTCTTGCGCTCGACCCATCCGATGAGATCGTCGGTGGCGCAGTCGGCCAGATCCTCGACGGTCTTGACGCCGCCGCGGCCAAAGGCAACCAGCATCGCCGTCGTCACGCCAGCGACCTCGGCGAGTTCATCCTGAACGCCCAGTTCGCGGCGCTCAGCGTCGCGCTCGGCTTCGATCCGGCCCAAATGTTCGCGGGCCCGCTCCTGGATTTCGTGCGCCGTATCGTCGTCGAAACCTTCAATCTGGGCGACTTCGCCGAGTTCAACGAAAGCTACTTCCTCAATCGAGGCAAACCCTTCTGTAGCGAGCAACTGGGCGATCACCTCGTCGACGTCGAGCTGTTCCATGAACATCTGCGAGCGCTCGTTGAACTCTTTCTGGCGGCGTTCGCTTTCTTCCGTTTCCGTCATGATGTCGATGTCCCAACCGGTCAGCTGGGAGGCGAGCCGCACATTCTGGCCGCGACGGCCGATGGCGAGGGACAGCTGGCTTTCGGGCACCACGACTTCGATCTTGTCGTTGTCCTCGTCGAGAACAACCTTAGAAACTTCAGCGGGCGCCAGGGCGTTGACGATGAACTCGGCGGGATCTTCACGCCACTGGATAATGTCAACCTTCTCGCCCTGCAGTTCGTTGACGACCGCCTGAACGCGGCTGCCGCGCATACCGACGCAGGCACCGACAGGATCAATCGAGGAGTCCTTGGAGATCACAGCGATTTTGGCGCGCGAGCCGGGATCGCGGGCAACCGACTTGATTTCGACAATGCCGTCGTAGATTTCGGGCACTTCGGCGGCAAACAGCTTGGCCATGAACTCGGGGCGGGCGCGCGACAGGAACAACTGGGGGCCGCGCTGTTCGCGGCGGACGTCGTAGATGTAGGCGCGAACGCGGTCGCCGTAGCGGAAGTTCTCGCGCGGGATCGTCTCATCGCGGCGGATGATGGCTTCGGCGCGGCCAAGGTCAACGACGACATTGCCGTATTCGACGCGCTTTACGGTGCCGTTGACGACCTCGCCGATACGGTCCTTGTATTCGTCGAACTGCTGGTCGCGCTCGGCTTCGCGGACCTTCTGGACGATGACCTGCTTGGCGTTCTGGGCGGCGACGCGACCGAATTCCAGAGGTGGCAGATGTTCGACGATCTCGCCGCCGAGCTGGGCTTCGGGATCGGAGCGGCGGGCCTCTTCGAGGCTGATCTCGGTCGAGTCGTTTTCGACGTTCTCGACAATCGTAACGACACGCACGAGTTTGGTTTCGCCAGTTTTCGGATCGATCTCGCAGCGAATATCGTTCTCGGGTCCGTAGCGCGATTTCGCAGCCTTCTGAATCGCGTCCTGCATCGCATGGAGCACGATCGCGGGGTCGATGAGTTTCTCGCGTGCGACCGCGTTGGCGATCTGCAGGAGTTCGAGACGGTTGGCGCTGACGCCGGCCATGCTCATATCGCTCAGTCCTCCAAGTCCACTTCGTCACCCGCGCCCAACGAGCCCTCGGGGTCTTCGCCTTTTTTACCCTTCTTCGCGCGGGTCAAAGCCTCGCGGATCAGGTCGTCGGTCAGGACGAGCTTGGCGTCCCCTATAAGATCCAGCGGCAGACCGAGAACGGTCGCGCCAACTTCCGGCAGGTCCACCTCGATGCGGATCTCGCCGTCTTCGTATCCTTCAAGCCGGCCGCGAAAACGCTTGCGGCCATCGACCATCTCGCTCAGTTCGATCTTCGCCTCGTGACCGGCCCAATCCTCGAAGTCGGAGGGCCTGACCAAGGGGCGGTCTATCCCCGGCGATGAAATCTCAAGGCGGTAGGCACCAGGAACCAGGTCGTGCACATCGAGAAGAGGCGAAAGCTGTCGGGAAATCAACTCGCAATCGTCGATCGATATGGTTCCGTCGGGCCGTTCGGCCATGATCTGTACAGTCATCTCGCCGCGGCCATCGACCTTGGCGCGGACGAGCCGGAACCCCAAGTCATGCAGCACTGGTTCGACAACCTCGGCCAGCGTTGCCGCCAGCCCCGTTTCCCGGACGAAGCGCTCGCTGCGAGCGACCGCACCCTCTGTCACAGATGTCCTCGCGTATTGAATTCCGCCGCCACAATGCCCGGATCGTCAGGGCATCATGGAGCGCTCAAAAACAAAAAGAGTGGACCCGGGGGGACCCACTCACTGAGTTGAGATGATCATGAGCACTTGTGACAATATGTGAGCTTCAAGCGCGTTTCAAGCTCAATTGTGAAAGTTTTTTAAGCGATTTGCCGTGATGGAGAGCATCAGGCGACGTCGGATTCTCGAACGAACGAAAGATAATAGCAGCGGCGCCCGTGACGGACGGCCTTTTGTTCATACCGGGTCTGCGGCCAGTCGGCCGGCCTGTGACGCCAATCGGCGGGGCCTCGTGCGGTCCACCGGAAGCGCCGTTCACCATGAAATGCAATGAGAATGGTGCGCAGATAATCGCCGATATCGGTGCCGATCCTGAGCTCGGCGCCGGGGCGCAAAACGCGGGCGAGAAGGTCCAGAAGATGCGGCGAAATCAAACGGCGCTTGACGTGGCGTTTCTTGGGCCAGGGGTCGGGGAATAGGATGAAGGCGCGACCGATGCTCGATTCGGGAAGCCAGCGGAGTAAATCGCGGGCGTCGTCGGGGTGCAGAAGGACGTTGCGAAGGGCCTTCTCGTCGATCGCGGTCAACGCCTTTGCCACGCCGTCCTCGAAGGGCTCGCAGCCGATGAGGCCGATGGCGGGGTTGTGCTCGGCCTGCCAGATGAGATGCTCGGCACCACCAAAGCCGATTTCCAGCCACACGGTTTTGACAGGCGGGGCGTAAAGCCTTCCAATCTGCGGCGGCGGTGCTTTGGTCAAATCCGGCCGAAGTCGGGGCAGGAGGTCCTCGATAAGCCGTTGCTGGCGAGGACTGACGTTTCGTCCGCGACGACGCCCGAATGAGCGTAATTCGGCCGGGCCGTCCCAATCTCCTGGTGGCTTATCTTTGTCGTTCAAGACGGGTCTTTGTCGTTCAAGATTCGCGGCTCGGCTGCTTCACTGTCCGCCGAATGCAAATGGGCGGCGACCTCGTCGGCAGCCGCCCCATGCTCGTTACACACCTCAACGTCCAACCTCAGCCGACAGCGGATTTCAGCTTCTCGGCCAGATCGGTCTTCTCCCAGGGGAAGCCGCCATCAACCGGGGCGCGGCCGAAATGGCCATAGGCTGCGGTACGGGCATAGATCGGGCGATTGAGGTCCAGATGCTCACGGATGCCGCGCGGGGTCAGCTTCATGACGTCGCGCAGCACCTTCTCGAGACGGGCCTCATCGACTTTGCCGGTGCCGTGGGTGTCGACATAGATCGACAGCGGCTCGGCGACGCCAATCGCGTATGCGAGCTGGATGGTGCATTTGTCGGCGAGGCCAGCGGCGATGACGTTCTTTGCCAGATACCGCGAAGCATAGGCTGCCGAACGGTCGACCTTGGTTGGGTCCTTGCCGGAGAACGCACCACCGCCATGCGGGGCTGCGCCGCCATAAGTATCAACGATGATCTTGCGTCCGGTCAGACCGCAGTCACCATCGGGACCGCCGATGACGAACTTGCCGGTCGGATTGACGTGCCAGACGGTGTCGTCGGAAACCCAGTCGGCGGGAAGCGTCTTGCGGATGTAAGGCTCGACGATGGCGCGTACGTCAGCCGACGAGAGGTCGGGATCGATGTGCTGGGTCGACAGCACGATCTGGGTGACGGAGACCGGCTTACCGTTCTCGTAGCGGCAGGTGACCTGGCTTTTGGAATCGGGTCCGAGCTTGGCAGCCGCGCCTTCCTTGGCCTTACGGGCATGGGCGAGGTTCTCGAGGATCTTATGGGAATAATAGATAGGTGCCGGCATCAGCTCGGGCGTTTCGTTGCAGGCGTATCCGAACATGATCCCCTGGTCGCCGGCGCCTTCGTCCTTGTTGCCGGAGGCGTCGACGCCCTGGGCAATGTCAGCGGACTGCGGGTGCAAAAGCACGTCGATGTTGCAGTTAGCCCAGTGGAAGCCGTCCTGCTCGTAGCCGATATCCTTGATGGCCTCGCGAATTTTCGCGCTCATCATCTCGACGGTGACGGTGTCAGGACCGCGCGTTTCGCCAGCGACAATCACCTGGTTCGTAGTGGTCATCGTTTCGCAGGCGGCACGGATCGCCCACGGGTCGATGCCTGCCTTGGGACCTTCGACATAGAACAGGTCGACAATTTCGTCGGAGATGCGGTCGGAGACCTTGTCGGGATGGCCTTCAGAAACTGATTCACTGGTGAAGAGATACGAAGTGCGTGCCAATCTAGTCCTCATTTATGTTGCGGGGGGCAGCTGTCTTGCCACCACACCCTTTTTACTCCTTGCCAAGCAGGAGCGGCCCACATACGACCGGTCGCGCAACGAACTCGATCGCTGCAAGCATCCGGATTCGGGCCTTAGGAAGTCGCCGCGTTCTCGCAAGGTTTAGCGGACCGGTCAAGTGCGACGACAGAACCGGCTTACGAGCCCTGGCTCTCGCCGGCGAGACTGCGCACCAGTTCGACAATCGAGCGGCGGATCCGGGGTTCGTTGATTTTGACGAACGCTTTGTTGAGTTCCAGGCCCTCGCGTGTCGAGAGAAAATCGAATACCGGGTGGTCGTCGGATTTAGTGCCGTAGCCTTCTTGATCTTCGGCCAACCCCAATGCCGGCAACGGTGCTTCTTCGTAGAAATAGTCGATCGGAACTCCAAGCGTCTTCGACAGATCGAAGAGGCGGCTAGCCCCGATACGATTGACACCCTTTTCGTACTTCTGGACCTGCTGAAAGGTCAGCCCCAGCTGATCGCCGAGTTTTTCCTGGCTCATGCCAAGCAGCATCCGGCGGAGTCGCACGCGGCTGCCGACGTGGATATCCATAGGATCCGGACTGCGGGCATTGCGTTCTTCGACACCGTCCAACCGGCGTTTCACTTGCTTGGCCATTGCTTCTCTCCGTGGCCGTAAACCGGCCCTCCCTCCGGCGCGAAATCGTTCGAAGAATCGTCAACTTCCGATATTCACTCGCGAAAATGGGTATGACAAAAGGCACTGAGCAGCAAGTGCGAACAGCATCAATGTCACAAGAAAGCTCAATTCACCATATCGCGCATAAACCGGCATCGGCCGGGGTTTGGGGAGAGAAACATCAATGACGCCGCGCACGTTGAGGGCGATCGACCTGGTGAGACGGCCATAGGGATCGATCATTGCGGAGACGCCGTTATTGGCGGCGCGAACAAGCGGCAGACCTTCCTCGACGGCGCGAAGGCGCGATTGATGCATGTGCTGGTAGGGCCCGGTCGTGTTGCCGAACCAGCCGTCATTCGTGACATTGATCAGGAGATCGGGCCTCTCGTTTCCCTGGATGACGGCGCCAGGGAAGATCGCTTCATAGCAGATGAGGGGGCCGACGGCGGGAAGGCCGGGCACCGCCAGTAGCGGCCTCGGGCGCGGACCGACTGCAAAACCGCCGCGAATTCGGGTGAGAGCTTCGAGGCCGATCTGTTCCAGGGTTTCGGAGAAGGGAAGATATTCGCCGAACGGCACAAGGTGAACCTTGTCATAAATTGCTTCGGCTTGGCCGTCCGGACCGAATACGATCATTGAATTGAAAACTTTGTTTTTGGCCCGGACGCCGGGGCGGACCTCGTCACCGATATTGGAATTCTCAAGGCGCAAGGCACCGGCTACCAAATGCGCCGAGGGAGGCAACAGCTCGCCGATCGCGCTGATTGCCTGAGGCGTGGCCAGCGGCAGAAACGGCATAGCTGCTTCAGGCCAGACGACATGGGTAATGCCAGCCAGACCAAAGGATTGACCAGCTTCGTTGGTGCGCGACAGAATTAGGTGGTCGTTGAAAATTTCGCCCTGTTTTTCACGCGCCCACTTATGGTGCTGGGGAACACTCGGCTGCACGATGCGAATCTTGACGCCTTCGACGGTTTCGAGGGGCGTAACCGGCAGGATGGCGAAACCGTATGCATAAAGGGCGGCGAGGGGCAGAACCGTCAGCGACACGATTGCAGTTGTCACGTCTCGGGGCGGGGCAACCGTGGCAAGCATCACCAGTGGGGTCGCGCAAATAACGACGGTCCAGAGCGTGAGGCCGTAGATGCCGAAAATGCCGGCGGCCTGCATGGCGATATCGTCGCCGGTCAGTGCGTAGCCGAGAATATTCCAGGGAAAACCGGTGAAGACGTGGCCGCGCAGGTACTCGGCGAGCGCCATCGTTACCGCGAGAACAAGAATGCGCGACAGTCCGGGCCTCCACGCCAGCTTCGCAGCGGCGCATGCTGCGGCAGTGAAGACTGCAAGTCCCGCTGGCATCAGGGTTATGGCGAAGGGAATCATCCAGGCGAAAATATCGGCTTCGACAAGGAAGGCCTCGCCGATCCAGAACAAACCGAAAAAGAAGTAGCCGAAGCCGTACCACCAGCCGTCGTGGGTGGCCGCGCGAAGCGGGCTTTGGCCGGGGGCGGGCGCGTCGATCAACCAGACCAGGACCGGTAGCGTCAAGAACAGCACCGGCCAGAGAAAGAACGGGGCCATTGCGAGCACGGACAACGATCCGGCCGCGCAGGCCAAACCCCTGCGCCGCCAGCCGGTCTGCGAACTTATGTACTGGCGAAGGCGTGCGGCTGAAGTCCGGGCTGCCCCAACCAAAGGTGCAGCGTCGCCGACCGCTTTGCCGGACAGAGCCGCGAAAGCGGGCGTGCGATCATCAGGATCGCGCTGCATTTGTCTCGCCGCTGGCGGTTCCCGGTTTCCTGGTCGGGGCGTTATGGATCTTCAGCTTCTTGATGCGGCGGGGGTCGGCATCCAGCACCTCGAACTCTATGCCGGAGTGATGGCGAACGAGTTCGCCGCGCGCCGGCACGCGGCCGACAATCGCAAAGACGAGGCCGCCGAGTGTATCGATATCCTCCTCCTCATCCTCGGTGAGGAGCTTGCGGCCGAGGCGTTCTTCCAATTCCGAAACGGGCGTGCGAGCGGAGGCGACCAGCCCGAGCTTCTGGTCCTCGATGATATGGGCGACTTCGGCTTCGTCGTGCTCATCCTCGATGTCGCCGACGATCTGCTCGACGAGATCCTCGATGGTGACGAGGCCGTCGGTGCCCCCGTATTCGTCGACGACAAGGGCCATGTGAATGCGGGTCGACTGCATCTTGATGAGCAGGTTCATGGCCGGCATCGAGGGCGGCACGTAAAGCACCTGACGCTTGATACGGGCCATAGCAACGGGCCGCGAAAGGTCGAATGTCAGGCACTCCGGGGCCGACGGCGGGGAGTCGGCGGTCGTCTGTGTCTTCGCCTTGCTGGAGCGCTTGTCGCCGTTACCGCCAGACCCGTTCGGGCCCTCGGCGCGGGCCTGCGACATCAGCCAGCGAAACAGATCCTTGATGTGGACCATGCCGCGCGGATCATCGAGCGTATCGCGAAAGATCGGCATGCGAGAGACGCCGGCCTCTTCGAATGCGTGCAGCAATACGGAGACGGGAGCATCCTCTTCGATCGCGATGATATCTGCTCGCGGGACCATGATGTCCTCGACGCGGCTACCGCCAAAGTGCAACAAGCGCAGCAGCATCTGGCGTTCTTCGGCGCTGAAGGACGCGTTTTCCCCAGCATCCTGCCGGAGAGCGTCCTCGAGGGCTTCGCGCAGGCTCGGTGCCTCGCCCAATCCCAGTCGGGAACGGATCGTGGCGAACCAGCCCAGCGCCGGACTGCTTCGAGCCTCATCGTTAAGGACGGTGTCGTTGGTGTCGCTTGGGTTGTCGATTGTCATGTCCAATTGCAGGCCGGGCCGGTCCTTGATGTCCGACAGCGGGCCACTTCAGGTTGCTGCCGGTTCGCAGGCGTGCTCGTAGGGGTCCGGAATCGCCAGGGTTGCAAGGATGCGCGTCTCCAGGGCTTCCATGTGGTGTGCGGCTTCGTCGTTGTCATGATCGAAGCCGGAAAGATGCAATAAACCGTGTACGACAAGGTGCTGCAGGTGATGTTCTGTCGGAATGCCCATCTCGGCGGCTTCACGAGTGACCGTCTCGGCAGCCAGGATGATGTCGCCAAGAAAGCGCTCGCCGTTTTCGAAGGCGGCCGGCATTTCGGGGGCTGGAAACGACAGGACGTTGGTTGGAGCGGGTTTGCCGCGATAGCTTGCGTTGAGGGCTGCGACCTCGGCGTCGCCGGCCAGCGCGATGGCCGCGCTAGTTCCGGTAAGACCCGTCTCCGGAATGCCGGCTGCGGCGCGCGCGGCTTCCCGCACGGCCGCTGCTGCATCCGCAATGGCCGTCCAATCGCCCCCGTTTTCCAAGACATCCACGCTTATCAGGCCGTCATCCGCCAACACTCGGCAAGCCGGTGTTGGGCTTGGCCCGGTCTGTGGAGGCTCGTCGTCGGACCCGGAGGGGCACCTGTCGCTGTCGTCGCTCATCTTAAAGGTTATTTCTTTGCCTCTGCCCCATCATAGGCGGCGACGATCTTGGCGACAAGGTCTCGGCGCACAACATCGGAACCGGTGAAGCGGACCGCTTCGATCCCCTGAACGCCTGCCAGGAGCCGCACCGCCTCATCGAGGCCCGATGTCATACCAGGCGGCAGGTCGATCTGGGAGGGATCGCCCGTCACGACCATCTTGGCGTTTTCGCCAAGCCGGGTGAGGAACATCTTCATCTGCATGCTGGTGGTGTTTTGCGCTTCATCGAGGATGACGAAGGCATTGGCCAGCGTGCGGCCGCGCATGAAGGCGAGCGGCGCTATTTCAATTACGCCAAGCTCAAGATCGCGCTCGACCTTTTCGGGCGGAAGCACATCATAGAGAGCGTCGTAGAGCGGCCGCAGATAGGGGTCGACCTTTTCCTTCATGTCGCCTGGCAGGAACCCAAGCCGCTCGCCGGCTTCGACGGCCGGACGGGAAAGAATAATGCGCTCGACGAGCCCCTTTTCCAGGCAATGAGCTGCCATGGCGACGGCAATGTAAGTCTTGCCTGTGCCCGCCGGGCCGACGCCGAAGACCAGGTCGACTTCCTGCAGGGCCCGCATATAGGTGCTTTGGGTCGGCGTACGGGCCTTGATGACGCGGCGGCGGGTCGCAATCTGGGACTGGGTTCCGTCGGATGGAACTTCGTGGCGAGCATGGCGGATAAGCCCATCGAAATCGCCCGGCCCGATCGCTTCGCCCTTGGAGATGCGTTTGTAGAGTTCTTCGAGAACCTGGCGGGCCAACGCGCACTGCGAGTCAGAGCCGGTCAGGATGATGACGTTACCATGGGCGTGCGCCTCAATGCCGAGCCGATCCTCGATGAGAGCCAAGTGAGCGTCGAACTCGCCGAGCAAATGCGTTAGATGGCGATTGTCCTCGAAGGGAACGACAATGCGTGCGTTCGACATTTGGGGCTTCGCAGGGCGCCCCTGGCCGGTCATAGGTTGACCGCGAAAAGCTGGCAAATTAGAGGACTCCCATCAGCCTGTTCCGTCTCGCTTTCACACTTCCCGGGCGGCATTGTTGGAGCAAACATCGCATCGCTGCAACTGGTTGCATCTCATACCAGAGTTCCGACTCTGACATCTGCTTCCCTGTGCGGCGAATTACGGAGCAAATGAGAGAACCGCAAGGAATCTAGCAACTCTATGATTCCAATGTAGCTTTCGCACTCGAGTTTTGCGTCGAGAGAGAGTCCGCACGCGTAAATCGATATCGGGTGCGCTACACTAGGCACACAAGCCGCAGACTTTGCAGAGATTCACGCTGCGCGTATGACACCAACCAGACTGTTCGGCCCGGCCTGCGAGATTTCCACCGGAATGATGCGACCGACAAGATCGGCAGCGCCGTCGGCGTGGACGGGCTGAAGGTAGGGCGAGCGTCCGACGAGCTGGCCGGCGCGGCGACCGCGACGCTCGAAAAGCACTGGAATGACCCGACCGACACAGCCCTCGTTAAAGCGCGAGGTCTCAAACGCCAGAACCGCCTGAAGTCGATGCAGGCGTTCCGACTTCACCTCCTCGGGCAGCTGTTCGTCGATTTTTGCCGCCGGCGTACCTGGACGCGGGGAATATTTGAATGAAAACGCCTGGGCGAACCCGACTTCTTCGATGAGTTGCAAGGTTTCCTGGAATTCGCTCTCGGTTTCACTGGGAAAGCCGACGATTACGTCTGTCGACAGCGCGATATCGGGGCGGGCCGCGCGAATCTTGTCGATCAGTCGGAGGTAGTCGGCGACCGTGTGCTTGCGGTTCATGGCGGCGAGGATGCGGTTCGAACCGGACTGAAATGGCAGATGCAGGTAGGGCATGAGCTTTTCTTCGTCGCGGTGTGCCGTGATCAGGTCGTCGCTCATGTCGTGGGGGTGGCTCGTCGTGTAGCGGAGCCGCTCGAGGCCGTCGAGGCGGGCGATGGCGCCGATCAGCCGGGCCAGCGACCAGTCCTTTCCGTCAGGGCCGGCGCCGTGATAGGCGTTGACGTTCTGGCCGAGCAGAGTCAGCTCGCGGACGCCGCGCGAAATCAGCGATCGGGCCTCGTCCAGAAGACTGTCGACGGGACGCGAAAACTCCATCCCGCGCGTGTAGGGGACGACGCAAAAAGTGCAGAACTTGTCGCAGCCTTCCTGAACGGTGAGGAAAGCGGAGGCGGCACGCGCGGAATGCGGTGCGGCAGGTCTGGCGATCGAGCGGTCGGGAAGGCTGGCGAATTTATCGTCTTCGGGGAAATTCGTATCGACGATGCGGCGCGATTCGGATTGCGCGCGAAAAACCAGATCGGGCAGGCGATGATAGCTCTGGGGGCCGACGACGAGATCAACGACGGTCGAGCGGGCCATGATTTCGGCACCTTCGGCCTGCGCGACACAACCGGCGACGGTGACAATCGTGTGCTTTCCCGATGCGCGGCGGTCTTCCTTCACCTGGCGCAGGCGCCCAAGCTCAGAATAGACTTTTTCGGCGGCCTTCTCGCGGATATGGCAGGTGTTGAGGACAATCACTTCGGCCTCTTCGAGACAATCGGTCTCGGTAAAGCCGTAGGGGATCAGCGACTCGGCAATGCGCTCGGAGTCGTAAACGTTCATCTGGCACCCGAACGTTTTAACGAAGACCTTCTTGGTCCCCGGCATCGCAATTCTCCTCGCGGACGTGGTCACCGCCATGCGTCATTTCCAAGGTTACCTGAGTCGGCGGCATTACCCGAACAATAGTGATAACCCCTTAACGGCGATAGTGTTGCAACGACGATGTATCGTAGCTGAACAATGCGCGCGGACACTGCTGCGGCAGCGAGCTGGTGTCAATGCGACTCTATAAGGGTGACAGCCGTGGTCACACGAAGTTGCGATTTTCACCCGCCGACTTCGCGGGCGGCGGCGCCACTGCCTCCCTTGGCAGTTCGGCAAGCATCACGGCTTCTCCGGGTCTGCGCCCACGAAGGATGCGCACGAGTTCGCTGCGGATTTCGTCTTCACTGTGGCGGGCGAGTTGCTTGCGGTCGGCGAAGGCTTCAAGCGATACCGGCGGCCCGATGCGGATCGTCACGTCAAGGGGGCCGGATTTGAGGAGCTGCCAGGCGTGAGAGCCCATTTCCATGTCGCCATACCAGCCGACGATCGGCCTGTCGGCGCGCTCCAGCGGGACGCCGTGCAGGTGCGTATAACACAGCGTCAAGGTCTGCACCTGGGCGCCAGCAGGCGGCGCGGTAGCCGCGACGGCCGGGTCGGCGTCGTCGGCTGTCTCCGCGTCCTCGCTGGAACGCCGCCCCCGGATGGGCTTGGCGGCTGCGAAAAGCGAGGTGCGGAACGGCAGCACGCGGTTACCGTCGCTGGATGTACCTTCGGCAAACAGCACGAGGGTATCGCCAATCTTCAACCGGTTGGCAATTTCCTCTGCCGAGCCGGCCGCCGCCGTCGGCCGCGCGCGGTCGACGAATACGGTGCGCTGCAGGATGGCCAGCGACGACACGAAGGGCCAGCGGCCGACCTCCTTCTTCGCGACGAACGAGACAGGGGCCACAGCGGAAATCACGGGGATGTCGAGCCAGGAGGTGTGATTTGCGACAATCAGCACCGGTTGGCCGGCGGCCACGGCGCCGTCGATCGTCAACCTGACCCCGAGGAGGCGGCAGACCTGACGGTGATACCAATGCGGGAACGTGCGGGCGAGCCGGGGAGAGACCCTTATGAACAACGCCTGAAGCGGCATCAGCGGGACCGTCAAAGCGAAGAAGCCGGCAAGGATACGGCCGGCACGGAATGCGCTCATGGCACCCTTTTGAGATCGCGCGACAGTGTCAGTGCGTCGATCGCGGCGCCGACACGTCGCTTATAGTAGCCGGGACGGCGGCCGACCTCGGAGAACCGGAGGCTGGCGTAAAGCCCGCATGCCGATCGATTGTCGGCGGCGACTTCCAGGTACATGCGGTCGGCTCCACTCGCCTCGACGGCGCGCGTCAAACCCTCCACCAACCTGCGTCCGATACCGCGGCGCTGGAATGGTGCGCTGACGCCGATCGAAAGGATTTCGGATTCATCGGCTGCGATGCGCCCGATGGCGAAACCGGCTGGAATCGGCGGGCCGATCTCGCGCAGGCGGACCTTGGCGAGGAGGGCGCTGGAACAGGGATCGACAAGCAGGCGGCGCACGGCCTCGACATCCCAGGCGGGATCGAACAGCTCTGCATGAAGAGCGGCAATCTCGGGAGCGGCATCTGCTTCCGCCCACAAGAGGCTGACGTAGCGATCTTCGATCGGCGGATAGCTGTCGGTTGTCATGTTTTTGCTCGCGGTATCGATTTGCCGGCCTGCGGTTTGGCGTCGGCGGGGCGGAGATAAAGCGGAGAAACGGTTTGGGCCATCGAATCAAGACGCAATGCCAGGTTGGCCAGATAGCGCGCATCGGGAAGTAGATCGGGACGAATGGCCCGAAGGTCAACGGACTGACGATCGGCTGCCGCCGCAGCGACGGCTTCGGCACCCGAACCGGCAACGATCAGCGTGCATCCCTGCGGCAACCGTTGCGCGACTTGCATGGACGACAGGACGGCGGGATCGCCGAGCGGTAGGCCTTGGGAAAAATGCTGAACATAGACTTCATCTCGGCGGGCGTCGGTTGCTATGAGGATGTCTGGAAGGTCGATCGGCCGCGCGTCCCGGGTCGTGCCAGTCTTGGCCTCGAACAGTTCCTGGGCAACGCCTTCGGCCATCACCCACAGGCTTGTCGCGCCGACGAGCGGTTTACCGGTCGCCAGGCCAAGCGAGCGGGCCGCGGCGACAGCGATGCGGGTGCCCGTGAAAGTGCCTGGCCCATTGGTCACTGCAATACGGTCGAGCGCGTCGAAATCGAGGCCTGCTTCGTCCATGACTTCGCCTATCATCGGAATCAGGCGTTCGGCGTGGCCGGTCGCCATCGGCTCGAAACGCGAAGCCACACAGCCTTCGCCAGCGCGGACCAACGCCACCGAGCAGGCGTCGAAACATGTGTCGAGGCCGAGGATGTTCATGGGCAGGCACCCTATACCGTCCTGGCGGGATTTTCACCCCTTGTGGATGCCACGGCCGGGTCCTGACCCTTTTGGTGGAGCGGTATTGCAGGCGGCCAAGCCGCGGAGCAGCACCTCGGAAAGCGTGCCTGGCGATTCAGCATCTGCCCGCCCCGCTTGGCAGGTCAAAGGGTTAGAGGATCGCCGCCATTTCCTCAAAGGTGAAACGCGGGCTGCGGGGGCGGAGACTTTCGGGCTTACCGTATCCGATATTGCATAAGAAGTTTGAGCGAATGGAACTACCTGAGAAGAACTCAGCATCAACGCCGTCGTTATCAAAACCGGACATCGGTCCACAATCGAGACCGAGCGCTCGCGCCGCCAGTATCATATAGGCGCCTTGCAGGGTGCCATTGCGGAAGGCAGTCTCTTCGATCTTGGCCGGCTTGCCGGCAAACCAGCTCCTGGCGTCCGTATGGGGGAACAGTTTCGGCAGGTGTTCATGGAATTCCATGTCGTGGCCGATGATGGCGCATACCGGAGCCTGCATCGTCTTGTCGGCGTTGCCGGCCGACAGGTACGGCTTGAGCCGCGCCTTGGCTTCTGGCGAGCTGATGAAGTAAAAGCGCGCCGGCGAACAGTTGGCGCTGGTTGGACCCATTTTCAGGATATCGACCAATCGGCGCAGCTGATCTTCGCTGACGTCCTTGTCGTGCCAAGTGTTGAAAGTCCTCGCATCAAGAAACAGCTGGTTGAGGGCGCTGTCTGTCAACGGTGTCGTGTTCGCCATGGTTGCTGGCTCCTGTTGATAGCCCGGGATACAGAGCAGAGATGGGTCGAACAAGAAAAACCCCGCCAGAAAGGCAGGGTTCCCCTTCGCGTGCGTCTTTGGACGGGACGCCGGAAATCACGCTGCGGCGTTTACTGAACGGCCTGGACTTCCTGCACTTCCGGGCAGAAGTGGCGCAGCAGGTTCTCGATGCCATGTCGAAGAGTCGCGGTCGACGACGGGCAGCCCGAACAGGCGCCGCGCATCTGCAGGTAGACGATACCTTCGCGGAAGCCATGGAACGTGATGTCGCCGCCATCCTGGGCGACGGCGGGCCTGACGCGGGTTTCGATCAGTTCCTTGATGGTCGATACGACCTGCTCGTCGGCCGGGTCGTAATTGCCCTGGGAGACGTCGTTGCCTCCGCCGCTGGTTAGCACAGGTGCGCCGGACATGAAGTGTTCCATGATGGCGCCGAGGATCGCCGGCTTGAGGTGCTGCCACTCGGCTTCACCCTTGGTCACCGAAATGAAATCGGAGCCGAGGAAGACGCCGGTCACTCCGTCGATGTCGAACAGCTTCACTGCGAGTGGAGATTCTTCGGCTTCGTCGCGAGCACGGTATTCGGCGGTACCGGCGCTGAGGACTGAGCGGCCGGGGATGAACTTCAAAGTCGCCGGGTTCGGCGTTGCTTCGGTCTGGATAAACATCTTTGTCTTTCTCCCGGTTCGGGGAAGCACTCAAGCCTTGCGGCTGGCAGGCGGTGGTGCTTCGTTCTTTAGAACCATTCTAGAGGATGACTTAGGTCAGGCAAATAGAAATGTCGACCCCTGCCGTCGCAAATTCCCGTTTCGAGCCCCGTTGGCGCTCGAAACGTGGGAGACGGCGGCCCTCAAGCAAGGGCTTTAATGTAATCCAGCGACAGTTGCCCCGGCACAACGGTGATCGGAATCGGGAATGCGCCGGCGGCCTTGCTGCCGACGAGGGTCGACACGAGCGGACCCGGCCCCTTGGGATCGGTCGAGGCGCCAAGGACCATAATGCCGATGTCCTCATCCTCGTCGATCGTCTCCATGATCGTGTCGACCTTGGAGCCTTCCTTGATGATGTCTTCGGATTCGACCGCCTCGAAGCCGGCCTGATTGAGCTTGCGCCGGTGCAGGCGGAACAGCGCCTTGGCCTTGTTGGTTTCTTCCTCGACGTGGATCTGGCGCACGCCCATCCAATGCTGGTAGCCCTGCGGTTCGATTACATAGAGCATCACGAGCGTTCCGCCGGAGTGCGCGGCACGGCTGGCGGCGAAATAGATCGCACTTTCGACTTCCGGGGCTTCATCGATGATGAGCAGGAATTTCCGCTGGTGGCCGGCTTCAAATGAGCGACGAGTTTTCATGGTCGGCACGCCAATTCTCTCAAGCGATTAGGTTTCCCGCACGCACTTTTCACCTGGAGCGCACGCGACAAGCGGGGATTGTCCATGAACAACCGCGTCGTGTCCACGACTAAGACGCGGCCCGGATCAAGCCGATAACGTCCTTGACTTCGCCCAGAATCGGCTCAGCGATAATGCGGGCGCGATTGGCGCCGTCGACGAGGACCCTGTCGATTTCAGCTGGATCGGCCATCAGACGGCGCGCTTCTTGCGCGATCGGGCCGAGGCGTGCAACGCACAAATCCGCCAGTGCAGGCTTGAATTCAGAAAACTGCCGGCCGCCGAATTCGGACAGGACGTCGGCCTTCCCACTACCGGCAAGAGCTGCATAGATACCTACCAGGTTGTCGGCTTCCGGCCGGCCGGCGAGACCCTCGATCTCGCTGGGAAGTGCTTCGGGATCAGTCTTGGCCTTGCGGATCTTCTTGGCGATGGTGTCGTCGTCATCGGTGAGATTGATGCGCGAGAGGTCGGAGGGCTCGGACTTGGACATCTTGCGCGAACCGTCGCGCAGCGACATGACGCGGGTCGCTGGGCCGACAATCACAGGCTCGGGTTGCGGGAAGAACTGGCCGTCCTCATAGCCGGCGGTGCGGATGCTTTCGGCGAAGTCATTGTTGAATTTCTGGGCAATGTCGCGGGCAAGTTCGAGATGCTGCTTCTGGTCATCTCCTACCGGCACGTGCGTTGCGCGGTAGGCGAGAATGTCGGCGGCCATCAGGTTTGGATAGGCGTAAAGGCCGACGGAGGCGTTCTCGCGGTCCTTGCCGGCCTTTTCCTTGAACTGCGTCATGCGGTTCAACCACCCTAACCTGGCGACGCAGTTGAACACCCAGGCGAGTTCGGCGTGAGCGGAGACCTGGCTCTGGTTGAAAAGGATGCTTTTTTCCGGGTCGAGACCAGCGGCGATGTAGGCAGCGGTCACCTGGCGGATGGCATGGCGTAATTCGCCCGGTTCCTGCCAGACCGTGATGGCGTGCAGATCGACGACGCAGTAGATGCATTCATGTGTTTTCTGCAGGTCGATCCACTTCAGCATCGCACCCAAATAGTTCCCAAGGTGCAGGCTCCCGGTCGGCTGCATGCCGGAAAAGACGCGTTCCTTGAACTTCATGGAGGAGGCTCCCCGGGGCTTCGCGGCGGCGGCCCGATGGGGCGCGCAGGCTATCCACTGGCGGTTTGAATCAGCAGCGGGTTATGGCCTGTCAACGATTGGCGCGCAAGGGCTGAACCGCTCTAGATTGTTTCCGCCTCAGGCGGAAACAATCTTGCTGTTTCGCTCACAGGCCAATCGGCCTATCGGCCTGGCCCTCCGCGGGGGCGGCGTTCCTTTTGGTCAACACTCAGCAAGCTGTTGTTAAGCGGCCGGGCCACAGTCGTGACCTTGGAGTGCTTCCACCTAATACTGAACCGCTCTAAAGCGAAAGGCCCGGGAGACAAAGCTCCCGGACCTTTCAGACGCACAACAAATGGCGCCGAAGAGGGGCATAGCGCGTGGTGAGGGGACCACATGCCGCTTTAGGGGGAGCGGGTCGCCGGCGCCTCCTCTTGATGAAAACAACTGTACCGGGGACCGATTAAGAAGCCGTTTCCATGCGTGCCAATTCTGCGAAAAATTATTACCGTTGGCGCGCCGCGGTTAACCCGGGCGCACGGGAGTCGTGACGGTTGCATCGGCTTCTTTCGGATCGTGCGCTGGAGCCAGCGAGCTTCAGGCGCGCAGCCTTGCGAACTGGCGCAGGCTGAAGACGCCGGTGGCGAAGATCAGCGAGAAGAAGACGATCCCGCCGAGAGCGACGAGACCCGTCAGCGCCGCAGCCTGGACCGGCAGCGCGGCGGCGCTCGCCATGTAGGGGGCCAGGGGAGGTACTGCGAGCCAAAGCGCCGCCCCCATGGCACCGCTGGCCACAATGATAATAGGCAGATTGCGCGCAAGGCGCCGGTCGGATGCGAATTCCCTGCGGCGAACGAGCGCTCCCCAGAGCAGCAGTGCATTGGCCCAACCGGCAATAGAGGTTGCAAGTGCAATACCCACGTGGGGCGGGTGGCCGAGCTGCTTGAAGAGAAAGAAGAGCCCCAACGAACCAATGACGTTTATGACCATGTTGACGAAGGCGAAGCGCATCGGCGTCCTGGTGTCCTCGCGGGCGAAGAAGGCCGGCTGGAACACCTTGATCAGGACAAATCCCGGCAGGCCCACCGCAAACGCGGCGAGCGCCAGCGAAGTCGCGTCGGTGTCGGCGGTGGTGAAGGCGCCGCGCTCAAAGAGGACGCGCACTATCGGCTCGGCGGCAACCACCAAGGCAACGGCGGAGGGCACCGTCAGGAGCAGCGCGAATTCCAGGGAACGGTTCTGGCTGTCCATGGCGCTCTTGTGTTCGCCGGCCCTGAGTTTGCGCGCAAGCTCGGGTAGTAGCACGACGCCGATGGCAACGCCGACGATGCCGAGCGGGAGTTGGTAGAGGCGGTCGGCATAGTAGAGATAAGAGACGGCGCCGGCCTGGAGAGAGGCGATGACGGTGCCGACGACGATGTTGATCTGGGTAATGCCGCCGGCGATGATGCCGGGGATGCCGAGTTCGACGAGGCGCTTGACGCCGGGAGTGTAGCGAGGCCAGCGCAGCCTCAGCCTAAGCCCGGCGCGGCGGACGGCGATCCACAGCATCAACAACTGGGCGATGCCGGCGATGCTGACGCCGATCGCGAGAATGATTCCGGCACCGAAACGCTGCGCGAAGCCGAGCCAGATCGCCAGAGTAATCGCGCCGATCAAGACGACGTTCAGGATAATGGGTGCGGCTGCGGCGGCCCAAAAACGGTTGAGCGAGTTCATTACGCCCGACAGCAGCGCAACCAGCGACATGCACAACAAATAGGGAAAGGCGATCTGCGAGAGGAGAACTGCGAGATCGTATTTTGCCGGGTTCGCGATGAAGCCCGGTGCCAGAATCAGCATCAGCCAGGGCATGGCGAGCATCATCGCAACGGAGAAGACGAGCAGCGTCGCGGTGAGTACGGAAAACGCTTCTTCGGCGAAGCGGCGGGCTTCACCCTCGCCTTCGCCTTCAAGACGCCGGGCGAACAGAGGCACGAAGGCGGCGTTGAACGCACCTTCGCCAAACAGCCGGCGAAACAGATTTGGGAAGCGGAAGGCAACAAAGAATGCATCGGCGACGACCCCGGAGCCGAGAGCGGCGGCGATAAGTATATCCCGGGCGAACCCGAGCAGCCGGCTGACCATCGTCAGGCCACCGACGGTAGCGAATGCGCGATAGAGCATGTGACGCCGTTAACCTCATGCGGATTGAGTCGCAAGCGCTGATTCTGGCGACAGATCTTGCCCAGGCGATGTCCAATTCCAGTCCAGGCGCCTTAGCCGTCTTCGTCTTGGATATCGACGATCTTTCCGAGCCGCCTCGATATTTCCTCCCGGCGCCGCTCGTTGTCTATCTTCTTGCCGGTCAGGTCGGTGACGTAGAAAACGTCTATGACCTTCTCGCCGAAGGTCGAGATATGAGCCGACGAAATGTCGAGGGACAGATCGGACAATTCGCTGGTCAGCTCGTAAAGCAGACCTGAGCGGTCACGGCCGGAGACTTCGATGACAGTATAGTGGTCGGACAGATCATTGTTCACATCAGCGCTTGGATTGACGCTGAAGGCTTCGACGCGATGCTCGACGCGCCGGTTTGCCAGTACTTTCTGGACCCGCGCCTCCCCCTTCAGATAACGCTCGATGGCGTCCCGAATGCGTTCGCAGCGGCGCTTTTCGTCGGCGTCACGGTCAAATTCGCGCTGCAGAAGGAACGTGTCGAGGGCGACCCCGTCGCGTGTCGAGGTAATGTGGGCGCCGACGATGTCGGCACCGACCGAGGAGCAGGCCCCCGCAAACAGCGACAACAGGCGTGGGTGGTTCGGCGCCAGGATTGTCAGCTCGGTGACCGCCGTGAATGCATCCGTTTTGTAGTCGATGGAAAGGCGCTCGCCCTTCGATTCCGCGCGGTCCATGAAGAGCGCGTGTTCCAGATGAACGTCGGTTTCGAAGCGCAACCAGTAATCGTCAAAGAAGCGGCCGAGCTGACTTCTGACTGCCTGCTCCTTCCACCCCTTGGCGCGCAGCTCCGACGCCAGCGCGTCCTTGGATTTCCCGACGCGTTCGCGGAGAGCTTCCAGGGTGTGCCCGCCGGCCAGCATCGACTCCGTCTCATTGTAGAGAGTCCTCAGGAGCTGGCCCTTCCACCCATTCCAGGTGCCCGGTCCGACGGCGCGGATATCGGCAGCCGTCAGCATCAACAGAAGCTTGAGCCGCTCGGGGCTTTTGACGATGTCGGCGAAGTCGCGGATGGTGCGAGGATCGGCGAGATCGCGGCGCTGGGAGATGTTGCTCATGGTCAGGTGCTCTTCGACGAGCCAAGCAACGGTATCGGTTTCTTCGGCGCTGAGACCGAGGCGCGGGCACAGTTCGCGGGCAATTCGGGCGCCGATGACTGAATGATCCTCGCGGCGGCCCTTGCCGATGTCGTGCAGGAAGGCGGCCACGTAGAGAACGGTGCGATTCTCAATCGTCTTGATGAGCTGGGTTGACAGCGGCAGTTCCTCGATCGAGTTGCCGCGATCGATGTCGCTCAACATCTCGACCGTGCGGATCAGGTGCTCGTCGACGGTGTAGTGGTGGTACATGTTGAACTGCATCATGCCGACGACGCGCCGGAAGGGCGGAATGAAGCGACCGAGAACGCCCGCGTCGTTGAGCCGGCGCAGCGACAATGCGCCCGTCTCGGCGTTGGTCAGCATCGACAAGAAGAGCCGATTGGCCTCTGGGTTCTCGCGCATCTGCCTGTCGACAAGGCGCCCGGACTGGCGCAGCAGCCGAATGGCGTTGGGATGGAGAAATGTCCCGGTCGCGGCGGCCTGGTCGAACAGGCGTAGAATATTCAGAGGATCGCGCTCGAAGACGCCGGCATCAGCGACATTCAGACGATCGTTGTCGATGCGGAATTCCGTGCGCGTGCGCACCTGGCGGCGCGTCTGCCAACTCAGCGGCGAGAGAACGCTGCGCAGGGTGGGCGCGGACTTGAGCTGTTGTATTTCGAGTGCGCCGCAGAGAATGCCGGTGAGGTCGCCGACGTCCTTGGCGACCAGAAAGTAATGCTTCATGAAGCGTTCGACCGCTCGAAGGCCGCCGTGGCGCTTGTAGCCGAGCAGTTCGGCCATCTGCGACTGGACATCAAAAGACAGGCGTTCTTCGGGCCGCGCCGTCAGGAAGTGCAGGAAACACCGCACCGACCAGAGAAACTCCTCACAGCGGTGGAAAGTCGTCACCTCTTCCTCGGTGAAGACGCCGGCGCGGATGGTCGATTCACCCACGTCCTCTCCATAGATCGCCTTCGACAGCCAATGCAGCGTATGAAGGTCGCGCAGGCCGCCCTTGCCGTCCTTGATGTTGGGTTCGACGCGGTAGCGGGCATCGCCGGAGCGCTGATGGCGTTCGTCGCGCTCGACCATCTTGGCATCGATGAAAGCGCGGACGTTGGCCTTGATGACCTGCCGGCGGAGCTGATGTTGCAGTTCGGCAAACAGTCTGACGTTGCCGTCGATGAGGCGGGCGTCGATCATCGAAGTCGCTATCGTCATGTCGGCCTTGGACAGCTGGATGCATTGCGAAACGCTGCGCGTTGCGTGGCCGACCTTGAACCCGAGATCCCACAGCAGATAAAGCAGGCGCTCGCTTGCCTGCGCCTGGGAGTCTCCCGCGGCGCCAGGCATCAGGAACAACAGGTCGATGTCGGAGCCCGGAGCCAGCAGACCGCGGCCATAGCCGCCGGTGGCGATGATTGCGATGTGCTCGACTTCCTTGCGCTCGGCGGGCGTGCAGCGATAGGTGACGACAAGATCGAACAACATGCGGATGAGATCGTCCTGGAAACCAGAGAGCCCGGCCGCGCAGCGCTTGCCCAGTCCATCGGCTTCCAACTCGGCGCGTGCCTGGGCGCGGGCGGCGGCGATCAACTTCTTGACGCGTGCGACAAAATGGGGCCGCGCCTTGTCGGGTCCGCCGTCGGCGGTGACGATGCGCTTCAGTTCCTCTTTCAGTGCTTCCGGATCGAAATAGCGGGTCGGCGGCGGCGGGTCGGCAGAACGCAGGACCTTCAGCATCATCAAGGCGGAGCCTGGGGTGGGGCTTTGCATTATCGCTGTGGCCTTTGGTCAATTATCGGGGCGATGCGCCTTCGCCAAGCTCACGGCGCGCGAGTTCATTTCAGTTGCCGGCTTCCCGGAGTAGAGCCTTGAGCCTGTACAGCGCGTCAAGGGCCGCCTTCGGTGAAAGTTCATCCGGGTTGATTGATTTCAGCTCGGATTCGACCGCCGATGGCGCGCCACCCGCACCGATCGGATTGGCGGGCCGGGCTGCGGCAAACAAGGGCAGTTCGTCGAGAAGCATATCAGGTGTGCGGGTATTTTGCCTGTCGGCATCCTGAAGCAGGGCGAGGACCTCACTGGCGCGGGCGATAACGCCGGCCGGCAGCCCGGCGAGCTTACCCACCTGGATTCCGTAGGAGCGGTCGGCAGCGCCCGGCTTCACCTTGTGCAGGAAGATGATCTCGTCGCGCCACTCCTTGACGTCGATGGTCACGTTGGCGACTTCCGGCAGGCGGTCGGCAAGCGCCGTCAGCTCGTGATAGTGGGTGGCAAACAACGTGCGGCAGCAGCGCACTTCATGCAGGTACTCGACGCAGGCCCAGGCGATCGACAAGCCGTCGAAGGTCGATGTGCCGCGGCCGATCTCGTCGAGAATGACCAGCGAGCGGTCAGAGGCCTGATTAAGGATGGCCGCCGTCTCGACCATCTCGACCATGAACGTCGAGCGACCGCGGGCGAGGTCGTCGGAGGCGCCGACTCGCGAGAAGAGCCGGTCGACAATTCCGATGGAAGCGCGCTCGGCGGGCACGAAAGACCCCATCTGTGCGAGCACGGTAATAAGCGCGTTCTGGCGCAGGAATGTCGACTTGCCGGCCATGTTGGGACCGGTGACGAGCCAGATGCGGGCAGCGCGGTTGTCGTCGAAGCCGGGCGGGCGGCTGTCGGGATCGACGGGCGACTGGGCGTAGTCCTGATCGCTGCTTCCGGGCAGGTCCGGTGCGCGGCCAAGAAGACAGTTGTTGTCGATGAAAGGACCATCGCGGGCCGCTTTCAGCGACTGTTCGACCACGGGGTGGCGGCCGCCGCGGATATCGAAGGTCCGGTCGGGGAGAAGGGCTGGCCGGGTGTAGTTCTCGCGCTCGGCGAGATCGGCCAGCGCGGCTGCGACGTCGAGTTCAGCAAGGGCTGATGCAATCTCGCAAAGTTCGGCTTCGGCCTCACCGATACGGCGGGCGAGATCGTTGAAGACGTCCTGTTCGAGGGCCAGTGCGCGGTCGCCGGCCGTGGCGATGCGGCCCTCCGTCTCGGCCAGATCGTCGGTGATGAAGCGCATTGCGTTGGCCATCGTCTGACGATGGCGGAAGACCTTGTCGAAGGGGGCGGACGTCAACGGTCCGGAGTTGCCCTGGGTGACCTCGATGAAGAAGCCGAGGATGTTGTTCTGGCGGACTTTAAGCGACTTTACGCCGGTTTCGTCCCGGTAGCGGGCTTCGAGTTCGGCGAGGATCTGGCGGGCGTCTTCCTTGAGTCGGCGGGTGTCATCGAGGTCCTTCACGAACCCCGGCCGCACGAAGCCGCCATCGCGACGGTTGACGGGCAGTTCGTCGGCAAGCGCGGCGGTGAGCGCTTCGAGGAGTGGCCCGGAGGCCCGTTCGAGGCGGGTGGCGATGCGGACGAGTTCCTCGGGCAGGCCCATGCCGCGCGCGCCGCCGGCCAAGAGGCCGGCGCAGTCGGCGGCGGCGGCGAGGCCATCGCGTACGAAGCCCAGATCGCGCGGTGAACCGCGGCCGAACGAGAGCCTCGAGATAGCGCGTGCGATGTCGGTTGCGGCGGCGAGGGCCTTGCGGACGTCGTGGCGCAGGTTAGGCTCCCCGATCAGGAAGGAGACGGCGTCGAGACGGGCGTTGATGGCGGCGATGTCGCACAGCGGGCTCGATAGACGGGCGGCGAGTTCGCGCGCGCCGGCTCCGGTCACGGTGCGGTCGATCGCGCCGAGCAGGCTGCCTCTTTTTTCGCCCGTTGCGGAGCGGGTCAGTTCGAGGCTGGCACGGCTTGCCGGGTCGATCAGCAGGTCGGAGCCCCCGGCAGCGCGGCGCGGCGCGCGAATCACCGGTTTCCTGCCGATCTGAGTGAGGTCGACGTATTTTAGCAGCCCGCCGATGGCCGAAAGTTCGGCGCGGCTGAACTGTCCGAAGGCGGTGAGATCGGCGACGCCGAGCCGCTGCTTGAGATCACGTTCGCCGGAACGGCTGTCGAAGTGCGCAGCCGGAAGCGGCGTCCGGGCTGCAGCGGAAAGCGAAATGGCTTGCGCAAACGCGGCGTCCCCCGAAATGCCGTCGGGGACCAGGAGTTCGCGAGGTGCGAGGCGGGCAAGTTCGCCGGGAAGGTCGGTCTCAGAAGCCGCGCCGACCTCGAATTCGCCGGTCGAGATATCAAGGGAAGCAAGCGCGACGACGCGGGTCGCCGCGTTGCCGCCAGCGCCCTCAGGGCTCGAAAACAGAGCGGTCAGATAATTGCGGGCGGTCGGCTCGAGAAGCGTTTCCTCCGTCAGTGTCCCTGGCGTCACCAGACGGACGACGTCGCGCTTGACGACGGCCTTGGAGCCGCGCTTGCGGGCTTCGGCAGGATCTTCGAGCTGTTCGCAGACGGCGACGCGGTAGCCTTGGCGGATGAGCCGTTCGAGATACTCGTCGGCACGTACAACGGGAACGCCGCACATGGGAATGTCCTGCCCAAGGTGCTTGCCGCGCTTGGTCAGCGTTATGGCGAGAGCCGCGGAGGCGGTGACGGCGTCTTCAAAGAACAACTCGTAGAAATCACCCATTCGGTACCACAGGAGGCTGTCCGGGTTTGCCGCCTTGATCTCCAGGTATTGGGCCATCGATGGCGTCGCACCTGCGGCAACGGCGGCCTCGACCGCCGCAATCCGATCAGTTTCGTCCAATGCCTTACTGGTCATCTTGGAATTCATTCGCGATATTCGTTTCGCCAACTGCCGGTCCCGAACGAAGAGTCATTGGGCCAGCCATAGCCTGCCAAGCCCCGCCGGGGAAACCCCTGGCAACCGGCCGGGACCTTCGTCAACCGGGAAAGTTGCCTGAACCATTGGCCTGACGGGTATGTTGTGCCCTGCGGCTTTGCAACATATCGTGGCGCTGCACTGCCGCTTGCCCGGCCCGCCGCCGTAAGACGATCGCGTGGCCGAGGCTTCCACTCCTGCCTTTTGGACCGCAATTCCCATGTCGCAACCCGGCCGCTTCACCGAAGCGCGTTTCACTCCTCAGGAAGCCTTGCAGTTCCACTCGCAAGGCAAGCCCGGCAAACTCGAGATCACGCCGACGAAGCCACTGGCCACCCAGCGCGACCTGTCGCTGGCCTACTCGCCGGGTGTCGCCGTACCCGTCAAGGCCATCGCCGACGATCCTTCGGCGGCCTACGACTACACCAACAAGGGCAACCTCGTGGCGGTCGTGTCGAACGGAACCGCGATCCTCGGGCTCGGCAATCTGGGGGCGCTGGCGGCGAAGCCGGTGATGGAGGGCAAGGGCGCGCTGTTCAAGCGGTTCGCCGATATCGACGCGATCGACCTGCTCGTCTCGACTGAAGACCCGGAAGCATTCGTCAATTGCGTCAAGTATCTGGGGCCCAGCTTCGGGGGCATCAACCTCGAAGACATCAAGGCGCCCGAGTGCTTCATCATCGAGGAACAGCTGAAAGAGCTGCTCGACATCCCGGTGTTCCACGACGACCAGCACGGCACGGCGATCGTCGTGTCGGCGGGCATCCTCAACGCGCTGAAGATCGTCGGAAAGGATATCGGTGAGGTCAAAATGGTGGCGAGCGGAGCCGGTGCGGCTGCGCTCGCCTGCCTCAACCTTCTCGTCACGATGGGCCTTAAACAAGAAAATCTCATCGTCAGCGACATCGAGGGCGTCGTCTACCAGGGCCGCAAGGAACTGATGGACCGCTACAAGGAGCCGTTCGCGCGCAAGACCAAGATGCGGACGCTGGCCGAAGCCATAAAGGGCGCCGACATATTCCTCGGATTGTCGGCGGGCGGCATCGTCAGCCGCGAGATGGTGGCGAGCATGGCCGACAAGCCGATCATCTTCGCGATGGCCAACCCGGAACCCGAAATTTCGCCCGAAGACGTGTTGGCGGTGCGCAGCGACGCGGTGATGGCGACGGGGCGGTCGGACTATCCCAACCAGGTCAACAACGTCTTGTGCTTCCCGTTCATCTTCCGGGGCGCGCTCGATGTGCAAGCTTCCACGATCAATGACGCGATGAAGGTTGCGGCGGCGGAAGCGCTTGCCGAACTCGCGCGCGAGGACGTCCCCGACCAGGTGGCGCGCGCCTACCAGGGGCGACGGGCGATGTTCGGTCCCGAGTACATCATCCCCGCGCCCTTCGACCCGCGTCTCATCTCGGCCATTCCGCCTGCAGTCGCCAAGGCGGCGATGGACACGGGCGTGGCGCGCGCGCCGATTGCCGACATGGAACAATACGTGGCCCGCCTCAGGGGGCGGCTCGACCCGCTGTCGGACTGGCTGCAGTCCATTTTCGAGAAAGTGCGCAGCGATCCCAAACGCGTGATATTCGCGGAGGGCGAGGAGCCGGCCGTTATCCGGGCCGCCAACACTTTCTATTCGCAAGGCTTCGGACAGCCGATGCTGGTTGGCACGAGGGCCAGGGTCAAAGAAACTTTCGAAGGACTTGGGATTGCACTGCGCCCGGAATTCGAGCTGCACGACACGCGCCTTTCCCCCTACGTCGAGGAGTTTACCGACTACCTTTACGAGCGCCTGCAGCGGCGCGGATACCTCAGGCGCGACTGCCTGCGCATCGTACAGAACGAACGCAATGTCTATTCCGCGCTGATGGTGGCGCACGGCTATGCCGATGCAATGGTATCCGGTGTAACGCGCAGTTGGGCCGGAATTTTCAAGGACGTGCACCGTGTGCTCGACGTGGCCCCTGAACGTACGGTCATCGGTGTGAGCCTGGCAATTTCGCGCGGGCGGGCGGTGCTGATCGCCGACACCTCGATCCACGACATTCCCACGGCCGACGAGATGGCGCGGATCGCCGTCGAGGCCGCGGGGGCTGCGCGCAGTTTCGGCATCGAGCCCAGGGTGGCGCTGCTCGCCTATTCAACGTTCGGACAACCTCGCGGCGAACGGTCGGACGACGTGCGCAAGGCGGTCCAGATGCTCGACGAAATGGGCGTCGACTTCGAGTACGACGGGGACATGGCCGCCGACGTGGCGCTCAACCCCGAGCTCATGTCGCTTTATCCGTTCTGCCGGCTGTCGGATACCGCCAACGTCCTCGTCATGCCGGCCTTCCACGCGGCGTCCATCTCGACGAAGATGCTGCGCGAACTTGGCGGAGCGACCATCATCGGGCCGATCCTCGTCGGGATGCAGAAGCCGGTGCAGATCTGCTCGCTGGGATCGCGCGATTCCGACATCGTCAACATGGCTGTGATCGCTGCCTATGAAGCGGGCTGGTAGGTCGGCGGGCGCGCCATGACAATCGCAGTCATGACAGTTCGACTCATGATGCTTGCGGGCATGCCATGAACTGGCTCGACTGGCTGGCTATCGGCGCCTACGGCGTTTCCGTGATGGCACTCGGCCTTCTTGTCAGCGGGCGCGCGGAAACCGAAACCGATTATTTTCTCGCTGGCCGAAAGGAGGGATGGCTCCCGGTCGCGGCTTCGACGTGGGCGACCAAGCTTTCTGCGCTGACATTCATCGGCGTGCCCGGCGTGGCAATAGCGGGCAATTTCGCCTACGTGCAGCTCTGGTTCGGCTCGTTTTTGGCGGCCTATCTCGTTGCGACTGTGTTCGTGCGCGAATTCTACCGGCTACAGGTCGCCACGGTCTACGAATACCTGGGTTTGAGGATCGGACCTTGGACACGGACCAGCGGCACGCTGGTTTTCATCGTCAGCCGGTGTCTTGCAAGCGCCGTGCGGCTCGCCGGCTGCGCCATTGCGATCTCGGTTTTCTTCGACCTCGGCCTTTTCGAGTCGATCGGGCTGATCGCCGGAATCGCAGCGTTGTATGTTCTGACCGGCGGCCTGCGCGCCGTCATTTGGACCGACGTCCTGCAGCTCTTATTATTCCTCTCGGGGGCTGTCGCCACAATCATCTATGTCGGGCTGACGCTGCCTGGTGGATTTTCGCAGATCGTCACGGCCGGCATGGAGGCCGACAAGTTCCAGATCTTCGATTTCCGTTTCGATGTTGCCGACCCGGCGACGTTCTGGATGGGCAACCTTTTCGCGCTCGTCCTTGGACTTGCCACGGGCGGTGCCGACCAGGACATTGCGCAGCGTGCACTGGCATGCCCGAATGCCCGGGTGGCAGGGACGGCGGTCACGGCTGCAGGTGGCGCCGACCTCGTCAGCACGCTCCTGTTCCTCAGCGCCGGAGTGGCGGTTTACGCCTACTACCAGGCATTCCCACAGGAAGCCGTCAGCGCGTTGATAAGCGAGAACCACTTCGACTACGTGTTCCCCCATTTCATCCGGCACGAGTTGCCGCCCGGCCTGCGCGGCCTATTGATCGCGGGTCTGCTGGCAGCGGCGATGTCGTCCCTCGATTCAGCTCTCAGCGGCTTGGCGTCATCGGCCTATTTTGATCTCGGCCTGATGCGCCGCAGCCGATCCGGCGGCGTACTCAGCGGTCCGCGGGTTCTGGTCGTCGTGTTTGCCATCATTCTTGCAGCGATCGCGATCTGGTTCGGCCGGCAGCCGTCCATCCTGTGGTTCGGGTTGCAGATCATGGGCTACACCTATGGCGGGCTGCTCGGGCTATTTGCTGTCGCCTTCTATCTGCGCGGCGTCGCCGACGACGTTGCAAGCGTGATCGCCGTATTCTCCAGTATCGCCGTCGTTCTCATTGCTACGCAGTGGGGCTTCGGCTTCGGACTCGGAGTAGTCGCCTGGCCGTGGGCCGTCATTATCGGCGTAGGGTGGACGTGTCTTGCCGCGGCGCTGATCGGATCGGTGCGCAGGCGCGCCGGCACCTGACGAGAGTGGCGGACATTTTTCTGCGAAATGCACAATTGTGCGCTCTTTGTCATTGCAACGCCGCAATGCGACTTGTGAGTTGTTTGACCGCATTGAGCATTTCAAGGATTGGTCTTGCCCCGTTTTACCGCATACTTGTTCGCCGTCATCACTCTGGCCACGTCGGCGCAGACGTTTGCTGGATCTCCCGAACCGGTGCTCGTCGCAAAGCCCCAACTGGCCGTTCCTCCAATGAAGCGTATCGACATCTCCCCGGAACTTGCAGAGAAGGTCGGCCAGCAAGTATGGCTCAACGAGACCGGGGGGAAGCGCGATGCGATCACGGCGTGGAACGCTTCGGAAGACTTCGCTTCGCTCGGGATTGGACATTTCATCTGGTTTTCGCAGGGTCTCGAAACGCGCTTCGTCGAAAGCTTTCCTGCCATGCTCGAATACCTCCGCGGCCGTGGCGCAAGACCGCCTGAATGGCTCGACGTCACTCCCGTGCCGCCGTCTCCGTGGAAATCGAAGCGCCAGTTCCAACGCGAATTTCATTCGGAGCGAATGACGAGCCTGCGGGAATTCCTGTTCGACACCTTCGGGCTGCAGGCGCAATTTCTCGCGCTCAGAATGCAGGAGGCGCTGCCGCGGATCGAAGCGAGCCTTGCCGACAGAAGCGCGCGCGAACATGTCCGGCGACAGTTCAACCGCGTCGTCGCCGCTTCGAAGGATCTCTACCCCCTGATCGATTACATCAACTTCAAGGGTGAGGGGATCAGCGAGACCGAGACGTTCCCCAACCGCGATACCCGCGAACCCGAAGGCTGGGGGCTCAAGCAAGTTCTCCTCGCGATGCAGGGAAGCTCAAGCAAGCCCGCCGACGTCCTCGGCGAATTCGCGGATGCAGCGCGCTCTGCGCTCAAGCGGCGCATCGCCAACAACCCTCCCGACGAGCGCTGGCAGCACGGCTGGCTCGCGCGCGTGGAGACCTACCGCAGGCCGCTCGATCCACATTAGATAGGGTGGTGTTCAAAGCCAGAGCAGGGTGCATCGCTTTTTTGCTCCCGCTGCCACTTCTTTGAGCCGCATCGAGACGAATTTTCCTTGCGAAGGCGCTCAATACGAATAGGCTTGCCGTGAACACTTCACGATCACGCCCGCGAACCGCAGTTACCGTACCAGGAGTTCAGCCGATGACTTCTCGACGAACGAAATCAATTTCTGCCGGCCTTTCAGTTGCCTGCGCCTTCGCCCTGACCGTCGCAAGCAGCGTTGCCGTAATGGCCCAGGAGACGATCAACTACGGCGTCCAACCCGCAACCCAGCCGATCTACATCGCGAAGGCGCTTGGCCTCCTCGACGAAATCGAGAAGAAGCACAACGTAAAGATCGAGTTCCGCTCGTTTTCCTACGGCGCTCCCGAAAACCAGGCCATGGCGGCTGGCGAACTGCAGATTGCTTCTGCCGGCATGGGGCCTGCGATCGTCGCTTCGGCGCGGCTGCCTGCAAAACTGATCGCGATCTCGATCCTCGAGCAGACGGCGATCCTGGTGCCCATCGACAGCGAGGTCAAATCGCTGGCCGACCTGAAGGGCAAGCGCATCGCTTTTCCCGGTGAGGGCTCGCAACAATATCCGCTGCTGATCAAGGCGCTGGCGGACGCGGGCCTGAAAATCTCTGACATCGAGCTATTCAAGACGAAGGGCTCGGACGTGCCTACGTTGCTTCAGCAGAAATCGGTTGACGCCGGCATCACCTGGGACCCGCACGTTTCCAACGCGCTCGCCGCCGGCCACTCGAAGGTTCTCCTGAAGGCCGAAAAAATCCTGCCGATCAAGGAAAAACACTACATCGGCAATGGCGAGTACGCGCGTGAAGACTTCATCGCCAAGCACCCCGAACTCGTCCAGGATCTCATTACGGCGAACGTGAAGGCGATCGAATTCATCGTCAAGGATCCAAAGAAAGCCGGAGAATACTGGGCCGAGCAAATCGGCTTCCCGCAGAAAGTCATCGACTACTCGCTGAGCGAGGGTATTTCCGTCTATTCGACCGACATCGTGCCGGGACAGGATACGATCGACGCGTACACCAAGTTCCTGAAGGATGCGAAGATCCTCAATGCGGATGACAACCCTAAGGTCGACGGGTCGTTTGCGACCAAAGCTCTTGCAGAAATCAAGTAGGACCCGGCGGCAACAAAGACAAAGGCACAGGTGCTGATGCGTGAGGAACGCGGACTGTTCGGGCACCTGCTGCCTTATCTTTACGCGGCGACGTTCATCGTCGTTGTCTGGCAGCTCGTGGTGACGTTGACGAAGCCGCACGTGTCGCTGCTGCCGCCGCCCTATCTGGTCGCGCAGGGCTTCTATGAACTTGTCGCCAGCGGACAGCTGTTCGTGCATGCCGGCGTCAGTCTTGCGCGGGTGTTGTCGGCATGGTTCCTGTCGATGTTGATCGCGGTGCCGCTTGGGCTCGCAATGGGCCGCAGCCGGCTGATTGAACGGCTGGTCGATCCGGTGATCGAACTGTTGCGACCGATCTCGCCGCTGGCCTGGATCCCGCTGGCGATTCTGTGGTTCGGTATTGGGGAATCGGGAAAGATCTTCATCGTCTTCATCGGCACGTTCTTCCCGACTCTGCTGGCGACTGTGGCAGGCGTCAAGGGCATTGAGCCGCACCTCATCCATGCCGGTCAGGTGTTCGGGTGCAAGTCACAGTTTGCGCTGTTTCGCAAAATAGTGCTGCCTGCGGCCCTACCCAGCATCATCACAGGATTGCGCATCTCTTTCGGGACGGGATGGGCGGCGATCATCGCAGCCGAACTGGTGGCCGCCCGCTCAGGCCTCGGCTATCTGATCGCCAACGGCATGGAGATCCTGCGTGCCGATCAGGTGCTGGTCGGCATGATCGCCATCGGCGTTCTCGGTGTCGCCTTTGACGCGGGTCTGCGCTACGTCGGGCGACGTTTGACCTGGGAAGGTGCAGCGTGAGCGAACCCCAAAACAGTTCCCAACCGGGCAAGAGCATCACGGTCGATGGTGTCAGCAAGATCTACCAGAGCCGGGGCGGCGGCGAGGTGGAGGCCTGCCGCCGGATCGACCTCGAAATCAAGGCCGGCGAATTCGTCGCGATCGTCGGTCCGTCGGGGTGCGGGAAGTCGACTCTCCTCTACATGATGGCGGGATTCAGCGCCCCGACAACGGGCCAAATCCTCTGCGGGGGCGTTGCTGTCAGGGGTCCGGACATAGAACGCAGCATGGTGTTTCAGAACTATGCGCTCTTCCCCTGGCTCGACGTGCGCGGCAACGTTGAATTCGGGCTAGAGAACAAAGGCGTGCCGAGAAACCTGCGAACCGAGAAGGTCGACCGCCACCTGAAGCTGGTCGGCCTTTCGGAGTTCGCCGACAAGCACATCAGCGAGCTCTCCGGCGGCATGAAACAGCGCGTTGCGATTGCCCGCGCATTCGCCGTCGAACCGGGCGTGATCTTGATGGATGAACCGTTCGGCGCGCTCGATGCGTTGACGCGCAGGTTTCTGCAAAAGGAGCTATTGCGCATCTGGCGGGAACAGGCCTGCACCGTCGCCTTCGTCACCCATTCGGTGCCCGAATCGATCGTTCTGGCCGACCGCATCGTCGTCATGTCGGCCCGTCCAGGAGAATTGAAGTCGATGATCGACGTCGATCTGCCACATCCAAGGGATTCGACTTCGGATGGCTTCCGCGACCTCGAGCGGCGCATCTATGCCGATCTCGATGAGGAGCTCGCCAAGACGTTCTCTGCCGAGGGCCTGCTCGGCTAATCGTTTGAAGCGCCGGCCGGACGCTCGCGCAACCGATCCCGTTTGCCGTTGCATTGCATTGGTTTTCGCAAAGGTACCGATCATGCGCCCGGTGTGAATATTGCTGCGACGATTGCTGCGAATTTGATCAGCAAATCGCCCCGAATAACCGAAACGGGAGCCGCAAGCCGGCTCCCTTCGATGGTTGAGAATGGTCGGGATTGTTGCGTTCAAAGATATGGGCGCAGGTAAGGGCAGAGACGGATGTCGCCGCCATAGGTCACGTACGTCCCTGTTTCCCAGTCGAAGGATCGGTAGTCGCGTGCGCAGCGGCGCATTGCGGCCTGGAAGGCCGAGTTGGCGGATTCGCGCGCGATGAGTGCGATGATGCCGATGCCAATGGCAACGCCGATGCCCCGGTTCAGCGCGCGTCGGCGATAATAGCGATGGCGCGGTGTCAGACCGCGGCGGACGATGCGGCCGCGACGAATGGTTCTGCGGGCCGCAGTCGAGCGACGCACTGACCTGCGCACTGCGCTGCGCGGCCGCTTTTTTGCGACCTGGACGACGGGTAGACCCACGCCTACCCCGCCATCGGCAGCAGCCGGCGCACTCGCCTTCGAAGCGGGCGCGACCGGAGCAGCGCTGGCGGCCGAGCCGAAGAGGAAGAGGGACACGCCAACTGCCATTGCGGCCCCAAACGTCGAAGTGATACTTCGTCTCATACTGAGTGCACTCCTTCGGTTTCGCCGGGGTCAACACCCTTTCCGCGGTTGTCGCGACGGGCCACCGGCTATCGCGCCAAAGTAGGAAACGAAGCTGGGCCTGCGCATTGACCTTGCTCAATCAACAATCAGCGCTTTGACACATCTGCTTCGCATTGCACAATCCCGCCGTGTTCCCGACTCCGATTTGCCACAAGCGGCGGCATACACTTCTCGAATCGTAGCCACTGGAACCAAATCTCTACGTAACTCGTTCCAGCTGCGGCGTTTATCGCCTGTGCGAAACTGCCGCGCAGTCGGCTGCCAGCAGCAGGAGTAGATTCCGAGACTGACTCGCTGGACGCCTATGCCGCGCCGATATCTTGCGGCGCAGCATAAGTCTCAGCATTGCCGGTGAGGATCGCGGACGGCAGCGATCCGGCTACAGAATCGCATCTGCCTGCGTCCAGGAGGCGCAAGCCAATGAGTGACAAAATTCCATCTGATGGAGCGGCGCGCAGCCGCGACATCCGCCTCGATTTCTTTCGCGGGCTGGCGTTGTTCATCATCTTCGTCGCGCACGCGAAGATGAACCCCTGGGCGGCCTATACGCCCGGCAAGTTCGGTTTCTCGGACTCGGCCGAAATCTTCGTTTTCTGTTCAGGTGTGGCTTCGGCGCTGGCCTACGGAAAACTATTCGACGACCGCGGCTTGCTCGTGTGTTCGGCACGAATCGCGCACCGGTGCTGGCAGGTCTACTGGGCCCACATCGGGGTGTTCTTCGCGGTGCTTGCAGCAATGCTCGGCGTTGATATGTGGCTAGGCACAGGGGATGCGTATGTGCGCGGGATCGATCTGCACCACGTCGTTTCCGGCGACGTCGCGCGGGTTTTGCTGGCGCTGATGACATTGACCTACGTGCCGGGCCTGTTTGATATCCTGCCGATGTACATCGTGCTGCTGGCGATGGTGCCGCTGATGCTGGCGATTTCGCGCCTTGGAACTTACGCCGTGCTGGCGTTTATCGCCGTGGTCTGGGCGATCGGCAACGCGAAGCTCATCGAGTTGCCAGCCGAACCGTGGAGCGACCGGACGTGGTTCTTCAATCCGCTGGCGTGGCAGCTCGTTTTCTTCACCGGGTTCGCCTTCGCGCGTGGCTGGCTCCCGGCGCCTCCGATACGGCGTGCGGCGGTCATCGCCGCAGCGGTCCTGCTCGTTGCAATGGTGCCATTCGCCTACGATCCAATCGCGCTTTCCCTCCCCCACGGTCAACCCATCCGCGACGCGCTCGCCCCCTATTTCGACAAGAGCAACTTCGCACTGTTGCGGTACGTGCACTTCCTCCTGGTCGCATATGTTGCGTATGCGGTTGCCGGGCCGGCGGGGGCAACGTTGACGCGCTGGCAGAACTCTGGCTGGCAAACCGTGTTGAGGGTGGTCAGTCTAGTTGGTCGCCAATCGCTGCCGGCGTTCCTTGCAGGCGTTATGCTGTCGACTTTGTGCGGAGTGGCGATCAACCTTCTGGGTCAGAGCGCGATTGCCACGCTTTTCGTCAACCTCTGCGCCTTCGGGATCATCGTCGCCGTGGCCTACTTGGCAGCCTGGTTCAAGTCGCCGCCATGGTCGAAGCCGCTGTCCGTCGCAGCACGGCGCCAGAAGGTGCCGGAAACGACGCCACCCTGCCAGGGTTCAGGGACAAGCCTAGCAGCATGACTGGGAAGATCGGCTGAGCCGGCTGCGCAGCATCCAGCAGCGTATGGCGCAAGTCATTGTGTTCGCATCGCCCCGCACTGGCATTGCAAAAGCCGAGGAGTTCAATCTTCGCAGCAGATCCAGATGGCTCTTTTGCTGAATATGCTTTGAACTCGGGCGGTGCCTTCGCACCATGGACTTTGTCCTGTCGTTCCCGGCTGCTGGATAATGTCGACGGGTTAACGAACTGGTACCCAGAATCAATCCAGGGTGGACGGATCGAGTGTGGCTCAGGTGCGACAATCGAAAAATAGAAGTTCCTCGATAGCGGGGCAATTGGCCAGAACCGCTGGCCCCGGGGTTGCCGCGTCTGGGTCCTCGCGTCACAGTCCGGGGCAACGTTGCCTTACGGGCGATAACGTTTGGCGCGACTGAAGCTGGCACGCTGGCAGCCGGCGCCACCGGGGTCTCGAACGGAGCCAAAAGCAGAAGCACGAGAACAGGATATTTCGTCATGCCATTTCAGTTCAAACTGCGCCGCGCAGTCATCGTCGCCGCCCTTTCAGCCACCATTGCCGGCCTTGGAAGCGCCAGCGCTTCGGCGCAGGATCTGTTCGACTTCCTGTGGTCGGGTGGATCGCAGTCGAGCGTCGCCTTCTCGCCGAGATATGAGCCGGGTCAGATTATCGTCAGCTTCGGCGACCGAAAGCTCTATCACATCCATTCGCGCGGCGAAGCGACGAGCTACCCAATCGCAGTGCCGCGTCAGAAAAGCCGCTGGTCTGGGGTGACGCACGTTTCGCAAAAAAAGGTCAATCCAGGCTGGACGCCGACGCCGGAAATGCGCCGCGAAAACCCGAAGCTGCCGGCCCACGTTCCAGGTGGCCATCCGCTCAATCCGCTCGGCAACCGCGCTTTGTATCTTGGTTCAAGCCTCTACCGCATCCACGGCACCGACGCACCATGGACCATCGGCTCGGCGGTCTCCAAGGGCTGTATACGGATGTATAACGAGGACGCGGCCCACCTTTATTCGCGCGTCAACGTGGGAACCAAGGTGACGGTCACCTGGAAAAAGTTCACGACATACTAGTGTGGCGCCTCGCAATTGCCGACCAACAATTCGGCTGGGTTCGGAGTCGGCAATTGTGAGACAAGCATCCTGCTCTTCGCTGACGGGAGAACCCGCCTGTCGGCCTAGCCATCGGCGGGGCGGCGCTCCTTTGGTCAACACTCAGCAACCTGTTGTTGAGCAGCCGGACCACAGGCGGGCTGAGCCTTACAAGGATGTGGGCGTGCCGAGTAGGTCGGCGACCCGGCCGACCTGATGCAATGCCCAGTTGAGTTCCTGACGCTCAAGGGCGGTAAGCTCGCCATGGGCTACGGAATTGGACAGCTTGTGGCCTGCGGTCATATCGCGAAGCTGCTGACGCAGGATCGCTTGAAGAAAAAACCTGTGACTCGCCAGCAAATCGGTGACAAGCGTTGTCGAAATGCCTTCGAGCTGAGCGGCAGCGGTGAGCCTGTCGCGGGTCGAGCGCTGCCTGATGCCATGGCGCAGAGCGAGAACGCGCGCGGATGAGAAAATCGGCATCAAGCCGAAGCGCTTGAGGTCGACGCGACCATCAACAAGCTTCACCCGGCCGGTCCAGCCGAAGGGAATGTCAGAACCGGTAGCGCTCAGCGCCAGCAGGCTCTGGAAGGAGCGGGACTGTCCCGCGAGGGCGACGGCATCCGACCAAACCTCTTCGAACAGATCCGCCTCGCCATGCACAGTGACAGCGTCGAAAAATATATCGCTGGAGAGGATGTTCTCAGGCTTGTTGCGCGCGATCCAGGATCTCGTTGTCTCCTTCCATCGCGCGACGTTCATGCGCCATGCCGCGTTGGAGGCCATGACACCGCCCTTGCAATAAACAACGCCGGCGGCATCTAGATAATCGGCGACGCGTTGGCCGAGGCGTTCGAACCATGCGTCCACGTCCTCGCCGCCGGGGGGCTCCTCATAAACGATGGCGTTGTCCTGATCCATTGCCAAAAGGCTTTCGCCGCGGCCACCGGAACCCAGCACCATCATCGCGTACCGCGAGGGAGGCGGACCGAACCCTTCGGTGGCCAATGCCTGCTCGGCAAGTTCGCAGGCCCGACGGGTCATGGCGCGAAGCTCGCGCGAAATGACGGCGGTGGTATCCCTGACATCGACCTCTTCGAGATCCAAGGCCCTGGCGACATTTGGCAGGTTGAGCCATATCCGACCGAGTTCGTCGGGTGTTGACGCCTTCTCGATGCTGAGGCCCAGCGCCACGGCATCGTCGGTACGCCCGCGAAGCAGGTCGCGGGCACTGAGCGCCCCAACAAGCCGGCCCTCTTCGTCGGTGACGCCGAGATGGCGGAAACCGCGCGAGGACATAATCGCGAGTGCCCGGTAGACGAACTCGTCGCGCGAGATAGTGACGAGCTTGGGCGAGGCAACGCTCGATACCTTGGCGTCGAGAGCGGCAACGTCATCGCGGGCAAGCGCCCGCAAGACGTCGCGCTCGGTGACGATCCTGGTCGGTTCGCAATTCTCACCGGTGACGAACAGCGAGCTGACCTTCGTATCGGCCATCTGCTTGAGCGCCGTGCGCAAGGCGGTCGTGCCAGAGATGGTGAGCGGCGGCGAATTCATAAGTTCGCCGACGCGGTGCCGGAATGCGAAGCTGTCGATGCGCGCAAAATCGGCAATGCTGCCTGCGGCGTCAGTCGGGGCTGCCGTGGTGACCCAGCCGGCCGCTCCTTCGGTCGCGATCTTCTGGCTGTTTTTTTGATCGATGGCCCGTTCGGCCTGGGCGAGAGTGCGGACTCCTTTATCGCGCAACATCGGCAGAACTGCCTTGAAGACGGAAGCGGCGAGGTGGGCGTCGGCGAGAGCGCGGTGCCGGTGCGATACGGCGATCGAAAAACGGGCGGCCGCCGCGTCGAGCGACAAGGATCCAAGGGCAGGCGAGAGGAATTCCAGGAGATGACGGACATCGAGCGACCGCGGCGCGCTCCAGGCCAAACTGTAGCGCTCATGCTCCACTTTCAGAACCGCGAGATCGAAACCGATGGCAAATCCAAGGACAACTGCCTGTCCCGCCCACTGCTCAAAACCTCTGATGGCTTGTGTGAACGGCGGCGCGCCGATTACATCGGCATCAGTGATGCCATGAACGGCGGTCGAAACCGCGGGTATCGGAACTCCCGGGGCGACAAAGGTGCTGAGATTCGGGGCGGCTCCCCGAGTAGTCCCGGAAAGGCGCACGGCGCCAATTTCGATAACCCGTGCGGTGGTAACGTCGAGCCCGGTCGTCTCAAGGTCAAGCGAAATGGCCGGTAGAGCAGTCAATGGCGTCCCGCCGATGTCGGGTGGCAGGCTTGCGAATGGCATGGTTTCGCCCCCAGAAGTTCAGATGTCCAACCAATCCCGGCATACGGCTTCGGTGTCCATGCGCTGCGTCAAGGCCTTACGAATCTCTATCCATCGAAAGCGGATCGAATTACGGACGATCTCGCTGTCATCATTCATGAATTCCTCGACGACCGGCGCATACCGAACCAGCGCCTCGGGACTGCGCACGAATGCTGTATCCCGATACGCGGCCTTTTCCCAATCGGTAACTTGAACCCTCAGCTTGAACTTCGCGGCGGCATCTGCGGGAATGTGGATCCTGTCCCGTTGCGAGATTACGTCATCGACCGCGCGCTCGTAACAGCAGGTTGCAAGAGCACATGCGGCAGCTGGCGAAAGCCCTCCATTTTCGGCTGCTTTCGCAACTGCGAAAATGGTCAGATCGTCGACGCAGGCAACCGCCACCTTGACAGCCGCGACTCGTAGTGTGGCAGAGAAGCCATCGTCCTCGAAGTAGCGCTGAAAGCTCGTTCCCATACGCGTCTTCATATAGCCGTAGAGCGTCGTCTGGGCGATATAAGCCGACCGCGAGCCAACAAAATCTATAAGAGAATCAACGCTTTCAACTGGTTTTGAGCGGGCAATAGGAATGATCAGCCCGACCAGACGGCCAAGCTCCCGCGTTAGCCCGTTAAGGGCGCCGCCCACACTCGCCAACCGCTTATTCTCCTGCATGGACCACGACTAAGGTAACGATTGATGACTTTCCGCTTATCAAGCTAGCATGTTCCGAAGCGGGCGTCAGGTTGAGCCCGTGATAAAAAAAATCTTCGGGAGGAGATACAAATGTCCAATGATGTTGCAGAACGCAACACACAGCACTGGGCGAAAACCAGAAGCCTGACGATCTTTATTCTGACCCTCTGGTTTTTCTTCGGAATGGTGCTGCCGTGGTTCGCACGAGAACTCGACGAAATCGTCATATTCGGCTGGAAACTCGGCTACTACTTCGTCGTTCAAGGCTCGCTGATCGCGTTCGTTGTGATGATCTGGTACCAGAACTGGCGCCAGGATCAGATCGACCGCGAGTTCGGTGTCAGCGACGAATAGGGGGGAGCTAACAATGGCTGTTCAAGACGTGCCGAAGGGCGCCAAATTTACCGATAAATTAGGCCTCGTTTACGGGGTTTATACTATCGGGTTTCTCGTTTTCTTTGCCCTGATGGCATACCTGGAAACGATAGGCTTCGAAGCCAAAACAATCGGTATCCTATTCTTGTGCTTTACGATCGCTATCTACGCGATCATCGGCTACCTGTCGCGTACGATGCAGGCGGAAGCCTACTACGTCGCGGGCCGGGAAGTGCCGGCGCTCTACAACGGCATGGCGACCGCTGCCGATTGGATGTCGGGTGCATCGTTCGTGGCACTCGCCGGCGGCATCTACTTCGGCGGCTACCCCTATCTCGGGTTCGTTATCGGCTGGACCGGCGGCTACGTGCTCGTCAACTCGCTGATGGCGCCCTACCTGAGAAAGTTCGGCTGCTATACGGTTCCTGACTTCATCGGCACGCGCTACGGCGGCAACATCGCCCGTCTTTGCGCCGTGATCATCCTGGTTGTCGCCTCTTTCACCTACGTGACGGCACAGATCAACGCGACGGGAACGATCGCCTCGCGCGCACTCGGCATTCCATTCGAAGCCGGCGTGTGGTTCGGCCTTCTTGGCATTCTGCTCTGCTCGATGCTCGGCGGTATGCGCGGGGTGACCTGGACGCAGGTGGCACAGTACATCGTGCTCATCATCGCCTACCTGGTGCCGGTGATCTGGATGTCCAACAAGCAGAACTTCGGCTACATCCCACACTTCAACTACGGCGAAGCGGCGCTGCGTATCCAGGAACTGGAAGCTCAGTACGGCCTCACTGCCGCTGCAGAAAAAATCGCCGGCCTCAGTGTACTGACGACGCCGCATTTCGACCCGCAGGGCGGTCTCGACTCCTGGAAGTTCGCCACGCTGGCTCTGTGCATGATGGCTGGTACGGCCTCGCTGCCGCACATCCTGATGCGCTACTTCACGACGCCAACAGTGACGGCTGCCCGCCGCTCGGTGGGCTGGTCGCTGTTCTTCATCTTCCTTCTGTACTTCACGGCGCCGGCACTCGCCACGCTGACGAAACTGCAGTTGATCGATCCAAATCTGGCAACGTCTATCATCGGTAAATCCATTGCCGACGTACAGGCGATCGAGTGGGTGAAGAACTGGAGCGCGGTTGGTTATCTTGCCGTGCAGGACCAGAACGGTGATGGTATCCTACAGCTCAACGAGTTCTTCATGCGGCCGGACATCGTCGTGCTGGCAACGCCTGAAATCGCAGGGTTGCCGTACGTCATCTCCGGTCTCGTCGCCGCCGGCGGTATGGCTGCCGCCATGTCGACGGCCGACGGGCTCCTGCTCGCCATCGCCAACGCGCTCAGCCACGACCTGTACTACAAGATCATCGATCCGAAGGCGGAAACCTCGAAGCGCCTGATCGTTGCTCGCGTACTTCTGGTGGTGATCGGTGTCGCCGCGGCGCTCGTTGCCTCGTTGAAGCTGACGGGAATTCTGGGTGCGGTCGCGTGGGCGTTCTGCTTCGCGTGTTCCGGACTGTTCTTCCCGCTTGTCCTTGGCGTGTGGTGGAAAAGAGCCAACACGGCTGGCGCCATTGCCGGCATGGTGTTCGGCTTCGGTGCCGGCACGTGGTACCTCTACATGATCTACAACGGCCTCATGGAGCCGGTGTGGGCCATCGATCACCTGCGCTTCGGAATCATTGGCATGCCGGTGAGCTTGGTCGCCATGGTCGTGGTCTCGCTACTGACGCCGGCTCCGAGCGCGGAGGTGCAGGACATGGTCGACCGGACACGTATTCCGAGCGGCGATACGATCCTGGCCGCATCGCACTAACCCGATCCAGACCGCCGGCCACCCCCATAGAGTGGCCGGTCGTCGCCTTAACTTCCTTGCAGGGGCTGGACCTCAACGTCCTGCCCCTGCTTTTATCTCACTGACAGTTCAACGGGCCCCATCCACCATGGAACCCCTGCCTTTTCCGTTCTGGGTTATCATCCTGGACTTCGTGCTCGGCGCCATCATGTGGACGCTAATCGGCCGGGCGGCGATGAACCTGTTCCTGCCGACAACATCCGACTTCTTCTTCATGAAGGCGTTCGTGCAAATGACGGATCCTGTGATCCGCCTGTTCCGACCGATCACCCCCGGCTTCCTGGTCGAGCCGCTGGTGCCGTTGTTCGTCGCATGGTTCTTCTACATGTTCCGCTTCTACGTGATGCCGTGGCTGCTTGGCTATTCGGTCATGGGCATGCTTTCATTCCCCCTCGAGAGCGAAGTGGCACGCTTCATCTATCTGATCCTGAGCCCCGCGCGTTGAGCGGCTGATGTCTGCGCTCAGATGACCCCACGGGCCAATCGGCCCTGCGCGGGGGCAGCGCTCCTTTTGGTCAACACTCAGCAAGCTGTTGTCGAGCAGTTGGGCCACAGTCGTTATCTTGGAGTGCTTCCACCTAACACTGAGCCGCTCTAGAGCAACATCCGATCTTACGGAACGTCGAAGGCTACTCCTGGATCGGATAAAGTTGGCCTAGAATCATAAAGTTAGAGCATCTTTATCTGACCATCCGATCGCTCTTTGCGATCGCGTATGGTCGGATGATGCTCTAGCTTTTATCCAACCGCTGCCGTGATGCCCGATCAGTAGCCACCATCGGCGCGCTTCTTCCAGTCCTCGCCGGCAACACGGGCGTCGTTGACCATACGGTCGGCGATCTTGGACCGGAATGACTGAAGCTGACGCTCAGCTGCGTCGAGGTCATCGTTCGAAAGCATCCCGCGGACTGCATCGCGGCGGATCTTTGCCTGTTCGTCGCCCTTGGTGGAAGCGAGGGAATAATAAACGTAGGCCCGTTTCAGATCCTTCGGGACGCCAAGGCCGTTTTCACAGAGGACGGCCATGTTGAACTGGCTGTCGCTCAAGCCGTACTGGGCGGCGGCGGCGAACCATTTGGCGGCGGTTGCGTAGTCCGGGCCGCCAAGTTCGCGCCCGGCACTGACAACTGCCAGGTTGTGCATAGCCTTGACGTTGCCCTGGTCGGCGGCGCGCTCATACCAGACTCCGGCGCGGGCGAGATCCTTGTCGACACCGAGGCCGCGTTCGTAAAGCGTGCCGAGACGGTACTGGGCCTGGGCGAAACCCTGGGCGGCGGCCAGCTGATACCAATGCACGGCGCCTTTCAGGTCCTGCTGCGTGCCGGTTCCGCCTGCAAGGCGGGCGGCGACTTCGAACTGCGCGGAGGGATCGCCTTTGGCTGCGGCAAGACGCAAAGACAACGGACCGACGGTGGCTGGCGGCAGATCGAGGTGATTGCCATCGCCGGCGCGTGCGAGCGAACCCTGAGCTGCCACGGTTTGATCGACTGCCGGCTGGTCGGTGACGAGGTTGGCGGGCGTCGCATAGGCGGCTGCGGCGCCGAGGTCGGAGGACATCCTGGCCAGACGCTGCTGGCGCTGGGCCCTGGCCACGGCGACAGGATTGGGCTGCGTGTCGAGATCGGCAACCGCGACACCGGCAAGGCCGGAGGCGAGTGGCGGGACTGCATCGTTGGATGGCACATCATAGTTGAACTCGCCATCGTAGATGCGGCCACCATCAAGGCTGCCACGGCGGTCGGGAGCTTCCTCGCCCTTCAGGCCCGGAACCGTTTCCTCCGGCCCGGAAAGCTGCGGACCCGGCGTCTGGCGGTCGAAGTTCTGCTCGATGACCGGCGGCGCGACGTCAGAGATCGATTGGGAGGGGCTGCGCATCATCAATAGCGCGCCGGCGGTCGCGAAGAGAACGATCACGGCACCGACCAGCAGCTTGCTGCGAGGCAGGGCGAAGCGAGAACTGGCGGCGGCGTCGCCTGCAAGCGCCTTGGACCTGCCGGCAGATTTGGCTGCTGCGGATGCCTTGGGGGAAGCGTCGGCTGGCGATTTGCCAGGGGCCGGCGCGAGAATCTGGGCCTTCGCTGCCGAAGCGGTGCCGCGCATCTTGGCACCGAGGCTCGACAAGCCGGGCACGGAAAGCCTGGACTTTGCCGGTGCCGCTTCAGATTCTACATCGGCTTCGGACAAAAGGGCCTGTTCGGCGGCGCGTTCGCGGGCACGGCGGGCATCGGCGATGAACTCCTGGCGGAGGCGGTCGATGGGGCTGATCGCGTTCTGGTCGCGATCGTCGGACTGCCACTCAGGCTGCGAGCCGGACTGGCTTGCCGGTCCGTTTGCGGCAAATTTTTCGTCCTCGTAGCCGGCGGTGTCACGCGCGGCGCCGGCCTGTACCTCACCGAAGGCATGGGCATCGCGGGTGGCGTCACCGGTGTCGTCGAACGCCTCCTCGCCCTGTTCGTATCCGGGCACTCCGGGTTCGCCTTCGATCTGCGGCTCGACGGCGATCTTCGCTTCGGCGGGGCGACCCATGACGGCGGCTGGATACTCAAGACGGGTCTGGGAATAGTCGGATTGTCCGCGCGCGCGCTCCAGCCGGCGCTCGGGCAAGGCGCCCTCAGGTTCGAACTCGCCATGGGCGGCGTCGTCTTCCACTTCGGCAAAATCGACATCGAGTTGCGAAGTCATCGGCGGGTTCTCGTAACTCGATTCGAGCACTTCCACCCGGTCGAGAACGCGGATCAGCGCCTGCTGGATGGTGTCCAGCATGCCGGCCGCTTCTTCGTCACGCTCACGGCGTTCGGTGATGAAGGCTTCGAGAGCTTCGCGCATGTCGCCGAAGGCTTCGCTTTCGCCCCGTCCGCCGATCGCGCCGTTGGCGAATTCGGCGAGGAACCGCTGGGCGACGCTTTCGGCGGCAGCCTCTGCTACGGCACTGTAATCGAATTCGTCCGGCCCGCCCTGCCCCGAGAATAACTGCATGAGATTATCGTCGGACAGTCGGTCGAGCAGCGTCTCCATCTGGCCTTCGAGGCTATCAATGCGGCCAAGTTGAGCTTCGACGCGCTCGAAATAGCCGACCATCGAGTCGATCTGGGATTCGGCGGTCTTAAGGGCGTCGACATCGTGGCGGGTAGCAACGTCCTCGAGCGCCAAGCCGACCCGCTCCTCGAATTCGCCGAACCGGTCGCTGAGCGTTAGGAGTGCCTGGTCATCGCGCAGTTCAAAGATCGATTCCTCGATCTTGGTAGCGATTTCAGCAAAACGCTCTTCGAGCCAGGCCTGCTCGATGATCGGAGCAGCGGTCGAAATCCATGGCTGGCTGCCATTTTGCAGTTGGCTTACTGGCGCGGGCACTTGCTCCTGCTTTGCGTTGCGGAGGGCAGCTTCGGGCAGTTCGTTGTTCAGGTCTCCGTCCAGCGTCCGGGCCGCGGCCAAGGTGGCGACCTCGCTAAGATGGCGGCGAGCGAACGGAGCCGGCTCAACGGCGTCGCCTGCGAGGTGGGCTTCATAGATGCGGGTCAAGGCCTCGGCCTGCTCGCGATCCCAGTGTGCGTCCGGCTCGACGGAAGCTTCGTCATGCGCACGGTCATTCGCGTGCGCCGCATCGTACTCGAAAGCTAAGTTTGCGAAGACCGGGGCTTCGGAGCGGGTTTCAGATCCGGACTGGTCCGCCTGGCCGGTTTGCGAGACTTCGGACGGCGCCTGAGGCTCGCCTGCTTCGGCATCGGCATAGGAATCGAAGCGGTCGGCGGCGTTATCCGTAATCATCATGTCTTCGGCGCTTGCTTCCCCTTCGACGTACTCATTGCGGTCAGGACGTTCGTGGCGTTGGTGGTGCTGCTCTGAAACTAATGCCTCGCGGGCGGATGGGAATACGCTCGAAATCGGAGCGAAAGTCGCCGGGCCTTGTGCGGAGTGGTCCTCGGAGTGTTCCGCAAAGTATTCGACGTTGGACACTACTTGACGGAACGCATCTTCGCTGGTGGCGCGCCAGTCGGCATCTTCGTCCGTTTCAAACTCGGTACCGGCACCGGCGTGGCTGGCGTCGGCGCTGCCTGCGGAGGACGAGTCCAGCAGCGAGGACCGGGGCTGATGCAGCTCGGCGGCGGCGACGAGGCGCGCGAGCTGCTCGATGCCCTCCTCGATGCGCTCGAAGGCTGGTGCGAACGTCTCGGGCACCTGTGCGCGTGTGCGGCGGGCGTCGTTGCCCATCTCCGCAAGGCGCCGATGCATGTCGCCGAGGACTTCCGACTGGCGGCGGTCCGAGTCCTCGAGCTGCGTGGCGATGAGCTTGACGATGGCGTGCATATCGTCGGCCATGACTGTGGCTTCGGCTGCGTTGGCCTCGGTCTCCTGCGCGACAACGCGGGCAGTTTGATTGTCTTGGATCGACATTTCTTCCAAGTCCCCTATCACTCGGTCTGCGCTCTTGAAGGCCGGCAGCTCCGGTGAGGGAGGGGCGGGCGTGTGCCCACTAGCGGCGGTCGGTCTTCGAGCAGAAAATTGGGATCCAGACGCGCCACGATTTTGGAACCTGACGCTAGAAAACTGTCAGGCGGCAGTAAATGTTCGGTTAAATAGTTTCCTATTCTTGGACGGCCGAGCAAAAAGTCTCGGTATTTTTCCGACGACTTGCATAGGACTCCGAAACGACTCTTGCCAGTGCGGGCGAAACTTTGCGCCGCAGGACGGCCGCGCATCATGCGCTATTCGCCCCCGAACGCAGTTGCCATGCGATTTCAATGGACTCTGCTGGAATTGCCACAGTTAGCGACTATATTCCTTGCGTGCCGTAATCGCTTCTTGGGCAAGCAAGCCCGCAGAGCTGGAGAACTCCGTTGAGAATCCCGCACGTCCGTCCCGCATTCGCAGCCGCAGTACTCGCTTTGTGCGCCGGTCAGGCTGCCGCCGAACCCCCAGGTCGTTTCACCATGTCACCCGTCGAGGGAGGTTTTGTGCGACTTGACCAGGAGACAGGCGCCATGTCGCTTTGCGCTAAGAACGAAGGCGCCGAGCGGCCCGACGGCTGGGCCTGCACGCCGATGGACGACGACCAGCGCAGCCTGCGTGACGAGGTCGGCCGGCTGAAAGCCGAAAACGCCGAACTCAAGGACGAGGTCCGCCGCCTGGAAGATACCTTCATTACCGGTAAGCGCGATGGCGGCGAGGGGGCGCAATCGCAGCAGGACGGCCCGCCCGGTGGTCTACCGCCCGGAATGAAGCTGCCGAGCGAAGAGGACGTCGACAGGGCCGTCGACTATCTCGAAGGGATGATTCGCAAGTTTCGCGAGCGCTTCGAAGATTTCGGAGAAAAGACCGACCCGGATCGCCCTCCGCATGGGGATCGCGGTGATCGTGACTGGCAGGGTCCGCGCGACAAGCCGAGCCCCAACGAGCATCGCGAAAATCGTGATTCGCGCGGCTCCACCCCTCTTTAGGCGGATGGGCGCATGTCAGGGCTATGAGCCATTCATTGCAGCAGTCGGCCGGAAAGCTTCTCATAGAGACGGCCGGCGCCGGTTTCACGGATATCTCCAGGCGCGTGTCGCAGTGGCTGGCCGGCCAAGGTGCCTGGGACGGACTGTTGACCGTCTTCATCCGCCATACCTCGGCCTCGCTCGTCATTCAGGAAAATGCCGATCCGGACGTTCAGCGCGACCTGATGAACTGCCTTGACCAACTGGCGCCTGAAGACGGCGATTACAGGCACAACAGCGAAGGGCCCGACGACATGCCGGCCCACATCAAGGCCATGTTGACGGCAACCTCACTGGCGATTCCCGTGCAGGCGGGCCGAATGGTGCTCGGTACCTGGCAGGGGCTCTATATCGTCGAACATCGCGGGCGACCGCACCGGCGCGAAATCGCGCTGCATTTCATCGGAACATTGAAGGTGGACTGAACGCGCGTTGATCGGCGGACCGGCCGACGGCTCCATTTGCGACGCCCCCCGGAGTCATGGGCACGTTGGCGAACGGCAATGGCGCCTGACGCCCGATCAACGGCCCAACTCAACGGCCTCGTGCCGCGAACCTTTGAGTTGCAGCAACAAGCTCGTGTAGCGTGCCCGGTTCCGTCATGGCGTGGCCAGCATCGGGAACGATCCGCAATTCCGCGTCGGGCCAGACCCGGCATAGTTCCCAGGCGGATTTGACGGGCGTGATTACATCGTAACGGCCGGCAATGACCACGCCGGGGATACCCGCGAGGCGGTGGGCGTCGTCGAGAAGCTGGGCATCTCGATTGAGAAACCCGGCATGGACAAAGTAGTGACACTCGATCCGGGCAAAGGCGAGCACGTATTGATCGGACGTCAGTGAACGCAGGTGCGTGCGCTCCGGAAATATGCTCAACGTCGAACCTTCCCAGGCGCTCCAGATGCGTGCTGCTGCGAGTTGCACAGACCTGTCCGTGTGCGTCAGCCGGCGGTAATAGGCGGCGATAATGTCGCCGCGCTCGGCTTGTGGTATGTGCTCGACGAAAGGTGCGTACTGGTCGGGAAACAGCCAGCTGCAACCACTGGTGTAGAACCAATCGACCTCGGCCCGGCGAACGAGAAAGATGCCGCGCAGGATAAGGCCGGTTACACGCTCGGGGTAGGTTTCGGCGTAGGCCAGCGCCAACGTCGAGCCCCAGGAGCCGCCGAACACCTGCCAGCGGCTGATGCCGAGGTGGGTGCGCAGGCGCTCGATATCAGCGACCAAATGCCAAGTCGTGTTGGAACTCAGGCTTGCGGTGGGTCGCGAATGGCCGCAGCCGCGCTGGTCGAAAAGGATGATGCGGTAGTGGCGCGGATCATGGAAGCGGCGCATGGTGCGGCTGGACCCTGCGCCGGGACCGCCGTGCAACAAGACGACCGGGATGCCGCGCGGGTTGCCGCACTCCTCGAAATAGATTTCATGGCCCTCGCCTACGTCCAGATGGCCGTAGCTGTAAGGCTCTATCGGCGAATAAAGATCAATTCGTTCGGTGAAGTCCACTAGCCCGCCTTTCTCACAGGGAAAAGCGCCGTGATCGTCCGGAGCGGCGCCATTGGGCAAGGAGGGATGCGAACGTACCGGCATTTGGTTAACCGCCCCGACATGCCGCAGGCATGCTGCCGGCATGCAGCCGACGGTCTACCCCGGACAACCTGAAGGGCGGGCTCGTGGCCCGGTTGCGAAGTTCGCCTGCGGCAGTTAACGGCGAACGTCACGATCATCGCACTGGCCCGATGTTTCCCCATTCGCATCATGTCCGCCGACGCTCCTTCTGCCGAAGGATACGCATCTCGCGATCATACAGGATTTCCCCGCCGGGAACTCGCACATCGCGAACAAGTTCCAGCGAATGCCGGGTCGGCGGCAGGGTCAACAGGCTGACGGTCACGAGTGCGGCAACCCCCGCGGGCACTGCGACAATGGCTGCCAATACACTCGACAGCTCGATCAGCCTGCTTTCTGAAGCAAGGATCATGAGGATCGCAACGGCGAATCCAGTGACGATGCCAGCGAATGCCCCGTACTGGTTGACGCGTTTCCACCAGATCGAAGCGACCAGTACCGGGAACCCCGCTGAAGCGGTCAATGCCAGCGCCCAGAGCAGCAGCTTCAGGGCATCGCCGTGCGCAATTACGGCGATCAGGCCGCCGAACGAGACGACGATTACAATCATCACGCGGACAACGATGAGCCGAATTGTGGTGGCTGGCGGCTGCCAGTTGAGGCCGTTGACGATATCCTCCGACAACATGGCAGCAAGCGTCAGCGCGGCGGCGCTGGCGGCGGCGAAGGCTGCCGCAAGTATCCCGACCGCGGCGAGGTTAGCGAAAACTTCCGGTAGCCCGGCCGCATGGGGCAGCGCCAGAAGAATGCTGTCGCGGTCGAACGCGATTTCGCCGACCCCGATCTGGTTGCCGCGGGTCGAGATTTGAGCAAAACGCTGCGTGACGAGATCGCGCAGCCAATCGGGCGGGGCGGCAATGGAGCTGCCGGCGGCCTGCATCAGATATTCGCGCATGAAGACGGCAATCGTGATCAGCGTCAGCATGATCGAGCCGAAAAAGAAGCAAGCCCAGCCCAGCGCCTTGCGTGCTTCATAGACCCCCGGCGTGGTCGCAATGCGCGGCAGTATCCAAGGTGCTGCGGCGACCCCCATCATCACCGACAGCGTGGCCAGCGAATAGGCCAGCGGCCCGATGGCGCCAAACGGTTCAGCGATGCGTTTGAAGACCGGCTGGAAACCGTCGAACGGCAACAACAGCCCTAATTGCGGCTGCAGCCCGATCGGCATCCCGACAATCGCCTCGGACCTGCCGATGCCGCGGATCATCGGCCCGTGACTTAGTTGCGGCAAGGGCAGGTAGCCCAGAAGGACGGCGATGATGGCGACGGGGACGACGAGTGCCAGTAGAGCTGCCACGCCTGTTGCAACACCCGTCCAGGTCAGGGCGCGCATACCGCCAAATACAAGTCCGCAGATTACGGCAAGCACCATGACCGCGGTCGCGACCGCTGGTCCCTGTGCAAGCAACCAATCGACTGCCTTGGCCCCTATCCCGATCTCAGCGGCAAGGATCAACAGAGTCGGTACCGAAAACAGGGCGGCGGAGACGATGCGCACATTGCGGCTGTCGAAACGTCGACCAAGGTAGGTCGGCACGGTGAAGGCGCCGAACTTGCGCAGGAACGGCGCCAGCAGGACAGCCATGACGACATACCCGGCGAACCCGCCGGACATGATCCAGATGGCGTCGAAGCCGATCAGGAAGAACGCGCCGGCCAGGCAGGCCATGCCGGTGGCGCCCATCGTCGAAACGGCAAGGCCAAGGCCGCAATAGACTGCTGGAACGCGGCGGCCGGCAGCGAAGAAGTCGATCGGCTCTCGCGAAATTCCCGCCACGGATATGATGAGGAACGCGCTCAAGGCGCCGCCGAGCATGAGTCCGCTGAGGAGCCCCCGCGAGACACCCATTTGCTCGAACATCAAAAGCATCAGGACCAGCGAAATGAAGCCGCTGGCAAAAATCCCGAAATAGATGCCGAGGCGCGGATTGATCAACCGGCCGCGAGGCGTGAAGGTCATCTGGTCCTAGTCCCTCGTTCTGGCCTTCGTCCCGGAACCCGGTCAGGCGCGGAAGCCTGCCGGCACCGCCGCGTCAGTTGTCCTCGTGGGCACCGTGCCAGTGGTCTATGGCGTCCTGCCGGTTGACGAAACTGCTGAGCGTAATGAGCGCGATCAGGAATAGGCCGTGGGCGGCCAGGAGATAACCCAGAGGGAAACCGAGAAACTTGTTGTGGTTGAGGCCGTCGGCATATAGCGGGAGAACGATCAGAACGATCAGGAACGGAATGAGGCTGGCCAGCATCTGCCATTTCGTGTGGCGCCAGTAAGGCTTTCGTTCCTTGCGTTCGATCATCGACTTGCTCCAGATATAACCGACAAATATCAGAAATTGCCGGTCGGGGTTAGTGCCTGCGTGTTTGCCCACATGTGCATTCATGGATAATGGATCGCGTGGGAATCGCAAACTTGCCACGAGACCCGGCTTGTTGCTTAATTCATGATCTATGTCGGTTCTACGACGCTGTCTTCCTGCCGTCGACCCAGAGCAGCATCCGATTTGACGTTGGCTGAGGGCGATTCCACCTGCTGGTCTTCATCGCGGCCGGAGGTCAACGAACAAACACGCAACAGCCAAAGCCAGGGAGGCGTGGCATGGCGGAATACCGCATCACCATCGTGGATGACCATCCACTCTTCCGCGGTGCCCTGAATCAGGCCCTAAGTGCCTCCATGGACGCTACATTCCAGGAGGCCGGCTCGCTCGATCAGCTGAACGAGCAGCTTGGCCTGTCGAGGGACGTCGATCTCGTGCTGCTCGACTTGAACATGCCGGGGGTGCAGGGGTTGTCAGGCCTGATGTTCCTCAGGGCGCAATACCCCGAAATCCCCGTCGTGGTCTGTTCGGCGAACGAGGATCCCGGCACCATCAGGCGCTGCATCGAGTTCGGCGCTTCCGGATATATTCCGAAGTCGCAGCCCATTGAGCAGATCCGCGAGGCGGTCGCGAAAGTGCTCGGCGGCGAGGTGTGGACGCCGCCCGACGTCAACTTGAGTGGCGAACTCGACGAAGAGACCTCCGACATGCTGGGGCGCCTTTCTTCGCTGACACCGCAACAGGTGCGTGTCCTGATGATGCTTGGGGAGGGACTGTTGAATAAGCAGATCGCCTACAAGCTTTCGGTTTCGGAAGCCACCATCAAGGCGCACGTCTCTGCAATTCTGCAGAAGCTCGGTGTGGACAGCCGCACCCAGGCGGTCATCGCGATCAGCAGAATCGACAATCGCGACTGGCAAAGCGCGGCGAATTAGATCGGACGACAGTACAGTCCTTCGCAGTTGACTCATTGGCAATTCGGTCCGGGATCAATTCAGGTCCGGGGGCAATTGCCGTCCTGCAGCCGCAGCTCCCGCGTTACTCGGCGGCGGCGCGGCGGCTGTGCAGGAAACGCGTCATCAGTGCGCGCAGGGCCGCTGCCTTGAGCGGCTTGCGCAGGAGGCCCACATCCGAATCCCGGATCAGCCGTTCGACTTCGGGCGTATGGTCAGCAGTGATGACGATTGCGGGCAGCGGTACTGCGGCTGCCTTTCGCAAGGCGTGAATTGCATCGAGGCCGGTGCCGAGGTCGAGGTGATAGTCGGCCAGTATTATATCGATCGGTCCGCCCGCGCTGAACTTGCGCAGTGCTTCAGCGGTGCTCGCCGCCGTGCGTACGTTGCAATTCCATCCGGTCAGCAGTGACTGCATACCTGCCAGGATTGCGGGCTCGTTATCGATGCAGATAATTCTGATGCCTTCGAGGGTGCCGATCTGCGGACGTGGCGCCAAAGCGCTTGCAGCACGCGGACGGGCTTCGGCAAGGGGTGCAAGAATGGAGAACGCGGAACCGCGCCCGGCCTCTGAGACGAGGCCGATCGGGTGATCGAGAATGCGGCAGATGCGTTCGACGATCGACAACCCAAGGCCGAGACCGCTGACGGTGCTGCCGGCGCCTTCGAGGCGCTGGAACTCGCGGAAGATAAACTCGCGCTTGTCTTCGGGGATGCCTGGACCCGTGTCGAAGACCTCGATCGCGACCGATCCGCCTTTGCGGCGAGCGCCGAGAAGGACCCGTCCGGAGCGGGTGTACTTGATGGCGTTGGAGACGAAGTTCTGCAAAACGCGGCGCAACAGCCGGCGGTCGGAATGAACCCAAAGCGATGTCGGCACGATTCTGAGATCGAGACCTTTTTCGCGGGCGGCTGGGGCAAAGTCGACGTGCAGGTTTTCGAACAGCTCGGCCAGCGAGACAGGTTCTATGTCGAAGGTTAGCCGTCCCGCATCCATCCGCGAGATGTCGATCAGAGCGGAAAAGATTTCTTCCACAGCGTTCAAGGACGCATCGACATTGCGGATAAGATTCGATGAAGCGCCATCGAGCGGTCGCTCCATCAGGCTCGTCGCGTAAAGACGCGCGGCGTTTAGCGGCTGCAGGACGTCGTGGCTGGCGGCGGCGAGGAAGCGGGTTTTGTCGAGATTGGCTTCATCGGCCTTGGATTTGGCTTGTTCAAGAGCGGCGTTGAGGTCAAGCAGTTCGGCGGTCCGCTCGCGCACGCGGCGCTCAAGGTTTTCGTTGGCGCGCGCCAGGGCGGAGGCGGCGGCGACGCGATCGGTGATATCGGAGAAAGTGGTCACGATGCCGCCCTGGGGCATCGGGCTGGTGCGCACTTCGATGATGCGTTCACCGGCTAACTGCTCCTGGAAGGTCTCCTTGGTGACCGCCAGGCGCAGGAGACGGTCGGCGACCTGCTCCTCGGTATCGCCGGGTCCGAAGTCGCCGCGTTCTGCCTGCGCACGAAGGATACGGTCGAGCGGCGCACCGACGCGCGCCAGTTCGGGGGGCAGACCGAGGATCATGCGGAACTGCCGATTCCAGCAGATGAGCCGCATGTCCTTGTCGAAGACGCTGAGGCCGTGGCGCACCTGATCGAGTGCCGACTGCAGGAGATCCCGATTATACTGCAGCGCCTCGGAGGCGTCATCGAGCAGCTGCATGGCGTTCTTGCCGGTCATGTTCTCACGGCGCAGCAACAAGGAAAGCACCAGCCGGGAGGACGCCGCGCCAATCGAACTCGCAAGTAGATGCTCTGCGAATCGCACAAGTTGCAGGTCTGCCTCGCCATCGGGCCTGAGTACGATCCCACGGCTTGCCGCATACTCGTGAAAAGACCGTTCCGCACGCTCGCGGCCGAGATAGCGAGCGACCGTTTCCTGCATGTCGTTGACGGTGATGGAGGAGCGCCACAGCCGGAAGGTCGGCTGGGGCAGCGGCGGCCGGCGATCGTCATCGACGAAGGCGTGCGCCTGCAGGCGCTCGATTGGGGCCGGCGTGTGGAATATGGAGACGGCGATGTATGTCGCCATATTGAGGCAGACGCTCCAGAGCACCCCATGGGTCAGCGGTTCGAAGTTCAGATAAAAGAGCTCCTCGGGCCGCAGCATTCTCAAGCCGAGCGGACCGTTGAGAAGGATATCATTGGGAATCCAGCCGGCTTTCACGATCCACGGCAGAAGCAGCGTGTAGGACCAGATGGCGAAGCCGACCGCCAGCCCGGCGAGCGCACCCCTGGCGTTGCCTTGTTTCCAAAACAGGCCAAGGAAGAATGCCGGGGCAAGCTGGGCAATCGCGGCAAATGAAATGAGGCCGATCGTGGAGAGGATCTGCGCGTCGCCGAGCGCTGCGAAGACACCGTAGGCCAGCAGCATGACGACGATGATCGCGACCCGCCGGATCATCAAAAGCAGACCGGCCATGTCCTCCTGGGCGACGTAATCGGCGACGCGGTTGCGCAGGATCAACGGTACGACGACCCCATTCGACACCATGATGGCAAGCGCGATGGATTCAACGATAACCATGGCGGTCGCAGCCGACAGACCGCCGATGAAGGCGGTCATCGACACCCACTCGACACCTGAATCGACCGGTAGCTTCATGACGAACATGTCCGGAGCGACACTGCCGTCGGCGAAGGCTAGCAAGCCTGCTGCCGCAATCGGCACGACCAGCAGGTTGATCAGCACCAGATAGAGGGGAAAAATCCAGGCCGCGCGACGCAGTTCATCCTGCGAATTGTTCTCGACGACGGCGACATGGAACTGGCGGGGAAGCAGGATCGCGCAAACGAAGCTCAGGAAGGTGACCGTCAGCCAGGTGCCGCCATGGAAGGGCTGGGAGAAGAGTTCGGCCACCGGCGGGGTCGCCTGAACCTGCTGGTAGAGGCCCTGCGGTCCGCCGTTCCAGGTCATGACGATGAAGATGCCCACCGCAAGGAACGCCATCAGCTTGACCAGCGATTCAGCGGCAACGGCCAGCATCAGACCCTCCTGGTGCTCGGTCGCGTCGACGTGGCGCGTGCCGAACAGGATGGCGAAGACGATCATCGCAATCGTTATTAGAAAAGCGGTATCGGCGAAGCCGATGCGCGGCAGCTCAATGGGGACGAGTTGGCCGCCGCCAAGAATGACCTCGATCGAGGCGGACACGGCCTTTAGCTGCAAGGCGAGATAGGGCAGAACGCCGACCACTGTGACGAGCGTCACCAGCGCCGCGACGGCTTGGCTCTTGCCATAGCGGGCGGCGAGGAAGTCGGCAACGGAAGACGAATTCTGGCCTTTGGCAAGACGCACGATGCGTGAAAGGAGCGGCAGGCCGACCGTGAACATCAGGATCGGCCCGAGGTAAACGGGAACGAAGTCGAAGCCGGTCCCGGCGGCCAGACCGACACTGCCAAAGAACGTCCACGAGGTGCAGTAGGTCGCCAGCGACAGCGCATAAATCAACGGCCGCCCCATGGTGCTGGAAACCGTCAACATGCGGTCGCCGAGCCACGCCAGCACGAATAGAGCGCTGACATAACCCAGCGCTATGATAATAATCGTGGTGCCGTCGAACATTCAATTCGGGCCGGTTATGAGTGCGACGCCGTACCAATCCCGGAAAAAACGCGCGCTCGTGGTCGTCGTTTGTGGCCCGCAACGCTACTGCGCAGGCGAGGGGCTGGCAATCTTTCGATTGCGAGTCGGCATTGCCTGGCACGGGGATGATTAACGCACCTGTATCGGCCGATGGCCTGTACCGCTTCGGATTCAACCCGGTTCGCCGGTGTCCTTGTTGGGGATGGCCCGCGGCCGGCGACGCATATGTTTGAAGGAACTCTCAGGCTCACCTCCTGGCGTTCGATCACCGCCCTTGGACAGTTCACTGCCGATTTCTCCGGGTGGGGCGGGCAAGTCCGGGATCGGGCCCGAAAAGCCCCACAGCTCAAGGGCTGCCGCCATCATAATTCGGTAACGGCTCTGCAGCGTTTCGCGGTTCCAGTCACTGGAGGCACGGATCTGATCGGTGAGATACAGTGCGTGGGCGTCGTCAACGGGGAAGTAGGTCTTCTTCTTGGCAGCGAAGCCGAGTTGGCCTGCCGCCTTGTTACGGCTTGCCTCCAGGAGAACGAGGTTGGCGATGGAATTAGCCATAGCCTTGCGGTAACGGATGGGAGAGAACTCCGGGCACCAACTGCTCGTCTTCGCCAGCGTGTCGCCGATCGGCACGATATGTTCGAGGGTTAGCATATCCTCGCCCACAAACCTCTTGTCGACGAGGTCGAGGTAGGCTGACAAAGGGCGCCCCGACAAGTGCGCGTCGAGGCGAATCAGGACTGCCTTGTCGGCACCGTTCGCGGACTCTTTCAGCTTCAGCGCAATCCGGCGAACCCCTGCGGCCTGGCGCTGTTCGTCGAGGGCAAACAGTTCTACTGGATCGGGAAACACCTCGCTGTCCCAGATAAGGTCGATAATCGGACGGTAGGCGGTGCGGCGGTCTTCGGCGGTGGCCCGCGTCAACGCCAGCAGAATCGCAAACCTGTCGAGTGCACGAAGATAAGCCAGAAGTTTCTCGTCGTCGTCCCTGAGGCGGACCAGCGCCATCATCGCCGGGGCGACCCACTCGCTGCAACAGAACCGCTCCAAAACCCGCAATTTGTCGATCGCCTCGTATACCCCTTCAGACCCGGCGGACCGCGGCCCCTCACCGCGCGTCGCCAAATAGGCCTGCGCCATCGGTTCGAACACGGTTTCCGCGAACCGCCGCGGGCCGCCTTCACGGGCCACGACACGTCGCAACAGGCTGATCATGCGGTCGCTTCTCGTCCACCTTCGGGCAACAGCCAAATGCGTGAAGAACGTCTTGTCCTGGCGGCGTCCTTTCGGCTGCGGTTCGCGATAGCGAGACATCTGGGCGATGATCGTGTCGTAGCGGCGGCGCTGATCCACCGCCAGTGGACCGATGACTTCGGCGAGGACTATATCCTCGTCGCTGAGGGGCAGGCCGGGCTTGTTGATCGAAAGAAAGAGGCGGTAGGCGTAGTCTATATCGGGGGCCCAGATGCGCAGGACGCGGCATTGTTCGAGAAGGAAGCGCGCGATCGCGCAACTTCGTTCCTGTTCGAGCGCCTTAATGTGATTGGCAAACAAGGCGCGGACCGCCTCCATGCGCCGCTGCGGTTCGTTTTCCGGCTTCAGGTCGGACTTGCCACGAGGCAAGCGGGTCGCGCCTGGGCGCTGAACGGCATGTTCCAGGAAGTGGGAGTCGACCTGGCGTGGGCGCACGTGCAACGTGTCGAGTTGTAGCGCGATCCGGGCTTGTAGCGTGACAGCCTCCGGCTCGGCGACGAGGTCGCGCAGCACGGCGATCAGGATGGTCAGAGTGATGAGACGCTGCTGGCCGTCAATCACCAGTGCGCTGCGGCTGCTCGATTGCGGCTCGTCGGGTCCCACAAACAGCATCGTGCCAAGAAAGAACGGCAGCGTTTCTTCCGATTGCCGGGCCGTCTCGCAGGCCGTGATTATGTCGTCATAGAGCCGCTGGGCTTCGGTCTCCCCCCAGGAGTAGTCGCGCTGAAAAGCAGGGATCTCGTAATGGTTCTGGCCGCTGAGCAGATCGCCGACAGCGACGTCGTCGCAACCCAATGCACTTGTCATGGTAGCCGGTTTGGTGAATGCAAACTTGTCGTGCAAAGAAGTCGGATGGGGAGGGCGGAGTCAAGAAACCTGATTACCTCAAGCCGCCAACGCCGGTTCAAGCGACGGCCTCATCGATACTTGCGGGCTCCAGTTCAAGACGCCAGATCTTGTTCAACAGCGCAAAGAGGGCGGCTTCGCGCTCGCGGATATGCTCCGGCCGCCACTCTTCACTCGATAGAAATTCACTTGTGATCGCCAGTTGCAGCTGGCGCGACGTCGGCTTGGCATAGACCTGCTTCTTGCGATGATACTCGTCGTTGCCGGCACCGTCGTTGTGCTCGTGGCTGACAAGGACGAGATTGCCAAAGCTGGCTGTCAGCGCCATGCGCTCTTCGGTGTCGGAAAACCACTGGCGCCAAAGGCTCGACGCCTTGGGGCGCTGCGGTAAAACGTGCTCAATCGTATAGTCCGTGGGACTGGCGAAAAGCGCCTCGGGCTGGAGTTCGTCGTTGAGGCGCAACAAGAGTCCCTTGCAGGCCTGAACATTGCGGGCATGCAAATCGCGCAAATTGAAGGATATCGATCGCTGCTCTTCGCGCGTCGGTTCGTAGAGACTTTCGAGCGCAGGCAGATCGGGCTGCGACAGCAGGCTGGTGATTTTCGCAAAGCGCGTCTGGCGCTTGCCAGAGCCGAGGCAGACGAGGCGCATCAGAAAGGCGGCGCGCTCGATTTCCTCGAGATACTCGCTTGCCTGCGCCGGGCGAAGATCGCGCCCAAGGACACGCAGCGCGGCGGGCACCCATTCGGAACCACTGAGCCGGGTCAGTCCGACAAGGACGCGACGCAGTTCAGCGGGAATATCGGCTTCAGCGTCCCTTGCCGACAGGATCATGGCGTAGGCATCGGCCAGCGGGCGGAACACGTCCAGCAGGAAGCCGCGCGCGCTGCCAGATTCCCTGACGATGCGGCGAACCCCGGCGATGACCTGCAGGCGGTGATAGCCGGCGGCAGAGCGGAGGTGGCTCAGAAAGGCTTCCATCTGGTCGCCCAAGCGCGCTTCGACGTCACGCCAGAGGGCGAACGCCTGATCGCGATATTCGGGTTCGACTGATCGCAGGATCTCGGCTTTCAGAATGTCCTTCTTCTGCAGCGGGCGGCCACGATCGTTGAGGACCATGAATATGCGGTGCGCGCGGTCGATATCCGTTGTGGTGACGACGACGAAGTGGCAACTATCGCAGATGTAGTTGCACAAGGCCGCGCGTTGTGCGGCGGTGAACTCGGAAAGGTTCCTAATCAGGCAATTGCGGGCGTCGATGATGGCCCGCTGTGCGCTATCGAGCGTTCCGGTATGCGCCACCGGCCGCAGGCATCCTCCAGGAGCAACTATATAGTCGTTCACGAAATTCCAATCGTCGCCCAAAAGCACGATGCGCGAGGCGCCCGGATCCGCCTGCGGGCGCGCGAGCGCGTCGAGGCGTCGGGCCAGTTCAGTGCCGGGGGAGGCTTCGAGATCGCGCAATGCGCAGGCCAGGATCACAAGTGTGACGAGGCGCTGCTGTCCGTCGACGATCTCGAAGTCGTGGGAAGCAGGGACGTTCTCCCCGACGGGTGGGGCCGGGATGTTGAGGAGCAGTATTGCGCCTAAGAAATAATCGGACTCAAGCACCTGCCCGTCATCGATTCCGGCTGCGTTCGCGACGTCTTCGAGGAGCTGGCTGGCTTCTTCCACGGTCCAGGAATAGGGGCGCTGATAGAAGGGTATGATGAAGCGGCGGGAATCGGCAAACAACTGGCCGACTGACATGGAGGCGGTAGGCAGGGGCTGAAACATTAGTACTCCGCCTGGGTAGGGTCCCAGTTCTTGTTTGCACGCACGTGCATCACTCGGCTTCGTCGAACCAATGAGCTAGCATGATCGGCGGCGCTGAGTTATCCATCATCTGGCAGAAACCATTTCCCCTTTGAACAGAAAGCGCCAAGGCGGCATGTTGTCTCCGGTCGAGTATGGCTGCGCGCACCGCCCACCTGCAACTCGAAAACTCGATGGACTATCTCAATGGCTGCACTCAGCGACACATTTAAGATCGTCTATAAAATCCTGCCGCGCGCCGAGTGGGAGGGCGCCGTGGAGGCGGGAACCTACGCGGGATCGGCCGACGACCTGCGCGATGGGTTCGTGCATTTGTCCGCGGCAACGCAGCTGGCCGGGACGGCAGCCAAATACTTTCACGGAAAAAGCGATCTCGTGCTCGTTGCGTTTCAGGCCGAGGACCTCGGGCCCGCGCTCAAGTGGGAACCGTCACGCGGCGGCGAACTTTTTCCACACTTATTTTCAGACCTGCCGGCCGACAAGGCGGTGGCGGTCTACGAGCTACCGCTTGGCGACGACGGCGTGCCCCTCATTGCGGGGGGGCTTTTGTGATGTTTGGCGGCCTTCTCAAACTGGCGCAGCCGATGCTGCTCGCGCTGCCGCCGGAGGATGCTCACGAGATGGCGCTGCGGGGCCTGGAACTCGGACTCCTGGCGCGCGACGAGAAGGCTGGAGCGGGAGCGCTGCAGCAGCACCTGTTCGGCCTCGACTTTCCCAATCCCGTCGGCGTGGCGGCAGGCTTTGATAAAGACGCGCGCGTTCCCGACGCCATCCTCTCGCTCGGCTGCGGATTTGCCGAAATAGGCACCGTGACGCCGCGCCCGCAATCGGGAAACCCGACGCCGCGCGTCTTCCGACTGATCAAGGAACGGGCCGTGATCAACCGGCTCGGATTCAACAACGGCGGCCACGAAGCGGCGCTGCGCCGGCTGCAGGCGCGGGCGAAGCAGGGTGGGATCGTCGGCGTCAACATCGGCGCCAACAAAGACAGCGAGGACCGCGCCGCCGACTACGTCAAAGGCCTCGAGACGTTCAGCGCGGTGGCGAGCTACTTCACGGTCAACATTTCTTCGCCGAACACTCCGGGCCTGCGCGACCTGCAGGCTCCTGCGGCGCTCGACGAACTCATCGGACGGTTGATGGAGGCGCGCGAGCGGCTCGCAGCGGCGGGCGAAGCCAAGCGCCCCATCATCGTCAAAATCGCACCAGACATTGCCGAAGAGGACATCGCACCGATCTGCGAACGACTGATGGCGCACGCCGTCGAGGGAATCGCCGTCTCCAATACGACGATCACCCGCCCGGGCGTTTCCGGCGAAACTTCCCGCCAGGCCGGCGGGCTGTCGGGGCGGCCGCTGTTTCACCGGTCGACCGTGATGCTTGCGAAAGTGCATCAGGCGACGGGCGGGCGGGTGCCACTGATCGGAATCGGCGGCATCGACAGCGGCGAGACGGCATTGGCGAAGTTCGAGGCCGGAGCCAGCCTGATCCAGCTTTACACCGGGCTCATCTACGAAGGCTGGGCGCTGATCGGTCGCATCAAGGGCCATCTGGCGCAGGCCTGCGAAGAAGTCGGGGCGGGGTGCATCGGCGAACTTAGCGGACGCCGGGCTGCGCACTGGGCGAGCCAGCCGCTGGACCAGGAAAGCGGTCACTGATCAACGAGGCCGCGCAATGCCAGCGATCCGGATCGGATGCGGCCCATCAGCCCTTGCGGCCGCTGTCGGACTTGTCGCTGCTCAGCAACCCGAAAAGGCGGGCAACAAACCAGATCGGCACCACCACGACGGCACCGAGCACGAGATAGCCGAAGATGTTTTCGAAGACGCCGAAGCCGAGGTCGTAGAGGCGGCGCGCCAGGATATCCAGGTGATACAGCAGGTTGCGCGGGGTGATGCCGAGCGCCGACAGGATTATGCCGACGACGATGGATATCAGAACGAGGCGGATTAGCACTCCGACAGGGTTGCCGCCAAACAGCGTATTGCGATCCATGGCTTGAGCTTTCGTTCCGAAAAAGGGCGACTGAACTTCTGCCTGGCTCCAAGATCGAGACCCGGCCCGACGCCGGGAGAGATCACCGCGATGGAATCCAAGGCGGCAGGGCTTTAGCATGGCTTCAACTTGCTGGCGACCCTCCGGGGCATGGCAAAGCGCAGGTGGCTGGACAGCGCAAAGGATTGAAGAAACCACGCATGGGCAAACGCACGGCGGCAACAGAGGTCGTTGCGCAGAATCGATCGAGGGCCGGCAGTGCTGTCCGCGCCACGCGGCCGGGTGCTGCTGCGCCGCCACCTGGGCCGTTGACGGACGCGTTGCCCGCAGAGTTCGCGAAATGGTTCAAGACGCGCGGCTGGGCACCGAGAACCCACCAGCTGGCGCTTCTGGAACGGGCCACGAAGCGGACGCCGACGCTGCTGATCGCGCCGACAGGAGCGGGCAAGACGCTTGCTGGTTTCCTACCGAGCCTCGTCGAGCTTTCCAGGCGCGACCGCACAACGCTGAAGGGTGCCGGCCTGAACACACTTTACATTTCGCCGTTGAAAGCGTTGAGCGTCGACATCGCGCGCAATCTCGAAAACCCGATCCGCGAAATCGGCTTGAAAATCAGATGCGAGACGCGCACCGGGGATACGCCGGTCAGCCGGCGCACGCGCCAGCGCACCAAGCCGCCCGAGATCCTTCTCACTACGCCCGAACAGGTCGCCCTGCTGCTGGCGCATCCCGACGCGCCCTATCTCTTCGCCGATGTGCGCACCGTGATCCTCGATGAACTGCACGCTATTTCCGGATCGAAGCGCGGCGATCTTCTCAGCCTCGACATTGCCCGGTTGAGGACGCTGGCGCCAGAGCTGATCACCATCGGTCTGTCGGCGACCGTCGCCAGGCCGAGCGAATTGAGAGCCTATCTCGTTGCGCAGGACGCGCCTGAGGCGATAACCCGGCTGGCCGATATTGTCGTTGCGCAGTCCGGCGCGGAACCGGAGATCGCCATCCTCGAAGCCGACGATCCGCCGCCGTGGTCGGGTCATTCGGCGCTCTACGCGATCGCCTCGATCTATCAGGCGATCAAACGCCATGCACTGACGCTCGTTTTCGTCAATACGCGCATGCAGGCGGAGCTGATCTTCCAGGAGCTGTGGCGGGTCAACGAGGACGGCCTGCGCATCGCGCTGCATCACGGCTCGCTCGATCATGGCCAGCGGCGCAAGGTCGAAGCAGCGATGGCGGCGGGCACGCTTGATGCCGTCGTTGCCACTTCGACGCTCGATCTCGGCATCGACTGGGGCGACGTCGATCTCGTCATCAACGTTGGCGCGCCCAAGGGTTCAAGCCGCCTCCTACAACGGATCGGGCGCTCAAATCACCGCCTCGATGAGCCGAGCCGGGCGATCCTCGTGCCCGGCAACCGCTTCGAGGTTCTCGAATGCCGGGCGGCGCTCGATGCGGCGCGCGCAGGGGTGCAGGATGTTGCGCTGTCGCGGCGCGGCTCGCTCGACGTGCTGGCGCAGCACGTGCTTGGGATGGCCTGCCAGGCGCCATTTGCGATGGACGAGCTTTTCGCCGAAGTGCAGAGTGCATCGCCCTACGCATGGATACAGCGCGCCACATTCGATCGCATCGTCGACTTCGTCGCGACCGGCGGCTATGCACTCAAGTCCTACCAGCGGTTCGCCAAGCTGCGCCCCGAGGCCGACGGACGGCTGAGTGTTGCGAACGGCAAAATCGCCCAAAGCTACCGGATGAATGCGGGTACGATCGTCGAGAGCCCAATGATCAAGGTCCGGCTTATCGGCGGCGGGCGGTTGCGCGGGCGGGGATCTTGGTCGCGCGCTTCAACACCGCGACGTCCGCTGACCGGCGGCAGGGTGCTCGGTGAAGTCGAGGAGCATTTCGTCGAGCAGCTGGCTCCGGGACAGGCCTTCGTTTTTGCCGGCGAAGTCCTGCGCTTCGAAGGGCTGAAGGAGACCGAGGCCTACGTCTCGCGGGCGTCAGCCTCCGATCCGGTCGTGCCGAGCTATGCGGGGGGCAAGTTCCCGCTGTCAACGCATCTTGCCGAACGGGTCCGCCTCATGCTGCACGACCGTGCGGCGTGGGCGCATCTGCCGGTGCAGGTCGCCGAATGGCTGGCGCTGCAGGGCGAACGCTCCGCGCTTCCAGACGCCAGCGAGGTGCTGGTTGAGACGTTCCCGCGGGGCGGACGCCATCACATGGTCGTCTACCCCTTCGAGGGACGGCTTGCGCACCAGACCCTTGGCATGCTCTTGACCCGCCGGCTGGAACGTGCAGGCGTCATGCCGATGGGGTTCGTCGCCAACGATTATGGGCTTTCGATCTGGGCGCGCGGCGATATCGGCGCGATGATCCGGTCGGGGTCAATCCCGCTTGCAGCACTGTTCGAAGAGGACATGCTGGGCGACGATCTCGAAACATGGCTTGCCGAATCAAGCCTAATGAAGCGAACCTTCCGCTGTTGCGCCGTGATCGCGGGCCTCATCGAGCGGCGGCATCCGGGCAAGGAGAAGTCGGGACGACAGGTGACGATGTCGACCGACCTCGTCTATGACGTCCTGATGAAGCACGACCCCGGCCACATCCTACTCGAGGCGGCGCGGGCAGACGCAGCAACGGGGCTTCTCGACATCGGGCGGCTCGGCGATTTTCTGAGGCGCATCCGGGGCGCTATCGTGCACAAGGACCTGGAGCGGGTTTCGCCGCTGTCTGTGCCGATCCTCTTGGAGATCGGTCGCGAACCGGTTGGAACAAGCGGCCGCGAAGATCTGCTGCGGGATGCCGCCGAGGAGCTGATCCGGGACGCGATGGGATGTGAGTAGAAACCCGTGGATCAGACCTGGGGGTCGAGTGCGCAATCGGGACGGCGCAGTTTAGAGTCGCGTTCTTAATCACGTTCGAAGCACGAGGGTTTGGCGATGCTGCAACTGAAGCCAGAGCGCCTGGGGATAAACGACTTCAGGGAGCAGAATGTTTCGGTCTGCGGCAAGTTGTTTGTCGCGGACGTTTCAGGGGCGCTCTACTGGCCGGCGGAAAAGGCGCTTATCGTCGCTGACCTGCACCTCGAAAAGGGCTCCTCGTTTGCCGCAAAAGGCCAATTGCTGCCACCCTACGATACACGCGAAACTCTATTGCAATTGGCGAAGGCGGTCGACAGGTTCGGTGCAAAGACCGTGGTTGCGCTCGGCGACAGCTTACATGACCGCGATGCTGGCGAACGCATGCCGCAAACCGAACTCGACAAGCTGCGGATCATGCAGGACGCTTGCGAGTGGATTTGGGTGACGGGCAACCACGATCCCGAAATCGCCGACCGGCTCGGCGGGTTCGTGGTTCCGGAACTGACGGTCGAAGGCATCACGCTGCGCCATGAACCGCGCGGGGCGTGGACGACACACGAGATCGCCGGGCATCTGCATCCAGCCGCCAGAATCTCACGCGACGGGTTCAGCCTGCGGCGGCCCTGCTTCATCGGCAACGGCGTGCGGCTCATCATGCCTGCCTTCGGCTCGTACGCCGGCGGACTCAACGTGATGGACGAAGCCTTCGAGCCGTTGTTCGGTGGCGACTCGTTTGCCGTCTGGATGCTCGGTCAGGAAGGCCTCTACCCAATCGCAACCCGGTTGCTGCGGGACGACTGAAGTACGTTATCGGGTGCAAATTACTCCGCAATATGCCGGTCAGCCTCACGATTGAACGCGACGACGTCTTTCGCCCTGCGTGGTGGATTGTGCCGCGCGTTGCAATTCCTGGCGCAGTCTTTCGCGTTCTTCGTGGATTGACGCGATGACCGGACCTGCCGGCACATTCATACCCAAAAGCGCGGCCTCGGAAAGCTGCAGGCTTGCCTCGGTCGTTTCGGGAACGGCATCGCTGACGCCCGTGGCGTAAAGGTGGCGCGCGTGGTCGTTGTCTACGGCCCGCGAAACAATCTCGACATCCGCACGTAACAATCGGATCTGCTCGACAATGGCGTCGATTATCGATGGCGACTGGATCGTAATGACGACGCTGCCGGCTGTATCTATCCCGCACGCCTTGAGAAAGGAGGGATTCGTCGCATCGCCGTAGTAGACCTCGTGGCCATTGCGACGATCGATCGTCACCGACCTGGGATCGTAGTCGATGGCTACGAAGGGAATATGGTGTACCCCGAAAAGGCCGCAGACCATCTTGCCCATTCTGCCATATCCGATGACGATTGCATGGCCTTCGCGCGGCAGGGGGGCTTCCAGCGTTTCGGGTTCGGGACTTGGCTGCGGCGTAATTTTCGCGGCGATCGACTGCCCGATCATCGCCATGGCGGGGATTAATAGCATGCTCAAGGAAGCGACCGTCAAGGTGAAGTTGGAAACATCGCTCGACAATAGCCCGAGGCTTGCGGCAAGGCCGATGCCGACGAATGCGAATTCGCCACCCGGCCCTAGCACCAGACCCGACTCGACAGCAACGGGCAACGGCTGGCGGAACAGGCGCGCAAGCAGGATCACGACTAGCGCCTTGACGGTGACAAGACCGATGACGCTGGCGAGGATCCAGGCCGGTTCGCGAAGGATCTCGCGAACATCGATGCTCATTCCCACTGTGAAAAAGAAAATGCCTAGAAGCAGGCCCTTAAAGGGTTCTATGCGTGCCTGAATGGCGCGGCGATATTCCGTGTCGGACAGAAACAGGCCAGCAACGAAGGCACCCAGCGCCATGGACAAGCCGGAAATCGCTGCGAGGAAACCGGTAGCAACGATCACGAAAAGGGCGGCAGCCATGAACATCTCGTCAGACTTCGTGGCAGCGACCAGGCGAAACAACGGACGCAACGTCAATCGTCCAAGCGCGATGATAACGACCACCGCGACAAACGCCTGGAGAAGGGCTCCGCCGACGCCGGAGAGAATCGTGCCGCCGTTGCTGGCTGCAATCAGCGAGATGTAGATGAGAAGCGGCACGACGGCGAGGTCCTGCGCCAACAGCACGGAAAAGCTGAGGCGGCCAGTCGTCGTTGCCAGTCGATCCTGCCGGGACAATACCTCCAGGACGATGGCTGTCGACGATAGAGCCAGCGATGCACCAATGATCAGCGCGACGGAGGTCGTCAGCCCAAAGCCTGCGGCAACGAAGGCAACGATCGCGGTTGTTATCGCAATCTGCAGACTGCCCATCCCGAAAACCAACCGACGCATGGTCAGAAGTCTTTGGAAGGATAGCTCCAACCCGATTATGAATAACAGGAAAACGACGCCCAATTCGGCGATGCCTGCGACGTTATTGGCATCAACGACGGTGACCCAGTAAAGGAAAGGGACCTCACCGATAAAGGCTCCCAGGCCCAAGGGACCAAGCACGGCACCGGCGCCAAGATAGCCGATGACTGGACTCAGACCGAACCGGCTCAACAGAGGGACGACTATCCCGGCGGTCCCGAGGATAACCAGCGCGTCGCTGTAGGCGGGGACATTGATCGATCCAGCCAAATGACCCTCTCGGCAGTTTGCTGCGCGCGCGAAGCGAAATCAGGGTTTAGTTCTGATGCATCGCAATTTCCAGCGACAGTCGGATAGGAAGTCCCTGTAGCAGAACCGAAGCCTGCCAGCATTGATCGAACCCCATGTGCGGTGCTGGCACAATGACGACTGCCCATCCGATGATACGGCTGGTGGCAACGGGAAACTTCGCGCCTCAGTGCGCTCCACGACTGAAGACGGCGGACGCGGCAAGGCCGGCGCCAACAGCGATAGCGACAGCAAACATCCCGTAGAACAGCGGGTAATCGAACGCGAACGAATACATCAGGGCTTCGAGGCCCTGGCGTTGCAGCTGAACGGCGGCGGTGTTCTCGGCTATGAGTTCGGCGTCGCGGAACAGGTAGGTGCGCGCCACCACCGGGCCGATGGGCACGTTGGCGGGCAGGTCGATGGCGGTGCGGAATAGTGAGCGACCGATGAACTCGACCCCCGTCGGCCGCCTCTGGTAGAGGCCCTCGCTGGCCTTCAGCCGGATGATTGATTCGCGGAACGACTTTAGTTCAGCCGGATTAAGCTTATTGGCACCGGCCGCTTGCGGTTCGATTCGAATATGGTGGAAGCCGATACCGTGTTCATCGAAGACCCGTGGCGTCGAAATCTCCACGATCGGACGCGTCGAAGAAATCGTGTAATAACTTGGTACGCTCTCGAACTCGACGGACTGAGTATTGATCCACAGACCGGCGACGTTCGACTTGCGGCGGCTGACCAGCTTGCTCTTCGCGCCTTCGAGAACAACGACGACATCATAAAGCCCCTGTTGGGGAGAAGCCTGCTGGGAATTGTGGACGGCTCCGAAGACGACGATGCGCTGGCCGGAGAACCCCGAGGTGATGGCGACCGAACGAGTTGAAATGTCGACTTCGACGCTTTCGATGAAGTTCGGATTCTGCACGGTCCTGTCGGCCATGGCAGCGCGGCGGCGTTCGGCTTTTTCCTGCTCGGCCTTCTCAACCGATGCCTCTAGCGCGGACTGCTCGACGTTCGCCTGTTCCGTCTTCTTGGCCGGCGCGGCAGGGTCAGCCTGTTGCGCTGGCATCGCCGTCTTGGACATTTCTTCCATAATGGCGGCTGGCGAAGAGGCGCCTGTCTCGCGCAGCGCGGCGGTGTCGGCGTCTTCGCCGCCGGTGTTGAAGATCCAGATGAGAAGCACAACCATCGCCGCCCCCAGTGCGAAGACTGCGTTGCGGCCGGTCATGGCGGAGCGCAGATCCCGGGGCTTGATCTTGCGGATCGAGCGGTTCGCATCTTCGAAGCGCTGCCGGAACTTCTGACGGAATTCATCTCTGGCTGCCATCAGTGACCTCCTATTACAGAGGAAATGGAATATAGCTCGGATGGCATCACGACGAGGTTCCAGGCGACCCTGAGGCAAACAAGGAGGACGAGGCCGGCCAGCAGAAAGCGCAGTTGCTCACCCTTCAGTTTTTCACCGGCAACGGCCCCGAACTGCGCCCCGATCACTCCGCCGATCATCAATATCATGGCGAGAACAATATCAACCGTGTGGTTTTGTACGGAATGGAGAATCGTGGTGGCGGCGGTGACGAACAGGATCTGGAACAGCGAGGTGCCAACGACGACGTTGGTTGGGACACGCAACAGATAGATCATCGCAGGAACGATGATGAACCCGCCGCCGACACCCATGATTGCACCGAGAAAACCAACGATGGCTCCCAGCACTATCACCGGGATGGCGCTGATGTAGAGTTTCGAGCGGTGGAACCGCATTTTCAAGGGGAGGCCGTGGATCCAGCTATGCTGACCCGGCCGGCGCGCGGAAACGGCAGCGCCTGAACGCGCCTTGCGCATCGTGTTGAGGCTCTCGATCATCATCAACGAGCCGATGATGCCAAGAAAAATGACATAGGCCAGCGACACGAACAGCTCGAACTGTCCGAGCTGCCGCAGCTCCTTGACGATTTGCACGCCAAGGATCGAGCCCATGATACCGCCGGTCAACAAGACAATCCCCATCTTGATGTCGACGTTGCGGCGCTGGTACTGAGCGACGGCGCCTGAAACCGAGGAGGCGACGATCTGTGCGGCCTCGGTACCGATCGCCACCGCTGGCGGAATGCCTGAAAAAATCAGTAGCGGTGTCATGAGGAAGCCGCCGCCGACGCCGAACATGCCTGACAAAAACCCGACCGCTCCGCCCATGCCCAGGAATATCAGGACATTGACAGGCATTTCGGCGATCGGAAGATACAAGTTCATATTCGCCGTCCGGTTCGGGACTGACTTGCAGCCCGGTCAAACTCAATCGCGTTTTGATAGTCGTGTGCACCCCGAGGTGACGTCACCCGGCGGCCCGATCTTCTATTCTTCGTTTTGCGAGTTCCGTAGACTGCACATGACGCGCTTCTCAGCGATGCCGTCATGACTGCAAACCGAACCACCCTGGCAAGAGAGGTCACCGGCAGTTGAAAACTACGAGATCCCCCTGCCACTCTCTATCGCCGATCGGGAGCGGTCGGGTCAATGCGTCGTTCTGCTCGAAATCACTATTCGAACGCTTTTTTTTGAGTGATCGTAATGGGATAGATCGAAGCGATCAGTCGAAAGGCCGCAACTCTATAATTCGTCGCGGCTTCCGGCGTGCCGGGCGATATCCGGTTGAGGCGCAGCGAAGGCCGTTTCTCAGCGGCCCCCGCGACTTGCGCACCCGTTTCCTACTTCTTCAGCGCGTCGCGGATTTCCATGAGCAAGGCCTCGGTGACGGTCGGAGCGGCAGGGGCTATCTCCTGCTTCTTTTCAAACTGCGCACGCATGTTGTTGACGGCCTTGACCAGCATGAAGACTGCAAACGCGACAATCACGAAGGAGATGACGTTGTTGATGAACGTGCCGATGTTCATCGTCACGGCTTCCTTGTCGCCGACCGCTTCAGCGAGCGTCAGCTTGATGTCCGAAAAATCGACGCCGCCGAGCAGAAGCCCGATCGGCGGCATGATGACATCGTTGACCAGAGAAGCGACGATTGTGCCGAAGGCGCCGCCGATGATGATACCGACGGCCATGTCGACCATGTTGCCCTTGACTGCAAATTCCCGAAATTCAGCCAACATTCCCATTTTTTGCACTTTCCCCTGGAGTCTTACAGCGTTTTCGATGCCCAGGAAGGGCTGTCAGAACGCACACTCTCCCCTGCCGGGCAGTGTCCGGACGTTATGCCAATGCGGTATTTTGGGCAATTGCCTGTGCAATATATGAGTTATTTCGGTGATGGGGGTTAGCGGGGTCAGGCCAGACGCTCTAGATTCCGACAAGCTCTGCTTCGGGAGCCACCTCAAGATTGAGCGCGGCGGCGAGCAAGGCGCGCGTGTAGGCTTCTTGCGGCGCCTCGAAAATCCGGTCAGCCGGCCCTTCCTCGACGACCTTGCCGGCGCGCATGACGATAACGTAGTTGCATAGCGCACGCACAACCCGAAGATCGTGGCTGATGAAGAGATAGGCGAGGTCGCGCTTCTCCTGCAGGTCGCGCAGCAAGTCGACGATCTGTGCTTGCACGCTCATGTCGAGGGCGCTGGTGGGTTCGTCGAGCATGATGAATTTCGGTTCCAGCACCATCGCACGGGCGACCGCTATGCGCTGGCGCTGGCCACCAGAAAACTCGTGCGGGTAGCGGTCCTGTGACTGCGGATCGAGGCCGACCTCGGCAAGTGCGGCCCCCACGCGCTCGCGTCGCGCCTCGTAATCGAGGTCGGGCTGCAGGATGATCAATCCTTCCTCGATGATCTGACCGACCGCGAGACGCGGCGACAGAGAGCCGTACGGGTCCTGGAACACGATCTGCATCTGTTTGCGCAACGGTCGCATCTGTTTGGAAGACAGACCGTCAATGCGCCGGCCCAAGTAGGAAATCGGTCCTTTCGAGGCGATCAATCGCAGCAGCGCGAGACCGAGCGTCGTCTTGCCGGAGCCGGACTCGCCGACGACGCCGACGGTCTGGCCGTCGCGCAATTCGAGGGAAACTCCGTCCACGGCCTTGACGTGATCGGTCGTGCGCTTGAGGAGCCCGGTCCGAATCGGGAACCAGACCTTGAGATCCTCGGTCTTGAGAACGACGGGAGCGCTCGGATCGAAGGCACCGGGTTCGCCCTTGGGCTCGGCGGCGAGCAGGTGCTGGGTGTAGGGGTGCCGGGGATCGCTGAAGATCGCCTCGGTCAGTCCTTCCTCGACGATGCCGCCGGATTTCATGACGTAGATCCGCCGCGCCATTTTGCGAACGATGCCGAGGTCGTGGGTGATGAGCAGGAGTGCCATACCCATCTCGCGGCTCAGGTCTTTCAGAAGGTCGAGGATCTGGGCCTGGATGGTGACGTCGAGCGCGGTGGTCGGCTCGTCGGCGATCAGCAGGTCGGGCTCGTTGGCAAGTGCCATCGCGATCATGACGCGCTGGCGCTGGCCGCCGGACAATTCATGCGGGAAAGCCTGCAGGCGGCGATCGGGATCCTGGATGCCGACCTTATGCAGCAACTCGACGACGCGGACGCGGGCGGCGGCATCGTCGAGTCCACGGTGCACCTTGAGGACTTCGCCGACCTGCTTCTCGATGGTGTGGAGCGGATTGAGCGACGTCATAGGCTCCTGGAAGATCATCGAGATGCGACGGCCGCGTATCTCGCGCAGTTCCTCCGCGCTCGAGGCCAGCAGATTGCGGCCCTGGAAAAAAATTTCGCCAGAAGGATGAGAGGCAGCGGGATAAGGCAGGAGCTTCAGAATGGAGAGCGCAGACACGGTCTTGCCGGAACCCGACTCTCCAACGAGGGCAACGGCCTCACCGCGGCCAATCTTGAAGGACACGCGGTCGACGGCCAGCGTCTCGTCCCTGCCCTGGGTGAAAGCGACAGAAAGGTTGCGGACCTGAAGAAGCGTTTCTACCGGTTTCATCGCTTCGCGACCCTCATTTGAATGTCTTGCGCGGATCGAGCGCGTCGCGCACTGCCTCGCCGATGAAGATCAGTAGCGACAGCATGATGGCCAGCGCGAAGAAGCCGGTCAGCCCAAGCCACGGCGCCTCAAGGTGCTTTTTGCCCTGCAGCAGCAGTTCGCCGAGCGAAGCCGAACCGGGCGGTAGACCGAGACCGAGGAAGTCGAGCGCGGTCAACGCCGAAATGGAGCCCGAGAGCTGGAAGGGCAGGAAGGTCAGGGTCGCCACCATCGCGTTCGGCAAAAGGTGCTTCCACATGATCGTCGTGTCCGACAACCCGAGCGCGCGAGCGGCCTTGATGTACTCGAAGTTGCGCCCGCGCAGGAATTCAGCGCGGACGACGCCGACGAGCGACACCCACTGGAAGAGCAGCAGGACGAAAAGCAGCGTCCAGAAGCCCGGCACCAGCACCGACGAAATGATGATCAGGATGAACAGCGAGGGCATCGAGGACCAGATCTCGAGGACTCGCTGGAAAATCAGATCGACCATGCCGCCGAAGTAGCCCTGCACGGCACCTGCGGCAATGCCGATCGCGGACGCCATGATGGTGAGAAGGAGACCGAAGATCACCGAGACGCGGAAGCCGTAGATGACGCGGGCGAGCACGTCGCGACCCTGGTTGTCGAGACCGAGCCAGTTCGTGTTCCAAACGGAGTTGAAGCGTTGCATGTGCTCGGGCGGGGCGTCGCAATAGGCGCGGTTCGAGGCCCAGGGCGGTGGAGCGGGAAAGCCGAGACAGAGATCGTCGGCACCCTTGCGGCGCGGATAATCGCGGTTGATCGTTGTGTATGAATAGCGGATAGGCGGCCAGATCATCCAGCCATTGGCCTCGATTTCCTCGATGTTGACGGGGTCGCGGTAATCGGTGACGGCGAGAAAGCCGCCGAACTTCGATTCGGGATAGTCGAACAGCACCGGCATCAGGAGTTCGCCCTTGTAGCTGACGAGCAGCGGCCGGTCGTTGGCAACCATCTCGGCGATCAGCGAAACGCCGAACAGCGCCAGGAATATCCACAGGCTCCAGTAGCCGCGGCGGTTGGCCTTGAAGTTTTCCCAGCGGCGCCGATTGATCGGCGACAAGGTGAGCCTCTTGGCGAGCGCCGGCCACACGGTCTCGCGCGCAGCGCTGATGGGGCGCACCTTGTGATGGAGGTCCTCGGTTTTCGCGTCCACGCCTCAGACCTCCCGGCTCTCGAAATCGATGCGCGGATCGACGAGGGTGTAGACGAAATCGGAGATGAGGTTCACCACCAGCCCCATGAGCGAGAAAATCCACAAGGTGGCGAAGACGACCGGGTAATCGCGCTTGTCGATCGACTCGAAGGCTAGGAGACCGAGGCCGTCGAGCGAGAAAATCGTCTCGATCAGCAGCGAACCGGTGAAGAACGCATGGATGAATGCCGAGGGGAAGCCGGCGATGATGAGCAGCATGGCGTTGCGGAAGATGTGGCCGTAGAGAACCTGATTCTCATTCAGCCCCTTGGCGCGCGCGGTAAGCACATACTGCTTGCGGATCTCGTCGAGGAACGAGTTCTTGGTAAGGAAGGTCGAGGTCGTGAAGGCGCCGAGGCCGAGCGCGATGAGCGGCAGCGTGAGGTGCCAGAAGTAGTCAGCAACGCAGCCCATGTTCGTCGTGCACGCCCAGAACGTAAAGTCCTGGTACATCTCCGAATGCAGGCCGCGCGAGGGGAACCACTGGAAGAACGAAGAGCCGGCGAAGACCACCAGAAGAAGAACGGCGACGAGGAAGCCTGGTACGGCATAGCCGACCACGAGTGCGCCCGAGGTCCAGACGTCAAAGGGCGTGCCGTCGTTGACGGCCTTGCGGATGCCGAGCGGAATGGAGATGAGGTAGCTGAGAAGCGTCATCCAGATCCCGAGCGAGATGGAGACCGGCAACTTTTCCGCAATGAGGTCGAGCACCGGGGTATCGCGAAAGTAGCTCTGCCCGAAATTGAAGGTGACGTAGTTCCACATCATCATTGCGAAGCGTTCGTGGGCGGGCTTGTCGAAACCGAACTGCTTTTCGAGGCTCTTGATGAATTCAGGGTCGAGACCCTGGGCGCCACGGTACTTGGAAGCAGCCGCGTCGATGGACCCTTGACCGGCCTGGGATTGAGCGCCGCCGCCGAGGCCATCGCCGCCGCCACCCGAAATCCGGCCCGTCATCGCGGCATCGTGGCCCTGGATCTGGGCGATGATCCGCTCGACCGGCCCGCCCGGGGCGAACTGGATGACGATGAAGCTCACCAGCATAATGCCGAACAGCGTCGGCAGTATCAGCAGCAGTCTCTTGATCAGGTAGGCGGCCATCGGCGGATCGGTTCTGTCTGTTATAAGCGGGCTGGAACGGGGTGGCTAACTGTGCGTCCTCTCGTGGGCTATCGCTCTGAGAGCTTGGCAGCTTTCTCCTTGTCATACCACCACGTCTCGATAATGCCCCGGTCGTACTTCGGTTTGGTTTCGGGCCAGGAGAACTTATCCCACGTGGCGACGTTGTGTGAGGCCTTGTACCAGTGCGGGACCCAGTAATGGCCAGCGCGCAGGACGCGATCAATGGCCCGGGTTGCCGTGACGAGTTCATCTCGCGAACCGGCTGCCAGGGCGTTGTCGATCAATGCGTCGATCACCGGATCGGCAATGCCTGCCAGATTGAGACTGCCGTCGACATCACGCGTGGAGGACCCCCAGTAGTTCTTCATCTCGACGCCGGGCGTCAGGCGCAGGACGTAGCGGCGCGTGGTGACGTCGAAGTCGAACGACTTGGTACGGCGCTCGTACTGGGCGGAATCGACGAGGCGGATCTTTCCTTCGATGCCGAGCAGGCGCAGGTTCTCGATATACGGGTTGATGATGCGCTCGAAGGAGGGCGAGAAGATCAGGAATTCGATGTCGAGCTGGCGGCCATCGGCATTGATCCGCTTGCCGTCCTTCAGCGTCCAGCCGGCTTCTGTGAGGAGCCGACTCGCCTCACGCAGAAGTTTCCGGTCCTGGCCCTGCCCGGAACTGACGGGCGGCGTGTAGACCTCCTCGAAGACGGCAGGATCGAGTGACTTGCGGAATGGTTCGAGTAGGGCGAGTTCGTCTGACGAGGGCTTACCCTCGGCCTTCATGTCGGAGTTTTCGAAGTAGCTCGCGGTGCGCAAGTAGAGTTCATAGAACAGGTTCTTGTTCGACCATTCGAAATTGAATGCGTAATCGAGCGCTTTCCTGACGCGCTTGTCCTTGAACTTGTCGCGGCGCGTGTTGAGCATGAAGCCTTGCGCGCCTGAGGGCTGGGCGTCCGGCAACGTCAGGCGGAGAATGCGGCCGTCCTTGACGGCAGGGACGTTGTAGGCGGTCGCCCAATCGACAGAAGTGAATTCCTCGCGCAGATCGAAGGTACCGTTCAACAGGTTCTGAAGTTCGGCGGTGCGGTCGCGGTAATACTCGTAGCGCAGTTCGTTGAAATTGTAGCGGCCGCGGTTGACGGGAAGTTCCCAACCCCAGTAATCGGCACGGCGCCTGTACGCGATGAAGGTTCCCGCCTTGAAGTCGGCGACCTCGTAAGGGCCGGAGCCGAGCGGCTTTTTGAGCCACGTCTCGTCGAAGGGCTGCTGGTCATAGAATGATTTGGGAAGAATGGGCAGCGTCGCCACGAAGAGCGGCAGGTCGCGCAGCCGGTCGCCTTCGAATTCGTAACGGACCGTTTGCGGGTCGAGAGCTTCGGCCTTGGCGACATCGCGCAGGCCGAAGCGGTAGAGCGGGTGGCCTTTCTCCTTCAGCGCCTCGAAGGAGAAGACCACGTCGGCGGCGGTGACGGGCGAGCCGTCCGCGAACCTGGCTTCGGGGCGCAGCTTGAACGTCACAGATTTCCTATCGTCAGCCAGTTCGGCCGATTGGGCAACGAGGCCGTAGACGGCATCGGGCTCGTCATCGGCGCGGGTCATCAAGGTATCGTAGACGTATTCGAGCCCCTGGGCGGCATCGCCCTTGAGGATGAAGCCGTTCAAGCTGTCAAACGTCGGCAGGCCGGCCGTGCCGATCATCGACATGCGTCCGCCCTTGGGGGCATCCGGATTGACGTATTCGAAGTGCTGGAAGCCCGCGGGGTACTTGAGTTCCCCGAAGGCGGAGAGGCCATGTGACGGGTTGGCCGCGAACGCGCCAGTGGAGAGAGCCAGGGCGGCGACCGCGGTTGTTGCCGCCGCCAGAAGCGTCCTGGACCAGAGCTGCATGGCTGCCCGTTGCATCGAAACTCCCGTCTGGGTGAAAAACATCAGAGCCGGCCGGCGATCACATCCCGCGCTGTCTTTTCAGTTTTTCAGCTTTGGCTGCGTCGATCCACCAATTGACGATGACGGCGCTCGGTGCCTGCGACGGCAGCTTTTCGGGCCGCCCGAAGATATCCCAGCTAGCGATGCGATCGTAGGGGAAGTGCCATTGCGGAACGAGATAATGGTTCCACAACAGGACGCGGTCGAGGGCACGCGTCGCGGCAACGACGTCTTCGCGGGTCTTCGCCTGCACCAGAATTTCGATCAGCTCGTCGACGACAGGGTTCTTGATGCCGATGACGTTGCGTGAACCGGGCTTGTCGGCCGCCGAAGATCCCCAGAACTCGCGCTGTTCGTTTCCTGGAGAATGCGACTGGGCAAAGCTCGCGGTGATGGCATCGAAATCGAAATTCTCAAGCCGGCGCTGGTACTGGCTGGAATCGACGAGGCGGGCACGCGCATCTATGCCGATCTTTTTCAGGTCTACGATGTAGGCGCCGATGATGCGTTCCATGATCGGCTGGGCAATCAGGAACTCGATCGACATCTGGGTTCCGGTTGCATCGACGAGCTTGCCGTCCTTCAGCGTCCAGCCCGCTTCGCTCATCAGGGCCATGGCCTGACGCAAGTTGTTGCGGAAATCAGTCGAAGCGTCGTTCTTGGGGTTTTTCCAGACTTCGGTGAAGACTTCAGGGGGAACGCGATCCTTGAAGGGCTTGAGGATTTCGAGTTCGCGGCCTTCGGGCAGGCCGGTGGCGGCCAGTTCGGAATTGTCGAAGTAGCTGCCGACGCGCACGTAGGTGCCGTAGAACATCGACTTGTTCATCGCCTCGAAATTGAAGGCATAGTTGAGGGCGCGGCGGACGCGGGGGTCGACGAACTGCTTGCGGCGCGTGTTGAAGACGAACGCCTGCATGCGGGCGACGCTGCCGTCCTTCAACTGCTCCTTCTTGATCAGGCCCGATTTGACGGCGTCGGTCGTGTAGCGCGTCGCCCAGTAGTTGGCGCTCGATTCCTGACGGTAATCGACAAGCCCGGACAAGAAGGCCTCGAAGGCAGGCGTGTTGTCCTTGAAGTAAATGTAGCGGATCTCGTCCATATTGAACATTCCGCGACGCGGTGGCAGATCCCTGGCCCAGTAGTCCTCGACGCGCTCATAGATGATCTCGCGGCCCGGATTGACCTCCTTGACGCGGTATGGACCCGAACCCAGCGGCGGCTCCATCGTCGTCTTCGAGAGGTCGCGCTGTTGGCCTTTGGCGTCCTTTGCCTCCCAGAAATGCTTTGGAAGCACGGTGAGCTGGCCGAGAATCTGGGGCAGCTCGCGATTGCCCTTCATGTCGAAAGTGAACTTCACCTGGCGTTCGCCGACCTTTTCGGCGGCGACGACGTTCTTGTAGTAGAGATTGAATAGTGGATGGGCTTTCTTCAGTGCATCCAGCGAAAAGATGACGTCTTCGACGGTTATCGGCTGACCGTCGTGGAAGCGGGCGCCCTCGCGCAATTGGAATGTCGCCGAGGAATAGTCGTCAGGATAGGACACCCATTCGGCAATGAGGCCGTATTCCGTCGATGGTTCGTCAAGGCTGGTCGCCATCAGCGTGTCATAGACAAGTGAGCCGACGCCGTCGGCGACCTCGCCCTTGATGGTGAACGGGTTGAGCGAGTCGAAGGAGCCAAGCGCACCAACGCGGACGGTTCCGCCCTTCGGCGCATCCGGATTGACCCAGTCGAAGTGCTTGAAGTCAGGCCCATATTGCGGTTCGCCGACGAGCGACAAGGCGTGATGGCGATGGTCCTCGGCCTGAGCGCTGCCAGACACCAGAACGGCAGTTGCGGCAATAGCCAAGAGGCCGATTCTGAAGAGGCTCAATGCGCGTTGGACCATCAGGCAATTCTCCTTGGGCGATGATCGAGAGTTCGCCGCTGTTTGCCGTTCCTGTGTGAGCGAACTTCGAAATCGGACACTCGTGACTTCGGGTGCGCTTGTTCCTTTATCGTTGTCTTAGCCGGTGACGGCGCTACGCGGTAGTTAAACGTTCTTAAGCTTGCAAAGGCTCACCGCACGGCAGGTTTGATGCTAACCCCTTGAAACAAAAGACCCGCCGGAATTTGGCGGGTCCGTGGTCCAGGCGCGTTCGTGGTCAACATGGGAAACGATCCGGCGCGCGGATTAGGGCACCGCCGCCCCTCATATCGGAAGCCGCCGGCTATTTCAGCGTGTTGAGATATGCGACCATGTCTGCGACATCGGCGTCGCTGGAAAAACCCGAGAAGATCATCTTCGTGCCCTCCATGTATTCCTTGGGCTTGTGCAGGAAGTGGGCAAGCGCCTCGTTATCCCAGTTGCCGCCCTTGGCCTTCATGGCCTCGGAGTACTTAAAATCTTCCACTGCGCCCTTGGGACGGCCGACCACTCCCCACAGATGCGGGCCGACCTTGTTGGCGCCACCCTGTTCGTTGGTGTGGCAGGCTTTGCACTTGCTGAAGAGCTTGGCGCCTTTCTCGGCGCTTGCCGAATCGACCAGGGAAGCGACCTTGGCGGCGTCGAAGCCGGCAGCAGGGGCCCCGGCGGCAGTAGAATCGCCGCCCGCGGCGGCATTTTCGCCGCCGGCGTCGCCGGTGGGCTTGGGCAGCTCATAACCGACCACCGCATGCTCGCCGCCGCCGTGGGGCGCGGTGGCAATTTCAATAAACGTGCGGCTTGCCACGATGATGAGGAGCGCTGCCAAAACAGCCCCGGCGATCTTATTCAGCTCGAAAGAATCCATGTTCGCTTTGCGTCCTGCTTGCCCAAATGCTTCAGTTTGCCCAGATGCGTCATTGCGCTGTCAGCCTGCACAATACTCGAGGCAGACAGACGCGGATCTCTGGCGGGACTATATGGTTTCGCGCCCCGCTTGCAACTCGCTTCGGGGCCATCTAACACCCCTCATCAGCGAGACCAATCGTCGCCTTCGACTTTGTGAGGTGGGGCACTTCGCTACCTCCGGCCAACATAAGGACTCCAATGCGGAACGCGCTGATCGTCATCCCGGCCCGAATGGAGGCCTCCCGTCTTCCCGGTAAGCCGATGCTCGAAATCGGCGGAGAACCCATGATCGTCCAAGTCTGGCGCCGCGCGCACGAAGCGGAGGCGGGCCGGGTTGTTGTTGCAACTGACGCCGAGGAGATCGCGGCTGCCGTTCGCGCCGCCGGCGGGGAAGCCGTGATGACTCGCAAGGACCACGTCTCGGGGTCGGACCGGGTGTTCGAAGCGATCAACAAAGTCGACCCGGAGGGGGGCGCGGATTTCATCATCAACTTGCAGGGCGATCTGCCGGCGCTTGATCCGCGGCTGGTTTCCGCCTGTATCGAACCGCTCACGACGAAAAGTGTGCACATCGCAACCCTGGCAGCAGAGATCAGCGAGGAAAGCGAGCGCGATAACCCCAACGTAGTCAAAGTCGTGGGGACGCCAACGGGTACTCCTGGAGTGCTGCGAGCCCTCTATTTCACACGCGCCACCGCTCCTTTCGGCGACGGGCCGCTCTACCATCACATCGGGATCTACGCCTTCCGCCGGCCGGCGCTGGAAAAGTACGTGGCGCTGAAGCCGTCTGCGCTGGAGGTCCGCGAACGTCTGGAGCAGCTCAGGGCGCTCGAAGATGGCATGCGCATCGATGTACGGATCGTTGACACAGTACCGCTCGGTGTCGATACTCCAGGCGATCTGGAGCGGGCGCGGAAGGCCTTTGAGAACAAAGAACAATCCGGCTGAGCGGCAGTCGATTTTCCGACAGCTCGCGCAGCCTCGTTCCTCGCGTACGGCCCGTGCGTACCGCCTCCGCCTCCCAGGCCTGCTGCGGCCGAGACACCACCACCGGACAAAACATGCCGCCAACCAGCAAGAACGCCTCTATCAAGCCGCAGACCAGTGCCGAACGCCCGGCCGGAGCCGAGCGCCCCGGCGAGCGCATCGCCTTTCAGGGTGAACCGGGCGCCAACTCGCATGTGGCCTGCGCCGCAGCGTTCCCGGCGATGGAAGCGGTTGCCTGCCCGACGTTCGAGGACGCCATCGCGGCGGTGCGCTCGGGGGAAGCGGCTTACGCGATGATCCCAATCGAGAATTCGGTCGCAGGGCGGGTTGCCGACATCCACTACCTGTTGCCGGAGTCGGACCTCTACATCGTCGGCGAGCACTTCCTGCGCGTGCGCCATCAACTGCTTGCGAAGCCGGGAACCAGGATCGAGGACATCAAAAGGGTGCTTAGCCATACCCAGGCGCTTGGGCAGTGCCGCAACACGCTGCGCCAGCTCGGGCTGAAACCGGTTCCAGAAGCCGATACGGCAGGCTCGGCGCGCATGGTGGCGGAAGCCAGCGACCCCTCGCAGGCCGCCATTGCGACGACGCTGGCGGCAGAAATCTACGGGCTTGAGATCCTCAAGAGCGACGTCGAGGACGAAGTGCATAATACGACGCGCTTCGTCATCCTGTCAGCCGAACCCGACGACGCGGAGCCCGACGACGGCCCTGTCGTCACCACCTTCCTGTTCCGCGTGCGCAACGTTCCAGCCGCCCTCTACAAGGCGCTGGGCGGGTTCGCGACGAACGGCGTCAACATGACGAAGCTCGAAAGCTACCAGCTCGAGGGCACCTTCAACGCCACGATGTTCTTTGCCGACGTCGAAGGCCACCCCGCTGACCGCATGGTGCAGCTTGCCCTTGAGGAACTTTCGTTCTTCTCAACGCAGGTGCGCATTCTCGGCACCTACCGGGCGAGCCCCTACCGGGCGGAGATGGAACGCAAGCTGAACCCGCACATCGGTATGCAGGGGCACAGGTGACATGAGCCGGCTTGCCAACAAGATTGCCGTCGTCACCGGTGCCGCCTCCGGGTTCGGGCGCGGCATCGCGGAAGCGTACGCGCTCGAAGGCGCCAAGGTCGTGATAGCCGATCTTAATGGATCGGGAGCCAAGGCGGTCGCCGATGCGATCGGGTCGGCTGCCGTCGGCATCGCGGCGGACGTGACGCGGCGGGCGGACGTCGAGGCGATAGTCGCGGCGGCTGTCGATCATTTCGGCGGGCTCGACATCCTCGTCAACAACGCCGGGGCGACGCACAGGAACAAGCCTGCCCTCGAGGTCACCGAAGACGAGTTCGACCGGATCTACGCGGTCAACGTCAAGTCGCTCTACCTGACAACACTGGCGGCGGTTCCTGCGATGGAGAAACGCGGTGGAGGGGTTATCATCAACACGGCTTCGACGGCGGGCGTGAGACCGAGGCCGGGGCTGACCTGGTACAACGGATCCAAGGGGGCTGCGATCACGCTGACGAAGTCGCTTGCCGCCGAGCTGGCCCCGAAGAAAATCCGCGTCAATGCGATAAATCCGGTGATCGGCGAAACGGGGCTGTTGGAATCGTTCATGGGGCAACCGGACACGCCGGAAAACCGCGCCAAGTTTGTCGCCACCATCCCGCTGGGGCGGATGTCGCGCCCCTCTGACATCGCCAATGCGGCCGTCTTCCTGGCGGAAGATGCTTCCGAGTTCATCACGGGAGTTGCGATCGAAGTCGATGGCGGCCGCTGCGTCTAGCGGCAATCATCGAGCCGATGCCCGGCAGGCACAGCTACTGTCTTTACCGCAAAGCGTGAAGCACGAATTTTAATCTGGCCCATTTCGCAAGCCTCAAGCTGTGCTATTTCGCAGGGTGGCGGGTGCAGACAATTGGTGCCGCTCATCTGTCATACTGTGTTTTTTGTTGGAGTTTCGCCATGCAGGAGTCCGCTTGGACATTATCCAGCCCGCCAGCCGGCGCTGTTGCCGCCGCCTCGCAAACTCCTGCAGCTAGCCCTGGGCCTTCAAACCGCAAGGCCATCGAACGCCTCCTGATCGACTACTTCTCGAAGCAGCACGACCGCAATCTCAGGGAATACCTGAAGGCCAAGGTGACGACGCTGACGCTGCGCTGGGTTGTCGGCCTTACCGGCATGGCGCTGTTCCTGACCCCTGTCATCAAGGTCATCCTCACCGAAGAAACCGACCGGCAGATTCTCGGGCAGTCGGACGGACTTGTATTCCTGCTGCCCGGCCTGCTTTTGATGGTGCTGTCAGGCATCGAACCGCTTTGGAGCCGCGGCTGGCCGGCGCCAATGTCCCTGGCTATCGGCATCGCGGCCTTCGACGTTCTCTATTTCGATACCGGCCCGCCGTGGCTGATCGCACTGATGATCGCCATCGCGGCGATGGCTTTCATCGCGGCGGTGGTGTCCTATGTCTACCATAAAAATCAGGTGCCGAAGCCGCTTGCTGAACTGGAAAAAGAAATCGACGAACTCACCGCGGTGCAGTTCAGGGACTTCGTCCACGATGCCCGTGCGCACCTGCCGATTCCCGCTGGCAGGCTCGAGGGAGCAGGCGTGCAATTCCTGAAATGCTTTCCCAAACGCGAACGGCTCAACAAGCCCGACATTCTCGCCAGGATCGGAACCGACAGCATCCCGCGGATGTCGCCGATCGGAGTCAGCGCCTTCGATTTCGGTGAAGACGACGTCCTGGTTCTTGAAGGCGCTGTCGATCTGAAGACGGGAGATGCTGTATATCTGGCGGCGCATCAGTTCGCCTACCAGGACATCAGCGCAGTCATATGGGGAAGCGATGTCTGGCCACGACCCGTTGCTGACATTTCAAGTTCAAAGCAGTCGACCGCCAAGACGGTCCCTGGTTCCGGGGTCATGCCGGCGCGCAGTTCGAAGAAGCCATCCGTCCTGCGGCTCGAAGAATTCAGAATTCTTCTGCGGAGCACGCACGCCGTCGAGATCCTGTTTCATGACAGCTCGCTTGCAGAACGTCTCGAAGACCAGGATTTCGGGCGCATCGAGGATACGGCGAAGATCCGGGTTGTATGGGATGCACTGGCAAAAAATCGCACGATGGCGACGCGTTAAGTTCCGCCTTTTGCGCGACGCCGTCAGCCCCGCTCAGCAAGACGTTCCAGCTTCGCCTGGCGCGTTTTCTCATCCTCTTCCCAACTCAGCGTCGACGTCAGAGTCCCGTTGCCGTCGAACAGGAAAACGGTCGCTGTATGGTTCATGGTGTAGCCGCCATCGGAAGTGGCGACCTTCTCGGCCACGATCCGGTATTTTTTCGCCACGTTGGAGATCTGCTCCGCGCTTCCCGACAGACCGACGATGCGCGAATCGAACGCCGAAAGGTATTGCTTCAACTGCTCCGGGGTGTCGCGGGCCGGATCGACCGTGATGAAAAGCACCATCAGCTTGTCAGCCTTGGGCCCTAGGGCCTCGAGGTGCTTGGTCATCTCGAACAGCGTCGTGGGGCAAACGTCGGGGCAGTGCGTGAAGCCGAAGAACACGGCGTGCGGGTGGCCTTTGAGAGAATCGCTTGAAAACGTCTTGGAGTTCTGGTCGACGAGTTCGAAATCGCCGCCGAAGCGTGCGGCGCCCGGCAGTGAGGCGCCCTGACGGGCGGCCTCCTGCATGTGGCCCAAGAAGAGCGCACCGACAACAATGGCGGCAAGCGCGACGAGCCCCCAAAGGACGAGCCTGATGCGGGCAAGTAGCGAAGTCTTCGCTGCCATCTTCGTTCTCCTCGCTTCAATCAATGCTGGTGTTTCATCTCATGGCCACCATGTTCATGGCCAGCCGGCATGTTGTCGCCCGCGCCGTCGATCGACTTTGCACCGATTGGAGCAACGGCGAATTCGACCGCGATCTCGCCGGCCTTCTCGAACTGCAGCGTACCTTTCACGGATTCGCTTTCCTTGGGCGTGCCGGTCAAATCCATGAACATAAGATGGTAGCCGCCTGGCTTCAGTTCCACCGTGGTGCCGGGGGCGATCTCAAGCCCGCCCTTGACCTCGTTCATGCGCATGACGCCGTCGGTCATCCTCATCTCGTGAACTTCGACGCTTTTCGAAAGGGCGAAGCTGGCGCCGATCAGCCTGTCGGGCTCCTTGCCGGAATTGGTGATCGTCAGGAAGCCGCCGGCGACCTTGGCTCCGGGCGGCGTGGCCCGCGTCCAGGGCTTGTCGACGCTGAGGCCGGCGTGGCTCTGGGCATCGGAATGCGTCGTGCCAGCGTCCGCGATGCGGGTCATGTTCGTTTGAGCCTGCGCGGCCTTGTCATGCTTTTCGCAGGCGGCGGCCGTTTCGGCAGCAATCATACCGGTCGCGAAGAGCAGGGCGGCCAGTGTCAGCATCGTCTTTTGCATTGATATCTCCCAGGAGATGAAGCGGGGAGGATGGCGGGGCCGTCGCTCCCTCGCAGTTGAGGGTAACTTCTTTAGCGTCGATTGCGTTGATGTTCAGAACGCCTTCTGCCAGCCAACGGTGAACATCCAGTCGTTGCTCATCTGCAGATTGAATTAATTCGATGATCAGAACCGCCCACGCACGCAGTGTGCGGGACTGCTCTTTCAAAACGTCGCGATTAAGGGTCAGACGAGAGCTGGGGGACCGCGAATCGAGCCCGCGAAGCATTGCCGGCGGGCGGCAGGCACCGTTATCGCGGCCGGCGGGGGCTCGGCGGCGATGTTGAAGGTGACCGGTGCTAATACAGCATCCGGTGCGCTGAGGCAGGCGACCGGGGCAGCGCCGGTGCAGATGGGGCAGTTGCCGGCGGATGTGCCGGAGCCTGCGGGCAGGCTTGAGCCGTCCTCGGAGAGCGGCGCCGACACGCCGGTGCCGCACAGCGCGTGAACCGAAAGCTTCGCCAGATCGCCCGGGGCGGCGATGGCGCGCTCAAAGTTCGCGGTAACATGTAGCGAAAGCAACGCGACGTGCAGCAGGGTCGCCACAAGGGCCGACCACACCGCGGTACGCTTCACGATGGCGGACTGTCGCAGGACTTTCATGGCTTCAATCATTAGTCAGTCGGCACCCGACGGCAAGCGTCTGAATGCCACAGTGTGGCAGCACCCCCGCAGCCGCGGCCCTTCAAATCTCGTTGGACAGCCACGCTTTGACAATCTGGTGGGCCATCGACTGGGGCCCGGGCAGCCACAACTCCTGGGAATGGATGCCCGACAGCATGGAATTTGCCTCCATGCGCGAGAACCAGGCCGCGTGCTCGATTTCGGCGGCATCAACCACCAGTTCCCTGTGCTCGGCATGCGCAATGCAGCCCAACATCAGCGAATGCATGAATGGCCAGGGCTGAGAGCCGAGCAGCCTCACTTCGCCGACTTCGAGGCCGGTCTCCTCCTTCGTCTCGCGGCGCACCGCGTGGACGATGTCGTCTCCCGGCTCAACGTAGCCGGCCAGCGTCGAGTACATCTTGTCGGGGAAACGGTGCTCATGGGCCAGCACGATGTGCTCGCCGTCGGTGACGGCCATGATGACGACGGGATCGACCCGCGGGAAAGCCTCGTAGCCGCAAGCCCAGCATTTGCGCTTCCAGCCGCCCTGCTTGACGTTCATCGAGCCGCCGCAGCGCCCGCAGCAACGGTTGTTCTCGTGCCAATGGCCGAGCGAAATGGCCTGAGCGACAAGCGCCAGTTCGGACTGCGGCATGGCGCCCTGGGTGGCAAGCGTGCGCACTTCGACACGGCTTTTCAGAGCGTCGCGGGCCTGGGGAGCCCCGCGTGCGTAATGTTCGCTGGTGGCAACCGCGTATTTGGCGGTTCCGTCTTCCGGGTCGATGCCTAAAAAAATCGCTTCGTTGACCGCAAGACCGAGGTCAGCGATTTCGGTGCCGGTGAACCAATGGATGTGCGTTTTTGTGCGGTCTTCGTTCGAATCGACGACCGCCTTGTCGCCGGCGAGCACGAAAAATCGCGAGGTTTCGGCTGAAACCAGCGCCTCCATATAATCCTTGTCGGTGCGCTTTTCGCTGAGCCTGTCGAGGATGACAGTCGGACCGAGTGTGGGCTTCATGCGTGGCGTGCCTCCTTCGTGGACCAAGACAAGAGCACGGACGAGCCGGGAAGCGCAACTTGAAGGTTAATTGGTGAGGATGACAGATGTCGGGCGGCCCTTGCATCGCAAAAGCAAAACCGTCATATCAGAAGTGGGCTGGCGGCGGACGCATCCGTCGCCAACCGGGTCAGGTCGGGAACGAAGCAGCCCTAACGATCAGGATACGGGTCGTCCGCCAGCCTTTTTTGAGTTCACGGGCCGAAGAGGCCCTCCACTGGAGCGCGGCTCGCCGCGGGTCGCCTTGCTCCCCGAGCCTGCGGCTCGAAGGGCCAGCGCTCGGCAGGCCGGTGTTGGGATGCGCCGGGACGAACTCCACCACCGTCATCCCCGCGCAGGTGGGGACCCAAGCAAGCCCGATTTTATCGGGGCGAACCGCGATCAACCGTAACCGTGCTCAGGTTCCCACCTGCGCGGGAATGACGAAGGTGGTTGCGGCAATGTCTGAGCGCGGCTCACTCCTGTGCCTCTTGCTCCCCGAGCCTTTGGATCGAAAGTGCGCCTTCGGATGCCCACTCCTTCGGCGCATCCGGCGCCTGACGATCCTCCGCGGCCAAGGGCGGCGCTCGCGCCGGGTCGCACTCTTCGTTGGCCAACACTCGGCAAGCCGGTGTTGGACTGGCTCCCCGAGCCTGCGGCTCGATAGGTCTCTTCAATCGCCTTCCTTCGTCAACTTGTGTAGGGCGAGCTTCAGGTCGCACCTGCCTTTGACCAACACTTGGCAGGCCAGTGTTGCTGACAGGGCGCGAACTACACCATCGTCATCCCCACGCAGGTGGGGACCCAAGCCAGCCATATTTTTTTTCAGCGTATGTCCCGAGTAATTCCAACCTTGATTAGGTTCCCGCCTGCGCGGGAATGACGAACGTGGTTGCGGCAATGTCTGAGCGCGGCTCACTCCTGTTGCTCTTGCTCCCCGAGCCTTGCGGCTCAAAGGGCCAGCGCTCGGCAGGCCGGTGTTGGGCTTGTGTTGGCTTCCTAAAGTCGTGTGGGGCTCTGCTTTTGCCCACACTTCCTTGCTCAACACTGCGCAAGCTTGTGTTGGCTTCCTAAAGTCGTGTGGGGCTCTGCTTTTGCCCACACTTCCTTGCTCAACACTGCGCAAGCTTGTGTTGGCTTCCTAAAGTCGTGTGGGGCTCTGCTTTTGCCCACACTTCCTTGCTCAACACTGCGCAAGCTTGTGTTGGCTTCCTAAAGTCGTGTGGGGCTCTGCTTTTGCCCACACTTCCTAAAGTCGTGTGGGGCTGTATAGTCCCGGCCCATGAGTGACAGCATGTTCGATGACGCGGAGACGGGGGCGGGGAAGCCTTACGTCGTCCTCGCGCGCAAATACCGGCCGCAGACGTTCGCCGACCTGATCGGGCAGGACGCGATGGTGGCTACCTTGAAGAACGCGTTCGACCAGGGGCGGATCGCGCAGGGATACATGCTGACCGGCGTGCGCGGCGTCGGCAAAACCACAACAGCGCGTATCCTGGCGCGGGCGCTCAACTTCGAGCCGAAGGACGATAGCGCCGGAAAAGGCGGGCCGACCATCGACCTCCCGCACGATCCGGCAAAGTACGGTCGCCACTGCGCCGAAATCATGGAAAGCCGGCACGCCGACGTCGTCGAAATGGACGCCGCCTCAAACACCGGCGTCGACAACATGCGCGAGATTATAGAGAGCGCCCGCTACAAGCCGCTGCTGGCGCGCTACAAGGTGTTCATCATCGACGAAGTCCACATGCTGTCGAAGGGTGCGTTCAACGCGCTCCTGAAAACGCTAGAAGAGCCGCCCGAGCACGTCAAATTCATCTTCGCAACGACCGAAATTCGCAAGGTTCCGGTGACGGTGCTGTCGCGGTGCCAGCGCTTCGACTTACGTCGCGTCGACGTGCCGGAGCTGTCGGCGCATTTCAGGCGCATTGTCGGCTCGGAAGGCGCGGAGGCCGAGGACGAAGCCCTGAAAATGATCGCGCGGGCCGCCGAAGGCTCGGTGCGCGATGGGCTCTCCATCCTCGATCAGGCGATTGCGTTCTCCAAGGGCAAGGTCAACGCCGCCGATATCCGCGCGATGCTGGGCCTCGCCGACCGGGGGCGCATTTTCGATCTGCTGGAAGCGCTGATAGGAGCCAATCCGGGCGAAGCGCTGAAGCTTCTCGAAGACCTGCATCGCGACGGCGCCGATCCAGTGCAGGCCCTCGGCGACCTGTCGGAATCCGTGCATCTGTCGACGCGCATCAAGACAGTCGGCGCGGAGGCCGGTTCGGAGGGGCTTTCGGCCGAGGAGGTGCGGCGTGCCAGTGCAATTGCCGGGAAGGTCTCCGTCGCACTGCTGTCGCGCGTCTGGCAGATGCTTCTCAAGGGCATCGAGGAAACCGGACGGGCGCCGAATCCGCGCGCTGCCGCCGAGATGGTGCTGATCCGCATCGCCTATACCGCCGATCTGCCGTCGCCCGAGGAGATCGTCAAGACGCTCGGCGGGGCTTCGTTTCCGGCGCGCAGGGCGATCGGCGAGGGGGCAAAGGAAACCAGCGAAACAACGGCGGCCCGGGGAAGTGCGCCCCGCGCACCTGACGCACAGGCCACCCATCCTGCAGACGAAGAGGCAAGCGAGGCCGGAAGGCACGAAGTTGCCGGCCGTCAGTCAAACGCAGAACCGCCGCCGCCGTGGGAGGACGCCGTATTCCTACCCGAGGGGCTACCCGGCGACGGCGAGTTCGATCCCGAAGATCCGCTCTATGCCGAGGCCCCGCTGACGGGCGCGGGAATGCTGATGCCCGATCCGGCTTCGTTCGTCGAGGTGGTCGAAGTCGCCAGCGCGCAACGCGACGCCAAGCTCAAAGTGCACCTCGAAGAGAACGTCAGCCTCGTCAAGTTCGACCGCGAAACGCGCGCAATCGACATTTTCCTGATGCCGAACGCGCCCCCGCAGATCGCCAACGAACTGCGTGAAAAACTCAACCTTTGGACCGGCAAGCGCTGGATGGTGATGCTGTCGAAAAGCCAGGGCGATATGCCGATCGGCCAAGCGCGGCGGGAAGCGGCGGCCGCGGAACTGGAACGGTTGAAAAGCGATCCGACGGTGGCAGCTGCGCTCGCGGCATTCCCCGGTGCGCAGGTCGCCGCCGTCAGGACAATCGAACCCGACGACGGCATCGATAACGGCGTCAGCGACACGGGCACGGGCTGAGGCCCTCGCATTTCGAAGTATGGCTGCCTAAATGCAAAACAAATCAATGCAGGCAAGCGCTACTTAATCCTTATACGCAATATGAAAAGGAGCCCGACGTGAAGGACATCATGGGCATGATGGGCAAGATCAAGGAAATGCAGGAGCGCATGCAGGCGGTTCAGGCCGAACTGGAAGCGCTCGAATGCGAGGGGCAATCGGGCGGCGGACTTGTCAAAGTGACGCTTAATGGCAAGGGCGAGATGCGCCGCGTCGCCATCGACCCGAGCCTGCTGAAGCCAGATGAAGCCGAGATCCTGGAAGATTTGATCGTCGCCGCGAGCCAGGACGCCAAGTCCAAGACCGAAACGATCGCGCAGGATAAGCTTTCATCGGTAACAGGCGGGCTGCCGCTGCCGCCCGGGATGAAGCTGTTTTAGTTGGTCCACACTTCCTGAAGTCGTGTGGAACAGCGCGATATCTGCGCCCATAGGATTTTCCGGAGCGCCGTTCTTACTGGCCCAAAATGCGAAACGGCGGGTGCCCGAAGGTCCCGCCGGTTTTCATCTCATCGCGTTTGGACGATCAACGGCCCAGCGAAGCGGCGCGGCGGCTGACTTCGGACTGCGAAACCATGCCGGCCTTGACGAGGGCGCCGACGCAGCCTTTCGAAAGCTTCGAGCCATTGGCGCGCATGCACTGCTTGACGCCGGCACTGCCGGGAGCGTGACCAGAGCAGTAGGAGAGGTAGTCGCCCATGCAGGCGTACTTGACAGCGTTGGAGACCGCGAAAGCATTCGTGGAGGCGCCGGCAACGATTGCGACGGTGAGGGCGGTGGCGAAAAGCTTCTTGAAGGTGCTGGTCATTGTCTTGTCTCCTTTTTTTCCGGCCAACACTTCCTCTGCTCAACACAAGCTTGCGCAGTGTTGACGTCTAAAGTCGTGTTGGGCTGGGTTCCGAGCTTTGGGTCCGCGGTGTTTGCCGCTGTCTGTTGAGACGAATATGCGGCAGCGGCTGCCGCGGCGCTGTTCCGGGCGGGACAAGGAGCGGATTTTCTCGAAAAAAAACCGTGTTGCCTGCCAGCTGCGCGGTAAATGCCGGTCAGCAGTGCAGAATTCGACGGACCCGGCCCTTGTTGCATTCAGTATTTCGAATATATAAATTGATCTAGATCAACGACATCAAAAGGGCCAGGAGGGCCAGCATTTTGACGGAATTCACACCAATGTCTGCTGTCGTAGGCGGCGTCCTCATAGGGCTCGGCGCCGTCATGGCGATGGGTCTGATGGGCCGTATCGCCGGCATATCCGGTATTCTCGCCGGGACGGTGTTTTCGCCGTCTGACCGCGAGTGGTCGTGGCGCGCGGCATTTTTGGCCGGGATGGTTGTAGCTCCGACATTCTACACCCTTGCGATGGGCCATTCGCCGGAATTCGAGATGCCGGGAACGACGATGTTGAGCATCCTCTCAGGTCTGATCGTGGGGGTCGGCGTCACATTTGGTGCAGGATGCGCCAGCGGCCACGGCGTCTGCGGCCTTGCCCGCCTGTCACCGAGGTCCTTAATCGCCACTGGCGTCTTCATGGCAGTCGCCATCGCCACCGTGTTCGTCACCCGTCACGTTATCGGAGGCTGATATGCGCAATATTGCAGCACTGGCAACCGGGCTCGTGTTCGGTCTCGGCATGACCGTTTCGGGCATGATCAACCCGGCCAAGGTTCTCAACTTCTTCGATATCGCGGGCGCCTGGGATCCGAGTCTGGCGCTGGTGATGGGCTCCGCACTGATCACGACAGCCATCGGCTATCGCATCGTGTTCGCAAAGGGGGCGCCACTCCTGACAGGTCGATTCGAACTGCCGACACGCAAGGACATCGATATGCCGCTGGTTGCCGGTTCGGCGGTCTACGGGCTCGGCTGGGGCCTGATCGGCTATTGCCCTGGCGGCGTCGTGCCAGCGCTCGGACTCGGCCGCCCGGAACCCTGGATCTTTACCGCGGCGCTGGTTGCCGGTATGGCTGCTGCTCGGTTCGCCAGGACCAGGATGGTCGCGGCGCCGGCTCGGGGATGAGGTATCTGCGCTATGATCGCGAACAAAGTCACTGACGAGATTTCAGTCGCGCCGCAGATCACCGTAGAAGACGTCGCTGCAATCGCGGCGGCAGGCTTCAAGTGCATCGTCTGCAACCGGCCCGACGGCGAATCTCGTGGGCAGACGGCAGTCGACGAGGTTAAGGCGGCGGCGGAGGCCCATGGGCTGCACTTCAGCTATCAGCCGGTCCTCAGTGGCCGGATGAGCATGGAGGACGTGCAAGCGTTTAAGTCCCTTTATGAGGCCGCGCCGAAGCCTATTCTGGCGTATTGCCGTTCAGGTACGCGCTGCGCGTTTTTGTGGGCCTTCTCGCAGGCGGGGAACATGGCCACAGGTGACATTCTGGCCGCGACGGCGGCAGCTGGATATGATCTCTCGGGCATGGCGCCGGCGCTTGAGCGCATGGGCAAGTAGGCCAGCAGGAAGCGGCGCCGATTGGTCAACTGGCGTTGTCCGGGGCGACGTGGCAATCTTGCCCAGACGGAGGCAAATGCCGGCACCGGAGCACCAGATCATCATCCGACCATACGCGATCGCTTTTCGCGATCGGATAGTCGGATAAAGATGCTCTGGCATTTCGATTCTAGTGGCCCGTCGCGCCTAAATCACATCATAGCCGCAACCTCTTTCGATTTAGGCGCGACACGAGGGCCACTAGCAAGATCAATGACTTAGTGAGGCGTTTATCACGCCCTAATTGACACCGGCCTCGCCGCACCGCCGGTCAATTAAGGCGCGACGCCTCACTAGAGCAACTTTATCCGATTCGGGAATCGCCTTAGGCGATTCCGTCAGAGCGGATATTGCTCTAGTGTTCCTATCCGCAAGTTCACCACCACCACCCGGCCGCGAGTGCGCGAATTCAGTTCGCTTCTACTGCAAGAAGGCATATCCATGGCGAACCGGACGGCTGGACCTGAGATCGAGCGGCTGATCAAGCTTCTGTCGAAGCTTCCTGGCCTCGGTCCGCGTTCGGCGCGCAAGGCCGCGCTGATGCTGATCAAGCGGCGTGCCGACCTGCTCGAACCGTTGGCCGAGGCGCTGGCTGACGCCAAGGACAAAATCACGATCTGCCCGGAGTGCGGCAACGTCGATACGCTGTCGCCGTGCGGCATCTGCCAGCATCCGAACCGCGACAGTTCAATGATCGTGGTGGTAGAAGAAGTCGGCGACCTGTGGGCACTCGAGCGGGCAGGCGTCGTCAAGGGCCGCTACCATGTGCTGGGCGGGCATCTTTCACCGCTCGACGGCATCGGGCCGGAAGACCTATCAATCGGCAAGCTTGTGCAACGGGCGCAAGCCGAGGAAGTGAGCGAAGTCCTGCTCGCGCTCAACGCAACGGTGGAAGGTCAATCGACGATGCACTACGTGAGGGACCTGTTGGCCGACTGCGGCGTTGCCGTCTCGGAAATCCAAAAGGGCGTGCCGATGGGCGGCGAACTTGACTATCTCGACGAGGGAACTCTGGCGGCGGCGATCAACTCGCGGCGGCGGATCTGAGCAGGTTAATTCACGCGTGATCGGCGGAATGGCAATCGGGGGCGCCGCGCCACCGGCGATTAAAGTTCGCCATGAATGATTGCGCACGCGCTTGAGTGCATCCCTCTGATCGCTCGGCTTTTCGAAAGTACAAATGTCCAACTCCGAAACAGCGCCGCGAACCAAACCCCGGCCGCCACGCCGGCGGGCGATGCAGCCGAAATTCGTCACCGGCTCGCTGCTGCGTCACCTGCTGGTGATGACCGGCACCGGCGCGCTCGGACTCGTCGCCATCTTCGTCGGCGACCTTGCCAACATCTACTTTCTCAGCCTGCTCGACGAACGCCAGGCGCTCGTTGCGGCCGTCGGCTACTCGAGCTCCGTTCTGATGCTGACGATCGGCATCGGTATCGGCCTGGCGATCGCGTCGACGTCACTCGTCTCGCCGGCGCTCGGGGCGGGGCGCAACGTGCGCGCCCGGCGGCTGACGGCCAGCGCTCACCTATGGACTTTCGCGGTGTCAGCCTTGCTGGCGCTGGTGGTGTGGCTGGCGATCCCGCAGCTTCTCGATCTGCTCGGCGCGACAGGGCGAACCCGCGAACTCGCCGTCACCTACCTTTCGATTGCAGTTCCGGCACTGCCGCCGCTGGCACTCGGCATGACATCGTCGGCGGTCCTGCGCTCGGCGGGAGATGCGCGGCGCGCAATGAACGTGACGCTGTTTGGAGCAATCGCGAACGTCATTCTCGATCCGATTTTGATCTTCGGCTTCGATCTCGGCATCGTTGGCGCTGCGTGGGCGTCCGTCATTGCCCGTGTGACCGTGATGGCGGTTGGACTTTACGGCGTTATCGTCGTGCACAAGATGATGGGGCGGCCCAAGGTGCAGACGTTCATCGCGGACGGCTGGCTGCTGGCGGCCGTGGCGCTGCCGGCGGTTGCGACAAATCTGGCGACGCCTGCGGCCAACGCGTACATCACCGCCGTCATGTCGACTCACGGAGACGCCGCGGTCGCCGCCTGGACAATCATCGGGCGCATCATGCCGGTGGCTTTCGGTGTCGTGTTTGCACTCTCCGGGGTGGTCGGGCCGATCATCGGCCAGAACTACGGCGCACGCGACAAGGCGCGAATGCATGAGACTCTGCGTCTGGCTGTTTGGGTAACGGGCGGCTTTACGGTCGGCGCATGGCTGTTGCTCGCAGCCACGGCTCCGTTCATTGTCAGCCAGTTCCGTGCGCAAGGGGAAACCGCCGACCTGATCTTCCTGTTCTGCCGCTGGCTCTCGCCGCTGTTTTTTTTCCTCGGCATCCTGTTCGTTGCGAACGCCTCCTTCAACACGTTGGGCCGGGCGCATATCTCGACAGCACTGAACTGGGCGCGGGCGACACTGGGCACCGTGCCCTTCGTGCTCGCCGGGGATCATTTCGCGGGCGCAGCAGGGGTGCTGACCGGGCAGATGATCGGCGCAATCTTTTTCGGCACGACAGCGGTGTTTCTCGGGCACAGGCTGATCGATTATGTCGGAGACGGCGCCGCCAGGCCGGCAGCAGTAAAAGGGCGGCTCGACCCCACGATCAACAGGTTCCTGGGGATCGGGACGGCGCAAAACCCTGCGAAAAAGGCAGGCTAGTACCGCCGATCAGAAGTCCCTGCATGATGCCAGTCAAACCTCGTCAGGGACTTCTGATCGAAAAGCGGCACTAGAAACAATATTTTGCTAGTACCCTTTACTTTCCGAAGTCCGCTCCGGAGGTCGCCGCGGGTGACTCACGAACTTCAGAAAGTGGGTACTAGTGTGTGGTGTCTCGCAATTGCCGACTACGAACCCAGCCGAATTGTTGGTCGGCAATTGCGAGACACCACACTAAGCTTTTGATCTTGCTAGTGTCGTTCAGTACCGCAAATACCGAGACGAGGTTGCGGCTATGATGCGATTTAGGCGCGACGGGCCACTAGTGAGGCGTCGCGCGTTAATTGACCGGCGGTGCGGCAAGGCCGGTGTCAATTAAGGCGTGATAAACGCCTCACTAGGTCATTGATGTTGCTAGTGACCCTCATGTCGCGCCTAAATCGAACGAGGTTGCGGCTATGATGCGATTTAGGCGCGACGGGCCACTAGCGCCCCGTGACCGTGTGTAAAATTCAAGTTTTTCTTGCGCCGCAACCAGCCGAGCGCAATAAGTAAAGTTGATTGTGTACGGGGGAACGGGGCTCCGGGACGGGGATGACTACCGGCGGGCAACCGAATCGGTCCCGCAGGCCGGCTTGAGGGAATAGCTTGTCTTCAACAGCCGAAGAACAGGGGATATCGGGCTTCTTAAGGAAGTGGCTCCTGGAATTGCCGCGCTATTATAAGCGCGCAATCCTGGTGCTGACCGACCTGACGCTCTTGACGTTCGTTGCATGGTCGGCCATGGCGCTGCGCTATCAGACCGTCTACTGGCCGCAATCAACGCCGGAACTTTTACTGTTTGTCGCCGCCCCCCTGATAACCGTCGCGACCTTCGCGTGGTTCGGCCTCTACCGGCTGGTGACCCGTTTCATCGGCTATCGCGGCACGGTGCGAATCTTCGCCTGCGTCGGATTGAGCGTCCTGATTTGGGCACTCGTCGTGTTCATGTCCGGCCAGCATGGCATCCCGCGCACCGTGATCCTAACCTACGGGGTTATCGGCGCGGTGTTCGTCACCGCCAGCCGGCAACTGGCCGGTCTGCTCTTGAAGAGCGTTGGAATCCGCATCCCGCGCCTGCCCCTCGATATCGAACGCAAACCGGTCCTGATCTATGGAGCGGGGCAACTCGGCTCGGAACTTCTCGAAGCGCTGCGGCGCGTTTCGGATCGCGAGCCGGTCGGCTTCATCGACAGCGCGCCTTCGATGTGGGGGCAGTATGTCGGCGGCATAAAGGTCTACCGGCCGGAGAAGATCGGGCACGTCATCGATCGCGCGGACGTGCGCGAAATCCTGCTCGCGGTTCCTGAATCGCAACGCCGCGAGCGCCGACAGATCATGGGCGAACTGGAGAACTATCCGGTTCAGGTCAAGGTGATGCCCTCGATGGAGGAAATCGCCTCGGGCAAGGTCGGCATCACGGATGTGCGGCCGCTCGAAGTCGAGGATCTCCTGGGCCGCGATCCCGTCCCGCCCGATCTCAACCTTTTGGCGCGCTCGATCCGGGGGAAGTCGATTCTCGTGTCGGGGGCCGGCGGTTCGGTCGGCTCGGAGCTCGTGCGCCAAATACTGAAGCAGAGCCCCAGTCGACTCGTGCTTCTCGATATCTCGGAATCGGCGCTCTACGAGATCGAAATGGAAATCCGGGAAGCTATCAATGGATTTGCTCCGGGCACGCGGCCGGAGCTTGTCGCCGTCCTCGGCTCGGTGCTTGATGAACTGGTGGTGCGCGACACGATCAAGCGCTACGGCGTCGAGACGATCTATCACGCGGCCGCCTACAAACACGTGCCGATCGTCGAGCAGAACGCCGGCGTCGGGCTTCTCAACAACACCTTCGGGTGCGCGGTGATTGCGGAGGCCGCGCGCGAACTCGGCGTCGAACGATTCGTTTTGATCTCCACCGACAAGGCGGTGCGCCCGACCAACATCATGGGAGCCAGCAAGCGGCTCGCAGAGCTCGTGCTGCAGGCACATGCGGCGGAACACGATGTCGGAACCGTTTTCACGATGGTCCGTTTCGGAAACGTGCTCGATAGTTCGGGTTCCGTCGTCCGCCTGTTCCGCAAACAGATCAAGGCCGGCGGTCCGGTGACCGTGACCCACCCGGAAATTATTCGCTATTTCATGTCGATTCCAGAGGCCGCCGAACTCGTCATCCAGGCCGGCGCCATGGCGACGGGGGGCGAAGTGTTCGTGCTGGACATGGGCGACCCCATAAAGATCGACGATCTTGCGCGGCTGATGATCCGGTTGGCGGGGCTGGAACTGCGCTGCGAAGAGACTCCGCACGGCGAAGTCGAGATCGTCTACACAGGGCTGCGGCCCGGCGAAAAGCTCTACGAGGAACTGCTTCTTGGGGCCAACACCACCGGCACCGAGCACCTGCGCATCATGCGCTCCGACGAACCCTACCTTCCGGCCGAGGAGCTCAGGCAGCACCTCGAAGCGTTGAGTGAAGCCATGAAGCGGCGCGATCTCGAAGCCATGCAGACTATGTTGCTCGCAACGGTGGAGGGCTATTCGTGTGGCCGCAAGGATGAAGTCGAACTAAGCACAGCTGACGACACGGCAGGTGAAAAGATCGTCTTCCCGACAATCTCGCGGGCATTGCACTGACATGACGATCGCCGGCGTGCGCTTGAGAGGCGGCCGACGCATTACTATCGCGGGACCGCATGGGACGGAGCTCGTTGCCGACGACATGCCGCTGGTCAGCGGCCTCATTGCAGCAGGACACAAAGTTCTTTGTCTTGCCCCGACGATCTCGGAGGTCGACGAACTGAGGCTGGCGCATGCCGGCGCCGATGTCGAGGAGATCGATATCGTAGCCGACAAGCTGGCCTTGATGCCTGGGCGACAGGTGGCAAAGCGTATCGCATCAGTCCTGAGGGAATGGGGCGCCGACACGGTCGTTGCGCATGGCGCAGAAATAATAACACCCATGATGCTGGCCGCGAAGAGGGCGCGCATCGGGCGGGCGATCGCCGTGCAGGGACGCCTGCCAGGAGACGACGAATTGGGATCAGAACCCAAGCGACCGTTGGGCGGGGACAAACTCCAAAAAGCGTTCGACGCTGCCAGTCACGTCCTTTGCCTCAACTACGACCATGCCGCGCAACTGGAACTGAGCGGGCTGCTGCCTGAGCAATCGTCGCCCGTCGTCCTGCCATGGTCAGGCGTCGACCTGGACGCCTTCGCCGTAGCGCCGCTGCCGCCGGTGGGCCGGGGGCTTACAATACTGATGATCGCGGAACTTGCACGTTCGCGCGGCATCATGAGGTTCTGCGAGGCCGCGCAGATTGTGAAGGATCGGGCCCCGCAGACGACGTTCCTCCTGGCTGGGCCGGCAAGCCGGGCCGATGATGCGCTGTCGGTTGGGGATCTCGCTCCGTTCCGCGAAGTGGTCGAATATCTCGGAGACGGCGCAGCGCGCGCCGAATTGATTTCGCGCTGCCACGTCTTCGTATATCCCTCTTTTGCCGAGACAAATCCGGGCCCGGCGCTCGAAGCCCTTGCGATGGGACGCCCGTTGGTCGTGGCCGACGCAGCGGGATGCAGGGACCTCGTCGACGAGCGGGTCAACGGCTGCCTTGCCCGGCCGGACGACGCGCAAGCGCTGGCTGCTGCGATCCAAAGCTACCTCAAACGGCCGGACCTTATCCCAGCGATGGCGCGCGCCAGCCGGCAAAAGGCGGAACGGCGCTACGACCGGCGGCTCGTTTTGGCAGCGATGTTCGATCTCCTGGGCCTAGAACGGGCGAAGGCTGGCGAGACTTGAGAAACACATTGGCAGCCGGCCGGGTGCTCGTGACGGGCGCGAGCGGCTTCATCGGCCGGACCCTCGTTCCGGCGCTTGCCGAAGCTGGCTACGCAGTGCGTGCAGCGGCCCGCGATCCTGCCACCATCGGCAGCAGCCACGGTAGGGTTGAAGCGGTTTTGATGCCCGACATCAGATCCGGCGGCGTCGATTGGAACGGCCTTGTGCAGGGGTGCGAATTCGTCGTGCATCTGGCGGGAATCGCGCACGCCAGCAGCGCAATCCCGGATGCCGATTATCACGCCGTGAACTGCGAGGCCGTCCGCGCGCTGGCGCAGGCCGCGCGCAGGGACGGTGCAAAACGAGTCGTGTATGTTTCGTCGGTTCGCGCGCAGACCGGACCGGTCGCTGACGGGATTATCGAGGAAACGACACCGCCGGGGCCAACCGATGCCTACGGCCGGGCCAAGCTCGCCGGCGAACAAGCGCTTGCCGAGGCGCTCGGTGGAGCAGCGACGGACTGGGTAACGCTGCGACCGGTGCTGGTCTACGGTCCAAGCGTCAAGGGAAACATGGCCGCTCTTGTGAAGCTTGCCCGGCTGCCGGTACCGTTGCCGCTGCAATCGCTCAAGGGGAGGCGTTCGATCCTGAGCGTCGACAATCTCGCCAGCGCCATCGTGCATTGCCTGACCGGCGCCGAAGTCAGCCGGCGCGTGTTCCTCGTGGCGGACATCGCGCCGATGCGGGTCTCAGAGATCGTCGCGGCCATGCGCAAGGGCCTGAAGCGGCCCCCTCGTCTCTTCGCGCTGCCGACCGGGCCACTGGCTCTGGCCGCTAAGCTTGCAGGCATGGGCGACGCGTGGGCACGGCTCGACGGCGATCTCGTGGTTTCGACTGAAGCGCTGCGGGAAAGCGGCTGGCAGCCCGTCGTCGGGACCTCGAAGGCGCTTGCCGACATGGTGCGAGCCGACGTTACCTTCTCCTCGTGCCGCTTTTCGATAAGAAGTCCCTGACGGTGTTTGACTGGCATGATGCAGGGACTTCTGATCGTCGGTACTAGGCGCAGAGCCCGGGCGGCCGCTTAACGGCGGTCGGGCGCAGGCCGGTACGCGCCATCCGTTCGATGGCCTCGGGAAGCGTTTCGACCGTAACCGCCATGTGGTGGGCGTTGGCATGCAGCATCATGATGCCATCGGTCATGATGCCGACGTGGCCAGGCCAGAAAATCAGGTCACCGCGCTGCAGTCCTTCGTAGTCTTCGCGCATCAGGACGTCGTTGCCGATCTCCGCACGCTGCATGTCGCTGTCGCGCGGAGCGGTGATGCCGGCCGCTTCGAGCGAAATCTGCACCAGACCCGAACAGTCGATGCCGAGGCGGGTGCGTCCGCCCCACAGGTACGGCGTGTCGATGAACTTCTCGGCGACATCGACGTAGTCGCGCGCGAACGTATCATCGGCGGCGACGTGGCGGACGGCAACGAAACCACCCGACGACAGACGGTAGAACTGTTCATGCTGCTCGACGACCTTCAGACCGCTGTTGAGGCTCAGGTGGGCGAGCGGAGGTTTCTTGATGTCGGGTTCGGGATAGACGAACGTGCCGATCGCCTTGACGCGGTGGCTTGGCCATTCGACTTCGCCGGAGATGGAACCCACAGGCGCATAACCGACATAGCCGTCGCGCAGAAGCTGCACCCAAACCCAGCCGTCGGCGACGTCGTAGACAACAAGCACTTCGCCGTACAGCGCCTCGGTATCGACGGGTGCGGCTTCGCTGGGTTTGTTGCGGATCTGGATCGAGGGAACGACGACCTGACCCCAGTTGCCGGCGACGAACCGCTTGGCATCGACGCGCCCTTTCAGGTTCTCGGCGGCAAGATCGGGACGGTAGGCGTGACGGCGCGGATCGAGAGGTGCCTCGCGCTCTTCGGCCGCGGGTTCGGGCACCGGTATCGACGACAATAGCGGTAGCGGTGGCGGCACGACGCCCGCGTCCGCCTTGGACTTGTGCGCCGTTGCGTCGGGTCGAGGGCTTTTGGTCGCGTTGTCGCTCACGTCGTTACCTCTTCGCGCAGCACGTTCAACAGCATGCGGGCGGCGTGGGGCTCACCCCCCTTTTGCCCGAGCGGGGTCGGGGCAGGGCGCCAACCATACAGGTCGATGTGGGCATATCTGCGGGCGGCCCCCGCGAAACGGCGCAGAAATAGCGCAGCGGTGATCGCGCCCGCGAACGGCCCGTCAGAAACGTTGTTCATATCGGCGACCTCACTGTCGAAGCGGGCCTCATAACCGCGCCAGAACGGCATCCGCCAGACAGGATCGCCGACCGCGGCGCCATGCCGGGCAACGGCTGCGGCGAATTGCTCGTCGTCGGTAAAGAAAGCCGGCAAATCCGGCCCCAAAGCGACGCGGGCGGCACCGGTGAGCGTTGCAAGCGAAATCATCAGATCGGGCTTGGCTTCGCCGCCCAGCGTCAGGGCATCGGCGAGGACGAGGCGCCCTTCGGCGTCGGTATTGCCGATTTCCACGGTGCGGCCGGAACGGCTGGTGAGGACGTCGCCGGGGCGGAAGGCGTTGCCTGCCACGGAATTCTCGGCCGCGGGAATGAGCACGCGCAGGCGCAAAGGCAGTTGCAGCGCCATGATCATGTGGGCGAGCGACAAAGCGCTTGCCGCTCCGCCCATGTCCTTCTTCATGAGCAGCATGCCGGCGGCCGGTTTCAGATCGAGGCCGCCGGTGTCGAACGTGATGCCCTTGCCGACCAGTGTCACCGTTTTGAGATCTGGTCCGCCGGTGGCCGGCTGCCAAGTCAGGTCGATCAGGCGGGGCGCGCGGTCGGAGGCGCGCCCGACGGCATGAATCATCGGCAAGTTTTTGGCCAGAAGTTCGTCGCCCCTGGTCACGGCAAGCCTGCCGCCGTGGCGCTCGGCGAGGAGACGGCTTGCTGCTTCGAGATCGTCGGGGCCCATATCGGAGGCTGGCGTATTGATGAGGTCGCGGCCAAACCATACGGCTTCGACAATCGCGTCGATGCGCGCTCTGTCGATCCCTTCAGGAAGCCGCAGCCGGGCGTTCGCTAGAGTTGCGCCATTGCCGCCATTGACGTTGCCGCGATAGCGCTGGAAGCGGTAGGCGCCAAGTCCCCAGGCGATCGCCGCCAGCTCGGAAGTATCTGCCGGAGGCGCTGCGAGGTGATAGTCGCCGACCGGCAGTACGCTCGGCAGCAGACCGAGGAGCAAATCGGAGGGACCGCAAGGCTCGCCGGCGTTGCCGTCGCCGATGCCTAACGCGGCCCCGCCGAGATTGCCGTCGCGGCCGGCCAGAAGAGCGACGCGCTTTGCCTTGGGGCTGACGGTGCCCGCCTGCAGCCACTGCGGACTGATGCCGGCCTCGGTGAGGGCTGCAGCGGGATCGTCGCCGTCTCCGACCAGCCAGATCGGGCGGGTCTCGGCATCCATCGCAGCGAACACCCGGCTTGTATCGGGAATTCGCGGGCGGTCGATCTCTGCTTCGCTCATGAACGGATCCTTGCTTGCCCACTGCCTTTGCTCAACGCTTGGCGGGCTGTTTAGCACGACTCCCCCTGGCGCGCATTCTCCGGGGTCGCGAACCGCAACGCAACACATGCCATGTCGCAACCGGCGAAATGGCCTTTCCGGCGGCGGGGTGCGGAGCCTGCTCCTGCTTGAGGCGCCACACTTGCTGAAGTCGTATGGGCGCGGCTCCTTCTCGATGCCCCACACTTCCTGAGGTCGTGTGGGGGCTGGTTAAGCCTTTATTGAGCACTGTCTCACATTCTGACGACTGAGCACGCAATGATTCGCAAGCCAGGAGTTTGCCTCCGGCTCAGTACAAGGAAGATGCCGCCATGGCGCCAGCACCTGTGAAACACGCGAACCTGCGGAAGGCGGCGGCTGTCTCGATCGCGAGCCTCAGCCTCATTGCAGGCGGCTGCGCACAGATGGGCGGCCTGCCTGATTTGACCGCGAGTAATAACACGCCTGTCCTGGCCGATGAGACGAGCCCTAATTCACCGCCGCAGACCGAATTGGCAGCCGCTACCGAGTACTGGGGCAAGAAGTTCTCGCAGACGCCGATGGATAAGGAAGCAGGCCTTGCCTACGCCAAAAACCTGAAGGCGATGGGCCACAAGAAACAGGCGCTCGCCGTCCTGCAGCAGGCCGCCGTATACCATGGCGACAGCCGCGAACTTGCAGGCGAGTATGGCCGACTTGCGCTCGATCTGGGTCAGGTCAAGATTGCCGAGAAAGTCCTGGCGCAGGCCGACAACCCAGCCAAGCCGGACTGGAGAGTAATCTCCGCACGCGGCACGGCTGCTGCCAAGCAAGGCCGCTACAAGGAAGCCATTCCATTCTTCCAGCGCGCCCTGGCGCTAGCGCCAAACCATCCCTCCGTGCTCAACAACCTTGCCATGGCGCAAGCCATGGGCGGAGATCCCGTCGAGGCTGAAAAGCTGCTGCGCCAGGCCATGGACGCCGGTGGCGACACAAAGCGCGTGCGCCAGAACCTCGCACTCGTCGTCGGGCTGCAGGGTCGCTACGATGAGTCAGCAAAGATCAGCGCCCAGGACCAGCCGATCCAGGCCGCCGCCGCCGATACGGCCGCGCTGCGCAAGCTCGTCGCGCTCGATCCGGTTGCCATGCCGCCCAACGCCGGGGCAACGCAGGTGGCGAATGCGCCCGGCCTAAAGGGCACGAACGCCGATCAGGGCGGAGCGGCCGGCTGGGATACGCAGGTTGCGGTTGCGAGGTAGTTGTTCAGTCAACACTTCGCAGCTCGTGTGTATGTTTTTTAGTCAACACTTCGCAAGCTCGTGTTGAGCAGGCGACCTACCACCGCTGATTCAAGAGGAGCGATTGGGCGACCCTTGGGCCTGTCCCCGGGTAGACATTGGTGGGAAAGCTTCGTCACGGTATACACCCCCCATCATCCGCAACTCGACGCTCTCCTGCGCGCCTACTCCAGCCCGAGCCGTTTTCTCTCCGCGTGATAGGTTTCGCAGGGCGGGAAAGTGGTTCGAACTGCGCACTGCTGCTTAAGCTCCTCGCAAACGCCGGTCACCGAGCCGGTTGTCGTGCCGGCTGCGCATTCGGCGGCGATATAGCCTTTGATGTAGCTGTTGAAAGCGTGCGGTCCCTGCGGATGGGAGTGGGTGTAACCAATCGCGCCGCCGACAACGATCAATCCGACGAGCCAGACAAGGAAGGTCCGGCTGACAACCCAGCGACGCTTCGTCAACCTCACCCAAGCCGGCTTGATCAAACCGGCTATGAGATTGAACGTGCCCAAAACCACGCAGAGCAGGAAGAAGCCCTGGGCGATGGTCTGGATCAGAATGAGCGTGTCGTAGGTCATGACCGTCCCCCATACTTCGGCGCAAGGTTATAATGCCGTAGAGTTTTGAGGAACAACTGGGTTCATCGGCTTCCAAGAACTTTCCTGCGTTGCCAGACTATGCTGCGATTCCACGCCAAACTGATGCATTCACGGATGCGTAGATTGACTCAGCCGCTCCTTTTCGTTGACGCGGCGCCCATGGGAGATAAAACGTCATGCGTTACGTCCTGCTCGCTCTCAGCCTGATGTCCGTGGTGTGCCTTTTGCCGAAATCGGCCCGCGCCGAACAGACCGCCCTAACACTGGCGACGGCGACGAAAGGCGGCGGTTTTCAGCTCTACGGGAATGCGGCTGCCGACGTGATCAACGCCATCGACCCCACACTCAGAATCGAAACCAAGGATACCAAGGGCAGTCTCGAAAACATTCCGTTGCTGAACAACGCCAAGGTGGACCTCGGCTTGGTGCAGGGGGTTGCAGCCCATGAGGCTTTCGCGGGCATCGGGCAACCCGCCAGCGACTTGAAGGTCATTGCAGCGATCTATTCGAGCCCTGGCATGTTCGTCGTGAAGGGAGGCAGTCCGGCGCATAGCGTTGCGGATCTGACCGGAAAGCCGATTGCCTGGGGGACGCCGACGTCGGGGCTCACTCTCATGGCGAAGTACATCATGGACGGGCTCGGCTACGATCGTGACAATGACTTCCGACCCGTTTTCCTGAAGAAGGCTGGCGATGGGCCCGCGTTGGTTCTCGATGGAAAGGTCGCTGCCTTCTGGGGCGCAGGCATCGGCTGGCCGGGTTTCACAAAAGTCATGAAGGCCAGCGGACGCTTCATCGGTTTCAGCGAGGAAGCAGTCGAGAAGGTTACTTCGAAGCACACGTTCCTGAAGGCGATGACGGTTCCTGCGGGATCCTATGAAGGCCAGCCAGATGATGTTCGCTCGATCGGCGTTTGGAGCTTCATCCTCGCTCGGGCGGACCTTGCCGATGAGGTTGCCTATCGCGTTGCAAAGGCGCTGCACAAGGGACACGCAGAACTCGTCGGCAAACTGGTACAAGCACGCGAAACCACGCCTGAGAACACGCGGGCGGCCGCAGACGACTACCGCATCCATCCAGGCGTGCTGAAATACCTCAAAGAGATCGGCTTTTGAAACTTCCCGCGATGTGGGAAGTGAAAGAACCCCGGTCTGGCGCGACAGACCGGGGCTATTACGCGGGACGAAAGTTTATTCTTGGCGCCTTCGGATGCCCATTGGCCCTGCGGGCCAACATCCGGCGCCGTACGATTCTCCGCAACCTTGCTTGGGTTCCCGCCTTCGCGGGAATGACGCTCACTTAAATTGCAGCGGTTCAGGCTGGTGGGCGGACGCGGTGGCCGTCAAGCGGGTTGCAGGTAGCCGGCCAAACACGGGTTTACCCAGTGTTGGCGAACCAATTAGCTGCCCCAGAGCGTGATGGCGGCGGGGCCGAGGATGACGACGAAGAGGACCGGCAGGAAGAACAGGATCATCGGGACGGTCAGTTTCGGCGGCAGGGCGGCGGCCTTCTTTTCGGCTTCCGACATGCGTATGTCGCGGTTTTCCTTGGCCATGACACGCAGGGCCTGGGAGACCGGAGTACCATAGCGCTCCGCCTGGATCAGGGCCGTTGCCACCGCCTTGACGCCGGGGATGCCGGTACGCTTGCCGAGGTTTTCGAACGCGAGGCGGCGCTCCTGCAAGTAGGACAGTTCGGCGGTCGTCAGAGACAGCTCTTCGGCCAGTTCCAGCGAAGTCGCCATGACCTCTTTCGAGACTTTGCCGAAGGCGGCTTCTACCGACATGCCCGACTGCACGCAGATAAGCAGCATGTCGAGGGAATCGGGGAATGCCTGCTTGATCGCCTGCTGGCGCTTCTGCACCATGTTGTGGATGAAGACGTTGGGCAGGTAGTAACCGATGAAGCCTGCGATCAGCGCGAAGAAAACCTTCACGATGGGCGGATAGGCGAGCTTGGCCATCACGAACATGTAGAACAGCGCGCCGCAGAAAACGATGATCGGCATCGCAATGCGGAAGAACATGTAGGTGACGAGCGGCGCCTGCCCGCGCAGGCCGGCCATCTTCAGTTTGGTGCGGATCTCCTCGGAGTCGAAGTGCTTGCGCAGGTTCAGCTGATCGACGATGTGCTGCATGTAGCCCTTCGGCGCCTGTCGCAGGCTGGCGCCCGGACGCTCGGTGGCAAGCTCAGCCATTCGCTGCGCACGCATCTTGTCGCGCTCAGTCGCCATGACCTTCATGCGCTGACTCATGCGGTCAGTGGACATGATCGGAATTGCGATAGTCAGCACCGTCGCAAAGGCAGAGACCGCCGCCAGCAGCGTGATGATAAACTGCGGCCGCATGATTGTGTCGATGAATTCCATCATGACTTTTCGACGTCCTTCGTCGTATCTGGCTTCGTCGTATCTGGCTTCGTCGTATCGGGGGGCCGGCGACAAGGCGCCACCGGTGCAGTTCAGGTCAGTACTTGAAGTTGATCATCTTCTGCATCACGAGAACGCCGCAACCCATCCAGAAGAGGCCGACAGCGATCATGAAGTGACCCATCTTGGTGGTCAGCAGCGGCATGATGTAGTCAGGCGAGGACAAGTAGACCATGCCCATGACGCCCGGTGGCAGGGAGGCAAGAACGGCCGCCGAAGCGGTCGCTTCCGCCGACAGCGCCTTGACTTTCATGGCCATCCGGATGCGCGAACGGAGAACTTCGGAGAGGTTGCCCAGGGCCTCGGACAAGTTGCCGCCGGCCTGCGCCTGGATGCCGATAACGATGGTCAGGAAGCGGACTTCAGGCAGCGGCATGCGCTGGGCGAGGCGTTCCAGGGCCTCGCCGAGCGGAATGCCGATGCGCTGCTGATCGACAACTTCGCGGAACTCGGAGCAGATCGGTTCGGGGCTTTCGCGGGCGACGATCTGCAGACATTCGTTGAGTGGCAGACCCGACTTGACGCCACGCACGACGACGTCGAGTGAGTTTGCCATCTCAGCCAGGAACTTCTGCTGGCGCCACTTGGTCATCTTGCCGAGAATCCAGCGCGGCAGGCCGAACATGCCAACGAAGCCGGCGACCATCGCAGCGACCTGGATAAGCAGCGAACTTTCGAACGACATAACGACGGTGACCGCGCAAATCACTCCGCAGATCGCACTCGATATCCAGAAGGCCTGCGGTGTCATTTGGAGGCCGGCGCGTTGCAGGCGGAGACGAAGTGTAATCTTCTCCTTCTGCTTCTGACGGTCTTCCAATTCCTTGAGTTTGTCAGAAACCTGCTTACGGCGGTTCGCGGCAGCATCGGCTGCAGTGCGGGTTGCAACCTTGACCTGACGGGCCTCGGTGACGCTGGCCATGCGCTTTTCAGCGGACTTGTCGGCGCCGAACATGGGATAGATGAGCGCGAAGATCAAAGCCGCGACGGCAATGCCGCCGAAAACCGGGAACAGGAGATCTGCGTTAACCATTGGCGTCACCTACCGGGTTGCCGTGCTCGTCATAGACTTCGGAAGCTGCAAGCGCTTCTGCGAGGCGGTCCGTCTCACCGTAGTAGGAGGCGCGCTCCCAGAAGGCGGGGCGCGAAATACCCGTCGAGCGGTGCCGCCCGATCAGCTTGCCGTTGGCGTCCTCGCCGGTGATTTCGTAGACGATGAGGTTCTGCAGCGTCACGACTTCGCCTTCCATGCCCATCACCTCGGTGATGTGCGTGATCTTGCGAGAGCCGTCGCGAAGACGGGATGCCTGCACGATGATATCGACCGATCCGACGATCATTTCGCGGATCGTCGTCACGGGAAGGGCGAAGCCGCCCATCATGATCATCGATTCAAGACGAGAGATAGCTTCACGCGGGGAGTTGGAGTGGAGCGTGCCCATGGAACCGTCGTGGCCCGTGTTCATCGCCTGCAGAAGGTCGAAGGCCTCGGGGCCACGGACTTCGCCGACGATGATGCGTTCGGGTCGCATACGCAGACAGTTCTTGACGAGTGCGCGCATGGTGATCTCGCCCTCGCCTTCGAGGTTGGGCGGGCGCGTTTCGAGACGGACGACGTGGGGCTGCTGAAGCTGAAGCTCGGCGGAGTCTTCGCAGGTGATGATGCGTTCGTCGAGGTCGATCGAGCCGGTGAGGCAGTTGAGAAGAGTCGTCTTACCCGAACCCGTACCGCCTGAGATCAGGATGTTGCAGCGTACCCGGCCGATGATCTCAAGGATCGTCTTGGCTTCCGGCGTGATGGAGCCGAACTTGACGAGCTGCTCAAGTTTCAGCTTGTCCTTCTTGAACTTACGAATGGTGAGGGCCGGGCCGTCTATGGCGAGCGGCGGGGCGATGACGTTGACGCGGGAGCCGTCGGGGAGACGGGCGTCGCATATTGGGCTCGATTCGTCCACGCGGCGGCCGACCTGGCTGACGATGCGCTGACAGATGTTCATCAGCTGCGTGTTGTCTGCAAACCGGACGCCGGTCTTCTGCACCTTGCCATTGACTTCGATGAAGGTCGTCGCGGCGCCGTTGACCATGATGTCGGCGATGTCGTCGCGCGCCAGCAGCGGTTCGAGCGGACCATAGCCGAGAACGTCGTTGCAGATGTCCTCGAGCAGCTCTTCCTGCTCGGCGATCGACATGACGACGTTCTTGAGCTGGATGATCTCGCTGACGATGTCGCGGATCTCTTCGCGCGCGGCAACAGCGTCGAGCTTGGAGAGTTGAGTTAGGTCGATGGTGTCGATAAGTGCGTTGAAGACCGTCGTCTTGACGTCGTAATACTCTTCGGAATGCGAACGCTGCTTTTCCGGCTCGGGTGCCGGTTTGGGCGGAGCGGACGTCGCCTTTGGAGTGGTTGTAGGCCTAAGTGCGCTCTGCGTCGCCGTCGGAGTTGAACTCCCGGCGCCGGCTTTCGGGGCGCCGACCGGCTTTGGCGCCGGGCTCGCTACGCTCGAAGGATCGTTCGTGCGTTTGCCGAACATTGCTTTCTCACTCCTAGAAGTCGTTCCAATGCATTCGTCTCTATTATGAGACCAAGTCCCTAAAGCTTTGTTTCCATACGCTTCTTATCGAGACTCGAAAGCCCGCCCGTTCGCTTTTCAGTTAAAGCCGGCGCAGGCGGGCCCCGATGCTGCCTCCAGTCGCGGCGGGTACACCGGCCGCGAAGACAGCGTCATGCGCGCTTGAGTTTCAGTTTCTCAAGGAATCCGAGTGCCGACTTCTTCTCCGCACGGACCTCCTGGCGGTGCGCGACGGTCATCGCAATGTCACGCAGGATGGGGGCGGCCTTGGCCTTCGGGTTGAGCTCTTCGATCATCTGGCCGTTGTTGGACGCCTGGCCGAACGTCTCTGCATCGAATTCGATCTCGGCCAGAACCTTGATGTCGAGCGCCTGCTCGAAGTCTTTCGCCGTGATCTCGGGCCGCTTCGGCATCTTTGTCATATTGAGAACGAGATGCGGCAGTCTGTCGTTCTTACGTGACTGCTTCAGGAGATCGATGATGTTCTTGGCGTTCCTGAGATTGGCAAGGTCGGGCACTGCCGTGATGACGACCTCGTCGGCCTGCAGCAGAAGCCGCTTCGACCAGGCCGTCCACAAGTGCGGCAGATCGAGAGCCACGTAGGGAACGTTCTGGCGAACGACGTCGATGACCGTTTCGCAGGCATCGACCTGAAGATCGTAGTCGCGCTCCAGGAGTACGGGGGCTGCAAAGATCGACAGATGCTCGGAGCACTTCGTCAGCAGGCGGTCGAGCAGAACCTCATCCAGGCGCTCGGGGCTGGAGAGCGCTTCTGCGATGCCCTGCACGGGATCCTGGTTGAAGTCGAGACCCGTCGTGCCGAATGCCAGGTCGAGGTCGGCGATGACGAGATCCGACGACAGCGCTTCGGACAGAATCCAGGAGGCGTTGTGGCAGATCGTCGACGAGCCGACGCCGCCCTTGGCGCCTATGAAGGCGTAGACGTTGCCTACGGGATCGGCGGCCGGGTCGTTGTAGAGGTTCGATATGCTCTCCATCAGATCGAGTGGGGCGATCGGCGCGATCAGATATTCGCTGACGCCGCGCTTCAAGAGCTCGCGATAGAGAATCACTTCGTTGACGTGACCGATGACGATCACCTTGGTACCGGCGTCGCAGGAGTCGGCAAGTGCGTCGAGTTCGGCGAGAAGCTGATCGCGGCCGGCAGAGCACTCGATCACGATCAGGTTCGGCGTCGGGCTTTCCTGATAATGGGCGACAGCGGCAGGCGCGCCGCCCATGTGGACCGAGACATGCGTCTTGGAAAGGCGGCGGTCCTCGGCGGCGACCTGCACCGCCTCGGCGGTCGTGGGCATTTCGCAAAAGACCTGGATCGAGATCCGGGGAATGGGCCTGGCGCGTTCGACGCTGCCCTCGCTGGCATGCGCTCCTGCAGCGGGGATCGTGGCCAGCTGCCGGCTCGCCTGGGCGAGGTCTTCGTCGTGCAAGTGTTCGGCTTCGTTGGACATGATACTTCCTGCTCGCTTTAGTTGTTACCCTTGACCTTGACTTTTTCTTCGTCGGTCTTCTTCGAACCCGTCGTTTCACCCTTGATGTACTTGTTCCAGATGACGTCGCGGCGCTCTGACGAACGGGGGGTCATGCCGCGCGGTTCGAGCAGGTCGGATGCATTGGCGATCTGGGCAGCAAAGTTGCGCTGCGTCGCGCAACCAAGGTTGGGATAGGGCAGATTGGCCGGCTCGCTGGCGAGATTCGTCGGCCACACACCGCAATCGGGAGCCTCGGCGACGTAGCTCATGTAGGAGAGCCGGATCGGCGGCTGCGGCTCGCCTTCGGTGTGGTAGGCCTCGACGTTGATATCGGAATCCGCGGCACCTTCGCTCTGGAGCAGCGCCCGCACCTCCTGCACGGCATGCATTGCCGCCACCTCGTTGGGCGACCCGCTCGGGGCGCTGATGATGATGCGGCTGCCGCCGGAGTCCTGCGTCCGGAAGTGAGCGTAGAAGTTTAGGATCTGTGCGCGCTGGCGCGGCGACAGACCCGAGGAACCGCGGGCCACCCGCAGGGGCAGAACGCTCGGCTCCTGCGACACCAGAATCGGATGGCGCTGGGAAGCGTCGATGAGCGTCCAGCCAGCGACCCGGGTGCCGGGTTCGGAACCGTGCATGCAGCCACCCAGGGCAAATGCAGAAATCATTGCGGCAAGAATGAAGCAGCCGCTGCGGAGGTCTCTCGTCTTGAAGTTCTTCATCTTCTCTCTCCTCGTCCGCTGGCGGTTCATTCGACGATGAAACCGTAGTCACCCTTCAGTCCCCCATCGGGGATGGCGGTGCCGCGGCCGTAGATGCGGTTCATGTGGCCAAGGAAGTTCGCCTTCATGTCGGTGGCGTCGCCCAGACCATCGCCCGGACGGGCCAGATCCCTGCGGGCGGTGGGCCGGACAACGTAAGGCGTCACGATGACCACGAGTTCGGTTTCCCGCTTAATGAAGTCGCGCGAACGGAACAGCGTTCCGATGATCGGGACATCCTTCAGGCCAGGCAGACCGTCGATATTCTGACGGGTGTCTTCGGAGAGCAGGCCGGCAATCGCGAGCGAACCACCGGAGGGCAGTTCCACCGTCGAGTTTGCACGGCGTGTCTTGATGGCCGGGATCTGCAGCGTGCCGATCTGGACAGCACCCTGGTTGGACAGTTCGGAGACTTCGGTCTCGATCTTCAGCGAGATGCGGCCTTCCGACATGACGTTCGGAGTGAAGGCCACGCCGACACCGAATTCCTTGAAGATGACGCTGGTCTGCCCCTGGGCGTCGACGACCGGAATCGGGAATTCGCCACCGGCAAGGAAATTCGCCGTTTCACCGGAGACCGCTGTCAAGTTGGGCTCGGCGAGCGTCTTGATGAGACCGTTACGTTCAAGAGCACGCATCGTGTAGGCTGCCGATTGGTTGCCCGTGCCCCAGCCACCGGCTATGCCAGAGTTGCCGAAGGGCAGTGTATCGTCAGAGCCTCCGCTGCCTCCGAAGCTGTTGAACAATCTCAGCGGCGCACCAGCCAGGGCCGTTGCGACACCGGGCACCGCCAAGCTGCCAAGGCCTTCGGCGGTCGTCAGCGGCAGCGAGTTCTCGGTGAGGATGCCCGTCGAGAAGTTGCCCGAGTTGATCTGGGCGCCAAGGTTGATGCCGAACTGCTTGAGCATCGAGCGCTGAACTTCGGCGACGACGACACGGAGCATCACCTGCTCTTCGCCTTCGACCTGAAGCAGGTTGATGACGACGCTTTCGCTGTCAGTCTTCTCGAAACTCTTGACCGCCGTGCCTTCGGCATTCTCGCCGCCCTTGGTCTCGAATTCGACGGTGACGAACTGCTTGGCGATGTTGGCGGCGCGCGCCGCGTCTGCCGGGTTGCGGACATGGCCGGTCAAGACAACCGTCTGGTTGATCATCTCGACGGCAATCTTGCCGCCCGGAATGAGCCGGTTCAGCATTTCCTGGAGGCCGGCCGTTTCGCGCTCGACAAAAAGCTCGAGCGTCGCAAACTGCTCGCCGTTATGGTCGAAGAAGAAGGCGTTGGCTTCACCGATGCGGCGGGCAAGAAGGAACACCCGGTTCGAAGACAGGACGACTGCATCGACCGCCTGAGGGTTCGAAACCATGACGTCACGAACATCGCGGGGGAACTCGATCAGTACGGACTTGCCGAGACCGATACGAATGTTCTTGCTGTAGGGCAGGCCGCCTTTGTCCGGCACCCGGATCAGCGAGTGGTGGTTCATCGGCCCCGGTGCTTCAGCGGGTTCATAGCCGCCCCGGAGGCTTTGAGCCTCTGCAGGCTGCATACCTATGCCGAAGCCGGCAAGGATAAGCGTAAGAATTGCAGCCAGGGCTACGCCCCAGTTCTTGGAAGTCCTGTCATACATCGTTTTCAGCCTCTTCACGAGCAACAGACGGGCGATTAATTCACGCCGTACGCACGCGACTTGGCTCCATAACGCAGAACACTGACGGAGTTAGTCTCTTCACGATTTAGGGCATTACCAGTCTCGTTTTGCCCATCAGCTTTCAGGTCGGCGACAGAGCGCAGCGACAGGGTGATTTCACCCATGGAGTTGGCGAGTGCGAGAAGCTCGGCTTGACGCGGCGTCAGTTCGAGGGTCGCTGTCGTCGTGGATCCGCTGGTGTCGGCAGCGCGCTTGCCCGTGGCTGCCTCGATCTGCTGACCGATCGCGAGAACGCGGACGTTGCGGAACAAAGTGTCGGCGACGAAATCTTCCTTGCCGGAGCGAGAACGCAGGGAGCGGATGAGAATGACGTCGACGTGGTCGTTGGGAAGAATCAGGCCACCCACGGCGGTGCGCGGTTCAATGCGGGTCGACACGGCGCGGAAGCCAGTCGGCAGGATCGCGGCGACGACGCCGCCCTGGCCCGCCTTGATAAGCTTGTGCACCGTGATCGGTTCACCGGCGATGATCGGGGAACGGGCAATGGAGCCTGCAAGTTCGTGCATCTGGGAAGAGCGCGATTCGGTGATCATGCCTGGCTTGACGCCGTCAAGCGGCCACTTCTGCCAGGTGAAGTGATGTTCGGCGACCACTTCGCCCAGGCCGATGTCCTTGGCGGCGACCAGAACTTCCGTCGAGTTGATGACGACTTGCTTGGTGATCGTTTCCTTTTTCTGGTTCACCATGCCGTTCATCATTGCGAAGGCGGCAACGCCAGCGACGCCGGCTACCAGAATTCCGATGACTTGTGCTCGTTTCATCGCGCCAAAGGCCCCTCAAGACTGGGCAGGACTCTCCTGCCAATTTCGAGGTTCACTGTGAGCGAGAAACGTCAATACGGGGTTAACCGACGTTGGAAAGCGAAGCGCCGGTCAACCAACTCGAAAGGATCGAGGCATTTGAGCAACGGCCGTTTCGGCCTTTTTGGATGCCAACACTTCCGTTGCTCAACACTGCGCAAGCTTGTGTTGAAGAGCCTCAGCTCAACACTCGTTCGGGCCGACATCCGGCAGGCCGGTTGATGAGAAAAAGCCCTGCGGGGCGTCTCCTTACCCGGCGATCAACGTATAAAGCTGGGTGGCGGGAAAGGTCATCAGCGCGGCGCCGGCAATGGCGATGCCATAGGGGATGCCATGGCCCTTATCGTGCAGGCGCATCGCCCAAGCAGGCCCCGCAACCGATTCGTTGGGGACTTGACGATAGATGAGGATACCTACGGCCAGTGCGCCGCCGATGAGGGCTACGTAGACAAAGAAGTCGGCAAGTGGCGCGACGCCCACCCAGAGGCTTGCTGCGGCAAGAAGCTTGGCGTCACCGCCGCCGAGGGTGCCCGTCGAGAACAGGATGAACCCGACCAGCAGAATACCCGCGCCGGCGGCCACGTGCATCAGGATCGTCTCAAGGGGGAGGCCGGCCAAGAAGGCGAGCGGGAAGAAGACGGCGACCAGGATGATCGACAGCCGGTTCGGGATCGTCAGAGTGAACAGATCGCTGAGCGCTGCAAGAATCATTACAGCGGGAAATACCAAGAGCAGAGCGTACGCGATCACAACCAACCTCCGAATGCGCGACTGGACGACTACTGGCGAATGATGCCGTGCGTTGCCTAATTTATGCTTAACTTCCGCTGCTGAGCGTGGCGCAGCCTTGTCCAAATGCCATCAGCGACCCACCGCAGGTCGCTGTAGTGTGCCGGCACAGTGAGCGTTTAGCCGTCAGTTGTTTAGAAATGGGCCGATGCTGGTGAACAGCGCATTCAACGCTGGTGGCAGCATCTGGAGACCAGACACGATCCCGAGGCCGACGATCGAGGCAATCAATGCGTATTCGATCGCGGTGGCGCCCTCTTCCTGTTTCTTGAACGCTAGTAACTTTTTCATTTCCGGCCTCTCCACCTCAACCTGCTTTTTGATTCGGCCTGCATGTTCGCAATACCGCGCAATTTGTTTGGAAATAGTAGCCCGAAATCCACTAACAGACTGTAGCTGCATTTACTTGACCAAACTAAGTTTCCCAGAACGTAGAAAAAAGAGTTAACGCCGGTATATGACGCCGCTTGGCTGCCCCCCAAACGAAAAAGCCACCCGGCGCGGCCGGGTGGCTGGCAGTCTAGACCCGGCGCCGGTCTCAATTGCCGAGATTCGTTACGATCGTCGCGAATAGAGTGTTCAGCTCGGTCTTGAGGCTGGTCAGGCCGGTGATGATACCGACGCCGACAATGGCGGCGATAAGGCCGTATTCGATTGCGGTGGCGCCCGTATCGTCTTTGGCGAAGGCGATAATCTTTTGCATTGCAACTCTCCTGTTGAGACTTCTAACAAACTCGAATTCTTTTTTGTTTTATCCGGCGCGTTTGCGCGCGCCGTCTATGGCGATAAATCTAGCCGCCACGTCTTACCTTGAAGTTAAAATGAATTGCCCGGAAGTTGCAATAAAGCTTTAATCATAAACGCCCAAAGCTTTCACGTTAACCCAGCGCTATCCGATTCCGCAATTGCGCCCGATCTGCGCGGTTCTGGAAAAACCTGCTGGCCGGGCTCGTGTACCTGGCATCTCAGCAGATAGCCGAGAAAATCGACTGGGAAATGAAATTCGGATTATTCGATACATCGCCACAATACAGAAAGGGCCACCCGGCGATGCCGGGCAGCCCATTGTTCATGCCGTTCAGGATCCCGCAGCGCTGGCCGTCGGGAACTACTGGAGCTTAGTTGCCGAGGCTCGTGACGATCGATGCGAACAGCGTGTTCAGCTCGGTCTTGAGGCTGGTCAGGCCGGTGATGATGCCAACGCCGACAACAGCAGCGATGAGGCCGTATTCGATTGCCGTGGCGCCCGACTCGTCTTTAGCGAAATCAAAGATCTTCTGCATTCTGCACTCTCCCAAGTGGTTAGTTGTTTGACTTCCAGTCCCCAACGCTTGGTCGTCGTGCGCTGTCTGGATCAGAATGCACTTCAGGCCTTACTTTTGAATTAAAGAAACCTCGGCTTCGGCGTTTTTATTTATCGGCCTAATATGATGCTGCTTTTTTTCTTTCGTATTCTACTTATATACTCTTTGCATCAAATTTTATATTTCCGGACCACATAACGAGGTGGCTGTCAAAACGCAAAAAAAGCCACCCGGCGAACCGGATGGCTTCTTTTCAGTCAGATCAAGGCCGACGTCTTCGACCGGACCCCGGGGGTCCGTGCGGCTTAGTTGCCAAGCGTCGTGACGATCGAAGCGAAGAGCGTGTTGAGTTCGGTCTTGAGGCTGGTCAGGCCTGTGATGATGCCAACGCCGACAACAGCAGCGATGAGGCCGTATTCGATTGCCGTGGCGCCCGACTCGTCTTTAGCGAAAGCGAAGATCTTCTGCATTGTAACTCTCCCAATGTGATGCAAGATTTGGTGGTCATGTTTGTCCAGCGCGTTGTTTGTTGGCGCCGTCGACAACAGCAAATCTACGCCTTGGACCTTAATCCTAAGTTACGTCCAAATGTTGCCCCCCGTTAATCTACCGCTGAATCAATTGTAACAAGTGTCCCACTTGTGATATAGATAAGAAAAAACCCATTCTTCAGCGTTAATCGAGGACACGGACTCGGGATTTACTACAAGTCCTTAGCTTTTTTTGGAATTTCCATACTTAATAATTTATTACTCCCGCACTGCCTGAAGTAAAAATAGAAATTAAACGCGGTGGGACATGCTGCCTGGCGGAGCCCGTTTTTTTCTGATTTGGACAAAATCTAGCGAACTTCGAACAACGGGGGCCGTGCTAGCGGCAAAACGGGAGCTTATGCGGCACAAAGGCGTGCCGACCAATAGTCTGCCGGAACGCCAGCAACTCCATTATTCTAGTGTTGCTTTTGTCACTGACGCTTGGCAGACCAACTTGCAGCAACCGGGGGACCAAGCGTTAGTGACGCAACACTACCGTGCCAGCGCGAAGCGCGCGTTTGCAATTCGTTCATCAATTCCTGGCCTAATCGCGGGCGAAACTCCCTGAAAGGAGAGAGACCCCATGCAGACGTCGCCTTCCCGCCATACCCGCAGCCTGCTGAAAGTCGCCCTAGCCGCGATGTTCAGCGTTGTCGCCGGCGTAGCCTCTGCCAACGACCTCATCGTGCGCTATGACCAGTCGCAGCTCTTGCGTCTGCCGCGGGCGATCAGCCAGGTGATCATCGGCAACCCGTCGATCGCGGATGCTTCTGTGCAGGGTACCAACCTAATCGTGGTGACCGGCAAGACCTTCGGTGTCACCAACATCATCGCTCTCGACAAACAGGGTAACGTCATTCAGGACCAGCGCGTCATCGTGCAGCGTGACGATGTCCGCATGGTCAACTTGCACAAGGGCAGCCAGCGCCAGTCTTTCACTTGCGCGCCCAACTGCACGCCGACGGTGACGATCGGCGACGACAAGGAATTCTTCGAAACGATCTCGGCTCACTCGCAGAAAAAGACGCAGTTTTCTTCAAGCGAGTCCGACAGTGGTGGTGGCGGCGGGCAGTGAGGCCTGGCCGGTCGATACTCTTTACATAGGGCCGTGGAGCCCGGCTGGGAAAGCAGGCGATCGCCACGCCTGCTTTTTCGTCGTTCAGTCTTGCCAAAAAGTCCGCAGATTATGACGTTCGGTAACTCTCCGTTTACCAGCTTCGCAGGCTTCATATTCGAGAAAGATTTGATTCATAACAATCGCACTAGATTGATCGCCGAAGAACGTCTCCTGAGATAAAGGCGGGTCAGTCGCATGCGTTACCCCATGTCGCAAAGCCGGGAAGACCGGTCCGGCGTCGCAAGCTCCAGCTTCGTGCGATTCAGACGCGACAAGCAAGGTACGACGGCCATCGAATTCGGGATGGTGGCGCTCCCCTTCCTGATGTTTGCATTCGGAATCATGGGCACGGGTCTGCACTTCTTTACACAGAATTCGCTTGAGCATGCGGTCGAAACCTCGGCTCGCAAGATCCGCACGGGGCAGGCCCAGCAGAACGGCACGACGGTCAGCCAGTTCAAGCAGATGATCGTCGACGAAGCCGGTCCGATGATCGATCTCAGCAAGCTTCAGGTGCATCTGCAGACCGGCGCCGAATGGACCGACGTCACGCCGCAAGGATGCCTCGATAACACCGGCACGCAGACAAACGGAACCGGCAACGCCGGCGATGCCATCGGTCAGCACGCGGGCGGAGCAAGCGAGGTGGTCATGGTCACGGTTTGTTACGAATGGGATCTCGCGAAGGCGATGCCGTTCCTGCAGTACGGCAATATGGGCAACGGATCAGCGATGATCCAGGCGTCGACGACGTTCCGGACGGAGCCCTACGAATAACACCTGAAGCCAAGAGACCAGCGACTTCGGCGTAAAGCCAAAGTCGGCAAGCTGAATAAAGCCGGTATTCGAAATCGGGATAACTGGCCGGGGGCAAAGAAGACTTTCAATCAGAGGCTGCCATGTCGATGTTCTACTTCAAAAGAGCCGGTCGCCGCATCAGCGACTTCATGAAACGCGCCATCGCAAACCGGGATGGAATCGCGGCGGTGGAATTCGGTTACATCGCGCCTGTCATGCTCTTGATGCTGGTCGGCTCCGTCGAAGCTAGCCGGGCCATCTCCATCGACCGGCGCTTCAGCTCGATCACGTCAATGGTCGGCGATCTTGTATCGCGTGAGCAGGACATGGGTGTAAGCAGCTCCGAGAACATCACCAAGATGACGGCGATCATGAACGCCGTCGAACATGTCATGAAACCGCACCCCTTCGACTCGCTGGAACTCGAAGTCATTCCGGTGATGGGTTTCGGGGATGGCACCGACACGAAACTCTTTGCACCATCCTACAAGTATGCCGGCGGCAGCGTCACACAAAGCAGGGCACGCTGCACGGCCTACACCCTGCCAGCTGGACTGGTGGCACCGGGCGGAAGCGTCATCGTGGTCGAATCCAAATACACCTATAAGCCGTCAAGCTTTGCGACCTGGATATTCGGAACGTCGCATAACTGGGAGGACAAGGCGACGCACAGCCCGCGCCACAGCTGCGTCGACTTCGAAGACAATAATTGCGTCGTGACCTGCTGAACCTGCGCAAAGCGCCTGGAGGCAAGACTTCTGCAGCACGAAGAGGCGGTCCGCGGGCCGCCTTAATTCGCTTTTTGGCGCTCTGCCTTCGCCATTCGGAGAATTCTGTTTCATCTCAGAGACGTGCGAGTACCGCTTGCCCGCACACTTTGACAGCCACTATCCTCGATATTCATAGACATAACCTGTCAATTTTCGGAATAAGAACGGTGGCGAAGCCGAAATGAACAAGCGGAAAATCAAGTCGTGCCGACCCAAGCACACTCAAGGCGAACTGCGCGAAATCATTCTCGAAGCGGCGACCAAATTGATCGATGAAGGGGGGCTTGAGGCGTTGTCCGCCCGTGAAATAGCCCGGCAGATCGGCTACTCGCCCGGCACGCTCTACAATGTGTTCAAAGATCGCGACGACATCATCCTGACGATTCAATCACGGCTCCTCGACAAACTAGCCGTCCATCTCGATGCCGTGCAAAGTACGCGTGGCGACCGTGAGCGCGTCCTCGCGCTGGCCCAATCCTACCTTGCTTTCACGCAGGCCAATCCGAACCAATGGAACCTGCTGTTCGAGCACAGGCTGCTCGACGGAAAGCCTACGCCCGATTGGTACCACGATAAAATCGACGGTCTGATGACCCGGGTCGAGTCGGCGCTGGTCCCACTCGCGGGCGAGAAGGACCCCACCTCAATGCAGCTGGCGGCCCGCGTTCTGTGGGCAGGGGTGCACGGCATCACGTCGCTTTCAACTGCCGGAAAACTGGCAAGCATTACCAACGAAGCCGCGCAGACGCTGGTCAAGGATCTAGTGTCGACTTATCTGGACGGGCTGACCGGGTCCGCCTCCAAGCCGGCGCAACGGCCCTCCAAGAAGTCCCCGGGAGAATGACTGGCCGCCGGTCAGCGATCCGAAGCTGCGGGTGCGGCGCCAGCTGGATTGCTATCGGCGTTGCCACTTTCAGAAGTTCCAGCAGCCCTTTTTGAGTCGGGCAGCGAGCCGGTGGTGATCTGGTTTGCCGCCTGCGATCCTGGGTGTGCGACGGCTCGTTCCGGGCCAATCAGCCCGAACCATTTTTCGCTCGGCAACAGCCGGTCGTGCAGCCCGGACCAAAGCGATTGCGAGCCAATCGCTTCGAAAAACGGTCTGGGAGTCGGCGCCGCGATCAACAGCAAGACGGTGGCCATTGCCAACGCCAGACTGTGCCCTGGATAGCGGGAATCCCAGATCTTGAGGGCCGTGCCGAATGACTGCTTCAGCCGGTTGCCCATGAAGTCGACCGAGTAGATTTCATCGAGGACGAGATGGGTCAGATATCCGACGAACATAAAGCCGCCGCCGAGCCAGGCGACGCCCTCGTGGCGGCCGAGGAGGTAGTGGAACATAATTGCGGTGAGGCCGGCCCAGAACAGGCCCGCGAGAAGCGAATGCCAGACGCCGCGGTGAACAGAGATGCGGAAGAACAGCGCGCTCAGTCCGTAGCGCACCATGACGAGAGACCCGAGCCAAAGGATCCAGAGTTCGGCGATCGAATAGCTTTCCGCATTGATGAAGAGAACGCAGAAGGAGGCAAACACCCCGATGCCCGAGAAGAGAATGGTGCTGGCGCGGCTGTCGCGCAGATCGATATCAGGCAACACCGAACCGGCTACGCCTGCCAGCGTCACCGCCATGATGCTTTCAGGGCCGAGGATATCGGCGCCGACGGTCAGTGTCGCGAGGGCGCCGGAAACGACGGTCCCGACGGCGATGTGGGTGGCGTAATTGGCCATGCGCGTCTCCTCGTGTTGAACGGCGGGTGCGGCATGGTTCGACGTTCCATCTGATTCTTTCCCCGTTGGGGAGCACCTTCTCCCTCTGGAAGGGATAAACACGGGGATGATGGGATTGTCGTCCAGCGGCGTCGCGTGCCCGCGAGGGTGTCGCAATCGGCGGACCTTAGGGAAAACGCCGCGGCTACACTGTCTTCAAGCGCCCGGCGATATTGGACATGAGCGTTGCGAACGGGTCCAAAACCGGTGCCGATTTCCCGCTGATCGCGGGAGCAGGCAGCAGCGGCTTAATCGAGCGGGCGATGTGCCTGCAGAGCCGGCGTCCGGTCACCGCGCGGTGATCCCAGTATTCGTCGATGAGTTCGTCGAGGCTTGATTCGAGGGCGGACCGGTGTCCATCGCCGATGCGCACACCGGCTGGCTTATCCAAAAGCCAGTCTGTGTCGAAGCCGCGGGTTGCGGCATCGATCATGACGATTCCGGAAAACAGCTCGCCAGCGAATTCGTTGTAGCGATCGAGCACGCGCTCGCCTTCGGATTGCGAAAGCATGTCCTTATGGGTGATGACGAGCAGACTCCGCTCGCGCAGGCGTGCGGGCAGAGCGCTGACGGCGCGGCGCTCGGATTCGGTCCACGGTCGAGCAGCTACAGAGCACCAGAGAAGGATATCGGCTTCCTCGCACAGCTCAACCTGACCATGACAGCCGGGAGTGTCGAGAATTTCGAAGCCGGCGTTGCGCATGCTGGGCAGGTCGACGTGGATCCGTTCGAGGCCGGAATACAGAAACTTGGGCAGTGGCTCGTTCACCGCCAGGGTCGCCAACGGAATCCGACCGCGATTTGTCACCGCGGCCACCGATGGCACGACGCCGTGCTTCAAGTGAACCGGCACGGCTGTGTTGGCAATGACGGCGGAGGGCAATACGTCAAGGCCAGAGAGCAGGTTTGCGACCGACGTCTTACCGGAGTTAGACTCGCCGGCAACAAGCACGACAGGATTGCGATGCAACGCCCGCTGCAACTTTTCGAGCGCCGCATCGAGCGTATCGCGGGCCTCCGCACCCGTTCGAATCTCGGCACGCTTCAGCTTGGAGCGGGCATCGGCTATCAGTCCGACGAGGATTTGCATGGCCTCTGTCATCGAAAGCGACGCTCCGATCAATTGGTCCGGGTGCGGGCCGGGGGGCTCAATTCGGAAAGGATCTCTTCGAGGCGGCCGCCGATGGTTGCGGATTCGCCCAACCGGGCGCGGAGTTCAGCGATATCGCGATCGCGTCGCTCAACCGATTCGGGGGCGGCGGTGCCGCCGGCCTCGCCGGCCAGCCCATCATATGCCGCCCGCAGATCCTCGCGGCGGCGGCGCAGGGCCTCGATGATGGAGTTGCAGATTCCGAACGACCACTTGGTCATGTTGGCGCCATAGCCCATCAACGACATTTCGGCCTTGCCGATCAGGTCCTCGATGACATTGCCGAATTCCGTGGTGATCAACTCGTAAACTTCGTCGCCGCGCTGTTCAGGTGAAGGCTGGCGTAACAGGTAGGCCGACCACCAGGGCGTATCGAGATCGAGCACGACGGCCGTCGATAGCGACGACAAGTTGGGCTGCGGCATCGGAAAGCCGCGCACGTCGGGCTCGCGGGGCGGGTTTGATCCCGGAACGATCATCGACATCAGCTGGTGCAGTTCGGGCGACACCCGGGTCTGCAGGTCGACCAGCCGGTGGGCCGATTGATGGAAGCCTTCGGTGAAGATCTGCGCCAGCCTGCGGCGCAATGTATCGGCCTCGCAGCGCCATTCGCTCGGGCCGCGGCCGCGGCGCAAGGTGTCGGTCAAAACGTGACGCTCGTCGGCTGCATAGCGCTCGACCTCAGCAGACAGAACGTGGCGCATGCGCGAGATTTCCTCGTACACGATCTCGCGCATCTGTTCGTCTATGGACTTCGCGGAGGTCTCGATAATGCCGGCAACCTCGCCGAGCTGGCGAAGTTCTGCATCGAGGCGGGGGAGCTGGGCGCCAGCCTGCTGCGCGGTGGTATGGGCTGCGGCCTGCATGTCGCGCAGCTCGGACAATTCACCCTGGATGGTATTTTCGCTGGCGCGGGCCAATTCAGCATAGCACTGGGCGACCTGCCGCAGGACGTGCCCGCTGCGGCTTTCAGCCATCAAATCGTTGATCGCCTTGTAGACGGCCGGAACGCCGGAGGCCTGGAGCAGGGCCTCCTTGAGATCGCTGCGCTGGGGACCGTCTGCCTGGGCTGTGCGGACCAGATCCTCGCGCCGCATCAGGCCCGTCTCGACAAAGTAGGCCAGCGAGCGGCGGTCGAAGGGCTGGGGGTTCCTGTCGGATGACAGAGCGGCATTGGCCCATCGCGCGGAGCCGGTGATGACGGGTATCCTCGAATCGGGAAATTCGCGTGAAATGCGCTGCTCAACATACTCGCGGACTTCACGCTGATCCTGCGAGATGTCGGTAAGATCGTCGATGCGGTTGATGAAGACGACGAAGCGTTCCTTGTGCAGTCCGCGCAGGATGCGCAGGAGCGCGACGTCGGCATCCGACAACGGCTGGCGGGCGGTGAGTACGACAATATAAAGATCGGCCGATTCCAAGCTGCGCCGCGTGATCTCGTCGCGCAGCAGGAATGGATCGTTGGTGCCGGGCGTGTCGATGATGGTCGAGGGAAAGGCGAAGGGACCGCCGGGGCAGTGGACATCGGCAGCGCGCGTGATGTCCGAAAAGCGGCCAACATCGCTATCGGGGTTCAACGATTTCGAGGACAGTTCACCGGAACAGACGTAGCGCAGGAGCACGTCGCTACTGAGAGAATCGTAACTGTGGCACTGGCCCATCAACTCCTGAAGCTGCGGCCCCAGCCGGTTCGCCGCGCGGTGGCGGAGGCTGTTGATCTGCTGGCGCAGAAGATCGGGCTCAAAGCCCGGGACCAGGCGCTCGGTCAGTTCCCGCAAGAGACCGCCGCCCTCTGCGATACGCTGCCATTCTTCCTCGTTGAAGAAATGGAACACGGCGGCCGGATCGTCCTGGCGGCGCTGGACGAAATGCAGATGAGTGACCGCCGTAGTCCAAGGCGTGACGTCGGTTGGAAGCAGATCGGGGATCTGAACGCATGCGTTGATGAATGAGCTCTTGCCCGACTTGATCTGGCCGATGACGGCGATTCTGCAGACCTGGCGCTCGAGGAGGCGGCCTGCCTCCTCCACCAGTGACTGGCCCGAAGGCTCGACGACCTTGGCGAGGCGGGGAGCCAACTGCATGAGTTCTCGACGCCTGGCTTCAAGTTCAGCGCCAATACCGCCATGGCGCCGGAGGTCGAAACCAGCGGCGGCGGCTTCCCCGACGGGCTCGGATCGTCCGTCATCCAACAGTGCCGTTTCCCCCATAACTCAGAGACCTTGTACTAACTACCCGGTCCCTCCCCAAGGCCACGCGTGAGTGACGTTCCGCTATAATTGGGGCGGAAATTCATCGCAATCGCCGAAGAATCGATCGGTCGGCGGGTGATACGCGCTATTGACTTCAAAGCCTTACCACGGCCCAGCCGCAGATCGATGCCAAAAGTGAAAAGCGTTCAGCGCGCGTCAGCCGGCCGGCAGGCGTTGCAGCCGCTCGTCGGCACTGGGCGCACCGAGTTCGGCGGCGCGCGCATACCAGCGGCGGGCTTCGGCAGTGTCGGGCTTCGGCGGCGTCTGCATCTTGAAGGCGGACACGAAATTCGGGTCATAGGTTGCCGCCAGCAACATGGCGCCGCGCGCCGAGCCCGCCATGGCCGCACGTTGGAATAGCAGGCGCGCGGCGCTGAGACTGCCGTTATCGATCTGGACCTCGCCGTCGTCAACGCTGCGCCGCACGGAAGCGGGCAGACCCGAAGCTTCTTCGGACTCGCTGACGAGGCTGGATGCGGTGCCCGGCATGGCCAGCACCAAGGCCGTCTTTTCCCGCGTCGAACCATCGGGCCGGCGCAGCTCGGCGGCAAGGTGCATGCGGCGGGCAAAACCGGCAGGAACGCTCAGCTTGAGGCCGGCAAGATCGGCGACGTTGATGCGCCATGTGTCAAACATGAGTTCAAATCCGACCGATGGACGGGCTCCGCGCTTCAGCCCCGAAACAATGAGGTAGTGGCCGCGCAGTTCCGCCTCCGTTCCCAGCACTGCCAGAGGAAAATCGATAGCGCCCTCGGCATCGATGATCACTTCGGCCGGGTGCCACAGGGCGACCTCGCCGGCTCCCAGCTGCTGCGGCGGCGGCATCTGGTTGGCTGAAATCGCGACTTTTTCATCCGCAGTGTCAGTCTTCTCAGCGTCTGCGGCTGTCGGCTGATCGAGCGCCTGGGCTGCGGGTGCGGCCGTTGCTTCAGGCGGGCTGGCGGCCGGCAGGGTAAATTCCGGTGGGGCTTCGAAGACGGCAACGGTCGGTGCCTTGGTCTCGGCCCGGGCATTCAGAGTTTCGCGCTCAGCAAGCGATGACAGGCCAACGCGTTCGTCGGGGCCGATCAAGGTCGCGGCGCCGACAAAACCTGCGGCAGGTCTGGTTTCCTCGATCTCGGAGGGCCCCTGGCTTTCGGCGGCGACAGCGTTCGAAGAGGTCAGGGCTGCCACAATTTCGCGGGCCGACCCTATGGCAACGGCCGACTGCGGCGGACCCAGTTGAAGGCCGGAGCCGGTTGCGTTTTCCTGTCCGGCGGAGACAGGCTCGGCCTGATCGAAACCGGCTCGCTCGCCGTCCGTCACTACGGTCTGGTCAGGTTCGTCGGCGAGACGGGGCCGCGGCGGTGTGATTGCGTCGAACCCCGCCGACTGGGGAGAGGGTGGAGAACCCGCGCTCGCGGAACCGGGCGGCGCAACCGCCGCCAATTCAGGATCGCTTTCTATGCCCGGGGCGTCGGCTGCTGGCTGAGCCGGTTCTGCCAACACCACCGAAGCATGGCGTGCAGCCCCTGATTCAACCCCATTATCCGAGCCGGCGGCCGGGAGAGAAAGGTCCGCCTGGTCCGCCGCCGGCTCTGCGGGTTCGTCCAGGGATGTTTGAGCAGGAGCAACTGCTGTTGGCAGCTGACTCGAAGCGGCGGCCTGTGAAGCGGATTCACTCGCCGGGGGCGGCTCTACAGGGGCAGATTGAGCTACCTGCCGGGCCGGCGCCTCCACGGCGGCCGGCGCGGCCGGTCCTGCGGGGGCGGTATAGGCGAGGCGATTACTTTCGAGGTTCAGCCAGTAGACCGTCCCTGCGGTCGCCAGGGCGGAGACGATGGCTGCCGTAATCGAAGCGATGATAACGACATGAACACTGCCGGGGTCGCTGCCCGAGTTTCTGGTTGCGGGGAGCGTCTGCTTGACGATCACCGGCAATTCGGAGGGCACGGCATCCCGGTTGCGCCCCTGGTCACGGCCATTGTCACGGCCATTGTCACGGCCATTGTCACGGCCATTGTCACGGCCATTGCGCGACTTGAGTTGCAGCAGCCCATCGAGCGGGGCGGCATCGTTCGCCGGGCGATCCAAAACGGCGTCCGGAGATCTACCGGGCGTTGCTTTGCCGGACTCCTGACCATCGGCAGCCGACTCCTTGCTACGCGTCTCCGGATTTATTTTTTCCAGCCGCTTCAGCAACTTCTTCAGGTCGGCCAGCTTTGGATCGTCAGCCTCTTTCACCGGCGCCCCCATGTGGAACCGCTTGCGCAACTGTCATGATCGCTCGTCGAAAGAGATAAAGTGTTCGGGATCTCTGCAACAACGGCGGAACCTGTCAGCAAGCGCATACGCATCTGCGAACCTTGTAGGCCTCCACCCGTCACCCATCGGCAAATCACGGGAATCGGGCAGCCGTACGACCGCGGCTGCGGAAGATCAGCTTCTTTTGCAGCCTGGCATCGGTCGGCGCGCCAAGGGATCGACGAAATCTCCGGCCGGTTGATTCTCACCGTTCGCCCCACAGATCGTATTCATCGGCGTGTTCGATGCGCACGCTGACCAAATCGCCGGCAGCCAGATCGGTGTCGCCGTTGAGGAAGACGCTGCCGTCGATCTCTGGGGCATCCCACTTCGATCGGCCGAGCGCACCTTCTTCATCGACCTCGTCGATCACAACCTCAATCGTCTGCCCCACTTTGCCCGCCAAGACATCGCGCGAAACTTCCTGCTGCAGGGCCATGAACCGATGCCAGCGCTCTTCCTTCAGCTCTTGTGGAACGGCTCCTGGCAGCGCGTTGGCGGCGGCGCCATCCACGGCTTCGTACTTGAAGCAGCCCACCCGGTTGAGGCGGGCTTCCTGCAGCCAATCGAGGAGCATTTCAAAGTCGGCGTCGGTTTCGCCGGGGAAGCCGACGATGAAGGTCGAACGCAGGGCCAGATCCGGGCAGCCGCGCCGCCACGAGTGGATGCGCTCAAGCGTCTTTTCCTGATGCGCCGGGCGGCGCATCGCCTTCAGCACTGCGGGTGCCGCGTGCTGGAACGGGATGTCCATGTAGGGGAGGATTTTGCCTTCCTCCATCAAAGGGATGACTTCGTCGACATGGGGATAGGGGTAAACGTAATGGAGCCGCACCCAGGCGCCGAATTCGCCAAGTTCGCGACAGAGGTCAAGGAAGCGGGCGCGGACCTGACGGTCCTTCCACGGGCTTTCTGCATATTTCAGATCGAGGCCGTAGGCGGAGGTATCCTGGCTGATGACCAGAAGTTCTTTTACGCCGGCCTTGACGAGACGCTCGGCCTCGCGCAGCACGTCGGAGGCCTGACGGCTGGCGAGATCACCGCGAAGGCCGGGGATGATGCAGAACGAGCAGCGGTTGTTGCAGCCCTCGGAAATCTTCAGATAGGCGTAGTGGCGGGGCGTCAGGCGCAGTCCTTCGGCGGGGACCAGATCGACATAAGGATCATGGCGCGGCGGCACGGCCTCATGCACGGCGGCGACGACCTGCTCGTACTGGTGGGGGCCGGTGACGGCGAGCACGCCCGGATGCTCGGTGCGGATACGCTTTTCCTCGACGCCGAGGCAGCCGGTGACGATGACGCGGCCGTTTTCGCTCAGTGCTTCGCCGATGGCTGCAAGGCTTTCTTCCTTGGCGGAATTGAGGAAGCCGCAGGTATTCACGACAACGACGTCGGCGCCGTCATAGTCGGGCGAAATTTCGTACCCCTCCGCGCGCAGGCGGGTGAGGATACGCTCGGAATCGACGAGCGCCTTCGGGCAGCCCAGCGAGACGAAGCCGACACGCGGCGCCGCACGCCGGACGAGGGGCGTTCCGGTTGAATTTTCGACAGTCGGGACGTCAGAGGTCATAGGGACTTTCAGCGGAAAATAAATACTCTCCTGGGGCCTTAGCATTTCGGCACTGCAAAAGCTATGAGACCCAAAGTCCGCGCCTCTGCTCAATCGCCGAAGACGTCCCGCGCGGCCCGAAGAGTGTTAGCGTAGGCCGTCACTGTCAGCGAGATCGGCAAGGCATAGCCGCCGCCAAGGACGCTGACGACGGGAACGGATTTTTCAAGGGCAAAGGCAAAGACGCGGCGGTCGCGTCGCTGAAGTCCCTCCAGCGTCAAGGACAGGCGACCGAGCCGGTCTTCGTAAAGCGGATCAACGCCGGCGTTATAGAGGATGATGTCGGGTTTGAATTCAACAACGGCCGTCAACGCCAATTCCAGGGTTGCGAGATAAGCCTCGTCCTGCATCGCATTCGGCAATGGGAACGCGACGTCGGGTGCCACCTTGCGCGCCGGAAAATTGTTGTCGCCGAAAAGGTCGACGGTCAGAACGCGGGAGTCACCGGCCATCAGCGCAGCCGTGCCGTCGCCCTGATGGACGTCGCAGTCGAGGATGGCGATGCGTCCGACGGTACACTCTTCGATGAGGACGCGCGACACCACGGCCAGATCGTTGAAGACGCAGAAGCCCGAACCGAAGTCGCGATGGGCGTGGTGGGTGCCGCCGGCGAGGTTGGACCCGATACCTGTTTTCAATGCTGCTCTGGCTGCTGCAAGGCTGCCGCCGACGGAGGCAAGCGCACGGGTGACAAGCACGTCGGTGAGCGGCAGTCCCAATTTGCGGACAGCCATCTCGTCAAGACTTCTGGTCAGGACCGCCTCAACGTAGGCTGGTGTGTGAACGCGGCACAGGTCGACTGGCGCGATCTGCGGCGCGGCAGCCAGCATCTCTTCAGGCACCAGCCGGTCGCGAACGACCATTTCGCGCAGAAGTCGATATTTTTCGGCCGGGAACGTGTGACCCGGAGTGAGCGGGATATCACTCGTATCCGGGAAGAAAACCTGCGCGATTTTTAGCTCCTGTAGGCTCACTGGCGGCACACCGGCTCGGGATCGCAGGAGCAGCCGCCGGGGCATTCCTTCACCGCCCGGTGGCAACCGATCGCAGACGAACAGGCGCCCGTGAAAACGACGAGGACGTTCTTTCTACACGAACACCCGCGCTTGCAATGGTCACGAATGGTGCGCGTCGCACAGGTTCCGTTGAGGCCATCGCAGCGGCTTTCAGTGCGCTGGTAGTATTCTCCAACGCAGCGGCCCTGCCCGATGCTTGCAGCGCAACGTTGGCGTGAGGTTTCCTGGGTCTGGCAGCGGCCGACAACGCAGCGAGTGGTGGTGCGGATCAACGTGTCTCCGACGCAGCGGGCGTTGCCGCCGAAGGCGAGGCCGCGTGTGCATTCGTAATCGGAGGTGCACGATTGCGCGGCTGCCCATTGTGGGGAGCCGAGTGCTGCTGCGACGAGCACAAGCAGGCCGAATAGAACTTTCATGCCGGAAGCCCCGTATCGCATCTTCTTCAGTCCACTCTGGATGGCACTTTTTCGGGTCGTCAGAACCTCAACACGCGGATCCAGCGCATGACGTTCAACAGGCTCATGGCTGCCGCCGCGACATAGGTGAAGGCGGCTGCGCGCAGGATTCTTCGTGCCGCACCCATATCCTTCTGGTCGAGGAAGCCGCCGGCCTTCAAAAGCGGCATGGCACGACCGAAACTGGCGTCGAACTCGACCGGCAACGTGAGCGCATGCATGAGGATGGTGAAGGACAAGATCACCATGCCGGCGATCAACTGAAAGACGAGCAGGAACGGCGCTTTCGTGAAGATCATCATGACCGGGGCAAGGATCATGACCGCGGAACCAATGGTCTCGATCCAGCGCGCCTGCTGGGCCATGCGGGTGCGATGGGCGAGCGGGCGATAACCGGTCGCATCCTGCATGGCGTGACCGACCTCATGGGCCGCGATGACGACGGCTGAAAGCGAGCGGCCGTTCATGTGCTGGGGCAGCAGCCTGACGGTTTTCGACGTCGGGTCGTAATGGTCGCCCTCGTTCGTCTCCTCGACGCCGACGTAATCGAGCTTCATCTCATCGAGGAGGTGGCGGGCGAACTCACCGCCGCTGCCCGGAAAATCATTGCGCTCGGCGGAATGGGCGTCGATGACGCGCTTTACCCAGAACTGCGGCAGCAGGGCGAGGATGGCGAAGATCGCCAGGACGATGAGAAGGATGGTCAAGTCTCGATGGTCTCCGAAGTTCGTGCTCTTGAGTCCCAAACATGGGGACACTTTACAGAACTTTACATTGCGGACAGCAGGGCGAAACAGCCCCATTGCAATTTGGCTTGCGACGGGGCGCCCAATCCCTGCGCCTCCAGTCTACTACCGTTGCCCTGAAACAAGGAGCCATTTGATGACCAAGACAACTCCCAATATCGCACCTCAAGCCCCGCAACGCGGACCCTCGCGCAGGATGATCGCCATCGGCGCCATCGGCGCCCTGCTCGTTGCCGGCGCTGCAACGGCCGCCTACTCCCATGGCGGATTCTATAAAGGCATCCGCCACGCCGGCGTTGAAGCCGAAGGCATGATGCATAAAGCGCGCTATTTCCACCATAAGCCGAAAACGGTCGAAGAGGCCCAACGGCGCGCCGAACGGATGGCAAAACATCTCGCCATAGAGATCGACGCCAATGGCGAACAGATGGACAAGCTCGTCGAAATTGCCAAGGGCGTCGCGTCCGACGTGTTCCCGATCCGCGAGTCGATAATGTCTGTTCGGGAAGAGGGTCTCAACGTTTTGACCGGCGAAACGGTGGACCGGGCAAAACTCGAAGCCATGCGCACCGAGCAATTCGCCAAGTTCGATACGATCAGCAAGCGACTGACGACAGCCATGGCGGACGCCGCCGAAGTACTTAATCCCGAGCAGCGCAAGCAACTGGCCGAGCGAATCAAGGATTGGCGCGGGCCCGAAGGGCGCGGCCACCGCGGCGGCCGGGGCAAGCACCGCCCTTGGCGGGACTGAGCGGCGCGCAGGCGAGCCGACAGCCATGCCCGGCCTGACGTCCCGCCTCGAAATGCGCTAACCTAACCCACGGGCCGGGGAGCTTGCATCCCCGGCCTTGCCTCGAGCAGACCTCCAATCCGCCGCCACCGGAGTTGAGCGACATGACCGGAGTTCGATAATTTGGCGCAGCATCTCCTCCTCATCGAAGACGACGAGCGGCTGGCGCAGATGATCTGCGACTATCTCGAAGGCGCGGGCTTCCGCGTGCGCCACGGCAATTCCGGCGCCGCTGGGCTGTCGCTCAACCGTGAACATGCCTTCGATGCGATCATCCTCGACCTGATGCTGCCCGACATGGACGGGCTCGACGTCTGCCGTTCGATCAGGGCCAGTTCGCAGACGCCGATCCTGATGCTGACGGCGCGCGGCGAAGCGACAGACCGGATCGTCGGTCTTGAACTGGGTGCTGACGACTATTTGCCGAAACCCTTCGAACCGCGCGAACTGCTTGCGAGGCTGAAAGCCATCCTGCGGCGCGGAGCCGGCTCGAACAACGGGGGCAGGGACATCCTGCGATTCGGCCGTCTGGAGATCGACCGCGGAGCGCGCGAAGCGCGGCTCGACGGTGTGGCGGCGCAACTGACCGGGCATCAATTCGAGATGCTACGGGCGCTGGCCGAGCATCCGGGCCGCGTGCTGACGCGCGAACAGATCATGGATCTCGTGCGGGGTGAAAGCCTCGAAGCCTTCGACCGTTCGATCGACGTGCATATTTCGCGCATCCGGCAGGCAATCGAGGACAACCCGAAGGAACCACGACGCATCATTACGGTGCGCGGCGCGGGCTATGTCTTCGCCAAGGCGCAGGAGTAGGGCCATGACGTGCTGAAGCGGCTTTCAACGCAGATCTACCTGACGATCATTCTCACCCTCGTCGTCGTCGTGCTGGTGGCGGGCGGCATGTGGCGGCACAGCGGCGGGGCACGGCAGTTCGAGCAGGCCATTTCCGTTGCCGGGGAATTGCTGGCGAACGGACTGCCCGCTGCGACAGCGCCCGTCTCGGATCAGCGGGAGGCGGCAATCGACCTTGCCAAGCGCCTGCGGCTCGACCTGGCGCTTTATGCGGCCAACGGGGATCTCATTGCGCGGTTCGGCCGGCGACTGCCGCCGCCACACGACGACGACGATCACGAAGGCGGGTTTCTGCGCGGGCCAGACGGGCCGGCTTGGGCGGTACCGCTGCCCGATGGCCGCATCATCGTGGCGAGCACGCCCGGCCAGCGGCCGGCGCCGAGGCCGGTCCGCTTCATCGTTTTCATAAGTGCGATCGCGTTGGTTGTGGGCCTGTGTGCATGGCCGGTGGTGCGCGGGCTGACGCGGCGGATCGAGAGGCTGCAGGAGGGTGTCGAGCGCTTCGGAGCTGGCGATCTCAGCGCCCGCGTGGAGGTCAAGGGCCGAGACGAAGTCGCAAAGCTCGCCGAAAGCTTCAACGCATCGGCTGCGCGCATCGAGGCGCTGGTCGGCGCGCACAAGCTGCTGCTCGCCAATGCCAGCCACGAACTGCGCACGCCGCTGGCGCGCATCCGCATGGGGCTCGAACTGATGGAAAGCGATTCCTCGCCACAACGGCGGGCGGCGCTTGAAGCCGACATCGGCGAAGTCGACGAAATGATCGAGGAGATCCTGCTGTTGAGCCGGCTCGGGGCTATCGACGGGCTTGAGGAGCGAAGCGACGTCGACCTCCTGGCGCTCGCCGCCGAAGAGGCCTCGCGCTATCCCGGCATCGACGTGTCGGGTGAACCGGTGACCATCAGCGGGGAATCGCGGCTGTTGCGGCGGCTGATCCGAAACCTGCTCGAAAACGCCATCAAGCACGGCGCGCCGCCGGTCGAGGTGACGGTCGCGCAGGACGCAGGCGTGGCGGTTCTGCGGGTCCGCGACAATGGCCCGGGCGTTTCCGCCGATCTCGCCGAGCAGGTGTTCGAACCCTTCCACCGCGGCGCTTTGCGCGGCAAGACGGCTGGCAGCGGACTAGGGCTCGCCCTGGTGCGGTCGATCGCCGAGCAGCACGGCGGAACCGTGCGCTTCGAAGCGGGTGCCGGCGGCGACGGACGGCTCAACGAGGTCGTGGTGCGGTTATAGTCAAAGCGGACAACCGCAGCCGGGTTGTCGCGGATGCCGAGGGCTCAGGGGCCAGGAGCTGCCTTGAGCGGACGGCGCGCGCAGACAAACGATCATTGTGTCCCAATGCGATACTTCAGAAATAGAATGCTCTCATATTCGACTTCTCCAATGAGCGTTGCGCCGAGCCGCCTGAGCCCGCCGAGATTCCGACGTGACAATGGCACGAGTAATGTCACGAAGGGTATCGTTTCATCGGCTCTCGCGAACTCAAGTGCGTGCTTGGCAATGCGTGAGCCAAGCCCGAAGTAGTCGGGCTTCAAAACCAACCCAAAATCCCATTCGTCCCCCTCTTTCTGGAATCCTCCCCATCCGGCGTAGACGTCGTTGCAGAGGATCGCCCAGTGACCAAGGCCGTCACGAAGCCAGCACGCTTCCTTAGCCGTTACGAATTCAGCAGCCGTCCGCCGATCCCATTGGGGCGTGAGGAGCGGCATGTGTTCGGCGATGCGGTGCGCAGACATATGCGCGACGATCTCGTCCAGCGGAATGTCCGGTAATCGCACGAACGAGAGTTTGCAATGAGGTTTGATCATGCAGCGTGAACCTCATGCCTATCGAAAGCACTTGCTCCATTGCCCAGCCGGCTTTCTGGTAGAGCAGCGAGTAACGTGCATCCGAACCGCTGCTCACCTCGTCGACAGACTGTCAACTTCATGCACCTACCGTCGCCTCTCCGATTTCTTCAGGTTTGTGACAGCTGGTCACGAGCAGGACGTGAGCTTGTTTGATCAGTTCGATTAGGAGCATCGGCGCAACTGCCGCCATCGCTCCGGCCGGCCGCATCACGACTTTGCTGCGGCCGGCCGGATACCGCCTACTTGATTTCGGATGGTAGCTTGCCCTCGATGCCAGGCCAGATGGCTTCCGCCTTCTTGATGTTGCCCGCAACATCCTTGAGCCATGCCTGCTGGATGCCTTCGTCGAGGTTCAAATAGAGGCGGTCGTTGACGATCTTCCACAGGTTGGGATCGCCGTCGAACTTGGCTTTGACAGACACGCCGAATGCGCAGTAACCGCCGTAGGCCGGCACGTATTTCGCCGGGTTCGCTTTGAACTTGTCGAGGTTGGCATTGCTGGCGAAGCGGTAGGTGGCGTCACCGTGCGCGGCGGCATATTTGGCATCGCCCTCCACAGGTTTGCTCTGAGTGAAGTAGGCGACGACGTCATAACCGTGAACGGCAAGTCCAGGCGCCGGCTTACCGTCAGCCAACACGAAACCGGACGATGTGTTGACTTCCGGACCGGCGAATGCCGGAGCGACGGTGCCGGCGAGTCCGGCGACGACAAGAGTGATGAGAGATGCAGCTTTCATGGCGATCAAGGGCGAGGTTTTGGGTCGAGACATCGGGCTAACCTTTCATGTGCTGAGAGACTTGCGACCGTCGTGGCCGGTGAAGTCTTAGTTGCACTCTTCCAGTTCAGCCGGGTATTCGGTATTATCGGGAACCAATATCCCAAAAATTGGAATAGTCGACATGGACCGTTTTGAATCGATGACGATCTTCGTTGCCGTCGTGGAAGCGGGCGGCTTCTCGGCTGCAGCGCGCCGCCTGGGTGTGCCGCTCGCCACCGTCAGCCGGAAAGTTTCGGAACTTGAGGAGCTGTTGCGCGCGCAGCTGTTGACGCGCTCAACGCGGAAAATTGCGCTTACGGAAATTGGGCAGCAGCACTACGAAACTTGCCGGCGGTTACTTGAAGAATTGGACGAAGCCGAGCGGCTGGCGTCCGGCGAGTATCGTGCGCCGCGAGGCCAACTGATTGTAGCGGCTCCTGTGGGGCTCGGCAGATTCTACCTGACCCCGATCGTCGCAGAATTCCTGCGAAGCTATCCTGATGTCGATATCGAACTACGGCTCGCAGATCGCGTTGTGAACCTGGTAGAGGAAGGCGTCGATCTTGCGCTACGTGTCGGCGAACTTCCCGATAGCCGTTTGATTGCGGTGCGCCTGGGCACGATCAGCCACGTGGTCTGTGCCAGCCCTACCTATCTCGCAGAACACGGGACACCCGCTAGGCCTGACGATCTGAGCGCACATAATTGCGTGACTTTCACCAGTCTGGAAGCTCAGCAGACATGGACGTTCCGGCAGGGACGCGAGGTGATAAGGGTTCCAGTGCATTCAAGGTTGTCGGTCGGTGTTGCTGATGCGGCAGCCGATGCCGCGAGCGCGGGGTTGGGCATCACGCGTTTGCTTTGCTACCAAGCCTCGCCGTCAATCCGTGCAGGGCGACTTCAGCTGGTGCTACGAGAATTCGAGCCCGAACCGATGCCGGTCAACTTCGTGTATCAAACCCGTCGGAACATGCCGCAGAAGCTCAAAGCATTCATCGATTTCGTTACGCCCCGGATCAAGCCGAAGTTGGTCTTCGACCCATAGTGCGGCGCACTCACTCTGCCCTTCGCCCTTGCAGCGGAAGCAGAACTTTCAACGTTCGGGGGTCGAATCGGCAGGCGCCAGCGCCAGCACACGATCGCGGCCGGTGACGGAGATGCGGCCTGCGCGACGGTACGGCCGGGCGGAGCGGAAATACTACGCGCTTGCCTCATCGGCCCGGAGGCGGCGATACTGCCGATCCTGCCGCGAGAAGCGGTGGAAGCGTTCGGCACGTTAAGACGGCACGCAACCCAATGACGAGCGATCTGCCGCCATCAGGACGCCGATGCCGACTTCCAGCTAGCCTTTCCAGAACGCGTTCAACGCACAAAAAATCGAAAATGGGAGAACGTCATGTGTCGAATTTTTGCAGGCCAGGACCCTGCGCGCTTTGAATGCGTCACGCGCTCAGTGCGTCTGTCCGGCCATGCAACCAGTATCCGACTGGAAAACGCATTCTGGGACATTCTCGACCAGATTGCCGAAGGCCAGGGTCTGACGACGCCCAAGTTCCTGTCGACGCTGCACGACGAAGTGGCGGAGCTGAGGGGCGGCGTTCCAAACTTCACCTCGATGCTGCGAACTACGTGCCTGCTGCATATCTCGGGCGCTGCCCAGCCCGAGCCCGAGGAACTGGCCCTGCTGGCGGCTTCCGCGGCCTGAGGCCGATCGCATTCGCAGTTGCGGTAGCGGCGAGGGGGTGAGGTAGTATTCCACTACCACCCATGCCAAGTCATCCGGACCTACCCTTTCGGGGAAAAAGGAGGACCGCATGGCCAAAGCTATTCATTCGATGATCCGGGTGCTGGAACTTGATCGCTCAATCGAATTCTATCGCGACGCGCTCGGGCTCGACATCGCAGCACGGTTCGATTTCGACGACTTCACGCTGGTCTATCTGCGCAATGCGGAAGCCGACTTCGAACTCGAGCTGACACTCAACAAGGGGCGAACCGAACCCTATCAGCTGGGCGATGGATACGGCCACATCGCGGTTGCCGTCGATGATGCACGCGCGGACCATGAGCGCATTTGCGCCCTCGGGCTCAAACCCGGCGACGTCAAGGAATTCCATCGCGACGGATCGCTGATGGCGCGCTTCTTTTTCATTCAAGATCCGGACGGCTACAAAATCGAGGTGCTGGAAAAGCACGGCCGTTACCAGTGACGCGTGATCAGTAAAATCAAAACAAGCTGCAAGGGAGGACCGGATGGCAATGCTAAAGGACCTTACGAACCTGACGCGCCGCGAACTGCTGTCGCGGGGAGCGAAGCTCGGGCTGACCGCGTTCGTCGTCGGTCCTGCCTTTGTCGCCGCTGGCGATGCCGCCTGGGCAACGGAGCTCAAGCACCTGAAGCCCGAGACGATGGCGACGCTCATCCAGATGGCGCGCGATATCTATCCGCACGACCGCATCGCGGATGAATTCTACGCCACCGCCGTCAAAACCTACGACTCGGAGGGCACGGCAGAGATAATCGAAGCCGGGGTCGCCGCGCTGGATGCCGCCGCGGTGGGCGCAGGCTTTCCAAGCTACGTGGAGACAGGTTGGGAACGCGACCGTGTCGATATCCTGCGCAGCATGGAAAAGACGCTCTTCTTCCAGACGATCCGCGGCGGTCTGGTGACCGGGCTTTACAATCAGAAGGCGGTCTGGCCGGTCTTCGGTTACGAGGGCGAGAGCTTCTCAAAAGGCGGGTACATCAACCGCGGTTTCGACGACATCAACTGGCTCTGAGGGAGACAACAATGCCTGCACCATTCGACAAGAATGACGACAGCGTTGTCGTCGTCATCGGAACCGGCGCCGGGGGCGGCGTTCTGTCAAACGAACTGGCTCAGAAGGGCGTGAGCGTCGTCGCACTCGAAGCCGGCGGACGCTATCTGCCGGAAGACTACACCAACGACGAATGGGACAGCTTCGGCCAGTTGGCCTGGACCGACCCGCGCTCGACGTCCGGGGACTGGCGGGTCGCCAAGGACTTCTCGGGCCTTCCCGCCTGGATCGTCAAGGCGGTCGGAGGCTCGACGATCCACTGGGCGGGCGCCTCGTTGCGCTTCCAGGAGCACGAGTGGAAGGCCGCGACAACCTACGGCAAGGTGCAGGGCGCGAACCTGCTCGACTGGCCAATCGATGCCGCCGAAATGGCTCCGTGGTACGAAAAAGCGGAAAACAAGCTGGGTGTGACGCGGACCGGCGGGCGTGCCGGACTGCCCGGCAGCAACAACTTCAAGGTTTTCGAAGCAGGCGCCAAGAAGCTCGGCTACAAGGAAGTCCACACCGGCCGCATGGCGATCAACAGCGCCGACTATGACGAGCGCACAGCGTGCCAGCAGACCGGGTTCTGCTTCCAGGGATGCAAATGGGGGGCGAAATGGTCGTCGGCCTATACCGACATCCCCCGCGGCGAAGCGACCGGGAACCTTGAGGTGCGGGAGAAGGCGCACGTCGTGCGCATCGAGCACGACAAAAGCGGGAAGGTCAGCGGCGTCGTCTATCAGGACGCCGACGGCAATCAGCACATGCAGAAAGCCCGCGTCATCTGCATCGCTGGAAACTCGATCGAAAGTCCGCGCCTGCTTCTAAATTCCGCTTCAAGCATGTTTCCGGACGGACTTGGCAACTCGTCGGGCCAGGTCGGCCGCAACTACATGCGGCACATGACAGGCTCGGTTTACGCCGTATTCGACAAACCGGTCAAAATGTGGCGTGGAACAACTATGGCCGGGATCATCTCCGACGAGTCCCGGCACGATCCGACGCGCGGCTTCGTTGGCGGATACGAGATGGAGACGCTGTCGCTGGGGATTCCGTTCATGGCTGCGTTCCTGGATCCTGGCGGCTGGGGTCGCGAATTCACCACGGCCCTCGACGCCTACGAGAACATGGCCGGCATGTGGCTGGTCGGTGAGGACATGCCGCAGGAGACGAACCGCATCACACTCAACCACGACGTGAAGGACAAATTCGGCCTGCCGGTGCCGAACGTGCATTTCGACGATCACCCCAACGACATCGCAATGCGCTCCCATGCCTACAAGCAAGGCATCGCGGTCTATGAAGCGGTTGGCGCCACGCGCGTCTTCCCGACGCCGCCGTACCCCTCGACGCACAATCTCGGGACCAACCGCATGTCGGCCAATCCGCGCGACGGAGTGGTCAACAAATGGGGCCAGTCGCACGACGTGAAGAACCTCTTTGTTTCCGACGGCAGCCAGTTCACGACCGGTGCCGCGGAGAACCCGACGCTGACGATCGTGGCGCTTGCCATCCGTCAGGCCGATCACCTTGCCCGCGAACTGAGCAAAGGGAACCTGTAGGCGAAACGTTAACATCCCTGGCCAGTGGGATTGTGCTGGCCAGGGGGACGAGAGCGAATGGCTGGTCGGTGAGATGATGGAGCGGCCGGGCTGAAAGCGGACTAAAGCGACGAAGGGGGCAATTGGAGTGTTGGGCCAAGAGCGCTACAGTTCGAGCGGGGACGATCAGTGAGCCTGTGCTCTTCTGGCCATAAGGGACGCTTTGGAGTTGCTGCGGATCAACTGGTCTGTTGCTGTTCCGCTTGATCAGTTTGCGATTGCGCTTCGCAATTCGCTCAATGCGTTCTATCGACGAAAGTTCGCTGCACTCACTGCAAATTTGAGTCGCGTGCCCGGCCCGCTCGAAGCGACCGCAACACCTGCAATGAAATCCAGACATTGAATCCTCGAAGTTCGGTTTGCTCCAGCCACTCAAGCCGACTTAATTCGGGTCGGGGGTGATTCTCTGAGAGACTGCGTTTCACTAAGATGCCGCCATCACTTTTCCGCCGGCCTCTTGCTTGCGCTTATCTTCGAAATCTCTGAGCGCTCCGTCGAGTAACGAGAATAACGCATCGAACGCGCCAAAATTAATCTTGTCCGCATTTGCTTCAACAACCTTCTTAGCAAAAAACACTTTGCCAAGCGACGAGTGATCGCCGTGCTTCTTGCTGGGATCGAACCGCTTTCCATCGACTTCGTGCTTGAGCCACTCTTCCGGCAGCAACTGCTCGATGACCCTCTTCTTCTGCTCCGCGCCTCCGTGTGGGATCTTCACGAGGTAAAGATTGTCAATTAAGTGATGCCAGGCATCGTTGGACTCAACCGAAATCGACGCCGCTCCGTTGCCATCTTCCTTGATCGCCTTCTTGGCTGCTTTAAAAGCTTTATCGCTTTCCTCGTCGTTATCAACAAGCAGCACGACTGGTGCCGTTTGGCCTTCCTGAGCATACTCTTGCAAGGTGGCATGATATCGGCTGATCAGCGTCCCTAGCCCGCCGACTCCGTGGCCGAGCAGATTTTCCCTCATGAAGTGCGAATGGTTCACGAATCTGACGAGGAATTTCTGCTCTTGTCTTGCGTCATAGAGCTTCGGAAACTCTTTGCCACGAGCGCGGAGTGCCGCGCGAAGATAGATAACGTCTGACGGCCCCTCGGTTATTATCACCGGCAACGGATTGACCACGAAGTTCTTGTAGAATAGGAAACGCCGGCACAGTTCTATTGTGCCTGACGGGACCTTGACATGCCGTTCCTTGCGTCGTTTGGACGACAAATCCAGTCGAGCCTTCACGGCAAATATGTGTGACAGCCTGCCTTCAAGAGCACCAAGCTGATCGGTCTCTTGCCGGTCAGGCCAACGCGGAATCTCGTAACGGCCGGTCGTAAAGAGCCGGTGGCACATGGCCCGCGTCTCATTGTAGTATTCAGGCCTGATGTTGACCTTTTCATTGACCATGAGTCCAGTGGCCATCTGACGCGAACCACGTATTTGCATACGCGTCTTTGCGGGATTGATGGCAAAGCCTGCCTGCCTGATGGCGCTTGCTAGGTTCTCTGAAGGCTCCCATACGGCCGGCTTCCCATCGGCCCGTGCAGCGATCAACGAAGGAAAGTTTCGTTCGCTCGTCGAGAAAGATATGTCGTCTGCATAGCGCGTGTAGCGGCATCGTGCCTGCTTGGCTAGTTTTAGCAGCTTCACATCAAGAATGTGCCCGACGAGATTGGCGATCACTGGCGAGCACGGACTGCCCTGCGGCAGACCATTCTGCCAACAAGCAATCTGCGCGATAGTCGTGGCTACCTCGTCATTCAGGGCAAAAGTGCTGTCCTTCTGAAAGAACCCTCTGACGCGGCCGAAATTGATGCTTTGGAAAAAATCCTGGATGTCTATGTTAAATACATACCGCCGACTGTGATGGCGATCGGCATTTGTAATGATCGAACGTCCCTTCTGAAAGCCGTGCGTGACGCGCCGCCGATTGGGTTGTTTCTCTTCAATTTCCAGCACGCATTCGTAGAGCCTCGTGGCTAGCCGCCGTTGCACAAGACCCAAACGAGGGTTAGGGGCGCAAATTTTCCGCTGACCGCCCCCCTTCTTCGGGATTGAGAACTCCCTGTACTTGGCATCATCTGGGATCTTGTAGAGAGCAAAGGCTAGCCCCTTCGGCACAAACCCCAACAGCTTTGACAGATCCGATCGTGTTTGACAGGCCTTCAACTTTTCCAGCGTAGACATGCGGCACCCAAAGATGGGAGCTTGTGGGCACTCCTCTGCGATGAGGTTTTCCGAGTTGCACTAAGGAAGCACCGATTAGGGCAGTGCCCCCAACATTGTTGTCATAGATCGACGAAACGCGATCATAAGTCTGCCCACAAGCTTATCCTTAGGCTGTCAATGATTCTGGTGGACCGCGCAAGGGCTGGCTTTTTCATCCGCAACGGAGCGGAGGATTGATGAGCAAATAGGTGTGTAAAAACTAAGCAATTGTCGGGCGGGTTTAAGCAAAGCGTAACCCGCCGCTGAGGTACCAAGTCCGAGGTCGGATTTTGTGCGTTACTCTTCGCTAACGCACCTTACAAAAAAGGCACCGCCCCCCCCCCCTCACTCACTTAACGCCCAGCTTGCGCGCGTGGCCGCGAACCGGTTCTGTGATGGGTGTCGGTTTGCGGAGGAGATGCGGAAGCCGCCACGGGCGCAAGGTGAAACGGACCGAATGTCTCTGGTGGGTCAAGTGCCGAACATCTCGTTGCATAACCCACCGGCCGCGATTGCAGTATCAGCGGACCTAACCACTGACCGGCTCCCTCAACCCTCGCCCAGCGCACGTTTGCGGGCCAGCATACGATCGCGGTCGGTGACGTGGATGAGGCCGGCGACCTGGCGGATGAGCTGGTCTTCGTGGGCGTCGAGTTCGCCATCAGCGTAGGCGACCGACCAAAGCATCTCGATGACCTCGATCTTTTCTGCGGCGGTCATGTTGGTATTGAGCTCGTGGGTGAAGCGGAAATATTGCGCGGTGGCTGCCAGCTTCTCATCGGCCGTTTCGATTAATTTCGCGGACTCTTCCGCGCTCAGTTCGAAGCGCTGCGTCAGCAGCCGGGCGATGGTGTCGCGCTCTTCGGTTCCGAATGTCTGATCCATGCGGGCGGCTTCGACGAGCAGGGCAGCGACCGCGACGCGTTGATCGGCGGCGGCGGTTTCGGCTGGATGCGCGTCATCGCCGGTGATGAGTTTCAATAGCTGGTCGAACATGAGTTTGAATCGCGGCTCCGTCTTGTTGGCGGCTGGCCCGGTCCGACCAGCCGCGCGAACCCTAGTGAGGCGTCGCGCCTTAAGTGACCGGCGGTACTGCGAGGCCGGTGTCAATTAAGGCGCCTCACTAAGTCATTGATGTTGCTAGTGGCCCTCATGCCGCGCCTAAAGCGAACGAGGTTGCGGCTATGATGCGATTTAGGCGCGACGGGCCACTAGCCCGTTATCGGTGCGAATGGCAGGTTGCGCACGCGCTTGCCGGTGAGCTTGGCCCAGGCATTGGCGACGGCGGGGCCAATCGGCGGAACGCCGGGTTCGCCGACACCGGTCGGAGCCTCCGCCGACTTTACGATTGCGACCTCGACTTCGGGCATCTCGTTGATGCGCAGCGAGCGGTAGGTGTCGAAGTTCGATTGCACGACGCGGCCCTTGTCGAACGTGATCCCGGAATACAGGATATGGCCGAGGCCATAGCCGACGCCACCTTCCATCTGCGCTCGAATTATATCCGGATTGACGGCGACACCGCAGTCAACCGCGACCCAGACCTTGTGGACGCGCGGCACGCCATCCTCCTCACTCTTCGAGACTTCGGCGATCTCAGCGACGTAGGAATTGAACGACTTGTGCAGCGCGACGCCGCGAGCCCGGCCTTCTTCAACCGTTGCGCCCCAGTCGGCAAGTTCGGCTACCGCCTTGAGGACACCGGTGTACCTTGAATGCGTGTCGCCGAGCAACTTGAGGCGGGCTTCGACCGGGTCGTGCCCGCCCAGTGCAATCAGTTCGTCGAGGAAGGTTTCGGTGGCATAGGCGGTGTGGGTGTGACCGACCGAGCGCCACCACAGCGGCGGCACGGCAAGGGTCTTCTTGTGCACGGACACACGCAAGTTCGGGATCGCGTAGGGCAGGTCTTCGGCGCCTTCGATCATGGTCGGGTCGATGCCGTCCTTCATCATACTGGCGAAGGGCGTTCCTTCCATGATCGACTGGCCGACAAGGACGTGGTCCCAGGCGGCGATGTTGCCGTCGGCATCGAGCGCGCCCTTCAGCTTGTGCACGAAGAGCGGGCGGTAGAAGCCGCCGTGGATGTCGTCCTCGCGGGTGAAGATGACCTTCACCGGGTTCTTGCGGCCAATGGCGTCGACAGCGGTCGCGGCTTCGGAAGCGACGTCGGCGATGGGGGTTGCCCTGCGCCCGAAGCTGCCGCCGGCGAACAACGTTTCGATCTCGACTTCCTCAGGGCGCAGTTTCAGCACCTGTGCAACGGCGCCCTGATCGATCGTCTGCATCTGGCTGCCCGCCCAAACCCTGGCGCCGCTGTCGGTTGCCTTGATCAGGCAGTCGAGCGTTTCCATGGGCGCGTGCGCCAGATAAGGGAAGACATACTCGGCCTCGATGATGTTGCCGGCTGCGCTCAGCGCTCTTTCAGCGTCACCGGCTTCCTTAACGAGTTTGCCAGGCGCGGCTGCGGTTTTCGAAAAGTCGGCGACAATCTCGGCGGTCGAGCGGGTCTCGGCGCCGCTCTCATCCCATTCGACGCGGAGGGCGTCGCGGCCCTTCTTTGCCGCCCAGAATCCTTTCGCGTAGACGGCAACACCGCGCGGTAGAAGCTTCACGTCGACGACGCCGTTGACCTTGCGTGTCTCGGTATCGTCGAAGCTCTTGGCCCTGGCGCCGAACAGAGGCGGGCGCTGGATCAGAACGGTGAGCATGCCTGGGCGCGTTTTGTCCATGGTGAACTGGGCCTGCCCGGTGGACTTGGCCGGGGTGTCGAGCCTGGGCAGATGCGTGCCGATGAGAACAAATTCCTTTGGCTCCTTGAGGAATGGTTCGGATGGCGGAGTGAGCCTCGAGGCGGCTTCCGCGAAATCTCCGAACGCGCCGGTCTTGCCTGACTCCTTATGCGCGATCACCCCCTTCGAGACCGTGATGCCGTCGGCGGCGACACCCCACGTGCTGGCGGCGGCCTCGACCAGCATGTGGCGAGCGGCGGCACCGGCTTTGCGCATCTGCTCGTAGGAGTTGGCTATGGCCGTCGAACCGCCGGTACCCTGCACGCCGAAAGCCAAATTCTTGTAGAGGGCCGCGTTGGCAGGAGCGGCCTCAGCGCGCATCTGCGACCAGTCGGCGTCGAGTTCCTCGGCGACGAGCGTCGCCAGGCCGGTATACGGCCCCTGGCCGAATTCGATGTGCTTGATGAGTACGGTGACGGTCGAGTCGGGGGCGATACGGACGAAGGCGTTCGGAGCGAATGTGGCATCGCTGCCATCTCCCTTGATGACGGCGGCGGCGCCCGATTCGGCCTTGGCGGCTGTGGGCAGTTGCAGGCCGAGCACCAATCCCGCGCCTACGCCGCCGATGCTCTTGAGAACGGTTCGGCGGCTGGCTTCGGGCGGCCGGCGAGTGGCGCTCGAATCCGCGTTGGGCTGCGTGGCGTATTTGTCGAACAGGAATTGCATGGGGAATCGCTCCGGGTCAGCCTTTGAGAGTCTCGGCGGCGGTCCGAATCGCCTGGCGGATGCGGACGTAGGCGGCGCAGCGGCAGATGTTGCCGGTCATGCCGGCGTCGATTTCGGCATCGCCTGGCTGAGGTGTTTCGCGAAGCAATGCCACCGCGCTCATGATCTGGCCGGACTGGCAATAGCCGCATTGGGGAACATCGTGCTTGATCCAGGCGTCCTGGACGGCTTTGGCCTCAGGCCCGGCAATGGCTTCAATGGTGACGATGTCGCCACCGGCTGCCGCTTCGATAGGGGTAACGCACGAACGCTGTGCCTGTCCGTCGAGGTGAACGGTGCAGGCGCCGCACTGCGCAATCCCGCAGCCGAACTTTGTCCCGGTCAGGCCGAGTTCATCGCGCAAAACCCAAAGGAGCGGCATGTCGGGATCGACGTCGACCTCATGGGGCGAACCGTTTACGGTGAGGGCGAATTTCGCCATGGCGTATCTCCAGATTGCGAACGGATATAACTACGGACTTGGCAATGGTCGCATATGGATCAAACGCGCGTAAGGCGGGATCGGTCCATTGAGGATCGAAAAGTTTCCGGATCTTGCACTAAAACTCATTGCGGCAGTTCGAAGCGTAACTGGGGTCCAATAGAGGGAACAAGGGCGGGCCAGCCATGCGCCGGTGCCCGGCCAGGCACTCATGAAAGGTTGATATGGGGTCGTCGTGGCTGACCACCAACAGGCGCGCGCGCCTCGGCAGGCCGCTTCGTTTCCCACTTCAACGCCACGCCATTGCGCCAACAGAGCGGCCAACAAGCGCCGCATACTGCCAAATTTGAGCGAACTCACGCGGTCTTGATGTCGATGAACTCGATATCCTGGTGGCGGTCGCGGGTGGTCGATAGGTTGTAGATCGACGGGGCGAGATAGACGTAATCGCCGTCGAGGTCCTTGGCGATGTAGGAGCGGTAGCGCTCGATGAATTTCTTCATCGCCTTGTCGTCATCCGATCGGACCCAGCGGACGGTATCGCAAGGGGCGGGATCGTAGGCGGCATCAAGACCGTACTCGTGCGTCAGCCGGTCGACGAGCACGTCGAGCTGCAATGCGCCGATGACGCCGACGACGGGCTGGGTACCGTCAATCGGGGTGAACAACTGCACGACGCCTTCTTCGGCCATTTCTTGCAGCGCGTCTTTGAGCTTCTTGGCCTTGATCGCATCCTCGAGGCGGACACGGCGGAGGATTTCTGGAGCAAAGTTGGGAATGCCGAGGAATGTGATGTCCTCGCCCTCAGTCAGCGCATCGCCGATGCGCAGGAGGCCGCGGTTGGGGATGCCGACAACGTCGCCCGCGTAGGCTTCCTCGGCAAGCGAGCGGTCCTGGGCAAAGAAGAACTGCGGCGCCGTAACGGCAAAAGTTTTCCCGGTGCGCGGGACTTTCACCTTCATGCCGCGGGTCAGCTTGCCCGAACACACACGCATGAAGGCGATGCGGTCGCGATGGTTGGGGTCCATGTTCGCCTGAATCTTGAAGACGATGCCGGTCATCTTCTTTTCCGTCGCCTGCACCGTCCGGGTGACCGCTGTCTGGGCGCGCGGCGGTGGGGCATGGGCCACCAGCGCGTCGAGCAGATCGCGGACCCCGAAATTCTTCAAGGCACTGCCGAAGAACACAGGCGTCAGGGTGCCCTGGCGGAACGCCTCGATGTCGAAGGAGGCGGCCGCGTCCTCAAGGAGGGCGATTTCCTCGCGCCAGTTGTCCAGCTCCTGGCCGTCGAGAAGCGTTGCGAAGACCGGATCGTCCGGTCCGGAAACGGGCACTCCATTGGGATCCTCGTCGACGCGGCGCACGCGGCGGGCGGCCAGATCGTAGGTGCCGCGAAAACTCGCTCCCTTGCCGATCGGCCAGACCATCGGTGCTGTATCGAGAGCCAGTGTCTGCTCCACTTCATGGAGCAGTTCAAGCGGCTCCTGGGCCTCGCGGTCCATCTTGTTGACGAAAGTGATGATGGGGATATCGCGCAGGCGGCAGATCTCGAACAGCTTCAAGGTGCGCGCCTCGATGCCGCGGGCCGCGTCTATGACCATGATTGCGGAATCCACCGCCGTCAGCGTGCGGTAGGTGTGGTCGGAGAAGTCTTCGTGGCCGGGCGTATCGAGGAGGTTGAAGACGGTGCCGCCGTATTCGAAGGTCATCACCGATGTGACTACCGAAATACCGCGCGATTTCTCGATCGCCATCCAATCGGAGCGGGTCGAGCGGCGATCCTTCTTGGCCTTGACCTGGCCGGCGAGCTGGATCGCACCACCGAACAGCAGCAACTTCTCGGTCAGCGTGGTCTTACCGGCGTCGGGGTGGGAGATGATCGCGAACGTGCGGCGGCGGGCGATCTCGTAGTCAAGATCGCCGGGTTTGCCCTTGCGTTTTACCGGCGCGGAAGATGCCTCCGCCGGCGCGCCGCTGGTCGTGGACGTGCGGTCCTGCATGGCCTCGGTTGCCTGTGTCGTGGGGTTCGAAGTCCGGCTTCTATCGCACAGCGGCCAAAAACGCGAGGGGAATGGGCAAAAACGGGCCCGACGGGGCCAACGGGACCGAGAATTGGCCGGTAGCGCCGCTAAGACCGGGTATTGTGTGCCAAAGGGCCCTCGGGGGCCGGGGGAAAGCCCCTGAGGATGAGCGCGGTTTTGAGGTTGCGCCGACGCGGAGTGTTGCGCTACATGAGCGCTCCGCCGACAAAATTGGCAAACGGTACGTTTACGGGATGCGTGCTATGCCAGTTTCCGTCCGCGACGGCCGCGCCCGACGCGCCGCCAGATGCTGCCGTAGCTCAGGGGTAGAGCACTCCCTTGGTAAGGGAGAGGCCGAGAGTTCAAATCTCTCCGGCAGCACCATATTTGAGCTCACGGGCCAAAGGCCCACCGCAGGGGCGGCGCTCTTTCCGCCAACACTCGGCAAGCCGGTGTTGGGCTGCGCCGGGTCGCCTTGCTCCCGGATCGCATGCGCGATCAAAGAGTCAAAAAAACTACGTCTGTCCGCACCATCCAAATACAGTCAAGTACGGCTCCCCACACTCGTGCAGCATCGCTTGGGTACCGAGCCGAGCTGGGACGACAGCTGAGCTGTGAAATGCAGTAAAGGCGAAGCGTGGGGCCGCGACTTCAGGAGTTATGTCGCCTTGAATGACGACTTGAGGAGAATCGCTTTAGTCCTTCGTGTGGAGATAGGCCTTGGCGAGCAAGTGAGCCGAAATCGGCGCCGTCAGGAACAGAAACAGGCTGATCAGCAGCTCGTGGATCGTGAACTTCTCCAGGATCAAGTTGAAGTAGATGATCGAGGCGACAAGCACACTACCGACGCCGAGAGTCGTCGACTTTGTCGGCCCGTGAAGCCGCTGCAGCGTGTCCGGCAGCTTGTTAAGCGCCATTGAACCGACGAGCACGAAGAAGGCACCGATGACGAGCAGACCGGTGATGACGATTTCCGCGAAAAGGCTCATGCTTCCTCCTATTCGATAACGTTGCCGCGCAAGAGGTACTTGCAAAAGGCGATCGTTCCGACAAATGCAACGGTGGCGAACAGGAGGGCCGCCTCGAAATAGACCGTCGTGGCGTAGACCATCCCGAACAGTACGATGAGCGCGATGGAGTTAACCACCAGGGTGTCGAGCGCCAGCAGCCGGTCGACCGCCAATGGCCCCGCAATGAGGCGGTAGAGGTTCAAGGCCATTGCGATGCAGACGACGGTGACGGCGAAGGTCAGCGCGGTGGCGATCATGTCAGGATCCTCTTGAGGCGAAGCTCGTAGCGCTCCTTGATGCCGGCCACCAGCGCGTCCGGGTCGTCGACGTCGAGGCAGTGGACGATGATGCTTCGATTGTCTGCAGCCACGTCGACGGACAGCGTGCCGGGCGTCAGCGTAATGGTGGCCGCCAGCGCGACGATCGCCTCGGGCGACGTGACGTCGAGGGGAACGGTTACGAAGCGAGACTTTAGTCTGTCCCCGCTGCGGAACAGCACGAGGCGGGCAACCTGGATGTTGGACAGCACGATATCCCACAGAAATACCGCCATGTAGGCGATGATCTCGCGGGGGTTGCGCACGCGTGTGTCACTCGGCCAGTAGACACTCGTGAACTTCGTTACCGAGATGGCGACGATGATTCCCGTCACGATCGTACCCGGCGTGAAGCTGTTGAACAGGAGCGTCCACACAACGACGAGGGTGAGTGCGAGCAGCGGATGGGGCAGGACGGCGCGCAGCATTTCAGGGAACCTCCGCGAAGGTCTTCGGCAGAACGGCATCGACGTAGCGTCCAGGCGTTGCCATTTCGGTTGCAGTCGCCGCAAGAATCGTCATGACCTCGCCGCCGAAGACGCTGAGCGCGGCAGTCAGCCCTATCAACACGGCGACCACCGCGATCGGTGCAGCTGCTATGCGGGGCGAGCCGGTGGCCGACTGACGTTCGGACGGCTGCCAGAAGACGATGCTGCCGGCGCGCACGAAGCCCACCATCATAACGAGGCTCGCGATCAAGATAACGCCCCATGCCCACGGAGCGGCGGGGGCGCTGCGCAGGCTATCGAGTATCGCGACCTTGCCGATGAAGCCCGACAGCGGAGGCAGGCCAATCGACGCCATCGCAGCGAGCAGGAAGAGACCGCCGAGAAAGCCCGGGCGCGGCAGGGTTGCCGCGGGGACCAACCGGTCGGTGGTCGGGCCGCGGCCGCCGGCCAGGATATCGACGAGCAGGAACAGCGCCGCGCCGATCAGCGTGCTGTGAAGCGTGTAATAGAGCGCTGCCGAAAGCTGCGCCGGCTCGAGGCCCGAACCGGCGATGAGGAGCGTGCCCATTGAAGCAATGACGGAATACGAGGCGAGCTGAAGCAAGCTGCGGCTGGCCAGCACGCCGATGGCGCCAACAGCGAGTGTGACTGCGGCTGCCGGCAGCACGAGCATCTGCAGGCTCGTCGAGATACCGGCCGCGTCCGAGCTGAAAGCTACGGAGTGGAAGCGCAGGATCGAGTAGGCGCCAACCTTGGTCAGCAAGGCGAAGATCGCGGCACTCGGAGCGGGTGCGGCGCTATAGGCACCAGGCAGCCACCAGTGCAGGGGGACGAGCGCGCTCTTGGTCGCGAAGACCATGAAGAGCAGCAGCGCACCGGTTCGCAAAAGCGCGGCGTCCTCTTCACCAAGCTGAGCGACCCGCTGATTAAGGTGGGCGAGATTGAGAGTGCCCGTCACGCCATAGATGAGGCCGACGGCGATGAGAAACAGACTCGAGGCGATCAAGTTAACCGCGACGTACTGGAAACCGGCCTTGAGCCGCCAGGGTCCGTCACCATGCAGCAAGAGGCCGTACGAGGCAATCAGCATCACTTCGAAGAAGACGAAGAGGTTGAAAAGGTCACCGGTGAGAAATGCGCCGTTGATGCCGACAAGCTGGAACTGGAACAGAACGTGGAAATAGCGCCCGCGCGCATCCCATCCGCTCAACGAGTAGACGAGCGCGAGGAGCGACACGACGGCTGTCAGCACGAGCATGATCGCCGACAGCCTGTCGTTGACGAGTATGATGCCGAACGGGCTCGTCCAGTTGCCCAAGCGGTAAGCTGAGGGACCGCTGCCGGCCGCATCAAGCAGGATAAGCGAGATCGGCAGCAGGGCTGCGACGGAGACGACCGAGACGAGACGCTGCAGCGCAAGGCTCTCCCGCGCGACAACGAGCATCAGTGTGGCGGCGATGGCGGGCAGAATGATCGGCAGCACGACGACGTCGCTCATGTCGGGCCTCTACCGCTTTGGGTCTTCTCATCCGGTCTGCCCGGCGAGAAGTCACGGACCATCTGGCTGTCGGCGACATCGACGGTGTCCGAGCCTGTCTCCAGATAAGCGCGAAGGCCGAGCACGACGATCAGTGCGGTCATACCGAACGCAATGACGATGGCGGTCAAAACGAGGGCCTGCGGCAAGGGATCGCTGTAGTCCGTCACGCCCGGCTGAAGCACCGGCGGTTTGTCGATGGCGAGCCGCCCCATGGCGAACAGGAACAGGTTCACCGCATAAGAGAGAATTGACAGCCCGACGATCACGGCGAGCATGCGCCGTTGCAGCATGAGGTAGATGCCGGAGGCCGTCAGAATGCCGATCGCGCTGGCGATGAGTCCTTCCATCAGGAGTTTACCTCCTCGGCTTTCCGCCGTGACGTCGTCGTCCCTTTGCGCGGATCGCTCGGCTTATCGGCTACCGGGCTCGAACGGGGGGGCTTCTCAGGAGGACTCTCTATTGACGCGGCAGGCTCCTCGACGCGGGCGAGGTTGGCGAGCGAGATCATCACGATTCCGAAAACCGTGAGGAACACGCCGAGGTCGAACACGATGACCGAGGCGATCTCGAACGTGCCGACGATCGGCAGCGTGACGTAACTGTAGGTGCTCGTAAGATAGGGATAGCCGAACGGCCAGGAACCGATACCGCTCAGCGCGGCAATAAGAATGCCGGAGCCGATCAGGAGGGACGGCTCGATGCGGGCACGCTCGCTGCTCCAGCGGTAGCCGCTAGCGATGTACTGCATGATGAAGGCTATGCCGACAAGGATGCCGGCGATGAAGCCGCCGCCGGGCTCGTTGTGCCCGCGAAGGAATATGAAGATGCCGACCGTCAGGACAAGCGGCAGCAGTACGCGCGTGCCGACTGTCAGGATCAGCGAGTGCGGGTCGCCCGGGGCTTGCTTCGGGCGGATCCTTTCGAGCCGCAGGCCCGAGCGCCCGCTGAGTGCGCTGGCGAGCAGCGCGAAAATAGCGACTCCGGCGATGCCCAGCACCATGATTTCGCCGAGCGTGTCGAGGGCACGGAAATCGACGAGAATGACGTTGACGACATTGGTACCGCCGCCGCCGGGCTTGGCTTGCGCGATGTGGAATGCCGAGATCGACTCGTAGTCACGGGTCATGACCGCATAGGCGAGGGCCGCCACGCCCGCTCCTAAACCGGTAGCGAGCAGTCCATTCATGAAGCGCCCCGACAGCGCGATCTCGCTTGGCCCGGTTTTCGGCATCAGGTTGAGGGCGAGCAGCATAAGGATGACCGTCACGATCTCGATCGAGATCTGCGTTAGCGCGAGGTCGGGTGCTGAAAGATGCAGGAAGGCGAGCGAGACGATGAGCCCGATCACCGATGTCATCACGATCAGAAACAGGCGGTCGTGAGCACGCGTTACGGCGAGGAGACTTGCCACGACAAGGCTGAGCCAGCCGATGATGGCCGGCAGGGTCGGCGCGAGCATCGCCCGCTGGCCCGGGCCATGGGAGCCGCTGAAGAAGGCGTAGCAGCCGACGGCCGACATGGCCAGGAGGGTCACCGCCGCGTAACGCTTCAGGTTGCGCGTATCGAGCGCCGCTTCGAAACCGCGCGCGGCTCTCTCCACGCCCGCGAGGGTGGTTTCGAACAGCGCCGAGGCATCGATGCGCGGCAGGAAGCGGATGGCTGAGGCGAGCGGGCGGAACGCCGCAACCAGCAGGACGCCTGCGACGAGCGCCAGCACGCTCATCAGAAGCGCAATCGTGAACCCGTGCCACAGGTAGAGGCGGACCGGCTTCAGCTCCGCGCCGACGATCGACCGCGCGACGAGATCGACGATGGGGGCGGCGAGCGCGGGGAGGACGCCGATGGCGACGACCGGGACGACGAGGATCGCCACGGGTAACCAAAAGCCGGGCCCCGGGTCATGGGGGTGCGCTTCGGCTGGATGTCGTGTCGGACCAAGGAAAGTGCCCCGCACGAGCCGCACCGAGTAGGCGACAGAGAAACAAGCCGCAAGCGTTGCGCCGGCGCCGAACAGCCACGGCAGACCCGCGTAGGTGGTCCCGGCCGCCACCTCCAGCATCATCTCCTTCGAGAGGAAGCCGTTCAGCAGCGGAATGCCGGCCATCGATGCCGCAGCGACGGTCGCCAGCAATGCGGTGATCGGCATCAGCCGGGCAAGACCGCCGATCCTGTCGAGCCGCCGCGTTCCGGCCTCGTGGTCAACGATGCCGGCGCTCATGAACAGCGCCGCCTTGAACAGTGCGTGGTTGAGGATGTGGAACATCGCCACGACCACTGCCTCGGGTGTGCCGATGCCCAGCAGCATGACTATGAAGCCGAGGTGACTCACCGTCGAATACGCGAGAAGCTGCTTCAGATCATCCTTGAAGAACGCAATTACTGCAGCCATTAGCATGGTGAAGAGACCGACGAGCGAGACGACGGCGACCCACATGTCCATCGGCGAGAACACCGGCCACAGCCGCGCCAGAAGGAATATGCCAGCCTTCACCATGGTCGCCGAATGCAGATAGGCAGAGACCGGCGTCGGTGCGGCCATCGCGTTCGGCAGCCAGTAATGGAAGGGGAACTGCGCCGACTTGGTGAAGGCGCCGATGAGGATGAGCCCCAAGGCGACCGGTGCGAGGGGGGAGGCACGCACGATTTCTCCGCGGTCAAGAATCTCGCTCAGCTCGTAGGTGCCGGCGATGTGACCCAGGATCAGCATGCCAGCGATGAGCGCCAACCCGCCGCCGCCCGTCGTAATCAGCGCCATGCGCGCACCCTGGCGCGACGCCGGCTGGTGGGACCAGTGCGCGATGAGAAGGAAGGAGCTGAGGCTCGTCAGCTCCCAGAACACCAGCAAAAGCAGTATGTTGTCGCTCAAGACGATGCCAAGCATCGCCGCCTGGAAAACCAGCAGTATAGAGTAGAAGCGGCCGACCGGCTCGCTGTCGTCGAGGTAGAAGCGGGCATAGAGGATGACGAGCAGCCCCATGCCGAGAATCAGCGACGCGAAGAACAGGCCGAGCCCGTCGAGGAAGAAGGAGAAGCTGAAGCCGAGTTGCGGAATCCAGTCGGCCCGCATGCCCGTGGTGTTCCCTTCCAGGACGGCCGGCGCCGCAAGCACGAGAAGCGCCAGCGCGATGGTAGTGATCGATGCGGCGACGGCGGCGCAGACTGTGTGCCCCGAGCGCCGGAGCGCTGCCGGCAAAACGGCTCCCAGAGCCGGGACCATCACGACTGCACCGGTCAACATCTCTGCACCAGATATCCTCTACGATTTGGCCGAGATTGGAACACCGCCGACTTGGAACCGACCGCTGACAAGCCTGCCCGGCAAATCTGCGGCAACCCGAGAACATGGAACGACCGCAGCCGATCCGTTGCGGTCATTCAAGCGCGGCGGTTCCGACAATGGCGAGCAGGATCAGCGCAATCCAAAGTGACCAGTTCCGCTCGATACGCCCCATCAGTGTCCTCCAGCGCGCGGCAGACCACTGCTCCTGGGGCTGCGCACGCCGGCGCTGAGGCTCTTCCGGCAAAGCATCCTGGCTCTCTCGTCGGCCGCGATCCTGCTGGCGCACGCGCACTTCGGCCTCCGTCTTCATCTCCACTCCTGTTTGCGTCCTCACATGACGTGTTCGTGTCCTCACATCACGTGGGTTACGAGAACGAGCGTCCTAGAGGTGGCTGCGGCGGACAAGCTGGGGGTTGCGCGTCAGTGGAAAAGCCTCCGTATTATCCACAAGGTGACAGTTGCGACGGGAGGACCGAGAATGCGAGAAATCGAAAGGCTGGAGGGTCCGCTGTTCGCCGGTCGGAGCATACTGCTCGTGACGCTGGTCGGCTTGGGCGCCTATCTGGCGCTTGACCGCCTTAGCTTTCTCGAAGCGTTTCGCGGCTTGGCGATCACGCCGTGGAGTCCGGGTGCGGGCCTCACGCTGGCATTCGTCCTGCTTGCCGGCTGGCGCGCTGCCGGCGTGGCGCTCATCGCTCCACCGCTCGCCGGCATTCTCGTGCGCAGCGAGACAGTACCGGCTGCCGTCCATCTCCTCGATGGCATGATGATCGGCGGCAGCTATCTGCTGGTTGGCCTGCTGGTGCGCCGCTACGGCGACATCGATCCGCGGCTGCAGACGATCCGGGACGTCGGCGTTCTCATGCTGACGGCGCTTGCCGCCTCGACGGTTGCAGCTTTCGGCTACGTCGGCGTGCTGAGCCTGTCGGGCATTCTTGAGCCGCCGCATTTCCTTGAAGGCTTCATACGCTTTTTCGTCGGAGATTTGATCGGAATTTTGATCGTTACGCCGACCTGCCTGCTGGCGGCGACCCGGCGCCTCAACCAACCTCTCGACCTCGAAACTCTCGGCCAGCTCTCAACGCTAGCTCTGGCCTTCGCCGCCATTTTCCTCATTCCTCACGCCAGCGAATTCCAGCTCTTCTATCTCCTGTTCGTGCCCCTCCTGTGGAATGCCTTCCGCAATGGAGTATCCGGTGCGGTCGTTTCGCTATGCGTCATACAGATCGGCCTCATCGCGTTCGTGAAAGCACCTTTCACTGCGGAGCAAAGCCTCATATCGTTTCAAATCCTGATGATCTGGCTCGCCGCGACAGGCCTCGTCTTTGGCGCACTCGTTGTCCAACAGAGGGCGGCTGCACAGTACGTACGTTATCAGCAGCTTGCCCTGACACGAGCGTTGCGCCTGCGGTCCATGGGGGAACTCGCAGCCGGGATCGCCCATGAGGTCAACCAGCCGCTAACCTCCATAAAGGCCCTCGCCACCGTGCTTAACCGCGAGCTCTCTGATCAGCCTTCGGTGGCTGCAAGAGTCACGATCGGCAAGATCCGCAGCGAATGCGACCGGGCATGCGGGATTATAAGCGCGACACGCGATGCCTTGCGCCATCAGGCGATGAACCCGGGACGGGTCGTCGTCGATGCGGTGCTGTCCGAGGTCGAAGAGCTGATGGCCGATCGTCTGGCCGCCCTCGGCATCCGGTTGGAGAAATCCGTCGAATCCGGAGCCGCAGTCATTGCGGCCGACCGCGTGCAGATCAGCCAGGCGCTCTATAATCTCCTCGACAACAGCGTTCAGGCCATTGAGGAGACAGCCAGATCCGGATGCATTACGGTTCGCGTTCGCAGGCAGGACGAAGAGCACGTCGCTTTCGAGGTGGAAGACAACGGTCACGGCTTTCAAGTCGATTTTCTGGAATGCGAGTTGCCGCTATATTCAACGCGGGAACACGGCACGGGGCTTGGCCTGGCGGTTGCGTCCTCGGTGGCGGAAGCGCACGGCGGACGCCTGACGATCGACCGCAGGAAAAATGCGGCGAGTGTAGTATTCACGATTGCCACACCCCATTGGAAAGAACATGTCGACCGTCTCACTGATCGATGATGACAATGGCGTTCTCGATGCCGTAAGCGCGCTCTTGCGCAGTTTTGGCCACACCGTGGCTTGCCACGACTCTGCAGAGACCTTTCTCGCCGCGCCCTTCGAGCCGGGTTGCATCGTCACTGACCTACGCATGCCGGGTCTTGGCGGCATGGGGTTGCTCTCGGCCCTGCGTAACCGCAACGACCCGAGAGCCGTGATCCTCATCACTGCCCATGGCGACGTGGAGCATGCAGTCAAGGCGCTGAAACTTGGGGCGCTCGATTTCATCGAGAAGCCGTTCGAGGAGGAGCGCCTCCTTGAGGCGATCGACTCGGCACTCGTTGAGAGCGAGCGCCATATCCGGGAGAGCAACGAGCTTTGCGATTTGCGCGCGCGCTACGAGACGCTCTCGCGGCGCCAAAAGGAGGTCATGTGGCTCGTTGCAGATGGATGCGCAAACAAGGAGATCGCCGCGCGTCTCGAGATCAGCATCCGCACTGTCGAGACCTATCGCGCATGGGTCCTGGAAAAAATGCACGCGCGCACTCTCGCAGATCTCGTCCGTATCGCCTTGATGCTCGAACGGTCCGGCACCGATCGCAGCGCTGCCTGATTTATGAGTTAGTGGGTGGGCGGCTATCGGCGTGGCGTCGCTGAAGCGGCCGGAGGTGCACGTCAATTTCAAGCCCGCGAAGTACTTGACACCCGCATGCTCGCGTCAGATGCAAGCCGGTGTTGGGCTGCTTCTTCCTGGCCGACACTCGGCAAGCCGGTGTCGGGCTGCCGCCTTGGCTTCCCGTGTCCTGCCTACGGGCGTCAATCGGACTTGTGATGTTCCAGGAACCTTGCGGCCCAGTCGGCGTGCTCGCGGCTCCAAGCCAGCATAGTCGGGATGATATCGCGCAGGTCGGGGTCGGCGATGACCTCCTCGGCCACCTCCCAATAAGATTTCGCGTATCTGCGGTCGGCCTGGATGAAGCTCGCTTCGCGCCCATTGAATGTGTCGAGAAGCGCATGAGCCAGTTCAAGCTTTGCTTCCATCTGCATCGCATTCCTCCGGTTGTCGATGCTGCCCGCTCGCCAAGGAGCAGGCCGTCAGCAGCCATGATCTTCGAAAATATGCGGTCGACGCAAAGTCTTTTTCGGACATCGCGAAAACCTCCCGGTCATGGCTTTGATCATCATCGGTCAGGTGTCTCAGCCACGGTGCGTTGGGACTGGGCGATGGGCTGCGCGAACCAAAGTCCCTCCGGCGTCACGGCCTACAGCCTCGGCTTGTCCAAGCCGGGTGCGCCACGCGGCTCAGCGTTATGCGGCAGCGGCTAGGCGGCGCGACGCAGCCGGAACTTGAGCTCCTGAAAAACTTGATAGGTTAACTCGCGATAGAGGTAGTTGGCGATTGCCGCCTCAGCTGTGGGGCTGGTGACCTGGGCATTGTATTCGCCAGCAAGTCGCATGATGGTTTCGCGGCTCAATTCCGCTTCACTGCCAGGGTGCTTCCGCAACAGCATCCTGAGGACAAGAACACCCAACTCATGACTGGCGCAATCGCAAAGCAAGTCGCGCGCGATCTGCTGGCGACCTGGAAACGGATAGGCCGGAGCGCCAGCGGCGCCTGCACTGCGCAGGGCGGCTTCGGCCGTCGATGGGCGGATTTGGCTGGGACCCATGGAGAAATCCGGCGCGGGCCATCCGATAAAAGAAGCGATGCGGACGAGGAGTGTCTCAAGCGCATGCTCGAATCTGCTTGTGCCCAGTTGTTCGACGGCCGCGAGCGCGTCGGCGAGAAGATCCAGATCGCTCCATTGCCTGCTGTTGGTGCATGTTCCGGGAGCGGCCGGATGCGCCTGCGCGAGCAGGCTCGCTGCCGCACGGATGTCGGTGGCGGCCAGCCGGATAATCGACTGACGCCCATCGTGATCAATGTAGGCGAGCGTCACGCAACCGGTCAGCGCCAGCAGTATTACCACCAGCGCCGCCCGCTTCAGCCACGCCGCCCTAGCCGGCATTGACCGGAATGATCACGTTCCATGCCGCGACGACGCCGTTCGCGGCGATGGTGATGACGATATTGCCGATGAGTTCGGCCCACGAAGTGCCTTTCAGGGCCGCAATCTTGTCGCCGCCTTCGGCAATTCCTCTTACGCGCTCAGGCGCTCCTTCGCTCATGCGAATTCCGATCAACGCGCCGAGACGCGCGGTCAAGAAGAACGAGACGATGTAGACGGCGTAGAAGAGCAGGAAAGTTTCCTTCTGTTCGTGCCACGAACTCTGCACGACTCGATCCCACATGAGCATGATCGGCCACGTCAGAAGGAAGGCGGCGAGTGCACCGGCAAAACTCGTCGAGAACAATTCCTGGCGCCCGAATACGAAGCCCAGAGCGATGCCGAACACGAGTACGGGCAGGAGACGAAGGAGCGTGGCGACGATATAGTTGGCCAACCCATCCTGTACGAGTTCGGAAAAGATGAGTTGCTTGGCTTCCTGCTCCTTGACGGGCTTGACGCCGGCCTGCTCGAAGTGATCACGCAGAAGTTCGCCAGTACTCGTCTTGATGGAACTGGTGTAGTGGCTAGTCACGCCGTGCGAAATGTCGGCTGTAACGTAGGCCTCGTCAATGATCCTATCGATTGTCGACTTTGTCAGGGGCTCTGCCAGGGAACCTAGATTCTCGCTGCCCACCTTTGCAATGAACGCCGCGTGGGCCTGTCTTGCAGCGGCCACTTCCTCCGGCGTCAGACCTTTCAGGACCGGTGCGGCCGCGTTGAAATCCGTGGGTGCCGTGGTGTCTTCAATAGCCTCGACATTCGCAAAGGCGGATTCCACGCTGTTTGAAATCGCAGTCTCGAAGTGATCGCCGATCTGGCTCTCATAGGCCTGCAGAAGCTGGCGATAAATGCCGCTGACCGACTTCGCCGTGCTGAGAATCCGTTCGAACTCTGCGTCGCTCAAAGGTACAAGGACGGTGCGGTTGCCGGATGCCACCAGAGCGGAGCGGACCTGACTGTCGAGAGCCAGGGCGATGGAATATATGCGGTCAACTTCTTCCTTCTTGAAGATCGCGGCCCCGTGGGGATAAAGCGTCGTGCCGTCAGCCAGCTTCGCCGCGCAATTGACCGACCGGCCAATATCTTCGGGCGATAGGTTATGCTTGCTCATGAGTTCGCACAGCCTTGAGGCGGTGACGCTTGGCGGATCGACGATGAAGGGCTCGGACGCGCCCGCGTAAAGCTTCGAGAAGCTGAAATAGTACTTCCCTGGGAGCAGGGATGTCAGCTTGATCAGCACCAAAATCGTGAAGGCGCCCGCAAAGGCGATGAACACATTCGCCCGAAATCCAAACAAAAACTGAAGCACGACCCGTCCCCCCCCTACTGCAGCTCTCCCCCCTCAATCGAAAGCCATCATAAAAGCGTTCAATTGCAACGGGCAAGGCACTCGGCAGCCAATGGCCGCCTGGTGTTCCAATTGAGGCACTTAACCCGCCTTTCTCACAGAGGGTGCGGCCGTCACGGAGGTCCGCGCGTCAGCCGGATGACCATCGCAGCTTGCCGCGGGCCGGCGCTACGCCCGCGCCGCCGTCGGCTGGATGACGAGACTGCCGCGGCCGTCGGTGATGATTTCGTCGTCGCTGAGCTTGAAGTTGTCGAACCCGACGGTGTGGTAGCGCTCAAAATAACGTCGCAGCGACTTTTCGATGCCGCGGTCAAAATCGGGCCGTGCAACATGGGTTGCGCCCTGGACGACTTTGACGATTCTGCCGCCTTTGACGACGAGTTCGCCGTTCTTGAAAACGAAGACGGGAGTCGCAAACATGGCTTCGCGGTCGGCGATATCCTGATAGACGGTAATGTCGCCGCAGGCGCCGACGCCGAGGTGTCCGCGATTTTTCAGTCCGAGGCTGCGGGCCGGGCCGGCACGCGTCATGATCGCGACTTCATAGAGGGAGTATTCGCGGTCGAGGCTAGCCAGCACGCTCGAATTGGCGGCGTCAGGGTTGATCTTCTGCATCATGTCGTTGCGGAAGCCTTTGTCCATCAACAGACGTATGAGATGGGGATAGAACGTGAAAGGTGCGCCGTTGGGGTGGTCGGTCGTAAGGAAAATGCGCCAGGGGTCGTCGATCAACAGGAAGAGCTCAAGTCCGATCGCCCACTGCAGCGCGTTGACGAAGCTCTTGTCGCGGTAGCGCATCGGCACGACGCCGCAACCGGCGTCGCACTCGATATCCATGACGACCCACTTGTTCGGATTGGCCGATTTTGTGTTGCCGTACTGGCGCATCGAGTCGCCGGAGGCTGTACAGGTCTGACCGAAAAGCACCTGTCCGACGTCGATCGACACGTTCTTGTGGCTGTTGATGAGTTCGGCAATGCGGGCGGCGCCGGACGAGAACTTGCGGTCGCCTTCCGTGCCATAGCTGTGGAACTGGATATGGGTCAGGTGGACCGGCAGGCCGTTCATGCCGATTATGGTATTCTCTGTGGTCTCGACGTTGCCGGGCACGCCAAGATTGCAGCCGTGAACGTGCAAGGGGTGGGTCACGCCCAGTTCCTTTACCGCTCGCGACAAGGTGAGAAGAACGTCGCGCGGCGTGATGCCGTAATGGACGTGCTTCTCATCAAGATCGAGCTGGCGCTGGTTGAACTTGAAAGCGCTGATGCCGCCGGGATTGACGACCTTGATCGCGATCGCCTGGGTGGCGTGCAGGGTCCAGGCGACGTAGTCCTTGATGGCTTCGATGTCGTCCTTGGCGGCGAGCTGGCGCAGGAAGAAATCGTCGCTGCCGAGCATGGCGAAAGCGCCCTTGTCGACCATCGGCGTGTCGGCCATTTCCATGTGCGCCTGGCGCGCGTTGGCGGGCAGCATCGCGGGTTCGAAGCAGGCCGTGTAGCCCATCTCCGCGTAGCGATATCCCGCCGTCAGCGTCGAGGGGACGGCGTGGCCGCAGCCGGCACGCGTGAGATGGCCGCGACATACGGGATCGCCGCGATGATCTTCGGGCAGCATGAGGCGGCCGATGGTCATCTTGCCGCCGCCGATGTGGGTGTGGGGATCGATCGCGCCGGCCATAACGACGCGGCCGTGGAGCGGATACTCCTGGTCAATACGCCCTTCGGCGGGCGCAGCGACGATAACGCCGTCCTCAATGTAGATATCGCGAATTTCGCCATCGATACCGTTGGCCGGATCGTAGACTTTGCCGCCGGTCAGTTTGATCAACATCGCTATTTATCCCGGAGATTAGAGTGCGGCTTCGATGGCCGTGAGCACGGAAGCCACGCTTGGATTTTTCGAACGCCCCAGATCGCGCAAATGCAGGGACACGACGCTATCGCACCGGATGAGTTGACCGGCGTGGTCGAGCCCTGGAGTCCCGACAGGGATGAACACAGCCGGCGCATTGGGCGGCGTCATCGCGGGGGGAGCGAGCAGGATTGTCGGCACGTCCGTGTCCGGCGGCGCCAGATCAGGCGAGTAGGAAGCCAACCAGACCAGCAGATCGGATTCGTTGCCAGCAAGCTTGCGGGGGAGTTCGTTCGTGATCGGATCATAATCGGGGGCGCCGCTGGCGAAACTGACGCGGGTAGGAAAACCGCTCTGCCAGCCGCACACCGATGTCGCCGTCGTCGCGCCTTCGTCGCCGCCGAGCGACAGGCCGGCCGAACGCGTCGTCTTGTTGAGCAGCCTGACGACATCGCAGATGGCGTGGACGGTGAGATCGCTGTCATCGGTATGGAGTCCGGCAGGCGTATAGACCAGCACAGAATAGTGGGCGTCGCTGAGCGTCTTGGCGAGGCCTTCGATTGCCGCGAGCGGCACTCCGGCCACGTTGTCGCCGCTCACCTTGTTGCCGCGCATTCGCGCCAGTAGCGCGCCCATCACCTCATCGACGCTATGAAGAGGGCAGGGCAGAGTGACGACCTTGCCGACACGCGGGCCGGAAGCTGCCGACTGGTCGAGGCCCTCTCCAATGAACACAACCGTGAGGGGCTTGTCGGTCTCTTCGAACATCGTCGTATCCGCGCGCACGATGCGTTCGAAAAAGCGGGGATGAAGCGCGTGCACGTCGCTGCCGACGATCACGATGACATCGGCGCGGTTGCGGGTTTCCGTCAGTGTCGACGTAATCCAGCCCGCCGACTGCAGAACTTTCATGTTCTGCCCAAAGGCTGAGCTGAAGGCATGGTCGAGGGTGCCGCGCGAACGATCCGCAAGAGACATGACGGCGCGCATTCCGGCGACGTCGGTTGAGAGGCCCCCGTAAAGCGGCGAGGACGATTTGCGGATCAACCTTGCGGCTTCTGCAACGGCTTCCTGCACCGAGACGTCGCGGCCGCCGACCTGCGGGGAGGTAGCGGGCAACGCACGCTCAAAGCCGGTGACGGCCAGGGAGCAACCATTCTTAGTGACCTTCAGCGCGGCGCCTGTGCGCACGACCTGTAAATCGTCGCACACAAGCCCGCAGAACGGGCACGGTACATGGTCGAACTCAACGGCAGTCGCAACTTCGCTCATGGCATTCCCTTCTGGCTCGTGGACCGGTCCACAGATCGCGCCCGGACTCAATTCGAGCGAACTTAAGCACGACACCGGGGCGGGATGAAAGGGTAAAGGCCCCACCGGTCATTGCTGCCTCAGACAGACGGGCTTCCGGTAAGTGGGAAGCGCTGCTTGATGCGGCGAAAAAGCTGGTCGCGGACCTTGCGGTAGCTTTCCAGGATCAAATCGTCGTCAGCGTCTTCGGGCAAAGCCGTCGCATCGAGAGTGGGCCAATATTCGACGCGCACGGGATGGGTACGGGTCAGCTCGAGGGCCTGGTGGTGGGCTTCGGGCGACAACGAGACGATGAGGTCGATTACCTGGTCTTCGTAGGCCGAGATAGGGGTCGGCTTATGACGCGTAATGTCGATGCCAAGCTCGCTCATAACAGTTTCGCAATAGCGATCGACGGCGCCGGCGCGCACGCCCGCCGAACACACCTTGATGCGCTTGCCCGCAAGATGGCGCAGGATGCCTTCGGCCATCGGCGAGCGCACGGCATTGAGGCTGCACGCGAAGAGCACATGGCGCGGCTCCGCGCCCTCGACCTGCGCCAGCGGCACCGCGTCATCCCTTCCAGTGCAGGGCGCAGATCAGCGTGAACAGCCGCCGCGCCGTGTCGAAATCGACCACGATCTTGCCATCGAGCCTTTCGACGAGCAGGCGGCTTCCCTCGTCGTGAATAGAGCGCCGCGAGATGTCGATCGCCTGGATCTTCGACGGCGGAGCGGAGCGGATCGCTTCATAGTAGCTGTCGCAGATGAGGAAGTAGTCCTTCACGATCTTCTTGAACGGCTGCAGCGAAAGGAGATGGTTATCGAGGTTTTCGGCGGTATCGTTACCGATCGTCAGCGCAAGGCGGTCGTCGGCTATCGCCAGCTGCAGTCGGTACGGGCCGTCATCGCGGCCAACAAGCTTGAATTCGTTCGACTCCAGGATGTCGTAGATCGCAACTTCCCGCTCGTGCTCGACGTTCGGATTCTTGCGCGAGATGGTGGCCTGATCGAGGTTGATTTCGTATAGCCGCGAGCGGGACGTGGGGGATGGTCCGAATTCCGACATGACAATTCCCTTACCCGGACGACTTGAGGCGCACTTCGACAGAGCGCCGGTGACCTTCGAGACCTTCGGACCGGGCAAGCGTCATGGCCGCGGGTCCGAGCCTGCCAAGCGATGCCGCGTCCAGCTTCAGGAGCGAGGTGCGCTTCATGAAGTCGAGGACGCCGAGACCCGAAGAAAACCGCGACGAGCGCGCCGTCGGAAGAACGTGGTTCGTGCCAGCAACATAGTCGCCAATGACTTCGGGCGTAAATGCGCCGATGAAGATCGCGCCGGCGTTGCTGATGCGCTCGGTCAGTTCTTCGGCATTCGCGGTCGCGATTTCGAGGTGTTCGGCGGCGATGCGGTCGGCGAGCGGCGGGGCCTCGTCGAGCGATTCGAGAACGATGATGGCGCCGAACTCGCGCCAGCTCGCAGTGGCAATTCCAGTGCGCGGCAATTCTACAAGCTGGCGTTCGACGGCGGCTTCGACGGCATCTGCGAAGGCCTTGTCATCCGTCATCAGGATCGACTGGGCGGCGGTGTCGTGTTCGGCCTGGGCGAGCAAATCGGCGGCGATCCATTCGGGGTCGTTGTTGGCATCGGCTATCACGAGGACTTCGGAGGGGCCCGCGATCGAGTCGATGCCGACCGTGCCGTACACCTGACGCTTGGCGGCGGCCACATAAGCATTGCCGGGGCCGACGATGGCGGCGACGGGCCGTATCGACTCGGTGCCGTACGCCAATGCGGCGACGGCCTGGGCGCCGCCGACGCGGTAGATCTCATCGGCGACCATGCCGCCGGCGACCAGCACCAGCGGGTTCACCTTGCCATCGGGCATCGGCACGACCATGACAACGCGCGGGACGCCAGCGACCTTGGCCGGAACACCGTTCATCAGGACGGAACTGGGATAGGACGCGGTGCCGCCGGGAACGTAGAGGCCGACCGACTCAACCGGCGTCCAGCGCTCGCCGAGTTCGACTCCTGCTTCGTCGGTGTATCGACCTGAGACGGGTTTCTGGCGCTGATGGTGGGAAGAGATACGTTCGCGGGCGAAGTTCAACGCTTCCAGCGCTTCGGGGCTTTCGCTTCTGACGCGCTGGAATGCGTCGGCGACTTCTTCGCCGGTGACGGCGATGCCGCGTGCCGACAGATCAATCCGGTCGAACTTAGCAGAAAGATCAATCATGGCCTCGTCGCCGCGCGCCCGCACGTCCCTGATGATGCCAGAGACGACGCCGTCGACCTCCTCGGAGGCTTCGCGCTTCTCGGAAAGGAGCGCCTCGAATGCGGATTGAAAACCGGGATCGCTGCTGTTCAGTCGCTTTGCCATTTGCGCGTTCGTTCCGTTCTTGGTGTTCGTTGACCAGAAGCGCCGGCCGCGGCCGCGCCGGTGCCGATCGGTTTTTTCTTTGCACGGTGAGGACGAGGTCAGACTTCGTCCTCGGGATGCTCGGGTCGGCGGGTCGTCGTCCAGGCGGCGCCTAGGTCGCGCAGTTCGGCCTCGATGCACTCGACATCAATGGCGATCTGCGGTCCGCCTGAAAAATAGAGCGTCACCGTTCCCGACGGCGGCTCGCTTTCCGTAAAGCCGATCGCCAGCAACGAGACTACATCCTGTTTGCGCGAGCGGTCGATGCCGATGCTGCGGACCGCATCGACCTTCTCGAAGCGCAGCGCCGTCTGACAGCGGCCGTAGGTCGATGCACCGCCGCCGCGCGCCGCCGGGTTGGCCGCACTGTTCTTTGCGCCTGCGTCCGGCCAGTCAAAGCGATTCAGCACCATGGCGAAGCGACGGCCGCCGGGCTTATAGGCGATGTCGCCGGCGCGGCCGACAGCATCCTGGAGATGCGCAGATATGACGTTGAGGTCATCGGCATCGAGCGCGATCAGCTTAAGCTCGGACATCTGACTGGACTTGCCTTGAACTGTTAAAAAGCCGCTGTTCGCGGCTGCGAACATGGCGAAACGTTGATTGATACCGAGGGTGGGTGACGAAGGCAACCAAACCCGACTTCTACCGGCACGAAGAACGTGCTGCCTGCTGCCAGGGCTACCCGCCTACCTGCCCGTCAATTCTTTCAGAAGATCGGCGGCTGCGGGCGGGACGCCCTTGCCGCCCGCCTTGGCAACTAATTCTTCGACCAAGGGTTTCAGCTCAGGATCAACGCTCCGGGCGGGAGTGCGCCGGCGCACGTCGAGATCCTGAAATGGCGACTCGCCAGTCCACTGGCTGGCCACGCGCGCCCAGTCCAAGGCGGCCTGGATGCGGTTCCAGGTGCCTAGAATCTTGACGGGTATCGAGAAGTTGCTCGGCGGCGGCACCAGTGAAATCTGCGACTGGTAATCGAGGGCTGCAGTCTTAAGGTTGGCGATACCCGCCCCGCGGACGCTGATCGCAGGGCCATCGAGCATGATCGAATCGCTGCGGGCATAACCGTCCGCGATCGCGAAATCGGCGCGGATTCGTTCGTAGGGCGTGGTGTTACGGGGGTCGTAATCGCGGTTGGCGAATGGGCGGAGGGCACGGCGGATGTCGTAGCCGACGATGACGCCATCGCGGAATTCGCTGCTGACCACCCCGGTCAGCGAAGCGGCAATGTCCGCTTCGCTTCGCCCTGAGGCTTTCAACTGAGCCTTGCCCGTCATTTTGCCGCGCAGGACATCGCGCTGGCTGGCTTGCTGCAGGACTTTCTCTATCGGAACGTCGCCCATATCGAGCGAGATGTCGTAGGCGGGAACCTCGGAACTGGTGTCGATCCTGATCTTGCCGCTGATACGGCCCTCTACGGGTTGTATTTCACGCACATCGATATCAAGGCTTCCCTTCTGCAACTTAGTTGCTAGAGCCGATGTGCCGAGCACGACATCGCCGTGGCGCAGGTCGCCAACAGTGACATCCAGGTCGAGATCGGCATCGGTTTGACGAAGCTGTTCAAGACCGAGCGAGGCCTGGCTCCAGACTTCGCGAAAAGCCGGGGCGACGGCCAATGCCCGGCGCGCGGAAGAACCGCCTGGAGCGTGGGCAGCCGGCCCGGCGGCGTCCGCGCTGGCCAAATGTGCTTCCAACGAGGGCTTGAGCGGTTCTAGGAGGATTTCGTAGGGTGGCGCGGCCGGCTCGGGTGCAGCGGCGTGGCGGGCAACCTCAACGGGCGCGGGGGAGGCGGCGAAATAGCGGGCGGTATCGATCCTGTCGAGGCTCAGTTTTCCCGTGACGACGGGGCGCTGGCTGGCAAGATCGACGGAGAAATCGCCCGCCACTGCCGTTTGATCGAACTTTGCGGCAACGTTACGCGCGGAAACAAATTTCGGGCTTGCTGCGACTTCGCCGTAGAACAGCGCGGTCTCATATGCGTCATTCTTCGGCAACTCAAGGCCGAGCCAGCTGGACATCTTCCGGGCCGAGTCCGCCTTCACGTTGAGCTGGCCGGCAGCCGTCCAATCATGGACGCTTTCCCCCACACCTGCTTTTGCGCCCGAAGTGACCCTGCCGTCGAACGCTATTCGGCCCCCGGGCACTGCAAAATCCGCCTTGACCGGAAGCGGGTCCGCTGGATTGGCCGCTGTCAGCAAAGCGAGATCGGGGACGCTGGCGGTGCCGCTCAGCGGCTCGCCATTGAGAATGAAATCAAGCGTGGCGCTGACCGGAGCGCCCGCCTCCAGCCTGTCGAAACGCGCTATGGGGTCTGCCAGTTCAACGCCCTCTGGAAGGCCGAACCGCCTGACATCGAATCCCTTGATGGTGACGTCACGGCCGACATACGCGTTGCCGGCCACGGCGAACCGACCGTCCACGTTTGCCTTAAGATCGGCCAACTCGACATGGGCGTCCTGCAGAACGATGGCCCCGGTTTCATAGCGGACACTGCCCGCCAGCGAAGCCCGTTCGCCCTTGAATGCAGACCCTGCTTCCAAGCCGAGCCATCGTGCGGCAACGTCGATATCAGCAGTCGCCACAGTGACTTTGCCCTCGAAGGACGGCCCTTCGCCGACAGTGGCCGCGCCGTCGAATTCGATGCGAGCGCTTTGTGCGTCAAGGTTGCCGGCGATAGGGATATTGCGGCCCGACTGAAGGGCCAGGGGATCTTTCAGCTTGATGTTGCCCGCAACCTTTTCGCCGTTGAGAAACAACTCAACGTCAACATCGATTGCCGATGACAAGTTCGCAGCAGGAACCTTGGCGTTGACATTCTTGATGCGCCAGTCGGAAACGCCCTCGATCGAGCCGTTCTCGATGCCGATCTGACGGACGACAACGGTCAGGGGCCGATAGAGAGCGCGGCGCGCTTGCGGCAGAACCGCCGCGCGTCGGGGTGGGTCGGTATCGACAAAGCGCAATTGGGGCTCGACGAGCTGCAGTTCGGCGATGTCGATGGTCCACTGCGTGAGGATTGAAATCCAGCTCACCCGCGCATGCACCTTTTGCGCTTTCATAGCGATCGTGCCGGCGCCGCCCTCAGGCTGCATCTCGATGTCGCGCAGCGTCATATCTATTTGCGGAAACAGCGTTATGTCCGGCGGCCCGGAGGAGGTGATCGTGGAATTCGTTGCACGACCGGCAGAGGCAAGGATATGACGCTCAATTGCCGTATCCGGCACCAGATATACGAGAACGGCGACCGAAAGCGTGATAACGGCAAGAATTGCAAGCAGCCCACCGAGCACCCAACGCATCTTTTGAAAGCTCCCTGCGCAATCGTACGGCCGAGCACGAACGCGGATTGCAATTACAGCATCATCCGATCTGACCCTACCGCCAAGAGCGATCGCCTATGCTCGGATGATGCTCCAGTGTTCCTCGATACACTGGCCGCTCTCGCGCCCAACTATATGAGTATGTCAGATTATTGCGACAATGGCATTGCGGCAGCTCAAACGACCCAGCAGGCGGGGATTCACCTCAAGCCTCGCTGCTCCTCGATACCTCGGCGCCGCACCGCGTCAGCTTCTCTTCGAGCCGCTCGAAACCCCGATCGAGGTGGTAGACACGGTTGATCACGGTTTCGCCCTCGGCCATGAGGGCGGCGATCACCAGAGAAACAGAAGCGCGCAGGTCGGTTGCCATGACCGGAGCGCCACGCAGTTTCTTGACGCCGTTGACGGTTGCAGTGTCGCCGTGCAGATGGATGTCGGCGCCAAGGCGGGCCAACTCCTGGACATGCATGAAACGGTTCTCAAAAATCGTTTCGCGAATGACGCTGGTGCCGGAGGCGCGGGTGACAAGCGCCATCATCTGCGCCTGCAGGTCGGTCGGGAAGCCGGGGAAGGGCTGGGTTTCAACAGACACAGGCGAAATAGCGCCGCCATCGCGGCTGACGCGGAGGCCGTTGGCAACCGACTCGACCTGGGTTCCGGTGCGGGCCAGCGCATCGAGCGCCGCCTGGAGATGCTCGCGGCGGGCACCTTCGAGGATCACGTCGCCGCCGGTTGCCGCGACGGCAAAGGCAAAGGTGCCGGTTTCGATGCGATCGGGCACGACGCTGTGAACGGCGCCTTCGAGGCGGTCGGCCCCCTGGATCTTCAACGTCGATGTGCCGATGCCCTCGATCTCCACGCCCATCTTGACGAGACATTCGGCGACGTCGCCGACTTCCGGTTCACGAGCGGCGTTCTCGATCAGCGTCTCGCCTTTGGCGAGGGCTGCGGCCATCAGGACGTTGTGGGTCGCGCCAACCGAGACCTTCGGGAAGGTTATGCGATTGCCGACAAGGCCGTTCGGCGCCTTAGCGATGACATATCCAGCGTCGATTTCGATCTCGGCGCCAAGTGCCTTGAGGCCGTCGAGGTGAAGATCGACGGGACGGGTGCCGATGGCGCAGCCACCGGGTAGGGAAACGCGCGCCCGGCCCATGCGGGCAATCAGCGGGCCGAGTACCCAAAAGCTCGCCCGCATCCGGCTGACCATCTCATAGGGGGCCGTCGTGTCGACGATATCGCGGGCGGTGAGATGAAAGGTGTCGCCGATATATGCCGACGGCGTCGCGCGCTTGCCGTCGACGGCGAGATCGACGCCGTGGTTGCGCAGGATGCGTGACAGCAAATTGACGTCGGCAAGGTTGGGGACATTCTTGAGCGTCAGGCGGTCATCGGTCAGCAGGCTCGCGATCATCAGCGGAAGGGCCGCATTCTTGGCACCTGAAATCGGAATGAGGCCGTTGAGCTTGTGCCCACCAACAATCTTGATGCGATCCATGTCTCTTGCTTTCAACTTCGCCGCGTTGCCGCGCGCATTGGCTGTTCACGCCGTCCCTGCGATCAGCATGTATTCACAAAGCGAGACAAATAGTCGTGTTCCGGCTGCGGGGGCAAGGGGCGGGGCGGGCCGAAGTCAGGGATAATCAGTCATCCGTCAGTGCTTTGGAGCTGCCGGAGTGGCTTTTTTCACCGTCGGCGGCGCCAGTAGCCGACCGCCTGCGGGCTAGCGCCTTGCGCTTCTTGAGATTTTCACGCAGGGCCTGTTCCAGCCGCGCTTGCCGGAGGTCGCGACGGTCGAATGGCTTTTTGGTGGTATCTGGCACATCAAACTCCGAAAGCAGTCCAAGAGCGAGAGTATTACCGGGCGGTCGGTCTATCAAACGCCCGCAACGGATCGGTGAATGGCGTATTCAGGCGTCACGGATGCGCCGGACCCCTCGCCGTGCTCCTCAATGAGGAACCAAGTCTCCTGCTCGCCGACACCCTTGATGTCGATAACACCATGACTCTCCAGGCGGAATGCATGCGCCAGATCGCGCTGGCAACGAGGACATACCAAAATCGAGCCGGGAATCGACTTGTTTTCGAGGCGGGCGGCAAGGTTCACCGCATCGCCCCACACGTCGTAGGTGAACTTATGTGTGCCGATGACACCGGCCATCACCGGACCGGAGGCAAGACCAACGCGCATCGAAAGTTCGATACCCCGTTGCTCGCGGAGCCGAACGATGACCTTCTGCATGTCTATGGCAAGACGTGCAAGCCGCACGGCGGGATCGTCGACGGGAACCGGAATTCCGGCCGCAGCCATATAAGCGTCGCCGATTGTCTTGATCTTCTCGACGCCATGGACCTCGGCCAGAGCATCGAATTCAGAAACGATCTCGTTGAGCAGAGCGACGATGCGTTCTGGCCCCATTTCCCGCGCCAGCGCGACGAACCCGGAGATATCGGTGAAGAGGATCGCCGCGTTGTCGTGGCTGTCGGCGATGGCGCGCCCCGGGTTCGCCTTGATGCGGCTGACGATGCTGTCGGGCAGGATCGAGCGCAGGAGCGCGTCGGTTTCCGCTTTCGCAGCTTCGGCGAGGGAAAAAGCATAATAGACCGTCGCGGCGATCAGTACGCCCGTCGTGATGGAGGCCTGCAGGTAGAGATCGCGCAGCACGTGTTCCGGTGCGTCGATCAGCGCGGCGCTTTTGGGGAACATATCCCATGCGAGCACCTGCAGAACGATGGCAAGTGCAACCATCGGGACGATCAACTTCCACCGCTCGACGCCGAACACCACAAATATCGCCGCAGTTGCTACAAAATACTGCAAATGCAGACCCGACTCGTTTCCAACTAACGCGGTGAACAGGAACAGAGCGATGTATTCGGTGACGATGATGATCAAGCCACCGGCAATGTCGGAAAACCGATGCGACCAGGGCACGAGGAGCGCAACGAAAAAGACCGCCAGATTGAGATAGACGACCGGCGCGAACTTTTCGAAACCCATGAAGTAATTCTGTATCGCGTAGCCGAAGGTCGTCAGCACGATCAAGTAGGAGATCAGGTTCATCACCACCAGCCGGCGCTGAACGTCGGGCGGGTATCCCTTGGTGCCAAGCCGCGCAATACGGCGCAACGCTGCCTTGGCACGCCGCACCAACGGCGAATCACGTAGCGATGGCAGCACGCGCGGGCGTGTGCCAGCGCCGGTTTGCCCGGTGGTCAGCTTAATCCTGTTCTTCATTTCACTTGCGTCCGTCCCAAGTCTACAGAAAACCGGGCGATTGGAGCACAAACCGGCACGGCGCGGCTGTTCCGTGAAGAACCGCCGATGGGATCGATCAGATTATCGATCAGATCCCGGCAATTTCCTCAAGCTCGAACACGCGGCAGGTAATCGACTGGCCCGAGCGCTTGATGGCACCGTTGCCTTCGAGCAGTGACAGAGCCGTGTTTACCTTCGGCCGGCTGGCCCCGATCAGCAGAGCAAGTTCGCTCTGGGACATGGTGAAGGGCACTTCGACCTCGTCTTCGTCGGACTCCGCGCCGACCTTGGCGCGGACGGCCGCCAGGAAGAAGCGAGCAAGCCGGACTTCGATCGGGCAAAGGGCGATCGCTTCGAGCTGCTGATCGGCCTCCCGCAGGCGGCGACAGAGGAAATGCAGCATCGCCTCGGCGACTGAAGGATGGGCGGCCATGACCCGATTGAAGGCGCCGCGCGAAAGGCTGTAGGCGGACACCTTGCTGGCGGCCGTTGCGTCGGCTGTCCTGACGCCGCCATCGATCATCGCTATCTCCCCGAAAAGACTGCCTTTTTCGGCGTGGGCGAAGGACAGTTCGCGCCCCTCCGCCGTCAGGACGGAAAGCCTTACGCGGCCGTCGGCGACGAGATAAACGTCCTTGCCCTCGTCGCCGCGCGCGAAGATCACCTGGCTGGCGTTGAAGCTGACTTCACGCATCTCCTTGGCGATAGCCGCGCAGCTTTCGTCGTTGAGCCCGGCAAACAGCTGGGTCGCCTTGATGAGATCGCTCAGATTGACTTTGGCGCTCATGCTGAGACCTCCAGTCTTGTGACGTACATGAAAAAAGTTATCCGGCGGCGCGGACAAATTGGCAACGAAATTGTCGGCTCTTGCTTTTCTCCGGGTGCGTTTGCATTCTCCGGGCGCACGTTTAGCATAATTGCACTCGTGTTCCGGTTTTGACATTTGCTCCGAACTTGGCCGCAACGGGAAGCAAATGTCAGAACCATAAGGAATACTAGAAACTCTATGATTCTAGTGTAGCTTTTGCACCTTACGTTTGGTTTCGAGTCCAGCCGCAAGCGGTACCAAACGTCAGGTGAGCTACACTAGTGTGATGATTCAGAAGTTCGCTTGAGTGGTTGCCGCAGAGTGGAGGCGAACTTCGGAGACGGGACACTAGCGCACCAAAAAGAACGCGCGGTTCCTCCAACTAACCGAACAGGACCCATGACCACCGCCAAAGGTACACTATTCACGGCACTAAGCCGAACCGACGGGCCGCGCCGCGATACCTTGAGACGGGAACTGGCGCGTCAGAAGCCTTCCGCGCAGACCGGTCAGAGCCGCCCGAAGCTCGTCCTGGCGAGTGCCAGCCCGCGACGGCTGGCGCTGCTGGCGCAGGTTGGCATCGACCCCGACGCACTGAGGCCGGCCGAGATCGACGAAACCCCGCGCAAGGGCGAAATGCCACGCGGACTGGTGCTGCGGCTCGCCCGGCAGAAGGCGGAGACGGCGCGCGATCAGATCGCCAACGACCGCGATGTCGCCGACAGCTTCATACTCGCTGCCGATACCATCGTCTCTATGGGACGGCGCATCTTGATGAAACCGCAGTTCATGGAGGAGGCGGTCGCATCCCTGCAGCTCCTGTCGGGGCGGACCCACAGGGTCATGACGGGGGTGTGCCTGATTACGCCAGACGACAAGATGCGCACGCGGATAGTCGAGACGCGGGTGCGCTTCAAGCACCTCAGCCGGGCGGAGATCGAAGCCTATATCGCGTCGCGCGAATGGCGCGGAAAAGCCGGCGGATACGCCATCCAGGGGTTGGCTGGCGTCTTCGTGCAAAAACTCATCGGTTCTTATACCAACGTCGTCGGGCTACCGATCAACGAGGTGACGAGCCTGCTCGTGGGCGAAGGATTCCCGATCCATTACGCCTGGCTGAAGATGGGCGAAGCCGCCGAGGATTAGCGCTGGCCGTCGATTCACGTCGAAAAACCAGGGATGGCGCGGGGAGCCATTGCAGCCGGAAGCAGGTAGAACGCGCATGGCAGGCGACGCACGGACCAAGACCTCCGATAAAACCAATGAACCAGCTGTTTTGCATGGCTCGCGGCCCTGCCCGATGTGCAAGCGGCCTTCGGTGCATCACTACCGGCCGTTCTGTTCGCGCCGGTGTGCCGATCTCGATCTGTCGCGGTGGTTGTCGGGCCACTACGCCATCGCCTGCGGCGATGCCGACGAGGACGAAGACGGCGATCAGGCGCGTGCCGGCGATCGTGTCCGCGGCGGGCAGGGCGGCGGCGTTCTGGGTGGCGGCAGTGCGAGCGACGAGCTCTGAAGAGTTGCAGAGACCGCGGATTCCGCAGTTCGCTAAATCTGCCGCTCCGCCATGGATGTGTGCAAAGCGTCTTGCCACCTCGGCACGGCTTCACTATAAGACGGGCTTCGCGCGGCCTTTCGTGGCTCGCGTATCCCGCCCAGGTAGCTCAGTTGGTAGAGCACGGCATTGAAAATGCTGGTGTCGGTGGTTCAAATCCGCCCCTGGGCACCATTTTTGGGCTCGCAGGCCAAAGGCCCTGGCTCTTCGTCGAAAACGGGGGCGGGGGCTATGATCTGCGGTTTGTGGGTCAGGGTGCCCCCTTATCTGATGGAGAGCCCAAGCTTGGCCGATCGAACCAGTTGGCATTAACGTACCTGTGTGTTTAGCCGACTTGACGGCGTGGATTGTTAAGCTCATTTGGTTAGGGTGGAAACTCTTTCTGGAACGATACGGCCGGTATGGGCAAACTGAGCAAACCAGTCGCCTACCTGTGCGCGCTCCTCCTCTTCTGGATGAGCGTGGTATCCGGCGTCGTGCCCGTCTCCGCGCAGATCCTCGCTCACGCCTCGGTCGCCGACCTTCATCCAAGTGACCGGGCCATGCAGGCCGGCATGGCCGTGCCGTCCATGCATACCCACCATCACGCATCGCCGGTTGGCGAGGCGGACCTGAGGGCGGTGACCGGCACTATCGATCATCAGCAGGCCTGCATGGAAGCCTGCCTTTCGACGATAGCAGCCAAACTTCTGCCGGCGCTGGCGGCAGCACAGAAGCCGCAGCCCTTCAAAATCAAGATCGACTGGCCGCGCGAGGCGCTCACTGGCGAGGCCGCCGGTCCGACACGGCCTGCGACCTGGCCGACCGGGCCGCCGGGTGATAGCCACCGGTTCGGCAGCGGCACGGCGCGCCTCGTTGCGCTGAACGCGCGGCTCCGCAACTAGCGACCCTCAAAGTACCGATGGACCGCCGTTCGCCTGAATGGCGGCGTTTGGCTTTGCCCGCGTGCGAATGGCGGCGAGCCCGGACAAGCTTTGAGGACGCCAAAAATGAAGATTGCCCAATTTGTTTCGTCGCCCGCCTCGGCCATTCTCGCTGCCGTGCTGACGCTCATATCGCTCACCGTCCTGGTACCGGCGGGGGCACAGACGCAGTCGATCGCCAAACAGGACGGTGCCGAAAAGGGCGAGGTCAAATGGACGTGCCCGATGCACCTGCACTACATCGCCGATGACTTTGGAACCTGCCCCATCTGCGGCATGGATCTTGTCAAGGTCGATCCCGGCGCCAGTGAATCAGCGCCAGCGGATGCAGCGCAGCGCACAACAATCGTTATTGCTCCGGAGACGATGCAGACCATGGGGGTGCGTATTGCCAAGGCCGAGAAGTCGAACTTCGGGCGAATTATCCGCAGCTATGGCCGGATCGCCGAGAACGAGCGCCTGCAAACGGAAATGTCGGCGCGTACCGAAGGATGGATCGAGGATCTGAAAATCCGTGCGGTAGGCGACCAGGTCAAGGAAGGCGACCTTCTGTTCTCGATGTACGCACCCGAGTTCATCGTGTCCCAGAGGGACTATCTCGATGCCCTGAAGGGCAACAGCCGGCAGCGGATCCAATCGATCAAGACACGGCTGAAGGCGTTCGGCATGCAGGAGCGCGCCATTGAGGAACTTGAAAAGAAGCGCGAGGAACTCGAGTTCGTTCCCTTCTATGCCGACCGCGACGGAACGGTTGCCATGATCGAACTCAGGCCCGGAAGCTACGTCAGGCGCGGCACGATGCTGACGCGCATCCAGGACTATTCGCAGGTCTGGCTGATGGTGAGCGTGTCGGAAAAAGACCTGACGTTCATCGAGCCAGGAACGGCGGCCCGCGTGACCTTTCCAAACATCCCCGGCCGCGAGGTCTACGGCAAGGTCGAGTACGTCTATCCGACGGTCGATGCGAAGACGCGGACGGGTCAAGTGCGCCTCGTGCTCGAAAACGCGGACGGAGAGCTTCGCCCTGGAGCCTTTGCGGACGTCGCCTTCGAAGTCGGGGCCGAGATGCGGCTGGCTGTTCCCTCGGAGGCGATTTTGAACAGCGGCGGCGCGCGCTACGTCGTCGCCTCGCTTGGCGGGGGACGATTCGAACCGCGCGCGGTCAGCACGGGCGTCACTTCGGGACCATGGACGGAAATCTCCGGCGAAATCGAAGCAGGCGACGACATCGTCGTCTCGGGACAGTTCCTGATCGATTCGGAAAGCGCGCTGCGCGAGAGCTTCCGCAAGCTGGAGCGGCTGCAACTGCCGCTGTCGCTCATCAAGCTCGATGCGACGCAGCTTGCCATGTTCGATCACATGGTCGATGCGGCGCTCTACATGCATGAAGCATTGATCGACGGCTATGAAGTCGAACCCAAATTCCTTGATCCGGCATTGGAGGTCAAGACGCTGCTGTGGCCGAAGTTCCAGCACACGCAACTGGCGTTCGTGATGGAGGACGCGGCCAAGGCAATCGAAAAAGCCAAGGCGGCGCAGACCGACAGCGAGACCCGCGCTGCCCTTGCCGAACTGGTCGCCGCACTCGAACCTTGGCTGCGGGAAGGCGCACCCCAGCACTACGCGGAAAAAAAGCTCCTGCTGCTCCACGATGCCGAGAGCGACCGCAAGTGGCTGCAAATGGCTGGCAAACCGGTCAATCCTTATGGAGACGGGGCCGCCGAGGCGATGCCGTGGCCAGAGCCGAGGCCTGAAACCGCGGAGAGCGCGGCAGCAAGCGCAGCTACCCCAGCGGCGGACCCGACCCCGCAACCGTCCATACCCGGCCACCAGCATTGACCGTCATCGCCAAGGGGATGAAACATGTCCAGAATCGAACTCGGCAATGACCCGACAAAATCCGGCGTTGCCAGGATCATCGACTGGTCGGTGAGAAACCAGCTACTCGTGCTGGTCGGTGCACTGGCGCTCGTCGTCATGGGCTGGTTGGCGATCAAAAAGACGCCGCTGGACGCTATTCCCGACCTGACCGACACGCAGGTGATCATCCGTACCGAATTTGCCGGACAGTCGCCGCAGATCGTCGAGGATCTCGTCACCTACCCGTTGTCGACGACGCTTCTCGGGCTGCCCAAGACCAAGGCCGTGCGCGGGTTCTCGTTGTTCGGGACGAGCTTCGTCTACGTCATTTTCGAAGACCACGTGGATCAATACTGGGCTCGCTCGCGGGTGATCGAAGCCTTGTCTTCGACATCCGGTTCCTTGCCCCCCAATGCTGTTCCCCAGATCGGACCGGACGCGACAGGTGTCGGCTGGATCTATCAATACGCGCTGGTCGACAAAAGCGGGAAGCACGATCTCGCCCAATTGCGTTCGCTACAGGACTGGTTCCTGAAATTCGAGCTGGCGACAGTGCGCGGAGTTTCGGAAGTCGCCTCCGTCGGCGGGTTCGTCAAAGAATACCAGGTGCTTGTCGACCCCAACCGGCTGCGCGCCTACGACATCCCACTGTCACGGATCAACGAGGCGGTTCGGGCCGCTTCCAGCGAAGTCGGCGGGCGCGTTCTCGAGCAGGCGGAGACTGAACTCATCATCCGCTCGACGGGCTACATCCAGAACCTGCAACAGCTCAAGGATGTCGTCGTGTCGTCGGATAGCGGCACGCCGGTCGTCCTGTCCGATATTGCCAACGTGATCGAGGGACCGGAGCTGCGCCGCGGTGTCACCGAGCTCAATGGCGAGGGTGAGGTCGTCAGCGGCATCATCGTGATGCGCTCGGGCGAAAATGCGCTGACCGTCATCGATGCGGTGAAGAAGAAGATCGACTCGCTGCGCACGAGCCTGCCGGAGGGCGTCGAGATCGTAACGGTCTACGACCGCGCACCCTTGATCGAAGGCGCGGTCGATTACCTCACGCACAAGCTGATCGAGGAGGGTATCGTCGTCGCCCTTGTCTGCTTCGTCTTCCTGCTCCACGTGCGTTCGGCCTTCGTGGCGATCATCACGCTGCCGCTCGGGGTCATGGCCGCGTTTATCGTCATGGCCGAACAGGGGATCACGGCCAACATCATGTCGCTTGGCGGCATCGCGATCGCCATCGGCGCGATGGTTGATGCGTCGATCGTGATGGTCGAAAACGCGCACCGCAAGCTGTCGATGATGCCGGCTGCAGCTACGGCGGATGAGCGGCGGGATGCGGTGATCCTGGCGGCCAAAGAAGTCGGGCCGGGCCTGTTTTTTTCGCTACTCATCATCACCGTCTCGTTCCTGCCGGTGTTCGCGCTGACGGGGCAGAGCTTCCGGCTGTTCGCGCCGCTCGCCTACACCAAGACCTATGCGATGGCGTTCGCGGCCCTGCTGTCGGTGACGCTCGTTCCGGTGCTGATGATCTGGCTGATACGCGGGCGCGTGCTCAAGGAGATGCAAAATCCGGTCAACTGGATCTTCGTTGCCGGATACAAGCCGCTCCTGTGGATGGCGATGAAGGCACGGTGGCCCGTGCTTGTTGCAACGCTTGCCGCCGTGGCATCCATCGCCATTCCGATTTCGAAGACGGGCAGCGAATTCATGCCGGCGCTTTACGAAGGAGAGCTTCTCTACATGCCGACGACGCTTCCCGGCGTCTCCATCACCAAGGCCAAGGAAATCCTGGCGCAGACCAACCGGCTGATCACGACGGTGCCGGAAGTCGAACGCGTGTTTGGCAAGCTGGGGCGTGCCGACAGCGCCACGGACCCGGCGCCGATCTCGATGATCGAGACCTGGATCAAGCTGAAGCCGCGCGACACCTGGCGGGCAGGCCTGACAAAAAAGACGCTGATCGAAGAACTCGACAGCCGCACAAAAATCCCCGGCCTCGTCAACTCCTGGGGGTATCCGATCAAGATCCGAATGGACATGATCTCTACCGGCATCCGGACGCCGATCGGCATCAAGATCTCGGGCGACAACCTGGCGACGATCGAGCGGGTGGCGCTGTCCGTGGAGGCGGCGGTGAAAGACGTTCCCGGAACGCGCTCGGCCTTCGCCGACCGGGTCCAGGGCGGCAAGTACATCGAGATCCAGCCGAACCGGCGCGAACTTGCCCGCCGCAACATCGACCTAGCCGTTTTCCAGACGGTCATTCAGACGGCTCTCGGCGGGATGAAGCTTGCCGAAAGCGTGCAAGGGCGCGAGCGCTACGACATCATCCTGCGCTACGATCGGTCCTACCGGGAGTCGGCGGGTCAGATTGGTGAGATCCTTGTGCCGACACCTGAGGGCCAGCACATCCCGCTGGCCGAACTTTCCGACATCGTCTTCACCGACGGGCCGCCGATGATCCGCTCGGAGAACGCACGCCTGTCGGGTTGGGTGTTCGTCGATATCGCCGATCGCGACATCGGCGGCTATGTCGCGGAGGCGCAGCACGCGATTTTGCAGTCCGTCGATTTGCCGCCGGGCTACGCGATTTCCTGGTCGGGGCAGTTCGAGCAGCTCGAGGAGGCGAACCAGCGCCTGCAAGTTGCCGTGCCGAGCGTCGTCCTCGTCATATTCATGCTGCTGATGTTGCATTTCGGCAGGCTCGACCGCACGCTCATCATCATGCTGTCGCTGCCCTTCGGGCTGATCGGCGGCCTTTGGGCGGTTTATCTTGCGGGCTACAACATGTCGGTCGCGGTCGCCGTCGGCTTCATCGCGCTGGGCGGAATCGCGGTTGAAACGGCGGTCGTCATGCTCCTCTATATCGACAGCCAAGTGCGCGAACATCCACCGGAGTCGTTTGCCGAGCTGGAGGAGGCTGTCATGGCCGGAGCGGCAATGCGCGTGCGCCCGAAGCTGATGACGGTGCTGACCATCGTTGCCGGCCTCGCGCCGATCTTCTTCACCGAGGGCCTCGGATCGGACGTGATGCGCCGCATCGCGCTGCCGATGCTGGGCGGCATGGCCTCGACGACGGTGCTGACGCTGTTTGTCATTCCTGTCGTCTATCTCATCTGGGAGGGGCGACGGTATCGGGGGCAACAGGGTGCAAGCCGCGAGACAGCGAACGAAAGAATTGCAGCACAATGACCAAAGAGCGAGGCGGCAACCGCTGTCAAACGGCCTTGAACTGGCGATTGGCCTCGCCCTTCTGGTCCTGACCGGTTGGATCACGATGAGATCACCAGGGGCTGACCTTTAATCGCCACGCAAACGTCGACATGATTTCGACAACGCAACCAGAAGGGAGATCACAGATGAGAAGAATGCTTTCAATGACGTTGGTGCTTGCAGCCAGCTTCGCCGGGGCTGCCGTGGCGCAAGAAAAAGCGATGGATCACGCAGAGATGAAGTCAGTCGAGACGGTGCCTGGGGAAACGGAAGCGGACGGCGTTGGCGTCATCAATTCCGTCGATGCCGACAAGGGCACGGTCAACATCACCCACGAGCCGATGCCAAAACTCGGCTGGCCGACGATGACGATGGATCTTCCGGTCACGAAGAAAGTGGACCTCGGCGACATCAAGGCTGGTGAGAAGGTCGATTTCCGCATCAAACTCGGGCGCGACAAGCAGTATCGCGTCATCGAAATGAAGGCGGCCAAGTAGGCGCGGACGACAGTCAGCACGTGAGCCGAGCGCAGGGGCAAGTCACGTTCCCTGGACAACGAGACAACCGCGCCGGCTCACGCCGCCGACTGCGCGTTGCCGCGCGCGGATTGGGCTGCGGTGCGGATGGCGCGGATATTGTCGCCATAGACGCCGGGATTGGCGACACTGCCGCCCTTGAAAACGGCGGAACCGGCGACGAGCACGTCGGCTCCAGCAGCGGCCGCGAGCGGTGCCGTTTGGGGCGTCACCCCGCCGTCGATCTCGATATGGATCGGCCGGTCGCCGATCATCTCGCGCAGGCGCGCGACCTTGCCGATCATGGCGTGGATGAAGCTCTGGCCGCCGAAGCCGGGGTTGACGGTCATCACGCAAACGAGGTCGATGCGATCGAGGACGTGGGCGATCGCTTCTGCCGGAGTCGCCGGGTTGAGGGCGACGCCGGCGCGGCAGCCGGCCGACCGGATTGCCTGCAGCGTGCGGTCGAGATGCGGACCAGCTTCGACATGGGCGGTGAGGATGTCGGCGCCGGCCTCGGCGAAAGCTTCGATGTAGGGATCGACGGGCGCGATCATCAGGTGCACGTCCATAATCGTCTTGACGTGCGGGCGGATCGCCTTGCAGGTCTGCGGGCCAAACGTGATATTGGGCACGAAATGGCCATCCATCACGTCGACGTGGACCCAGTCGCAGCCCTGTTGCTCGATCGCCACGCATTCAGCCCCGAAGCTGGCGAAATCGGCTGATAGGATCGAGGGCGCGATTTTAATATCGCGGTTGAATTTCCCGTGTGCGCCCATTGCGGTTCTCCTCGACAGTTCATCGGCCACATCGCGCGTGCGATACCGGCCGGGCGGCCAATTCACAGTATCATATAGGTGCCGGCGGGTTGGATCACAGGTCGCTGGTCAACGCAAATCGGAACGGCCATGTCGAGTTCGCAATAAATGTTTGTCAGGACAGGAGCAAATGCATAATAACTGAACAGGGGACAATCGGGGGGTGGTCAGCACCGAGTTTACCTACGGGAACGACCATGGATTTCGACCGGCTCCGCGGATCTCCGTCTTGGCGGCCGACGCGACCTGCATCACAGGATTGCGCGGCGGTCGTTAGAGCCGACGGTGCGCAGAGTATGAGTTTACGTCACACCGGCACGATCTGGGGGCTTGCCGCGGCCGATCCGCCGAGCCGCAGACCTTCTGCTGTTTGTCGGACGCCCGTTTCGCTGACCAACTGGCGCGCCCGCCAAGCGCTCAATGGGCAGACCGGTCGCGCGTCCTTCACCACACAAGGCCCAAGACACAGCCTTAAACTCAGAATGATCGGCGAGAGGGCATGTCGGGCCATCGCGGCTTACCGGCGCGCTCCTGGAGCGATATTCTTCTCCTTTACCATCCCGGCACGCTGGAGCACCAACAACCCGTCTATCAGGGGGACAGGCGCCACAGGTGACCTTGACGAACTTATGGCCAGGTTCGGGGCAAGTTCAGTGGAGGTCGAGGCCCAGCTGTGACATCGAAGAGCATTCATATCATTGCCGACCCAGCGCATCCGGAAGGTGGGCATGCTGTCATCCGAATCGATGGCGTCTGGCTCTTGCATGCGCGGGCAACGTTCCAAATCGAGCCGCTCGACAGCTCGATCGGTGCCGAGGAACTGCGGGACTGGCCACGCGGCGAACAGGTTCCGCTCGATGTGAGAACAACGGCGCGCGGCCTTGAGCTGGTCGTTGGACCCGCAGTCGTCAATGCCGTCGATCTCGATCCAGGCGCGGCAGTTTCCGTCAGCGTACCAGCAGCGCAAATCGTTGCAGCAAAGGCGATCTGGCCAGACATCGGCGCAAGCCGCACGAAACCGCGCGCTGCCAAGTTGTCCGCGAACGGCTCGGCGCGGGAAGCGACGAGGATGCCGCACGGACTGGCACGGTTGCAGGATCCGCGGTCGGCTGCAGCAAGGCACGAGGGCATTTACACCGCCAAGCCGGCCGTCGCCCGCGGACGCGTCCCGCCGGGCAAGGCAGGTTTTGCGGCGGCAGGCGAACCCGAAGTTGCCTACCGTTCGGCGAGCCGCAGTCAACAACGGAGCCGGCAGGCCTCCGATATCGCCGTGAACCCGGCACCGGCCTCGACCAGCTTCTTGTCGAGGCTTTCGCCGATGACCGCCTTTACGGCCGGTCTCATTGCAACCAGCATCATCCTCGTTATCGCCTTGTTCAATGTCGCGCCGGAAAACACAGCGGGGAAACAGCCGAGCCTGAGCGAGATCTTCATGGTCGAGGATACGTCGCCGCGGGGCATCGACGCACGCGGTTTCGACCGCGACGACGCTATTTTGCTGGCCAATCAATTCGTGCACGGGATCGAGCGCAGTTCGGACAAGGAAGAGGGTGCGTACTGGCTACGAAAAGCGCTCTCGCTGAAACTTTCCAACGAGCAGATGACGTGGGCGCTGACGCAGCTTGGAACGATCTACGCCACTGCTGCTGCGGGCGATGCTACCGGCAATCAGCCAGACTACCAGTCGGCTCGGATGCTGTGGGAGATGGCTGGTGCAAATGGCGACCCTGTCTCGTTGTGCTTTGTCGGCCGGCTCTACGAATATGGGCTTGGAGTTGCCCGGAACGTTGCAACGGCCAGGGCAAACTATGAAAGGGCGCAGACCCTTGGCGGCTGTCCGCAGCTCGATGCAGCGCTTGCCAGAGTGGGGAAGTAATGTCGCCGTCGCGGGTCTTTGAAGCATTCCTGATCTGCGCCTTGCTTGTCATAGGTTCGGCGGTGGCGCTGACGCAAACCACCGGCGGCGCCGGCACGGGCGCGCCTGCCTTCGTCGATCAGCGTCAAGCTCCAGGGCTGGAGGAAAAGGCCCGCGAGGAGGCCGCCAGACTTGCTGCGGAAGAAGAGCGGCGGCGACTGGTCGAAGAAACCGAAGAGCTGCGCCGAAAGGTCGAACAAACACAGGCCAAAGCTGAAGCCGAGCGCCAGCGGCTGGCTGAGGAAGCCGAGGAGCTTCGCAAGGCCGCCGACGAGGCCAGGCGGAAGGCCGAAGCCGAGCGGCTGAAGCGGGAGGAAGCGCAGAACGCAGCCCAGGAGACTGCCAAAGCCCAGCGCGAGCGCGAAGAGTTCGCCCGCAGAGAAGCGGCGGCCCGCAGGCAGGCCGAAGCTGAAGCTGCGAAGAGGGCGGCTGAAGCCGAACAGGCCCGACAAGCCGCAGAACAGGAAGCCGCACGCCGCCGCGGCGAAGCCGAGGCACGAAAGAAGGTGGAAGCCGAAGCCGCAGAAAGAGCCGCGGAAGCCGAACAGGCCCGACAAGCCGCCGAACAGGAAGCGACACGCCGCCGCGCCAAAGCCAAGGCGGAAGCACGCAAGAAGGCGCAGGCCGAAGCCGCGAAGAGCGCCGCCGAAGCCGAAAAGGCCAGACAGGCTGCCGCGGAGGCGGCAGCACGCCGCAGAAGCGATGCGGCCGACAAGTGCAAAGGCGGACCACCGCCAAAGATCGCCAGTCGCGCCGTCGCGGGCGGATCGATGCGCATCGACATCCACGCGGACTGTCAGAAAGGCAAGCGGTTTTCGATCACCTATGGACTCTATTCGTTCATTCGTGCCTTCGATGACGACGGACGGGCAAGCTTTTTACTCGACCTGTTCATGGGCACCCGGCAACCGATCGTACTGGTGCTGGAAAGCGACGACAATTTTCCAATCGAACCGCCGGTCGTCGATTTCAGCGGGCTTTCAAAGGTCGCGATCATCTGGCAGGCGCCGGTCAACCTCGATCTTCACGCGCTCGAATACCTCGCAACACCCGGCGGCGAAGATCACATCCGGGCCGGCGCCGGCTCATCGTTCGAAGCCGCCAGCTCGATGACCGCAAAGGGCAAGGGCCGCGGCTACATGAGCAGCATCGCGGGCAACGAGGATGCCGGCGACAAGGTCGAGGTTTACACGTTCGTGCGCGCGCCGGGACAGCGTTCGGGAGTTGTGACCATCCTTGTCGACTACGAGACGCGTGGGGATCTGCCGGCGGGCGAGGCATGCGGCGACGGCCCGCTGGCCGCGATACCTTTCGAGGTCGTCGAACTATCGCCGAGTGGAGACATCAATGTTGAAAAGCGGCAGATCAGTCCAGCGGTGTGCGGACAAGCACTCACCCAAGCGGAACGATTTAATCCCGACACGATAAATGACCTGCAAATCAGGCGTTGAACCGCACAGAAGCGGAGAGCGCCATACGACAACACCGGAAGGGGAGACAACGATGAGCCTAGTTGAGCGAGTAAGGCTAGTGCTGGGAATCGCCATCGCCGGAATCGGACTGTGGGCCGGACTCGCACATGCCGCCGAAGTGCGGCTGCAATTGAAGGGCGGCGGCTTTGAGATCACCGGTGATCTGAAGGTCTACGACGGCAAGAAATACATCGTCGAATCGCCAGTCTTCGGATTGATGACAATCGACAGCAACCGGTTCGATTGCGTCAGCACGAACTGCCCGACGGCACCGACTATCAACCCTGAATTCATCGGCAGCCCGCGAGCTCCGCTTGGAAACCTTGGGACGACGAGTTGGATGGGCGGCAGCGGTATCGGCACGAACTTCATGCCGGAACTGGTCAAGTCGTATGCCGCGACGCGCGGGTTCACCGTCCAGCAGACAATCGGTACCGATAATCGGGATCTCATTTTCACACTCGAAGACAAAGCGGGAAAAGAGGTCGGCACATTCAACGTGCTGCGCCGCGGCGTCGGCCAGGGATATCGCGACCTGATCGACGACAAGGTCGAACTCGTGTGGACCAGCGCCCGCATGACGGATGCCCAGCAGGCGGACTTCACGGCGGCTGGTTTGGGCCGGATGCGCGTCGAAGGCAACGAGCACGTTTTCGCACTCGACTCGATGGTGGCGCTGGTTTCTCCTGACAATCCGGCGGTTTCGATTTCAATCGAAAACCTCGCAGCGATCTATGCGGGACGCATCACGGATTGGGCACAGCTGGGCCTTCCGCCGGGCAAGATCAACGTTTACGCCCCTGTCGACGGCATGGGCCTGCTCATGCATTTCAAGAACACGATCCTGTCTCCGCGCGGGCTCACATTGACTCCGGACGCCTACCGCCTTGGGACGGTGGTCGAGTGGTCTGACGAGGTTGCCTTGGACCCGAACGGCATCAGCTTCAACTTCATCGGCTATATTCGCAACGCCAAGGCCTTGAACATCTCGACAGACTGCGGCCTCATCACCCGACCTACCTACTTCTCGGCAAAGACAGAGGAATTCCCCCTTTCACGGCGCCTCTACCTTTATACTAAGGGCCGTCCGAAATCGTTACTGGGACGCGAGCTTCTCGATCATGCGCTTTCTCCAGAAATTCAATCGGTACTGAAGGCAGCCAACTTCGTCGATCAGGAGCCCGAGCTTTTGGGCTTCAAGGAACAGGGCGCACGGATCGCCTATGCACTCAATGCGGCGGCCGAAGACTTCGATATCGAGGCAATGCGCAACCTCATCACCGATATCGCGCCGGCCGAACGGCTTTCGACGACACTGAGATTCGTGGTCGGCTCCTTCACGCTCGACCCCAAGGCGCTGCAGGACGTCCAACGACTTGCCCAACTTCTGCAGAAGCCGGAATTCAAAAACCGGCAGGTCATCCTCCTGGGATTTGCAGATGCCGTCGGCGGATATGCCTCTAATCTGAAGTTGTCGCAGAGCCGGGCAAAGGCCGTGGAGGCCGCCTTGCGCAATGCCGGATTCTCCGGTGCAATTACCAAGGGTTATAGCGAACTGGCGCCTGTTGCCTGTAACGACACGCCCGAAAACCGCGAATTCAACCGGCGCGTCGAAGTCTGGATCAAGTAAGGCGAGCCTCTCAGGAGTGCAGGTGCTCCAGGGAGACGCGGATCAGATCGGCGGTGCGCTGAAGGCCGAGCTTGTTCTTAATCAGACTGCAGGTGTTGGCCACTGTCTTGTAGGAAACACCGAGGGTTTCGGCTATCGCGGTGAGGCTCTTGCCGTCTCCTAGAAGGCGCAGGATTTCGACTTCGCGCGTGGTCAACTGATGCAACGGGTCCTCTCCGTCGAACTGGCCGATGGCAAGCTTTGAAGCCAGGTCGACCTCGATGTAATGGCGACCTTCGGAGACCTGCTTGACGGCGGCGACCAGTTCGTCGGCGCTGGCGCTCTTGGTGACGTAGCCTCTGGCGCCGAGCTTCAGGGCGCGGGCGGCGTAGATCGGTTCGGAGTGCATCGTGAAAACGATGACGCGCGCCTTTTTATCTTCGAGGATCAGGCGCCGCAGCAGCTCCAGCCCACCGACGCCTTCCATGTTGAGATCAAGCAGCACGAGATCTGGTTTTTCGGACCGGAACAATCCAAGCGTCTCGTGACCTGTCTCCGCTTCCAGGATCTCAGCGCCCTCAATGCCTTCGAGCAGGCGACGGACGCCGGCGCGAACGACGGAATGATCGTCGACGAGAAGTATCTTAAGCTTGCGCATTGAGGGTAGTCCTTTTCACAGATTGTTTGCGCTTTCGGGGTTCGTCGCCCGCGGTCCGACGGAGGGGCAGCCACGCACGTACGACGACACCTGGCGCGCCGGTTCGCGGACCGACCTCGAATTCGCCGGCAAGAGCCTCGACGCGCTCGCGCATCCCAGCGATGCCGAAGCCGGAACCGACGCCAGCGCTTGCACCCTCGAAGCCATGACCATCGTCCCTGACCTCGACCAGAACGCCTTCGTCGCTGTCTTCGATCTCGATCTCGACGCGCGTGGGGCGGCCGTGGCGCATCGCATTGCTCAGCGATTCCTGTACGATGCGAAACACAGCCTGATCGATTGCAGCGCCGAGCGAGTAATCGGGCGCGTCGACCTTGAACGCGACGGCGGGATAACGCGCCTCCCAGAATTCGATGAGGTTGTCGACGGCATCGAGCAGGCCCACGTCGACCAAGGCTTGAGAGCGCAGGCGGCCGAGCAGTTCCTTGACGTGACGCTGCATGTGGCCGACAGACTCGCGTATCGTTGCAACGCGCGCGGGGATTTCTGCTGTCTTGCCATTGTCGAAACTATGGGCGATGGAGGCCGCGTCGACATCGACGGAAAACAGGAACGGTCCGATTTCGTCATGGAGATCGCGGGCCAGGTCGGCGCGCTCTTCCTCCTGTACAGCTGCCAGCTGTTCGGTCAGCCGCCGGTTCTTGGCTTCCGTCTCCTGCAGGCGCTCGGACATGGCGTTGAAGCCGCGGTAGACCTGTACGAATTCAGCGGGGCCGATTTCCGGCATCCGCGGTACGTCGGAGGACTTGTATATCGCGTCGAGGGCGGTCGCCAACGAATCGAGCGGTCCCAGCGCCCGGTTCAACAGCCAGTAGACACATCCCAGTACAAGGCTGCACAGCAACCCGAGGATGGTCAGCGTGTTCCATATGTCGTCCCAGACTTCGCCGATCTCGTTGCGCGAATCGGTTTGCAACATGAATTTGCCGAGGCCGTCGAAGACTGGCGGCAGTTCAACCTGCACAGTCCGCTCGGGCTGGTCAAATATGTCGTAAAACCAGTCGGGAATGTCGCGGTGCGGTTGGGCGGGAACCGACTCGGCAATGGTGCGCCCGCCGCTATCCTGCCAGAGCGCACGCACATGCCGGTCGCCGTTGAAGTCGCCAACAAGCAGGTGCAGGCGGCGGCTCGGGTCAGCCGACTCCTCGGCGTCATCGACAGCATTCGCGGCGACCCGCGCACCGACGGCGATGGCGGCCTGCATCTCCGCCTCGACCTTCGATAGCGCGCGCCAGTAGCTGATCGCAGCGCCAAAAAGCAGGGTGATCAGCGCTACCGCGACAATCGTAGCGACTAGTGTAGACTTGAGCGACATTCTTCTTCCAAGCGAGCAGATACGCGTGAAGGCCGGGGCCACTATATCCGATCAACCGCTGCGCTGCGTATGCGTTTGCGTTTTTCAGTCAATTCGGGATGATTGCCCGAACCTTGGCGGGAGAAATTCCTTGTGGCGCCGGGCCTCTTGCCGATCGGAATTCCCCGGCAAGGACCTGCTGCTTCCTGTGAGGGGATCGGCAGGATAAGTTCGCAAGCTCTCTTCCTCAACGGAGGCCTTACCGATGTCGACTGGGCCGTCATCGCGAAAACCCGATGCGGTTCTCATCGGCGTACTGAAAGCCGCAGGCCTGATCGAAAGCCTCGGTGAGACGGCGTTCGAACCACTTACCGGCGGGGTTTCCTCGGACATCTGGAAAGTGGAAACCGGGAATCGGACGTTCTGCGTGAAACGGGCACTGAAGCAGCTCAAGGTCGAGGCGCTGTGGCTAGCGCCGGTGGACCGCAACCGATTCGAAGTCGCCTGGTACCGGACTGCCAACGCACTCGTCCCCGGATCGACGCCACGCGTCCTGCTCCATGACAACAAAGCCAATTTATTCGCGATGGAATATCTGCAACCGGCCGAGCACGCCTTGTGGAAAAGCGAGCTGCTGGAAGGCCGGGTACAGCCGGCAATCGCAGCCGAGGTGGGCCGGCGGCTTGCCGCCATACACTCTGGAACGGCAGGCTCAGCGGAGGTGGCGGCACAATTCCCGCGCTCAGACATTTTCCAGGCCATCCGCCTTGAGCCCTACCTCGAGGCGACGGCTGAACGGCATCAGGACATCGCGCCCCAGTTGTACGAACTGAGCTCGCGAACGGCTGGAACAAGGCTGGCGATGATCCATGGCGACGTCAGCCCGAAAAACATTCTCATCGGCCCAAACGGACCAGTCTTTCTCGATGCGGAGTGCGCCACAATCGGAGACCCCGCATTCGATCTCGCGTTCTGCCTGAACCATTTCCTATTGAAATGCCTCTCGAACGCGAACGCGCAGCCTGCCTATGCGGCCTCATTCCAGGCGATGGCATCTGTCTATCTAGACGGAGTGGACTGGGAGGACGCCGACGGCCTGGAGAAGCGTGCGGCCAGCTTGTTGCCGGGCTTGTTTCTGGCCCGCATCGACGGGAAGTCACCTGTCGAATACGTTACGCAAGAAGAAGATAAACGGAATGTACGGCGCTGCGCTCGCGGCCTCATCAAAGCTCAGCCTTCGCGCCTCGAAGACGTAATTGCGGCGTGGCAACGGGAACTGTCTTCATGACTGCTGAAATCATTGCCGTGAAAGGCCGCCGCGTCTGGGATTCGCGGGGGCGGCCCACCGTCGAAGCGGAGGTGCTCCTGTCGGGCGGGGCAAGCGGACGCGCCATTGCGCCAGCGGGCGCCTCGATGGGAAGCGGCGAAGCCCTCGACAAGCGCGACGGAGGCCGAACTTTCGGCGGCTACGACGTGCTGCAGGCGGTCTCAGCTGTCAACGGGGAAATCGCCGACGCGCTCATTGGGCATGACGCCCGCGATCAGGCTGGAGCCGATGCGTTGATGATCGAGCGCGACGGCACCGCGGACAAAAGCAGGCTTGGCGGCAACGCGCTGGTTGCGACGTCCATGGCGATTGCCCATGCCGCGGCGAGCGCCGAAAACCTGCCCTTGTGGCGTTACCTCGCGAAGGCTCGCGACGAGATTTTACTGCCATTGCCCGAGGTTCAGATTTTTGGTGGCGGCGCCCATGCCGGGCGGCGCGTGGACGTGCAGGACTTCATGGTGGTGGCCGTCGGCGCGCGCACCTATGAGCAATCGCTGGAGTGGTCGGCGGAAGTCTACCGCGCCGCTGGAACGTTGATGAGCGCGGCCGGATTGATGCAGGGCGTGGCCGACGAAGGCGGGTTCTGGCCGGCTTTCGGCTCGAACGAGCAAGCTCTCGATTTTCTGGTGCGCGCCATCGAACAGGCAGGGTTTTCTCCGGGTGACGAAATTGCCATCTCGCTCGATATCGCAGCGAGCGACTTTGGCCGCGGCGGCCGCTACCGGCTTGCCGCCGACGACAGGGAAGTCGACTCCGACGGCCTGAGCGAAATGCTGCTGTCATGGCTGGCGCGCTACCCAATCATCGCCATCGAGGATCCGTTCGGTGAAGACGATCTGGAGGCCATCGCCAGATTTACCGCCGCTGCCGGCGACGCAATCGAAATCGTCGGCGATGATTTTATCTGCACGTCGGCTGGAGGAATCGAAACCGCAGCCGCCATGAAGGCCGGCAACACCGCATTAATCAAGCCGAACCAGGCTGGAACCCTGACGGAAACGAAAGCGGCGCTCGATGCCGCAAGGCTGGCCGGCTGGGGAAGCATCGTATCGGCACGGTCGGGGGAAACCGAGGATGTCACCATCGTTCACCTCGCCGTCGGCTGGGGCGTCAAACAACTCAAGGTCGGATCTTTCGCCAGGTCGGAACGCATGGCGAAATGGAACGAGGGATTGCGCGTTGCCGAAGCGTTGGCGCAGGACGGTGGGACGCTGCCGGCGCGGCAGTCCTTTCCGTGGGGGCAGGGAATGTGACCCGATCGGTGCTCGCAAGCCGCGTGGAGGCTTACCTCAGATCGATTCAACGGCCTTCGCCAAAAGGTCACGGACCTGACCTGCCACGGCATTCAGTTCGACGTTGTCTATCGCCTGCATCGACGCCACCGGATCGATCGCGCTGACTTCCACCCCGCCCGCCACCTGACGAAGGATGACGTTACAGGGCAGCATCGCGCCAACACGTGGTTCAATTCCGATGGCCTGATGTGCCATCTTCGGGTTGCAGGCGCCGAGAATGCGATAGGCGGGCATCTCGACATCGAGCTTCTTCTTCATCGTCGCCTTGACGTCGATCTCGGTCAGCACGCCGAAGCCATGGTTTGCAAGCGCCTCGCGCGTACGGCTCTCGACCGAATCGATGTCCGCGCCGGAGATTTGTCGATTGATTGTGAAGGTCATTTCAGCTCCTTTCATTCACTGCCGCAGATATTTTATCAGAGCGGCTATTGCTAAAACCAATAAGATAAGGATGAGGATCCCTAAGATCCAGCCAACTCCCATCCCAAAACCCATTCCGTTGCCCATTTCGTGCCAGTTCGTCATGTCACGTCTCCTTTTTTTTCTGTCTCCGGTGCCCGTACCTGAAGCATTCCCCGGGTTGCCGGTGTGAGGACGCCAATCGCGTGGCCGGCCCAGTCGACGAACAGCTATTCGCCCGGCATTCATGCAATCGTCAAATTGCGGGAAGCCGCCGGAATGTCGGCGCACAGACCATCGGCACTACGGATGCCGAACTCGTCGAACGCGCCGCGCCGGTGAAACGCATTCGCCGCCTCGATCAGCGCCTTGGACGGCATGCAGCCCACTGCGGCGCAGGTCGTGGCCCAATGGCCGTCGTTCACGAGCAGGAGGTCGTCGGTGTATCGCCGTACCTCGCGCAGGGCGGACAGCCCTGCGCTGCCCGCGCCCACGATGACGGTATCGACCTTCATGCGATCACTCTTCCGCGTCCGCTTGCGCCTTGGTCGCGTGCTCGGTGCCCGGTTCATGCTCTGGCGGGCTGTAGGTGGTGAAGAGCTTCAGCATCCCCGAACCCGTGTTGCGGAAGTTGTGAAATTTGCCCGAGGCCACAATGATTTTCGCTTCTCTTCGGTCCCAGATCTTCCTGAAGACGAAGTCGTCGCGAAGCTACTCTTCAACAAGTCGCTCGCGAAATTGTCCGCTCTTCAGATTGCGCAACTGGCCAACGAGATCGACAAGATCGGGGGGCTCTCGAGCGGAAGCGGCCTGCTCGAACAGCTCAAGAGTTCGGTCGGTGTCGATGTTCTCGATATCGGAACGGATAAGCTGGGCGGCGCGACTGTGTCGGCAGGCAGCTATCTCAACGACCACACGTATGTCGGCGTTCAGCAAGGAACTGGTGCAGGCTCAAGCCGGGTCGTCATCGACCACGATCTCACGAAAAACTTGAAGGCCAAAGGCGAAGTCGGCGCTGACGGCAGGAGCAAAATCGGCATTGGTATCGAATGGGAATATTAAGTCCTTAAGGTTCGGCTGTCGTGTCCAGAGCTCCTCTGGCCAAAGCCTCCGGTTGAGGCGAAACTTGCGCGTCATCCACGGGGCCACCTGTCTTCGGTGCGACATCACTTACAATTTACTTGCCTCGCCAATCCCGCGGGTTCTCGGCCATAGCGTGTACATCATCGGAGGCGTAAGCTCATCACGTTGCAGATAGTGCTCTAGCGCCCAAGGAGGGTACAATGAAACGCTCGATCGCAACCGTAGTAGCGCTTACTTTTACTATGATTGCCCCGGCTGCAGCTGATGACAAAGCCGATGTCACCGCCGCCATGAACGCTTGGAAGG